>Ga0208509_1000023_pt1 | contig 106433 bp, 108 predicted proteins | sample LakWasMeta7_HOW4_2_FD_183857 | JGI IMG/M metagenome (GOLD analysis project Ga0208509, IMG submission 183857) | Freshwater sediment methanotrophic microbial communities from Lake Washington under simulated oxygen tension - Sediment Metagenome... | ecosystem: Environmental > Aquatic > Freshwater...
CCCCCCCTCAACCGCCATCACGACACGGGCCTCGTATGCCAGCACGCCGCGCGAATACCGGCGCGATGGCGCGACCCACCTGTACGCCAAGAACAGCAGTCGCATCTACCCCGGAAAAATGCCGCCCTTGCTCCACGCAGTCGCCGTGTTGCAGGTGGACATCAATGGCCAGGGCGCGGTGACCGGGCTGCGCTGGATGCGCGCACCCAGCCACGCACCGGAAGTGGTGGCCGAGATCGAGCGCGCGGTGCGATCGGCGGCGCCGTTTCCGGCCCCCATCAAGCTAGGCCACGTGACCTACACCGACACCTGGTTGTGGCACAAAAGCGGACGCTTCCAGCTCGACACGCTGACCGAAGGTCAGCTCTAGTTTGACCGGCTGACCACGGCTATACCGCGCGGGTTCCGCTCGGATTTCGCGCCAGCCACCGGCATTTCGCGCCGCACCGTGGCGCTTCGTCTCAAAGAGGATGCGCGCGTGACGATAGTTCCAGACACTGCACTCCTCATTCAATTCAAAGGAGTCCGCAGTGAACCCCAGCACCCCCCGCACCATCTCCCGCCGCATCGCCGCACTCACCGTTGCCATCGGCCTCATTGGCTTTGGCAGCACCACCTGGGCCGTGCCCGAGGCCCAGTTCCAGAGCGCTTTCAAACAATTCTTGCAAGCCAGCACCGGTGACCGTGCGGCCATCGAGCAGGCGGCCGAAGCCTTCTCTGGCCTGCTCAAGAGTGAACCCGCTAACCCGGTGCTGCTGGCCTACGCGGGCGCCGCCACCGCCATGAAGGCCACCACCACCTGGCTGCCGTGGAAGAAGATGGGCTATGCCGAAGACGGCCTGTCCCAGTTGGACAAGGCCCTGAGCATGCTCAACCCCGCCCACGACGCGCCCGTGCAAAACGGCACGCCCGGCGTGCTGGAAGTGAAATATGTTGCCGCCAACACCTTCCTGGCGGTGCCCGGCTTCATGCACCGCGCCGACCGCGGCAACAAGCTGCTGGGCGAAGTGCTGGCCAGCCCGCTGCTGGCCACAGCGCCGCTGGGCTTTCGTGGCTCGGTCTGGCTGAAGGCAGCGAACGAGGCGACCAAGGCCCAGAACCCCGGCGAGGCCAAACGCTACCTCGACCTGATCGTACAAAGCCAGGCGCCCCAGGCCGCGCAAGCCCAGGCCTTGCTGAAAGGTTTGTCGTCATGAGCGCGGCAGCACCAGCAGCCGCCGTGGTGTCCATGCGCGGCGTGCACAAAACCTACCGCCTGGGCCAGCACGTGATTCCCGCGTTGCAAGGCGTCGACCTGAGCGTGCAGCGCGGCGAACTGCTGGCGCTGACCGGCCCCTCGGGCAGCGGCAAAAGCACCATCCTGAACCTGTGCGGCCTGATCGACACACCCGATTCGGGCGAGATCACGCTGGACGACCAAGCCATTGGCGGCCTCGACGAAGTCCAGCGCACGCTGTTACGCCGCGATGCGCTGGGCTTTGTGTTCCAGAGCTTCAACCTGGTGCCGGTGATGACGGTGGCCGAGAACGTCGACTACCCGCTGTTCCTGATCGGCGTGCCGCTGGCCGAACGGCGCGAACGCGTGGACGCCCAGTTAAAAGCAGTGGGTCTGCAAGACCACGCCCACCACCGCCCCGATGCACTGTCGGGCGGCCAGCGCCAGCGCGTGGCCATTGCCCGTGCGCTGATCAAGCGCCCGCGCCTGGTGATTGCCGACGAACCCACGGCCAGCCTGGACTCACACACCGCCGACCAGGTGCTGGACCTGATGCGCGAACGCGGCCACGCCGAGGGCGCGGCCTTTGTCATCGCCACGCACGACAGCCGGCTCACCAGCCGCTGTGACCGGATCGTGGCCCTTCTGGACGGGAGAATCCAATGAACAATATGCCCCCACGCTCGCCCGCTACGCGTGGCTCCCTGCCCCCCGAGGGGGTGCGTTTCGCCTTGGGGCGGCCCGGCGGCGAAACCTACACCTGGTTGAAGTTCGCCATCCAAAACACGCTGCGCAACCGCCGCCGCTCGCTGGTCACGGTGTCGATTGCGGCACTGGGTACCGCGGCCATTTTGCTGGCCGGTGGCTTTGCGCTGTACACCTACGAGGCGCTGGCCCAGGCTGCGGCGCGCACCACCGGCCACCTGATCCTGGGCAAGCCAGAGCAGTTCACCCGCGACGAGGACACGCCGCTTCAGAACGGCCTGGACAACGTCGCCGCCTTGCGCACCCAGCTGCTGGCCGACCCGGCGGTGCGCCAGGTGCTGCCCAAAGTCGAATTCAGCGGCCTGATCAGCAACGGCGACAAGTCCACGGTGATGATGGCCACGGGTGTTGAACCCGATAGCGAGTTTGCGGTGAAAGGCCCGTTCCTGACACTGACTGCCGGCACGGTGCTGGCATCCGGCAGCCCCGACGCCGAAGTCATGCTGGGCGAAGGTCTGGCACGCAGCCTCAAGGCCACACCCGGCAGCAGCCTGACCCTGCTGACCAGCACTTCTGAGGGCGCGATGAACGCCATGGATGTGCGCGTCAAGGGCATCTTCTCGACGGGCGTGCCCGACATCGACAAGCGCCTGATCTACACCGACATCACCACCGCGCAAAAGCTGCTGGTGACCCAGCGCGTATCGAGCCTTGGCATCTTCCTGGATCGCATGGATTCGACGGCACCCGCACAGCAGCGCCTGGCCACCCAGTACCCGGCGCTGACGGTGCAGACCTGGATGGACCAGGCCTTCTTCTACAAGTCGGTGCGCGATTTGTACAACCGCATCTTCGGCGCGCTGGGGCTGATCATCGGCGTGATCGTCGTGTTTGTGGTGACCAACGCCATGGCCATGGCCATCATCGAGCGCACCCGGGAAATCGGCACGCTGCGGGCCATGGGCACCTTGCCCGCACAACTGCTGCGCACCCTGGCGCTGGAGGGCATGGTGTTGGGTGGTGTCGGTGCGTTGACCGGTGCAGCGCTGTCATTGGGCATCTCGCTGATGCTGTACGTGGTGCCGGTCAACATGCCGCCACCCCCGGGGCGTTCGGTGGGTTACCCGCTGAACATCTCCATCGACCCTTCGATGTACGCCGTGACCCTGGTGGCCATGGTGTTGCTGACGATGGTGGCGTCTAGCCTGGTGGCACGCAAGACGGTGAATATGGCGGTTGTTGATGCGCTTGCACATACCTGATTCGCCCAGGGGGCCCGCCCCCACTCCCCCCAACCCCCTCGCCCCGCCGGGCGAGGGGGAGCTAAAGCGGACAGCCGATTTTGTTACTGCGAAGAAGTGAAGCTTCTACGACTCGAGAGTTTTTAGATCAACCATACGCTATCTTTTTGATAGCTACATAGACATATTCCACGAGGGTCAGAACATGATTTACTCAACAACAACTCAGCTAAACCCGATCCAGCTACTCGGGCAGTGGCGCCGTAGAAGCCTCGCTTTACCGCGCGGTCAAATGTGGCGGTTGGGCTCCCCCTCGCCCGGCGGGGCGAGGGGGTTGGGGGGAGTGGGGGCCGGACCCCTACGGGTAGTGGGATTCTTACTTTTGGTCGCAGCGACCTTGCTGTCAGGAGAAGCCAATGCCCAGGACATCACCCCCTTGCTCAAAGACGCCGACCGCTACCGCATGAGCGCCGAGAACCTGCAGGTGGACACCCAGGTCAGTGTCTTCAACACCGACGGCAGCCCCGACAAGCAGCGCCGCTACACGGTGTTTGCGCAGTCCGAACGCAAGTCGCTGGTGCTGATGCAAAGTCCGGTCGAAAAAGGCCAGAAGGTGCTGATGCTGGGCGACGACTTCTGGCTGCTGATGCCCAACACCCAGCGCCCCATGCGCATCACGCCCATGCAAAAACTGCTGGGCGATGCATCGACAGGCGACATCGCCACCATGAACTGGGCGGGCGACTATACCGGCCACGTGGTCGGCGAAGAACCCTGCCAGCCCGATAGCAAGACCAGCTGCCTGCACCTGAGCTTGCAAGCCAGCCGCAAGGGCGTGACCTACCAGCGCATCGAGCTGTGGATTGGCAAGACCCGCCACGAGCCGGTCCGTGCCGACCTGTTTGTGCAGTCTGACAAGCTGGCTAAGCAGGCCCGCTTCGTGATGGACAAGCCCGGCAACCCGACCACTGTGGCCGAGATGGTCCTGGTGGACCAGCTGAGCAACAAGAAGGAAACGCGCATCCAGTACCTGAGCCGCAAGGAGCGCAGCGTGCCCGTGGAATGGCTGAACCCGATGTTCCTGGCCAGAAACCCATCACTGGAGTAACGCATGGGCACTTTTTCACGAAAATTGACCATGCTCTGCGCAATGGTGGGAGCCTGTTCGTTTTCCACAGTCGCTATTGCTAACGACGCTGAAGTGTCCGGCCAACTGCGTGGCTACTGGATCAGCCGACAACCGGCCGACACCGGCCCGCTGGCGCAGGCCAACCACCTGCAAGCCGGTACCGCGCAAGTCGCCGCATCCACAGGCACCGCCCAAACCGAATTGCGTGCCAGCGGCAGCGCCGGCACTATCCGCTGGAATGCCACCGCCACGGTGCAGCTGCAGGCCCCGCAAGGCGGCAGTACCGAAACGCTGGGCTGGATCAACGAGGCCTATGCTTCCGGCACTGCACTGGGCTGGCAATGGAGCGCAGGCAAGAAGGTCGTGTCGTGGGACGTGGGCTTTGGCTTTCGCCCCAACGACGTGGTGCAGCAGGAGACGCGGCGCAACCTGGCAAGCGAATCACTGGAAGGCCGCCCCTTGCTGATGGCCGAACACTTTGATGCCGACACCGCCTGGTCACTGGTGTGGGTCAACCCGGCCGAGGCACAGGCCAACACCGGTGCCAAAGAGGCGGCGCTGGCGGCCCGGGTGTATCGGCGCGCCGGCGCGGTGGACTGGCATGGCTTCGTGCGCCAGGGCGAACACACCGGAACCAGCGTCGGAGCCGCCGCCTCCTGGGTTGCCAGCGATGCGCTGGAGTTGCATGCTTCAGTTCGTGCCTATGCGCACGCCGACAGCACCAGCACCATCAACACCGGGGCCGGCCTCTCCACCGCCAACCCGTGGCGCGCCAGCGTGAGCGATACCGGCCAGCAGGTGTTGGTCGGGGGCACCTGGACCAGCGAAAATCAGATCAGCCTGCTGGTCGAGGCCTGGCACGACGACACGGCCCTGACCGATGTGCAGTGGAACAGCTGGTCCACCCGCAACCAGGCCCTGCCTTTGTGGGCCGCGCGGGGTGTGCCCGCAGCGGCCGTGGCCGGCAACCTGGCCTGGCAGGGCAACGCCTTCAGCGTGTCAAAGAACCTGCGCCAGGACAACCTGTTTGTGCGCCTGAGCTGGCAGCAGGATCGCTGGCAGACCGCGCTCGACGTGCTCTACACGCCGGCGGACCAGGGCAGCATCGCCACGCTATCCGCCATCTGGTCGGGGGAGCAGTTCAAGATCGAGGGTGGACTGCGGGTGCACGGTGGACCCGACAGTGCGGTGGTACGCCAACTTCCTGTGCAGCGACAGGCCTATGTGGTGGGAACCTGGGCGTTTTGAGTGCTCAGAGCACGCTCAGGCGCTTGCTCATGTCCATCATACGCGTGGCCAGTAGCGTGCCCAACGCCATGCTCACGGCCAGCGCCACGCTGGCGTTGTTGCGCGACAGGCGTTCAAAATCTTCAGGGGTCATGACCCAGATCTTGCATTCGCTGTAGGCGGAAACGGAGGCAATGCGCGGCAGGTTGGAAAAGAAGCTGCCCTCGCCCACCATGCTGCCCGGCCCCACGATCGCCAGGTGAACAATCCCCTTGTCGGTGTGCAAATCCACCTTGAGATCACCCGACTCGACAAAGTACACCTTGCGGTCCAGCTCACCCTGGCCAATCACCAACTCGCCACGTGCATGTCGGACGGGGCGAACGTAGTCGGCCAGCACCTTCCAGCGGTAGGCTTCCAGATATTTCCGCAGTCCCCCCGCCTCGGCATTGCGCGCAATGGCGGCGATCAGACCGCTGACGTCGGGGGATGATGGGGTAGCTGGGACGGGAGCAGGACTGGTCATGGAAGTCTTTCAATTGCATGTGCGCAACCGCCGCCATCTTGCCGCTGATGGATTGAAATTGCAATAGTCCGTCTATTCGCACGCGGCGCTCAGGATTGGACGGCAGGCCCCACCACGGCCTCCAGCTCGGCGCGCAGCCAGCGGTGGGCCGGGTCGTGCTGGTGGCGCATGTGCCAGATCATGTACATGGGCATCTTGGGGCAGGCCACGGGCACCCGGGCACAGCCCAGGTCGCGCAGCAGGTGCGCATGCAGCAGCCCGGGTGCCGTGGCCAGCAACTGGCTGCCCCGAACAAAGGACGGCAGACCGGCAAAGCCCGGCACCATCACCGCAAAGTTGCGCAGCACACCGCGGGCGGCCAGCCATTGGTCCAGATCGAGCGCGCGCCGGGGTTCGTAGACCACGGTGACGTGCTGGGCCGCGAGGTACTGCGCCCGGCTGGTGGGAGCCTTGCGCTGGGCGGGGTCAAAGAACACCCGGTATTCGTCTTCGAACAGACGCTTTTGCAGAATGTCGGCCCCGTCCGGCGGACGCGGGCTGATGACCAGCTGGCAGTGGGCGTTGCGCAGCATCTCCAGGCTGGGAATGTCCGAGGGGATGACGCGCAAGGCCACGCCAGGGGCCTGCACCCGCAGCCGCGCCATCAGCGGTGGCAGCAGCACGTCGCGCTGGAAATCGTTGGCCGCCACGGTGAAGGTGGTCTGCCAGCGCGCCGGATCGAAGGTGCCCGAGCTGGCAAAACGCTGCATGCTGTCCAGCATCTCGCGCGCCTGCACCGCCAGGTCTTCTGCCCGCGCCGTGGCCACGATACCCCGGCCGGACTTGACGAACAGCGGGTCGCCGGTGATGGCGCGCAGCTTGTCCAGCAGGTGGCTGACAGCCGACTGCGTGACGCCCAGTTGCAACGCCGCGCCGGTGACGGACCCGGTCTCGACCACGGCGACCAGCAGCTGCAGCAACCGCCCGTCCAGGCTTGAATAATCGAATTTGCTCATGGATTGCATCTTGATTCATGTCTTTATCTTTGGCAATGGACGCGGAATACTCCCGCTTGACGATGATCAATAACAGGAGATAAACCGTGGCTTCCTCCAACCCATTGCCCCCCATTCCCGGCACCACGCCCTTCGACGGTGAGCAGGCCAAGAAAGGCTATGCCCTCAACAAGATGTGCTTCTCCTTCAACTCGGCCGACAACCGCGCTGCGTTCCTGAAAGACGAAGAGGCCTATATGCGCCAATACGGTCTGACCGAACTGCAGGCCGCGGCCATCCGGTCTAGGAACGTGCTGCAACTGATTGCGGCCGGCGGCAATGCCTATTACCTGGCCAAGTTTGCCGGCATCTTCGGCCTGGACATGCAGGACATTGGCGCCCAGCAGACCGGCATGACCAAGGAACAGTTCAAGGCAAAACTCGTGGCCGCTGGCCAATAGGACAAAACATGGCACAACTCATAGGCTGCATCGGCACCTCCCACATTCCCGCCATTGGCGGCGCCATCCACAAAGGTCTCCAGCAAGACCCGTACTGGAAACCGTTCTTTGACGGCTTCCCACCGATTCGCCAGTGGCTGGACGAGAAGAAGCCCGACGTCATCGTCATCTTCTACAACGACCACGGGCTGAACTTCTTCCTGGACAAGATGCCCACGTTTGCCGTCGGCGCCGCGCCGCAGTATGTGAATTCGGACGAGGGCTGGGGCATCCCGTCGCTGGAGCCGCTCAAGGGCGAGGTGGACCTGTCCTGGCACATCATCAACACGCTGATCGACAAGGAGTTCGACATCGTTTCCTGCCAGGAAATGCTGGTGGACCACGCCTGCTCCCTGCCGCTGAAGCTTCTCTACCCCGAGGGCAACTACCCCGTGACCGTGGTGCCGATCTGCATCAACACCGTGCAGTTCCCGCTGCCAAAGGCCAGCCGCGTCTACGCCATGGGCAAAGCCGTGGGCGAGGCCATTGCCTCCTGGGACAGCAGCAAGACCGTGGCCGTGATCGGCTCCGGGGGCTTAAGCCACCAACTGGATGGCGAACGCGCCGGCCACATCAACAAGGCATTCGATTTGCAGTTCATGGACAGCCTACAGACCAACCCCGAGTGGGCCACCCAGTTCAGCATCCACGAACTGGTGGAGAAGACCGGCACACAAGGCGTGGAACTGCTGATGTGGCTGGCCATGCGCGCCGCACTCACCGCCGGCAACAGCCCCGGTGTGCGCAAGGTGCACAGCAATTACCACATCCCGATTTCCAACACCGCAACGGGTTTGCTGGCGCTGGAAAAGACCGACTGACCCACCCCCGTGGCCAGTGTTCAAGAGCCCCGGTACGTGGAGTAACTCCAGGGGCTGACCAACAGCGGCACGTGGTAGTGCTGGTCGGCGTGGGCCACGCCAAAGTCCAGGCTGACGCGGTTCAGAAAATTGGGCTCGGGCAGGTCCACGCCACGGGCTTTGAAATAGGCCGCCACATCGAACACCAGCCGGTAGGTACCTACGCGCAAGTTGGCGTGGTCATACAGCATGCCACCCGGGTTGCGGCCATCCTGGTTCAGCGTGAAGGATTTGACCAACGTGGCCTGCTCGCCGTCGGTGGTGTACAGCGCCACCTGCATGCCGGAGGCCGGTGTGCCGTGCATGGTGTCCAGTACGTGTGTGCTCAAGCCCATGTGCGAGTCCTTCGTTGTTGCCTCAAAGTGTATACACCTTTTGGCGATTGCCGCTATCATGCTCCGCATGGACTCCACCACCACCGGTTTCATTGTTGAAACACTGACCCGCTCCATCGTGGAGCACAAACTGCAGCCCGGCGCCAAGCTGGTTGAGCAAACCCTGGCCGACCAGTTTGGCGTGTCGCGCACGCTGATCCGCCAGGCCCTGTTCAAGCTCTCGCAAAACCGGCTGATCCGTATGGAGCCAGCGCGCGGTGCCTTCGTCGCGGCCCCGTCCATTGCCGAGGCGCAGCATGTGTTTGCCGTGCGCCGCATGCTGGAAGCCGGCATGACCCAGGCCTTTATCCGCCAAGCCACGGCCGAACAAATCAACGCGCTGCAAGACCATATCGCCGAGGAAGAGGCTGCCGTGATGCGCGGCGACGTGCCGGGCCGCACCACCTTGCTGGGTGACTTCCATGTGCGCATGGCCCAGCTGATGGGCAACGAGGTGCTGGCCCATTTGCTGATGGACCTGCTGTCGCGCTGCGCGCTGATCACGCTGATGTACCAGTCCGCCGGCGCGGCCGTTCACTCGCACGAAGAGCACCGCGCCATCGTCGCGGCACTCGAATCACGCGATGAGGCACTGGCCTTGCTTCTGATGGACAGGCATCTATGCAACGTGGAAGCGTCGCTGACACTCACGCCCGTTGCCACTACACCGTCCACACCATGAAAGACTACGACTCCACCCTTCCCTACCCCCGCGACCTGGTGGGCTACGGCAAAGACGTCTCGCACGCCCAATGGCCGGGCGGCGCGCGCATTGCCGTGCAGTTTGTGCTGAACTACGAAGAAGGCGGCGAGAACAGCGTGCTGCACGGCGACGCGGGCTCGGAGCAATTCCTGTCCGAAATGTTCAACCCGGCCAGCTACCCGGATCGCCACATCAGCATGGAGGGCATTTACGAATACGGCTCGCGTGCCGGCGTCTGGCGCATCCTGCGCGAATTCGAGCAGCGCGGCCTGCCGTTGACGGTGTTTGGCGTCGGCATGGCCTTGCAGCGCCACCCGGAGCTGACCGCCGCGTTTGTCGAACTGGGCCACGAAATTGCCTGCCACGGCTGGCGCTGGATCCACTACCAGAATGTGGACGAGGCCACGGAACGCGAGCATATGCAGCTGGGCATGCAGGCTATTGAACAACTCACGGGCCAGCGCGCGCTGGGCTGGTACACCGGGCGCGACAGCCCCCGCACCCGCCGCTTGGTGGCCGACTACGGCGGCTTTGCATACGACAGCGACTACTACGGTGACGACTTGCCGTTCTGGATGCAGGTGCAGAAGACCGACGGCAGCGTCGTGCCGCAACTCATCGTGCCCTACACACTGGACTGCAACGACATGCGCTTTGCGCTGCCCCAGGGCTATTCACACGCAGACCCGTTCTTTCAGTACCTGAAGGACACGTTTGATGTGCTGTATGCAGAGGGTGATCCGGCTGGCCACAACCGCCCGAGCATGATGAGCATCGGCATGCACTGCCGACTGCTGGGCCGTCCCGGGCGCATCACCGCGCTGCAGCGCTTTCTGGACCACATCGCCCGCCACGAGCAGGTGTGGGTGTGCCGCCGCGTGGACATTGCCCGGCACTGGAAAGCCGTGCATCCTTTCACCGTCTAACCCATGCCGGACACCACCATGGCACTGACTCTCGATCAACTCAACCAGGCCACGCTGGAAGATGCCACGCAGATGCTAGGCGGGCTATACGAACACTCGCCGTGGATTCCCCGCGCCGCGCTGGACCAGCGCCCCTTTGCCAGCCTGGCCCAGTTGAAATACGCCATGGTGCGTGTGCTCAACTCGGCCGGCGTCGAGCCCCAATTGGCCCTGATCCGCGCCCACCCGGAGCTGGCCGGCAAAGCCATGGTGGACAACAGCCTGACGGCCGAATCCACCAATGAGCAAAGCAAGGCGGGCCTGACCCACTGCACCCCTGCCGAGTTTGGAAAAATCCAGCAGCTCAACCGCGGCTACAACGACCGCTTTGGCTTCCCCTTCATTCTGGCGGTGCGCGGGCCACGCGGCACGGGCCTGAGCAAGGCCGAAATCATCGCCACGTTTGAGCGACGCCTGCAAGGCCACCCCGAGTTCGAGCGCCAGGAGTGCATCCGCAACATCCACCGCATTGCCGAGATCCGCCTGAACGACCTGTTCGGCGTCACGCCTGATCTAGGCAATCGGGTCTGGGACTGGCAGGAGACTCTGGCGCAGCACACCGACCCCGGCTATGCCGAACTCGGCCAGCTCACCGTCACCTATTTGACCAACGCCCACCGCGCCTGTGCCCAGCGCATCAGCATGGACATGCGCCATGCGGGCTGCGACAGCGTGCACATCGACGCCGTCGGCAATGTTGTCGGTTGCTATCAAAAGAAGAGTGGCACACCAAGCAATGACGAGGGCTACAGCCCAGTTTTTCATAAGACATTGCTGACGGGCAGCCACTACGACACGGTGCGCAATGGCGGCAAGTACGACGGGCGTCTGGGGATCTACGTGCCGCTGGCCTGCGTGCAGGCACTCGCTAGCGCCGGCAAGCGCCTGCCGTTTGACCTGGAAATCGTTGCGTTTGCCGAGGAAGAGGGCCAGCGTTACAAGGCCACCTTTTTGGGCTCCGGCGCGCTGACCGGCGACTTCAATCTGGCCTGGCTGGACCAGGTCGACGCAGACGGCATCTCCATGCGCGCCGCCATGCGACACGCCGGCCTGTGCGTCGACGACATCCCCAGTCTGAAGCGCAACCCGAATGACTACCAGGGCTTTGTCGAGGTTCACATCGAACAGGGGCCGGTGTTGACCGAGTTGGACATTCCGCTGGGCATCGTCACCTCCATCAACGCTGGCGTGCGCTACCAGTGCGAGGTCACCGGCATGGCCAGCCACGCCGGCACCACGCCCATGGACCGGCGCCGCGATGCCGCAACTGCCGTGGCCGAACTGATCCTGTTTGTCGAACGCCGCGCCGCGCAGGATGGCGACTCGGTCGGCACCGTGGGCATGCTGCAGGTGCCCAATGGCTCCATCAACGTGGTGCCCGGGCGCTGCCAGTTTTCGCTGGACCTGCGCGCGCCCAACAACGCGCAGCGCGACCAGCTGGCCGAAGACGTGCTATCCGAACTGACCACGATTTGCAGCCGCCGCGGCGTGCACCACAGCGTGTTGGAGACCATGCGCGCCAGCGCCGCGCCCAGCGCACCCGAATGGCAAGCCCGTTGGGAACACGCTGTGGTCGCGCTCGGCGTGCCCTTGCACCGCATGCCCAGCGGGGCCGGACACGACGCGATGAAGCTGCACGAGATCCTGCCGCAGGCCATGCTGTTTGTGCGTGGGCTGAACTCCGGCATCAGCCACAACCCGCTGGAATCCAGCACCAGCGACGACATGCAGTTGGCGGTCGACGCCTTTCAACATCTGCTTGAGCAACTTTCTGACACGACCCCATGACCACCTACGAACAACTCGACGCCTGGATCGACGCCCACTTTAACGAGCAGGTGGGCTTTCTGCAGGAGCTGATCCGCGTGCCCACCGACACGCCACCGGGCAACAACGCACCGCATGCCGAGCGCACCGCTGAACTGTTGCAGGACTTTGGCTTCGCGGCTGAAAAGCACGCGGTGCCGCAGGCCGAGGTGCAGGCCGCCGGCCTGCAAAGCATCACCAACCTGGTGGTGCGCCGCAAATATGGCGAAGGCCGCACCCTGCTGCTCAACGCCCACGGCGACGTGGTCCCCCCCGGCGAAGGTTGGACCAAGGACCCGTATGGCGGTGAGATTGAAGACGGCAAGATCTACGGCCGCGCCGCAGCGGTCAGCAAATGCGATTTCTCGACCTACACCTTTGCGGTGCGCGCGCTCGAAGCCGTGGCCAAGCCGACCCACGGCAGCGTCGAGCTACTGTTCACCTACGACGAGGAATTTGGTGGCGAGGTCGGCCCGGCCTGGCTGCTCAAAAACAAGATCATCCACCCGGACCTGATGATCGCAGCTGGCTTCAGCTACCAGGTCGTCACCGCGCACAACGGCTGCCTGCAGATGGAAGTCACCGTGCACGGCAAGATGGCGCATGCGGCCATTCCCGCCTCCGGGGTCGATGCCTTGCAGGCCACCAATGCGATCCTGACTGCGCTGTACGCGCAAAACACGCTGTACCAAGGCATCACGTCCAAGGTGGCGGGCATCACCCACCCCTACCTGAACATCGGCACGATTGAAGGCGGCACCAACACCAATGTGGTGCCAGGGCGCGTCAGCTTCAAACTGGACCGCCGCATGATCCCCGAAGAGAACCCGACTGCAGTGGAAGCCACATTGCGCCAGCTGATAGCGGACACCGCGGCCAGCCTGCCCGGCATCACGGTCGACATCAAACGCATCCTGCTGGCCCGGGCCCTGCAGCCGCTGCCGGGCAACCGCCCATTGGTCGAAGCCATTCAAAAGCATGGCGAACAGGTGTTCGGCGAGCCCATTCCCGCGGTCGGCACGCCGCTGTACACCGACGTGCGCCTGTTCTGCGAGGCCGGCATCCCCGGCGTGGTCTATGGCGCCGGACCGCGCACGGTGCTGGAGTCCCACGCCAAGCGCGCCGATGAACGCCTGGACCTGGAAGACCTGCGCCGTGCCACCAAAGTCATGGCCCGCACCCTCTGCGATCTTCTATGACCCCCACGCTTGTCGCTTCGCGTACTGCGCTGCCCCCACTACCGGAGGGGTCGCTGCGCACCGGGGCCCTCGCGCCTTGGGGCGGCCCGGCGGCGCTCACGCCCTAGCTCCGACACCATGCCCTGGCACGCCCAGCTCCAGCTGGACTACTCCCTTGAAGCCGGGCGTTGCGTAGCCCGCCACGTCCACACCGGCCCGCTGCGCATCCTGCAGAGCCTGTACCCCGAGGGCGATGCCATCTGCCACAACGTACTGGTGCATCCACCGGGTGGTCTGGTCGGCGGCGACACGCTGGACATTCAGGTCCACGCCCAGAGTGGCAGCCATGCCTTGGTCACCACCCCGGGCGCCAGCCGGTTCTACCGCTCCGACGGCCAGCCCGCGCTGCAGCGCAGCCACCTGCGCTTGCAGAGCGACGCACGGCTGGAGTGGCTGCCGCTGGAGGCCATCTGCTACAGCGGCTGCCTGGCCGAAAACCGCCTCACCATGGACCTGGCACCGGGCGCCGAGCTGATGGGCTGGGACATCACCGCTTTGGGACTGCCCAACGCCGAGCTGCCCTTTGTGGCGGGACACCTGCGCCAGCACATCGAGGTGCCGGGCGTCTGGCTGGAGCGCGGCATGCTGGAGGCCAGTGATACCCGGCTGCTGGACGGACCGGTGGGCCTGGCCGGTCAGCGCTGCATGGCGTCGTTCTTCTTCGTCGCCGGAACGGCACTGGGCCGGGAGCGGCGGCAGGCGGCCCTGGACAGCGCACGAGCCGTCATCGCCCCGCACGCCCTGGCCCGCACGGCGGGCGCCACCAGCCCACACCCTCGGGTCATCGTGGTGCGTGTGCTGGCGCCGGTCGTGGAGCCGGCCATGGACCTTCTGCGTGCGCTGCGCCACGCCTGGCGCCAACTATTGTGGGACAAAACGCCCTGCAGCCCTCGTATCTGGTCCATGTAGTGCTATCATTTTGATAACACACGGTACCCATCCGATGGCCACACTGGAAGACGACTTTTCGAACTGCTCTGCCCTGGTGGTGGACGGCAATCCGACGTCCCGCTCCATCCTGGTTTCACAGCTGCGGGACTTCGGCGTGGGCACGGTCGTTCAGGCGGCCCGTGCCGCCGATGCACGGCGCCAGCTGGAATACCGGGGCTTTGATTTTGTGCTGTGCGAGTTGCATTTCGCCAACGAGTCCAGTTCCGGCCAGGACCTGCTCGACGACCTGCGGCGCAACCAGTTGCTGCCGTTCTCCACGATCTTCATCATGATCACCGGCGAGGCCACCTACGCCCGGGTGGCGGAGGCTGCCGAGTCTGCGCTGGACGGCTATTTGCTCAAGCCCCACAAGGCGGCCCATCTGGGGGAGCGGTTGCGCCAGGCCCGCATTCGCAAGGTGTCGCTGCAGGGCATCTTCACGGCGATTGAAAAGGAAGACTTTGAGGGTGCGGCCAAGCTCTGCATGGAGCGCTTCGAGAGCAAGGGCCAGTTCTGGCTTTATGCGGCGCGGGTGGGTGCCGAACTGCTGCTGCGTGTCGGCCGTCCAGGCGACGCCCAAAAACTCTACCGCTCGGTGGTGGCGGCCAAGACCCTGCCTTGGGCCAAGCTGGGCGTTGCCCGCGCCCAGCTCGACGCCGGGCAGATCACCCAGGCCACCAGCACGCTGGAGAACCTGATCAGTGCCGACCCCAACTACGGCGATGCCTATGACGTCATGGGCCGCGCCCAGTTTGAACTGGGCAAGTTCGACAAGGCGCTGGAGACCTACAGGATGGCCTCCACGCTGACGCCAGCGTCCATCAGCCGCCTGCAGAACCTGGCGATGATGACCTACTACTCTGGCGACCACGTGGAGGCCGAGAAGCTGCTGGACAAAACTGCGCGCCTGGGGCTGGAGTCCAAAATGTTCGACTGCCAGAGCCTGGTGCTGCTGGCCTTCACCCGGCTGGAGAGCGGCGACCGCAAGGGCCTGCAGCGCTGCCACGACGATTTCAACCGCCTGCTGGACAGGAACCCGGACAACGCCCGGATGCGGCGCCTAGCCGACATCGTCATCGCGTTGAACCTGATCCAGCAACACCAGTTCGCGCAGTCGGTCGAGGCAGTGCGCGGTCTGGCCCAAACCATCAGCAACAGCGAGTTTGATTTCGAGTCCGCCAGCAACGTGCTGGCGCTGATCTCCCAGTTGGCGACCAAGGCCATCCAGCTCGACGAGGTGGAAACCATGGTCACCACCATTGGCCTGCGCTTCTGCAGCAACCGCTCGCAAACCGAACTGCTGGCGGCGTGTGCAGTGGCCCACCCCGCGTTTGCGGAGCGCATGCGGGCCTGCCAGACCCAGGTCCTGGAAATGGCGGAGACGGCCATGTCGCTGAGTATGTCGGGCAACCCCACAGCCGCCGTCAAGAACCTGATCCTGCACGGCAAGGAGACCCTGAACGCACGGCTGATCGACAACGCCCACCAGGTGCTGCTCAAGCACGCCAGCAAGATCACCAACGCCGCAGAGTTGTCCGCCGACCTGCAGGAGCTGCGGGCCAAATTCGGCCTGCACCACGTCAAGGCCTCGCTGGGGGAGCAAAAGCGCCAGGCGGGCGGGCTGGTGCTCAGAACCGGAACCCGACCGGCGGACCCGGCGGTCGCAACTACGGCACCGCCCACCTGAAGCACAGTGCCGTCAGTGGGGCGTTTGCATCACCACCACGCGATTGCGCCCGGCATCCTTGGCCAGATAGAGCGCACGGTCCGCACAGGCCAACAGGGCGGCGTCTGCATCCCGACCGCGGGGCAGCACCGTACACGCCCCCACGCTCACGGTGACAAAGGGCGCTGCGCGGGAATCCGCGTGGGGTAGTTGCAGCGCATAGACGGCATCGCATACCCGTTGCGCCGTAGCCAGCGTTCCGGCGGCATCGGTGTCGGGAAGAATCACGCCCAGTTCTTCACCCCCATAGCGGGCGACCAGGTCACTGGAACGCAGCAACACCGACGCAACGGTCTGCGCAACCGCCTGCAAGCAGCGGTCCCCTTCCTGGTGTCCATACCGGTCGTTGTAGGGCTTGAAAAAGTCCACATCGATCATCAGCAATCCCAGCGAACTCCCACTGCGATGGGCCCTGCCGCATTCCTCGCCCAGCCGTTCGTCGAAATACTGGCGATTGGCAATCTTCAACAGTCCGTCCGTGCGGGAGAAGACTTCCAGTTGCTGGTTGGCGTTTTTCAGTGCGGTGTTGGCCTGTTCCAGCTCCAGGGTGCGCTGCAGCACCCGATCTTCGAGGTGGGAGTTGATCCGCGCCAATTCGGCGTTTTGTTCCGACAGCATGCGGTACAACTTGGCCACCATCCTCAGCAGGGCTTGCGCACTGCTGTCGTGGGGCACGGTGGCCTCGTCTTCATAGGCCTGTTGGGCCGACTGGCCCTGGCGTATGTGCTGGATCTGGCGCGACATGTCCTGGTCTATCCCCAGTATGTGCAGGCCCAGCCAGGACGTCAGAAACCCAATGAAAAGCTCCGACGGATGGCTCATGCTGGCGCGCGCACTCCACAAGCTGGCGACCTGCAGGGAAAACTGCTCGTGCAACTGGTGGTGCATGCCCTGGTGGCGCAGGTCCACACCCACCTGTTGCATCAGTGCTTCTTCGTCCGAAAAGTGGTAACGCGCGTAGGCCACCAGCCGCGTAAAGATGTCTTCAACCACCACATCGCTGGCACCCTCTTCCTGCAGAAAAGAGTCCGAAAGCTCGTTGAACAGACTCACCAGTGACTGGTGCTGCTGGTCGACATCGGCCAGACCCGTCACAAAGTTGTGATCCAAGACAAACGCATCCATTGCGCACCCTGCTTTGAAAGAAAGGCCGCATTCTGGGGCCACCTTCAAGGATGCAACTGACCTGCATCAAGGTCCTGCCATTCGCGCTGCAAAGACCCCCCGTTTCAGAGGCAAACTGTCAGCCTGCATTCAGCATGTTGCAGTGCAGCAACATGCTGAATGCCTGACGGAAGTCAGATCGCCACCAGCCTGCGCACGCCGTTGGCTTCCATGTCCTTACCCAAACCTTTGGCCACGACGGCGCCGCGCTCCATCACCACATACTGGTCCGCCAGTTCCTGGGCAAAGTCGTAGTACTGCTCCACCAGCAGGATCGCCATGTCGCCGCGGTCGGCCAGCATGCGGATCACGCGGCCAATGTCCTTGATGATGCTGGGCTGTATGCCTTCAGTGGGCTCATCCAGAATCAGCACCCGCGGTTTGGCGGCCAGGGCCCGTGCAATCGCCAGCTGCTGCTGCTGCCCACCCGACAGGTCGCCACCCCGGCGCCCCAGCATCTGCTGGAGCACCGGGAACAGCTCAAACAGTTCGGGGGGAATCGGCGTGCTGGCGCTCTTGTAGGCCAGGCCCATCTGCAGGTTTTCTTCCACGGTCAGGCGGCCGAAGATCTCGCGACCCTGGGGCACAAAGCCCAGCCCCAAGCGGGCCCGCTCGTACGGTGTCGCCTTCTGGATCGGCTTGCCGTCGAGTTCAATGGAACCAGTCTTGATAGCCACCAGGCCCATCAGGGACTTCAGCAGCGTGGTCTTGCCCACACCATTGCGGCCCAGAATCACCGTGACCTTGCCAAGCTGCGCTTCGATGCTGACATCGCGCAGGATGTGCGAGCCGCCGTAGTACTGGTTGATGTTCTTGACGTTTAACATGCTTATCTTCCCAGGTACACCTCAATCACACGTTCATCGGTCTGCACCCGGTCCAGCGAACCCTGTGCCAGCACAGCGCCATCGCACAGCACGGTGACGATGTCGCTGATGGTGCGGATAAAGCCCATGTCGTGCTCCACCACCATCAGCGAATGCTTGCCCTTGAGCGTCAAAAACAGCTCGGCGGTGCGTTCGGTCTCTTCATCGGTCATGCCGGCCACGGGCTCATCCAGCAGCAACAGCTTGGGCTCCTGCATCAGCAGCATGCCAATCTCCAGCCACTGCTTCTGACCATGGCTCAGATTACCGGCCTGGCGGCCCACGCTGCCGGCCAGGTGGATGGTGTGCAGGACCTCGGCCAGCCGGTCGCCCTGCGCGGAGTCCAGCCTGAAAAACATCGACGACTTGACGCCTTTGTTGGTGTGCAAGGCCAGCTCCAGGTTTTCGAACACCGTCAACTGCTCAAACACCGTGGGCTTCTGGAACTTGCGGCCAATGCCCAGCTGCGCAATCTCGGGCTCGGTGTAGCGCAGCAAATCGATGGTGCTGCCAAAGAACACCGTGCCGGAGTCGGGTCGCGTCTTGCCGGTGATGATGTCCATCATCGTCGTCTTGCCGGCACCGTTGGGGCCGATGATGCAGCGCAACTCGCCCGGTGCAATGTCCAGCGACAGGTTGTTGATAGCCTTGAAGCCATCGAAGCTGACACTCACGTCTTCCAGGTAGAGGATACGGCCGTGGGTGACATCCACCTCGCGGTCTTTCACGACGCGCCCTATGCCCGCAGAACGGCCTCCGGACTCGGTTTGCCCGGCACGCGCAGACAGAGCGGCCTTATGCGCCTCGACGCGCTTGGCGCCTTGTTCCATCAGTTCCGGCGTCATGCTTTGGTTCCTTGAATCTTCTTCACTAGCCCCACCACGCCATCGGGCAAGTACAAGGTGACCCCAATGAACAGCGCACCCAGAAAATACAGCCAGAACTCGGGATAGGCCACGGTCAACCAGCTCTTGGCGCCATTGACGATGAAGGCGCCCACAATCGGACCGATCAGCGTGGCCCGCCCCCCCACCGCCGCCCAGATCGCAATCTCGATGGAGTTGGCCGGGCTCATTTCACTGGGGTTGATGATGCCCACTTGCGGCACATACAGGGCGCCCGCGACACCGCACATCATGGCAGAAATCGTCCAGATCGTGAGCTTGTAGCCTATGGGGTTGTAGCCCGAGAACATGACCCGCGTCTCGGCATCGCGCACGGCCTGCAACACGCGGCCAAACTTGGCATTGACCAGCCAGCGCCCCAGCAGGAAGAACAGCAGCAGGGTCACCGAGGTCATCACAAACAGCGTCATGCGCATGCTGGGCGTGGCAATCGGAATGCTCAGGATGCGCTTGAAGTCGGTGAATCCGTTGTTACCACCAAAGCCGGTTTCATTGCGGAAGAACAGCAGCATGGCCGCAAAGGTCATGGCCTGCGTGATGATGGAGAAGTACACGCCCTTGATGCGCGAGCGGAACGCAAAGTAGCCAAACACAAAGGCCACCAGAGCCGGCACCGCCACCACCAGGAACAGCGTGGCGATGAAGCTGTCGCTGAACGTCCAGTGCCAGGGCAGCGTCTTCCAGTCCAGAAACACCATGAAATCCGGCAGATTGCTCTTGTAGTTGCCGTCCGTGCCGATCTGGCGCATCAGGTACATGCCCATGGCATAGCCGCCCAGCGCAAAGAACAGGCCATGGCCCAGGGACAGAATGCCGGTGTAACCCCAGATCAGGTCCATGGCCAGCGCGCAGATGGCGTAGCACATGATTTTGGCGACCAGCGCCACGGCGAAGTCGCTGAGGTGGAACACGCTGCCAGCCGGCACCACCAGGTTCAGCAACGGCACCACGGCGCACAACACGATCAGGGCCACCAGCCAGGCGCCCCAGCCGGTGCGCGTGAGCAGCGGCGCTTGGGAGGGAAGTATCAAGGTCGTGCTCATGCTTCTGCACTCCGGCCTTTCATCGCAAAAATGCCTTGTGGTCTTTTTTGGATGAAGATGATGATGAAAACCAGCACGGCGATTTTGGCCAGCACCGCACCGGTCCAGCCTTCCAGGAACTTGTTGAGCACGCCAAGACCTAGCGCTGCGTACACAGTGCCCGCCAACTGGCCTACGCCACCCAACACCACTACCATAAAGGAATCCACGATATAGCCCTGGCCCAAGTCCGGCCCCACATTGCCGACCTGGCTCAGCGCGCAACCTGCAAGGCCTGCGATGCCTGAGCCCAGTGCAAAGGCATAGGTGTCAATGCGTGCGGTGTTCACACCCATGCAACTGGCAATCGGCCGGTTCTGCGTGACGCCGCGTACAAACAGGCCCAGGCGCGTCTTGCTGATCAGGAAGGCAACCCCACCCAACACGGCCAGCGCAAAGCCCACGATCACCAGGCGGTTGTAGGGCAAGGACAGATTGCCCATGACCTGCACGCCGCCACTCATCCAGCTCGGGTTTTCCACGCCCACGTTTTGCGCGCCAAACAGCGTGCGCACCGCCTGCATCAGCATCAGGCTGATACCCCAGGTGGCCAGCAGGGTCTCCAGCGGACGGCCGTAGAGAAAGCGGATCACGCTGCGCTCCAGCGCCGCACCCACCAGGGCCGACGCCAGAAAGGCCACCGGTACCGAGGCCAGCAGGTACCAGTCAAAGGCACCGGGAAGATACTTCTGGAACAGGCCCTGCACCACATAGGTGGCATAGGCACCAATCATCATCAACTCGCCATGGGCCATGTTGATGACGCCCATCAGGCCATAGGTGATGGCCAGGCCCAGCGCCACCAGCAGCAGGATACTGCCCAGGCTGATGCCGCTGAAGATGGCACCCAACCGGTCACCCCAAGCCAGACGGGCTTCGACTTTACTGAGACTGAATTGCAGGGCTGCCTTGACTTGCGCATCAGCCTCCATCGGCAAGCGTTCGATCAGCAACGTCTTCGTTGCGGCCTGCGAGCTCTCTGCCAATAGTTTGGCAGCTTCCAGGCGTTTGGTCTTGTCGGAGCTGGTCAAGAGCGCGGCCGCACGCAGTAGACCCAATCGGTCCTTGATGTCGGGGACCGACTCCTGCGCAAACGCCTTGTCGATCAAGGGCAGCTTGCTCTCGTCCACTTCGCCCTGCAGCGTCTTGACCGCGTCGCGGCGCACGGTGGCGTCCGTTGATAGCAGCTTCAGCGATGCCATGGCCGTATCAATTTCACCGCGCATGCGGTTGTTGTTCATCACGTCTTCTGCCGTGTCAGGTAGAGCGGTTTCAGTGCCGCTGACCGGATCTACGGCTTTGTCATTCCGCACAATCACGGGGACGCCTGCCACCACCTTCACAGCGTCATCGGACAAGGCCTGGATGAACTGCACGGTCTTGTCGTCTGCACCGGCTACCGCCGCGCGCAACGCTTCAATGCGAGTATCACCTTCGCCGATGGCAATGGCCTTGGCCTGATCAGTTGTGAGTGCGTAGGCTTGGGCCATACCGCAGAGCAGAACCATCAGCAGCAACTGGTGTAATCTTTTTGGCATCCGCCAGTTTCTCCGTTGTCTTGTAAAAGGCCGCCATCGCCTCATCAGCGATGGCGGCCTGCCTCCCTGCTCTGCCTTACTTGGTGACGGGCTCGTCAGGCTTCTTGTCGTTGCCTTCGATGAACGGAGACCATGGCTTGGCCTTCACGGGGCCTGGTGTCTTCCACACCACATTGAACTGGCCGTCGGCTTTCACTTCGCCGATGAACACCGACTTGTGCAAGTGGTGGTTCTTCTCATCCATCTTGCTCATGATGCCGCTGGGTGCCTTGAAGGTCTGACCGGCCATGGCGGCGATGACCTTGTCGGTATCGGTTGACTTGGCTTTTTCAACCGCCTGCTTCCACATGTTGATACCGATGTAGGTGGCTTCCATCGGGTCGTTGGTCAGAGGCTTGTCGGAGCCGGGCAGCTTCTTGGCCTTGGCGTAGTCGGACCACTTCTTGATGAAGGCTGTGTTGTCGGGGTTCTTGATGCTCATGAAGTAGTTCCAAGCAGCCAGGTGGCCCACCAGCGGCTTGGTGTCCACGCCGCGCAGTTCTTCTTCACCCACCGAGAAGGCGACGACGGGCACGTCCTTGGCCTTCAGGCCGGCATTGCCCAGCTCCTTGTAGAAGGGCACGTTGGAGTCACCATTGATGGTGGACACCACGGCGGTCTTGCCACCAGCGGCAAACTTCTTCACGTCCGCCACGATGGTCTGGTAGTCGGAGTGGCCAAACGGTGTGTACTTCTCGTCGATGTCCTTGTCGGCCACGCCCTTGCTCTTCAAGTAGGCGCGCAGGATCTTGTTGGTGGTACGTGGGTACACATAGTCGGTGCCCAACAGGACCCAACGCTTGGCGCCGCCGCCTTCTTTGCTCATCAAGTAGTCCACCGCAGGAATAGCCTGCTGGTTAGGCGCCGCACCGGTGTAGAACACATTCTTGGACAGCTCTTCACCTTCGTACTGCACGGGGTAGAACAGCAGGCCGTTCATTTCTTCCACGACGGGCAATACCGACTTGCGGGACACGGATGTCCAGCAGCCGAAGATCACCGAGACCTTGTCCTGACCCAGCAACTGCTTGGTCTTTTCCGCAAACAGGGGCCAGTTGGAAGCGGGGTCGACGACCACGGGTTCGAGCTTCTTGCCCAGCACGCCGCCCTTGGCGTTGATTTCGTCAATGGCCATCAGCACGGTGTCTTTCAACACGGTTTCCGAGATGGCCATGGTGCCCGACAGGCTGTGCAAAATGCCGACCTTGATGGTGTCAGCGGCAAACGCTGGCACGGTGGACAGCGTGGTGAGAGCGACGGCAGCGGTGAGTGCCTTCAGCGTAAACCGGCGAGAGTTGGTGCGTTGCATGGGTGTGACCTTCCGAAGTTAAAGAAAACCAGCTTCGCTGTGCATGCCGGCCCTTTCAGGCAGGCTTTGCAGAGCGATGGGTTGACTTTAGGGAAGGACGTGTGGATGCGAAATACGCCGAGTGGCGTATTTCGGGTTACCGGTCAGTTACGGGGTATGCGCGCCGTGGTGTCAGAACCGGTGCCGGTAACCCAGGGCCAGAAAATCTTCACCATTGGCACCATAGTTGTTCAGCAGGTCGTAGACGGCGCACCGATGGTGTAGCCGCACAAAAAACTCCTGCGACTTTTCTTGGGGTCGCGAAAAAGCCAATTCAATCATCAGAAAGTTCAAGGTCCGGCTGCCGTTACCCTCTGGCCCAAGCTCCAAAGGACTCACACTGGTGGTGTACGAAACACCCAGCGGCCCCAGGCGCAAATCGGTTTGCAGATAGTTGTTCCATGGAAAACTGCTCCACCGCAATACCGGCGCAATGGCGATTTCACCCAAGGTGCTGATGCCATACTGGTAGCCGACCATGCCGTCGATCTCCAGCGACATCGGAAAGGTCTCGGATCGCCACACCGTTTTGCTGGCCGTCAGCGCCACCATGTTCTGATTCAGAAAACTGGCACGCCCGTTGACCAGTCCGGCAGGCTCCGTGTCGTAGAACCTGCCGCCGTAGACGCCCACGCTCCAGTCCGATGGCTCACTTTGCGCGCGACCCGGCAGCATCAGAAATACCGACAGGGCCAGCAAGCCCAGCGCCCGCAGGTGCTGTTGCAAATGACCTGCGGTGGCTGTAGTGATCGCGTACATGGCTGATGGCCTCCAATTTCCACCCATTCTTTCGGAGCGGAACCATGCCGTCAAGCGTTTACATTGCGTTGCATTTCAACATGCCGTTGAAACGGTATCGCGCCACACTCTGGGTTATCCTGACAGCCCCTGTAACGCCGCTGCGCTGCCCAAGCGTCGGCTGCTTGCACACCGTCTCACCTACGCCCCAAAGCGTTCCGGAATACAGGAGAGAAACCACATGCATTCGAACCCCCCATCCCCCCAAACCGTCTCAGAAGCCGCGATCGCGCAGCTGGTCGGCCAGGTCTATGAAATTGCGCCTCCGGCCGAGCGGCGGCGCCTGCTGGAGCATCTGATCAAGCCGCTTGGCGTGTTGTCACTGGTTGCAGTGGCGAATGGCATTTTCGCAAGCCTGCGCTTTCAAAGCGGTTGGCCCGACATGCAGATCAGAGTCGAGGATGCGCAGCGTATTCATGCCAGGGATGTCATCGCCCTGGTTAACTACGTGCAGCAGGTCAGCGCGCATGCCGTGGATGGCCTGGCCAGCGTGCTGGCGTCGTCGCCCGTAATGACAGGCTCCGCCGCGGCCTCGGTGCTGATCACGCTGCTGATGCAGCGTTCGCGAACACGTCGTGCGGAGGACCGTGAGGCGTGAATGAAGCCGGCTCCAGGCGGCGGGCACGGGCCCGCAGCAATTCGCCTATCAACTGGTCTATCTGATCCAGGAATGCTTCCCGGCTGGCGTGCGGTTGCTCGGTAAACATCGTGGTGGAGCGCTCCGCCACGCCAAACTCGCCCGCCTGGCGAGCCCAGCAGCGGACATCGCAATAGGCGATCAGGGCCAGCTTGCCCAAATCACCGGACCAGCGCGCCTGCTGCAGGTCATCCAGCAGATCATCTAGTCCCAAGCTCATGGAGTTTGTCATGTTGCGTCGCAGCATAGGGTCGCTTTCTGACGCGTTTCTTACAAACCCGGTGGTTTCACCCCAATTAGAGGTTCCCCCCTCGTCCACTCCCCCAGGCGCGGTGGTTTCAGCCCTTGATCCGGTTCTGCACCAGGGCTGCCATGCGGACGGCGGCTTCACTGCCCTGTCCGTTGAGTCCTGCGGCCACGCCCTGCTGGTCTGCGCTGGGCCGGTTCTGGCTGACTTTCCACTTTCCCACCCAGCGTTGCACCGGGATTTCAATGCCAACGATGACCTTCAGCAGATTGGCAATGTAGTCTGCAGGCGCGTCCGCCACCTGCCAGGGCCGGGCCTGTCCGGCCTCGTGGGTTTGGGTCAGCCGGGTGACCACGTCGAGCACGCGCTGCGGGTCTTCAAAAGCCAGTGGCACGCCGTGGGCATGCACGATGGCGTAGTTCCAGGTTGGCACCGCCTTGCCATGGGCGTGCTTGCTGGGATACCAATTGGGCGACACATAGGCTTGCGGACCCGTGAACACGGCCACCGACCCAGCGCCTTCGGCCAGTGCCTGCCAGACCGGATTGGCGCGCGCCACATGGCCCACCAGTGTGCCGTGTTCACCGCGGTCCGGGTCCAGCAGAAATGGAATGTGGTTGACCAGCAGTTCGCCGTGGTGCTGCACGATCCAGGTAGCCAACGGATGCTCGCGCACCAGCGCGTGCAACACGGCGGTGTCGTTCTCTTCAAAGTGTGGGGGTAGGTAGGTCATGGCTGGGGTGGGGTTTCCGTTTCAAAAACCGGTTCGCACAGCACTTCGGTCTTGACCGAATTGGCGATAAAGCAGGACGCGTGTGCCCGGTGGTGCAAGTCCAGCAGTTCGTCCCGCGCAGGCCTGCGCTCGGGCGCAAACTGCACGGCCGGGTACAGGGTGACGCGGGTCATGGCCAACTGGCCTTCGGCGTTGCGCGCCATGATTCCCACCGCCGCGTCACGGTATTGGTTCACCACCCAGCCGGCGCGCGCGGCAATGTCCAGAAACCACAGCATGTGGCAGCTCGACAGCGACGCGACAAAGGCCTCTTCGGGGTCCACACCCGCAGCGTCGGAATAGGGCAAGGGCACGACGTGGGGCGAGGATGAAGCCGGCACCACGGCCCCGCCATCAAACTGCCAGGTGTGGCGACGGCTGTAACGGTGGTCGGCAAACGACGCGTTGTCGCGCTGCCAAAGAACGGTGCTGGTGTACTGGGCCATGGTTGTGTCGTGAAGCTGGTAAATTGGTTCCTCATTCTATGAATCCATGATCCTTCGCAAGGAACCAATTTGAGATGATTCAAAGAGCCAATGCGGCCCCCAAAAAGCCCCGTAGCGAGTCGGTACGCCAGCGGGTCTACCTGGAGCTGCGCCGCGCCATCGAGCAGGGCACGTTCAAGGCGGGTACGCGCCTGCCCGCCTCGCGCGCGCAGGCCCAGACGCTGGGGGTGTCACGCAACAGCGTGCTGTGGGCGCTGGAGCGCCTGCAGTCTGAAGGCTATGTGGTGGCCCGTGTCGGGGATGGCAGCTATGTGGCGGACAACCTGGGCGCCCTGGCCTTGTCAGGCGGGCCGGCCAGGGGGCTGCGCCCACCCATTGCTGCGGGCCTGTCGCAGCGCGGGCGACTGGTGGCTGACACGGTGTCACGCTGGAATCCGCCCGCGCAGGCGGCGCAGCCGTTTCGCATCGGCGCGCCTGAGATCGCCACGTTTCCGTTTGCCGTGTGGGACCGGCTGGCGCGCCAAGCCTCCCAAGCCCAGCGCATGGCCCAGGCGCAGTACCTGGACCCTGCGGGCTCGCCGGCGCTGCGCGATGCGATTGCGCAGTGGCTGTGGGCGTCGCGCGGCATACGCTGCGAGGCGGCGGAGGTCGTGGTGTGTTCAGGCTCGCAACAGGGCATAGACCTGGTCGGTCGGTTGCTGCTGGATGTGGGTGACGAGGCCTGGGTCGAAGACCCCGGCTACCCCGGCATACGCGCCAGCCTGGCCGGCCACGGCGTGACCGTGCGACCGGTGGCGGTGGACAGTGAAGGCCTGGTCGTGGAACAGGCCGCGGCGCAGTGGCCCGCGGCCCGGCTGGCCGTGGTAACGCCCACGTCGCAATTCCCCACCGGCGTACGCATGAGCCTGCCGCGCCGTCTGGCCCTGCTGGACTGGGCCAACGCACACCAGGCCTGGATCGTGGAAGACGATTACGACGGCGAATTCCAGTACGGCACGCACCGCCTGCCCGCGCTGTGCAGCCTGCCCCATGCGCAGCGGGTGCTGTATGTGGGAACCTTCTCCAAGACGCTGCACCCCGGACTGCGACTGGGCTTTATCGTGCTGCCCCACGCACTGGCGGGTGCATTCGCAATGGCCCGTGCGCTGACTGATCGCCACGCGCCAGGAGACACGCAGGACGTGTTGGCCCGCTTCATCACCGAGGGTCACTTGCTGCGCCACCTGCGCCGCATGCGCGAGCTGTACCCGCAGCGCCAGCACGTTCTGATGGAGGCCGTGGCCAAGGCCAGCCATGGCCAACTGGTGCTGCGGCCCAGTGAACAGGGCATGCACCTGCTGCACGAACTGCCCGCCGGCGCGGACGACCAGACCCTGTCCGCACAGGCCCAGGAGGCAGGCATTTTGCTGGCCCCGCTGTCGCGCTACACCATGGCGTCCCAACGCCGGGGTTGGCTGTTTGGCTATGCGGGGTATGACACGGTGGCGCTGCGCAGGGCCGCCGCCTCGTTGGGCAAATTGCTATTTAATTAGTAGCAATTAAATCAATCTGCACGAGGGCTAGCGGCAGTTTTTAGGATTCTTCCGATTACGCCTGCCGGCGCCGGTAGCGTGCCGGCGTCTCGCCCACGCGGCTGGCAAACAGGCGTGAGAAGGTGGGTACGTCGGCATAGCCCACGGCCTCGGTGATCTGCGCAACGCTCCACGCGCTGTCACTGAGCAGTTGTTTGGCCTTGTCCACCCGTGCCTGTTGCAGCAGGGCCAGCGGTGAATCACCGGTCTGTGCCTTGACCCGGCGCAGCAGCGTGCGGGTGCTGACATGGAAGGCCTGGGCCAGGCGCTCCAGGTCGTAGGCCTCGGTCAGCCGCGTGCCCAGCCACTGCGCCACGCTGTGCGCAAACGACGGCAGGCCAGTGGGGCCTGAGAGCGCACTGTCCACAAACGGCGCCTGGCTGGTGCGCGGTTGGGACAGCAGGGCCAGCCGCGCAGTAGCGGTGGCCACCTCGGCGCCCAGGGTCTTTTTGACCAGGTGAATAGCCAGATCAAACGCCGAGCTGACGGCTCCCGTGGTGGTGATGGCACCGTCTTCCACCAGCACAGCATCGGCATGCAAGGTAGTGGCCGGATAGCGGCTTGCCAGCGCGCCCGCGCACAACCATGCGGTGGTGGCCTTGCGGCCATCCAGCAGGCCGGCCTCGCCCAACAAAAACGTACCAATGCAGACCGAAGCCACCGGCGTGCCGCTGGCGAAGCTTTTGCGGACAAAGGCCAGCTCGCGTTTCAACGGCGCAAGCTTGCTGTCCCATTCATCCAGTTGGCGAATCTCCAACCCCGGCACGATGAGCAGGTCATACGCTCCCGCAGGCCGTTGCACGCCAACGGAGAAGCCGCCGGCCACCGTGACCATGCGCCCGCCAAGGCCCACCACCTGCACGTCAAAGGGCGGCGATGCGGTCATGCGCAGCGCGCGGGCCAGGTGTGTGGCGATCAGCAGCACGTCAGCGACCGCAAAGATTTCGGTCGCCATACAGCCCGCATAGGCCAGGATGGCAATGCGCACCGGTCTGGTTTTTTTGGGCGATGGGAGTTTGGCAGGCATATGGCGATAACACCATTAAATATGGCAAAAACGCCATGGTACTTGAGCGCGCACCGGTTTGACAATGCAACACCATGCACATCACCCAACTCCGCAACGCCACCCTCATCGTGCACTACGGCCATCGCCACATCCTGGTCGACCCGATGCTGGCCCCCCAGGGCGCGCTGCCACCACTGCGCCTTCTGGACGGCAAACGCCTGCGCAACCCCACCGTGGAACTGCCGGTGCAGGCCCATGCCGCGCTCCAGCAGGTGACCCATTGCCTGATCACCCACTGCCAGAAAGGCCACTTTGACCACCTGGACGGCCATGGCAAACAATGGCTGCGCGACACCCGGTTGCCCGTCATCTGCACACCACACGACGCCGCCTATCTGCGCAAGCGCGGACTGAACGTGCAGGCCCTGCCCGCCGACCACGACCAGCCCAGCCTTTTCTTTGAAGGCCACATCCGCACCGTGCGCTGCACGCACGGCGCGGGCCTGGTGGGCCGGCTCATGGAGCATGGGGTCGGCTATCTCATTGAAATGCGGGGTGAGCCCAGCCTGTACCTGGCGGGCGACACGGTGCTGACACCGCGGATCCGCAACTTCGTCGCTGCGCACCAGCCAGGCGTGAGCGTGATACCGGCAGGCGGCGCCCGCTTTGATGTCGGTCAGGACATCATCATGGGACTGGACGACGCGATTGCATTCACGCGGCTGTCAACCGGCACCGTCGTCGCCAACCACCTGGAGGCCATCAGCCACTGCCCGGTGACGCGCAAGGATCTGCTGGCAGCCGGGAAAGCGGCAGGACTCAGTCACCGCCTGCAGGTTCCACACGACGGGGAAACACTGGAATGCCAGGCAGCGGCCTAGTCGGCAGCGCGGCGCTCGGAATGCACCAGCGTCCAGACCATGCCCACGCCAACGCTGGTGCCATTCGAGCGCAGAAACAGCGGACTGGCGCTGTTGGCAGAGCCACCATAGCTTTCATAGCGGACAAAACCAAACACCCGCAGGTTGGGCGTTTGGTCCCTGGAGGCGCTCGCTCCGAGACGCGTCGCCAGAAGCCCCGCACGGGCGTCGTACGCCGGGCGATCGGTGGTTGCCAACTGGGGTGAAACGCCATAGAAGTATTGGTTGAGCTGGCGGTCGCCCAGGACCAGACTGCCGTTGGCGGACAGGCGCCAGCCATCCAGCAGTGCAGCAGACTCAAAGCCCAGTTCTGGTTCAATTGCCAGACCCTGCCCGCGCACGCCACCGTTGACTTCCAGCACGGCGCGCACGGGTAGCTCCAGACGCAGCCGACTGCCAGGCGAGGGCCTGGCCAACGTCAACTTCAGGCGTGGCCCGAACTCGACCAGCGTCCCCAGATCCGGCATGCCCCTGCGCACCGCTATATCGCTGGAACTCGACGGCAGCGATGCGGCAAAACCCACGTCGAAGTCGTAGTCGCGGGTGTGCACGAGGCGAGCACCCACGTTGTTGCGGTCAGCCCGCAGCACTTCACCGCGGTAGAAGAATATGGGCAGTGCCAGGGCACGCAACACCCGCTCGGTGGATGCAGGATAGGCCGGCGTCGACACCCCACCGGCCACGATGCCCAACTCCCATAACGGCATGGCTTGCCCAGCTTCCTGCGCCTGTGCCGACAACGCGGCCGCCACGAACGCCCATACTGCCACGGTCGAAAATTTCATAGTTTCTCTCATTTTTCAAGCAGTCTAAGGGATTGCCCTGTGCCGGATGCAAAGCGCAAGCCGACTTCGGTAGCGAGAGGACAGCTAAGATACCTCGCAGTTGAAGGGGCAGACTTGGACCGAGCGGATTTCATACATTTGGTGCGTACCAGTGAGCAGGCCAGTGCCGACGATAGCGACGCCTATCGCCGCAGCGTGGCCGGCTTCGCTGCGCTGGGCTACCTGTGGGTGATTGGCTGCTTCGTGCTGGCCAGTGTCCTGCTGGTATGGAGCCTCTATGCCATGGGCCACGACCGGTTCAAGGGCTTTCATACTGCCTTGCTGATCGCCGCCGGCGGCCTGCTGTGGACCAGCTTGCAGGCCTTGTGGTTTCCCCTGGAAGCGCCGCAAGGCGCGATTCTGACAGAGGCCGACGCGCCGGCCCTTTTCCAGGCGCTGGAGCGCATCCGCAAGAAAATCAAGGGGCCCGCCATCCACCACGTGCTGCTGGACGGCAGTTTCAATGCCAGCATCAGCCAGATACCCCGCTGGGGACTGCTGGGCGGCGCCACCAACTACCTGACCATTGGCCTGCCCTTGCTGATGGCGATTGACCGGCCGCGTTTTCTGGCCGTTCTGGCGCACGAGTATGGACACCTGCGCAGCGGACACGGGCAGTTTGCGGCCTGGATCTACCGCACACGCCTGAGCTGGATGAAGCTCGAGCACGGCATGCGCCATGACTCGGGGGTGGTGGCGGTGGCAACCCAGGCTTTTCTGCGCTGGTACTTTCCGCGCTTCATGGCCAGGACTTTTACCCTGGCCCGCCAGGATGAGTATGAGGCCGACCGCATCGCCGGCAAACTGGTGGGGCGCGATGTGGCCGGCGCAGCGCTGACCGAGATATCCATCAAGGGCCAGTGGCTCACCGCCGAATTCTGGCCATTGCACTGGAGCGCTGCGTTGGGCACCCCACAGCCCGCTGGCCCCTTTGGCGCCATGCGCACGCTGCTGGCGCAACCGGTGGCCGACGATTTCGCACGCCAGTCGTTGCGCCAGGCATTGATCCAACTCAGTGACGAGGTCGATACCCACCCGGTCCTGCGCGACCGTCTGGAGGCCCTGAACGCCAGCAAGCAGCTCCCCGCATGGTCCAGCCGTCCGGCGCTGGAGTTGCTGGGAAGCGGTGCGGACCCATGGCTCAAACGCCTCGACAGGGAATGGTGCCGCGACAACGCCAGCGACTGGAAGCTGCACCACGCCTACCTGCGCCGGGTTCAGGTCGGTATCGACACCCTGTCCGCCAGCATCCGGCGCAACAACGCCGATGAAATGACGCAACTGGGTGACCTGCACCGGCGCCTGGACGCCCGTGCTGACGTGCGCGCTTTCTACGAGCGCGCCCTGCAGCTCACACCGGGCCATGCCGGCGCGTTGCGTGGCATGGTGAATTGCCTGTCGGACGCCGAACACTTGGCACGCCTGGCCTGCCTGGAGCAATTGCATGAACTCAGCATGGCCCATCGATGGTGGGCCTGCTGTACCGCCGTGCGCGCGCTGGAACGCAGCGTCGCTGCGGGCCACCCCGACGAAAAAACGCTCAAGTTGTGGCGCGAGCGTCTGAAAGAGGCCGATGTGGCCGAAGGCAGGGCCTGGACGGAACTGGCCGAGTCACCGTTCTTCCAGTCCATCGCGCGCCACGACCTGAACGATTTTGAAAAAGGCGAGTTGCAGTCCGACCTGGCCCGCTGCAGGGCGGTGGTGCGGGCCTGGCTGGTGCGCAAGGTTCTCAGGGAGTTCCCCTACCGGCGCTGTTACGTGCTGTTCGTTGAACTGCCAGACATGGACGATGGTGACCGCTACCAGCTGTGCCGCCGGCTCGAACAGACACTGGACCTGCCCGGCCAGGTTCTGGTGCTGTGGGCCGGGCACTCACCCACCCTCGCGGACATCCAGCACAACGCCTTTGACGCGGTGTATGTGCGGTCGTTGAACTGAGACTTACCCCTCACTGCGGGTGCAGCTGCCGGATGCGCGTCATGGCCATGCCGGGGCCGGCGCACGGCCTGATTCAGGCGCTCTAGCGTGCGCGCTGGTTGGCGCCCCTAACTGTCGCCGCTCGCCTGCCGTGCGGTACAGAAAATCGCCGCAAGCCGCGGCCAGTTTCATGTCCGACATTCCCTCGACGAAGAGGAACTGCCCCTGTGGGTTGACCTCAAGCCAGACGATCTCGCCATGTGTGTCGATCTTGAGGTCGAACACACCCATTCGCAGATCAAAGATCTCCATGAATCGACGCAGGCGGCGCTCGACGTCAACCGGCAACGCGTGCGACTCGACCTCGGTGCGGTCCAGGTGCACGCGCCAGTCGAGCTCGTCACAACGCAAGCGCGCCGTTTCGATGTGTGACCCGAAAACGTGCACGCGCAGGTGATCGCGGCCCTCGATGCGTTCTTGGTAGATTGCCGGAGACAGGCGCAGCGCCTCGTCGTCGGCCAGTACTTCGGGCCGCACCTCGTGCGCGAGGAGCGGAACTCCTAAGGCGCCGGCGAGCGTCTTGACGATCGTCGGCTGGCGCGAACAAAACGCCCGAATCGCCTCGGGGTCCTGGCTCACTAGCGTGCGCGGTATGCGCAGGCCGACCTGCACCGCCACGCGCAACTGGAGCAGCTTGTTCTCGGCGCGCCGGGTCGCGTCGGGATGGCTGACCCAGGCGCCGCCGAATTCGCCCAGCAGAACGCCCTGGAAACCAGCGAGGCAATCATTGCGCACCACCTCGAGCGCCTGCGGTTCGACAACCTCCTCCAACCCGGGGAGTGACCGGTCCCATGGACGGCCGCTCGGGCGGCGCCACCAGATGGCATCAAGCTTGCGCACGTCCACCCGGGCTCCACCCTCCACCGGCAGCGTTGGCACGCAGTCACCGTGCGGAGACCAGTTGAGCGCACCGCTGCGGGCCAACTCGTCACTTTCGAGTATTACGCAGCGTGCATCGTGGCGATGTTGGATCGCATCGCGGATCACCAGAGCATGAATGTCCTCGTGCAAGGTGACGATGCCAATGAGCGGAGTGGAAGTCGTGGTGTGGGTGTTTGTCACGGTGTGGCTTTCTTGTTGGGAGTTGGGAGGCAGCAGTCGGAAGCCGCCCCGCGAAGCGTGTCGTCAGGCCCCGATCACTGGTCGCTGTCTTCCCAGCCAGAGGCACTGCCCGTTATTGATCCGCAACGCTCGCCAGTGCATTCTTTGCGCATTGCAAAAAGCTCCACCTTGGAGGCCGTGTAGTCTTGTAGGCGCTTGGGCACCGGAAAGCTGTCGGGGGCGCGGGCGCCCATGACTGCCGGCGTGAGGGTACGCTGCACGTCGGCCCGCGCCGTGTCGCTCAGGGTCGGTGCCGGCGCTGGACTGGCAGATGCCGCGAGACTGGCGGTCAACATAACCGCGGGAATGAGTAGCTTGCTTGCATTCATGATGTGTTCTCCATTGAATCACCCGGTTTGGGTGAGATCGCACTTTGCCGGCAGTAGCGTTATGCCAGCGTTATGACCGACCAGGGTTGCCCGTTTGCGCGGGCTCGGGCTGGATTTGGAGAGCGCTTGCCATTTGCGATGACATCAGAACGGGAGTATTTAACTCCTGAATTGATAGCTGTATGCGCATATTCTGCGAGGGCTACAGGCCCATTGGACCAACACCTACCCCTCAAACTGGGGATGCAGCTGGCGTATGCGCGTCATGGCCATGCCGGCCGCCGCCGTGCGGGTTTCCACCCCCATCTTCACGAAGATGCGCTCCAGGTGCTTTTTCACTGTCATCGGGCTTGAGCCCAGAATCTCGCCAATGTCCTTGTTGGTCTTGCCCTTGACCACCCAGTACAGCACCTCAGCCTCCTTGGCGGTGAGCTTGAAGCACAGGCTCATGGCCTCGATGACGGCGGTGTCGGATACCTCGCGCATCACGATCAGCCAATCGCCGTCTTCGGCTGTCGCATCGCTGTCGCCAGTCTGCTGGTGCAGGCGGAAGGTCAGCCGCGTGGCGCCGCGCTCGATGGAGAGCTTGGGCGGTTCGCCCTGGGCCAGTTGCTGCAAGCCGCGGCGCAGCCAGGCCAGCACTGGCTCGGGGGTGGTGGGCGCCTGGGTGCCGCAGTAGCGCTCCAGCAACTCACGCGCCAGCGGGGTTTGCCACATCAGTGCGCCATCGCTGGCGCGCACGGTGATGGTGGCGTAGCCGAAGGCGTCCAGCGCGTTGCGGGTCTGGCGCCGCTCACGTGCGCCCTTCAGATGCACCTGCATCCGGGCTAGCACTTCCTTGGGCTTGATGGGCTTGGTCACGTAGTCCACACCACCGGATTCGAGCGCGGCGACCAGGTATTCGGTCTCGGTCAGACCGGTCATGAAGACGATGGGAATGTGGGCGGTCTGCGCTTGCGCCTTCAGGCGCCGGGCCACCTCGAAGCCGTCCATGCCGGGCATCATGGCATCCAGCAACACAATGTCGGGCAGGGCCTGCGCGGCACGTTGCAAGGCCGCCTCGCCCGAGGTGGCGATCAGCACGGTGTAGCCCGATTCGTCCAGCGCATCGTGCAGCACGGACAGGTTGTCGGGCACGTCGTCGACGATCAGCACCACGTCGCTGTTGGCGCGGTCCAGCGTGTGGTTCAGGGTCGGGGCCACGGTGGAGGGCACTGGGGGTTCAATGGGTCGGCTGTTCATCGATGTCTCTTTGCAACTGCGCCAGCATGGCTTCAAACTGAAACTGCCGCGCCATGGCCCCCATGGCCTGGGCGAAACCGGCGCACGCGGGATGCGCCGCCACGATGGCCGCCAGCTTGTTGGTAATGCCCCGGTAGAAGCCCAGGTGCACCAGCTCCTGCAGGGCCAGCAGATCGGCACGCGGCGGTGGAACCAGGGGCAGGTCGTGCAGGTCGTGTGGGGCGCCCGCCACGGTGTCCAGCCAGGTGAGTGCCAGCTTGCGCTCCAGCCAGTCCAGCAGCTCGGAGTGGCGCACGGGTTTGACGATGAAATCTTCGGGTTCGATGCCCAGCAGGTTGTCCACGCCGCGCTCAAACGCATTGGCCGACACGATGGCCACCTGCGGTTGGCGCCCGTCCAGCGCACGCACGCGGCGCAGGGTCTCCCAACCGTCGATGCCCGGCATGGCCAGGTCCAACAGGATCACATCGGGGTCATAGCCCGCCGCCAGCAGGTCCAGCCCGTCATGGCCACTGGCCGCCACGCGCAGCACAAAGCCCAGCGGCTCCAGCAGGCTGACCAGCAAATCGCGGTCCGCCTCTTCGTTGTCCACCACCAGAATCTTGCGGCGCGCACCGGCGTAGCCGTGACGCGGCTTGCGCACCGCCGGGGCCAGGCGTTCCAACGACTGCCCGGGCTGGCTGTGCAACTCGGGCAAGAACAGTCGCACCGTGAAGACAGAGCCCTGCCCCAGCTGGCTGCTGGCGGTCAGCTCGCCGCCCATCAGGTCGGTCAGCATCTTGGCAATGGTCAGGCCCAGGCCGGAGCCGCTGGCGCCCACGGCCACGCTGGTGGCCCGGGCAAACGGGTCAAAGATGTGCTCCAGTTCGTCCGCATGCATGCCAGGACCGGTGTCGTGCACTTCCACGTGCGCCATCTCACGCGCATAGCGCAGCCTGAAGGTCACGCTGCCCTGCTGTGTGAACTTGATCGCGTTGCCCAGCAGGTTGATGAAGATCTGGCGCACGCGCTTTTCATCGGCCCGCACCCACTCCGGCATGGCGCCCTGCACTTCAAAGTTGAACGCCAGGCCCTTGGCTGCCGCCTGCAACTCGAACAGGCTGGCGATCTCGTGCATGCCATTGGCAAACTGCATGGGCTTGGCATTCAGCGTGAGTTTTCCCGACTCGATATGGGCCATGTCCAGCGTGCCCTCGATCAGTGACAGCAGATGCTCGCCACCGCGCTTGATCACACTCACTGCCTGCTTGCGGTGCGCGGGGATGGACGGGTCTTCCCCCATCAGCTGCGCATAGCCCAGGATGCTGTTGAGCGGCGTGCGCAACTCGTGGCTGATGGCACTGATGTAGCGACTTTTGGCGTGGTTGGCCTGCTCGGCCTGGCGCTTGGCGCGCTCGGCCACGGCCGTGGCGGCCTGCAAGGCCTCGTCGGTCTGGCGGTGCGACTCAATCTCTTGCACCAGCAAATGGGTTTGCCGGTTGGATTCTTCCTGCGCCACCTGGCGGCTCTTGTGCGCCAGCACCAGCCACCAGGCCACGATCCCGCCCAGCAACAGCAACGCCATATAGGCCTTGAAGAAGCCCGAGCGCAGGGCCTCGTTCAGCGCCACCTGCCCGCCGGTGGCCTCGTTCAGGGCGGACAGCTCCTGGCGGTAGAACATGCCAAACACGGTGGCCAGCAAGGGCACGATGATCAGCATCAGCAGCATGAAATGCCCCGCGCCGGTGTCCAAAAACGGCCACACGCGCCGGGGCAGCAGCCAGCGCAAGGCGCCCGACCACTGCGCCGACAGGCTGGCGTGGGGTTTACACAGATCGCCACAGCGCGCGTCCAGCGTGCAGCACAGTGAGCAGATGGCACCCCGGTAGGCGGGGCAGTGGGCCATGTCGGGGGCTTCGTATTCGCGTTCGCAGATCACACATTGCTGAACGGGCAGCGATTCGGCTGGCGCTGGAGCCTGGGCGGCAGAGCGTTCTGCTCCGTGTCCCCCGCCCGCTGCGCGGGCTCCTCCTTGACCTGCGCAGAACGCCCTACCACCCAGACTCCCGATACTCTCTCTCGCAATGTAGTAGCGCCCCTTCGTTGCCCAGGCCAACGCGGGCGCGGCCACGAATGCGGTCACCAGCGCCACCACGGCCGAGAAGGCCTTGGCGTCCGGCCCAAACAAGCCCAGATACGCCATCACCGACAAGGCGGAGGCCAGCGCCATCGACCCCACCCCCACCGGGTTGATGTCGTACAGATGCGCGCGCTTGAACTCTATGCCCTTGGGCGACAGGCCCAGCGGCTTGTTGATCACCAGGTCGGCCACCACGGTCATGATCCAGGCGATGGCGATGTTGGAGTACAGGCCCAGCACATCGCCCAGCGCGCGGAACACATTCATTTCCATCAGCATGAAGGCGATCAGCGTGTTGAACAGCACCCACACCACACGCCCCGGGTGGCTGTGCGTCAGGCGTGAGAAGAAATTGCTCCAGGCCAGCGAGCCGGCATAGGCGTTGGTGACATTGATCTTGAGCTGCGACACCACCACGAACACCGCCGTGGCCGCCACCGCCCATTGCAGGGATGTGAAAACATACTCGTAGGCCGCCAGATACATCTGATTGGGGTCCACGGCGCGGTCCGTTGGCACGCTGTGGGTGATGGCCAGATAGGCCAGAAAAGCACCGCCCAGCATCTTGGCCACACCCAGCACCACCCAGCCCGGGCCGCCCAGCATCACGCACAGCCACCAGCGTTTGCGGTTCTGCGCGGTTTGCGCCGGCATGAAGCGCAGGTAGTCGGCCTGCTCGCCCATTTGCGTAATCAGCGCGATACCCACCGTGAGTGCGGCACCAAACAAGTGCACATCAAACACCCCGCCAACCCCAAACTCACCACCGTAGTGCGTGATGCCCGCAAATGCACCCGGGTTGCGCACCAAGACAAAACCAAACGGCACGACCAGCATCAGCAACCACAGCGGCTGGGTCCAGACCTGCAGACGGCTGATGGCGGACACGCCGTGGGTGACCAGCGGAACCACGACCAGCGCGCAGATCAGATAGCCCCACACCGGCGGAATGTCCAGCGCCAGCTCCAGCGCGTAGGCCATGATGGCGGCCTCCAGCGCAAAAAAGATGAAGGTGAAGGTGGCGTAGATCAGCGAGGTGATGGTGGAGCCGATATAGCCAAAGCCGGCGCCTCGGGTCAGCAGGTCCATGTCCACGCCATAGCGCGAGGCGTAGACGCTGATGGGCAAGCCGGCCAAAAAGATCACCAGCCCGGTCACCAGGATGGCCCAGAAGGCATTGACAAAACCGTACTGCACCAGCAGCGTGGCGCCCACGGCTTCGAGCACCAGGAAGGACGCCGCACCAAACGCGGTATTCGCCACCCGCCATTCGGACCACTTGCGAAAGCGCTGCGGCGCGAAGCGCAGCGCGTAGTCTTCCATGGTCTCGCTGGCCACCCAGTTGTTGTAGTCCCGGCGAATCTTCACCACCCGCTGCGGTGCGGCAGCGGGCGCGGGGGGAAGATCGGGTTCCAGTGACACACCGCTATGGTGCAGATTCCATGCCATGTCCGGCATTTGGCGTATAGGGCGGCCCAACGAGGCACAGATATTGCCTAATAATGTCCAGATCCCCGTCAACCTGACCGAGCGCCATGGAACTCACACCCCGCGAAAAAGACAAGTTGCTGCTGTTCACGGCGGCCCTGCTGGCCGAGCGGCGCAAGGCCCGTGGCCTGAAGCTGAACTACCCCGAAGCCATGGCCCTGATCAGCGCCGCCGTGATGGAAGGTGCACGCGACGGCAAGACTGTGGCGCAGTTGATGAGCGAAGGCCGCGCCGTGCTGACCCGCGCGGACGTGATGGACGGCATCGCCGAGATGATTCCCGACATCCAGGTGGAAGCCACCTTTCCTGACGGCACCAAGCTGGTCACCGTCCATCAACCCATTGTCTGAACCCCTCGTTCCCTGGAGCCACCATGCGCAGTCGATTTTTTAACGCTACTACTTTGATAGCTGCATACGCAATGTCCACGAGGGCTAGCACCGTATTTGCCCATGATGGTCATGGCCTGGCGGGCGCCCACTGGCATGCCACCGATGTGTGGGGCTTTGTAGTGGTGGGCGGCCTTGCGGCGGTGGCCATCTGGGTTTCGCGCAAAGGCAAGTGAGGCAGCCATGATCCCCGGAGAAATCATCACAGACGATGGCGAGCACGCCCTCAACACCGGTCGGCGCACGCTGACGCTCGTGGTGCAGAACACGGCGGACCGGCCCATCCAGGTCGGTTCGCACTACCACTTTGCCGAAACCAATGGCGCGCTGGGGTTCGATCGCGCGGCGGCACAGGGCATGCGGCTGAACATTGCGTCCGGCTCGGCCGTGCGCTTTGAGCCGGGGCAGCAGCGCACCGTGGAGCTGGTGGACTTTGGCGGTGACCGCATCGTTTTTGGGTTCCGTGGTTTAACGAATGGACGCATTGACGCAAGCGTCAAGGGGAAGCTTTGATATGGCAACCATTGGACGCCGCGCCTACGCGGAAATCTTTGGCCCCACCGTCGGTGACCGGGTGCGCCTGGCCGACACCGGTCTGCTGATCGAGGTCGAGAAGGACTACACGCTGGCGGCGGGTGCCTACGGCGAAGAGGTGAAGTTCGGCGGCGGCAAGACCATCCGCGACGGCATGGCGCAGTCGCAAAGAACACGTGCTGAAGGCGCCGTGGACTGCGTCATGACCAACGCGCTGATCCTGGACCACTGGGGCATCGTCAAGGCCGACATCGGCTTGAAGGGCGGGCGCATTGTGGCAATCGGCAAGGCCGGCAACCCCGACACCCAGCCGGGCGTGGACATCATCATCGGGCCCGGCACCGAGGTCATCAGTTGCGAAGGCAACATCGTCACCGCTGGCGGTATCGACTCGCACATCCACTTCATCTGCCCGCAGCAGATTGAGGAGGCCCTGGCCAGCGGCGTCACCACCATGCTGGGTGGTGGCACGGGCCCTGCCACCGGCACCTTTGCCACCACCTGCACACCGGGGCCGTGGAACATCGAGCGCATGCTGCAGGCCGCTGACGCCTTCCCCATGAACCTTGGCTTCCTGGGCAAGGGCAATGCGTCACTGCCCGCCGCGCTGCACGAGCAGGTCAACGCCGGTGTCATCGGCCTGAAATTGCACGAAGACTGGGGCACCACGCCGGCCGCCATCAGCAACTGTCTGGACGTGGCCGACGAGACCGACGTGCAAGTGGCCATCCACTCCGACACGCTCAACGAATCCGGCTTTGTGGAGAACACCATTGCGGCAACCAAGGGCCGGGGCCTCTGCGCCTTCCACACCGAGGGTGCCGGGGGTGGCCACGCGCCCGACATCCTGAAGGTGGTCGGCCAGGCCAACTTCCTGCCCAGCTCCACCAACCCCACGATGCCGTACACGCAGAACACGCTGGACGAGCACGTGGACATGCTGATGGTCTGCCACCACCTGGACGCCGGCATTGCCGAAGACCTGGCGTTTGCCGAGAGTCGCATCCGCAAGGAAACCATTGCCGCCGAAGACGTGCTGCACGACCTGGGCGCCATCAGCATGATGAGCAGCGACAGCCAGGCCATGGGCCGCGTCGGCGAGGTCATCATCCGTACCTGGCAGACGGCGCACAAGATGAAGGCGCAACGGGGACCGCTGCCTGAGGACAACCCGCGCAACGACAACTTCCGCGCCAAGCGCTACATCGCCAAGTACACCATCAACCCGGCCATCGCCCACGGCATCAGCCACGAGGTGGGCAGCATCGAGGTCGGCAAATGGGCCGACCTGGTGGTCTGGAAGCCGGCCTTCTTTGGCGTGAAGCCCACATTGGTGTTGAAAGGCGGCTTCATCGCGCTGGCGGCGATGGGCGACCCCAACGCCAGCATCCCTACGCCGCAGCCGGTGCACTACCGGCCCATGTTCGGCGCGTTCGGTGGCGCGCTGGCCAAGGGCTCGCTGACCTTCGTGTCGCAGGCCGGTCTGAACGCCGGGATCCAGGCCCGTTTTGGTCTGGCCAAGACGCTCAGCGCGGTGAAGGCCATCCGCGGAGTGCGCAAGCAGCACATGGTGCACAACAGCTACCTGCCCACCATGGAGATCGACGCCCAGACCTACAGCGTGCGCGCCGATGGGCAACTGCTGACCTGTGAGCCGGCAATCAGTTTGCCGATGGCGCAGCGGTACTTCTTGTTTTGAAACCCGCGCTCTTGGTCGTCATGGGCCAGGAAACTGGTACAACACGGTCATGATCCAAGCAAGCAAACTCCTCCCCCAAGGCCAGGGCCTCGCCCCTGCCCTCCTCAAACGCGCCGCCACCGTCGAACTCGACTGGGACGTGCGCCAAAAAAGCCGCTTTGACGCGACCGACTCCGCAGGCCGCCACCTTGGCGTGTTTCTGCCGCGCGGCACTGTGGTGCGTGGCGGCGATGTGCTGGTGGCCGAAGATGGCTCGCTGATCAAGGTCATTGCCGCGCCGCAATCGGTGCTGAAGATCACCCATTGCAGTGACCATGGTTCGCCCTACGATCTGATCCGCGCCGCCTACCACCTGGGCAACCGCCATGTGCCGATCGAACTCAAGCCCGACCACCTGAAGATAGAGCCCGACCATGTGCTGGCCGACATGCTGCGCGCCATGCATCTGATCGTGAACGCGGTGGACGAAGCGTTCGAGCCCGAGAGCGGCGCCTACGCCAGCGGTGGGCACGCCCATGCAGGTCACGACCATGGGCACGAGCACCACGACCACGGTGACAAACACGATCACCACCACGCGCAGGCCAAGCCGTCCGGCGCCACCAGGCTCGCAACCATCCCGATTGCTGCCGCCGCCTCACCACACGTTCACGGCCCCGGCTGCAAGCACGACCACTGAGCGCCCCGCCCATGCTTGACGCCAGCCTGATGCAGCTGATGTGGCTGGCCTCCCCGGCCCTGCCCATTGGCGGGTTTTCGTATTCGGAGTGCCTGGAGTCTGCTGTCGACACCGAGCGGGCTGCTACGGAGAGCGATGCATCGGCGTGGCTTGTGGACCATTTGCACCTGAGCCTGGCTCGCTCCGATTTGCCCGCCGTGGCGCAGGCCATCACCGCCTGGCGGGCCGATGACTATGCGCGGGTTGCCGCATTGAATGCCTGGGTGTTGCAGACCCGCGAGAGCAGCGAGCTGCGCGCGCAGACCGAGCAGATGGGCCGCTCGTTGCTGGACTGGTTGCGCAACCACACCACCGCCACACCGGCCCAGATTGCCGTGCTGGCCGCACAGGACCCGACCTACCCGATTGCCTTTGCGCTGGCGGCCAGCAGCACCGGTGCGCCACTGCGTGAGTGCCTGCTGGCATACGCCTTTGGTTGGGCCGAAAACATGGTGCAGGCCGCCATCAAATCGGTGCCGCTGGGCCAAAGCGCCGGTCAGCGCATCCTGTCTACATTGACCGCTGAAATCCCGGCCGCCATTGACCACGCGCTGTCATTGACCGACGATGACCGCCAGGCTTTTTCTCCCATGCTGGCCATTCTGAGCAGCCAGCATGAGGTTCAGTACTCAAGACTTTTCAGGTCCTAGCCCTCGTCCAATCTAGCGATAGCGCTTCACTTTTTATAGCACCCATGTCCACACTGCACCACATCGCCAACCGCACCAAGACCCTCCCCCCGCTGCGCGTGGGCATAGGCGGCCCCGTCGGCTCCGGCAAGACCACCTTGTTGGAAATGCTGTGCAAGGCCATGCGCGAGCAGTACGACCTGGTCGCCATCACCAACGACATCTACACCAAAGAAGACCAGCGCATCCTGACCGTCAGCGGTGCCCTGCCGGCCGAACGCATCATGGGCGTGGAGACTGGCGGCTGCCCGCACACCGCCATCCGTGAAGACGCCTCCATCAACCTCGAAGCCATTGACCGCATGCTGGTGGAGTTTCCGAATGCCGACATCGTGTTCATCGAGAGCGGCGGCGACAACCTGGCCGCCACCTTCAGCCCCGAACTCAGCGACCTCACTATCTACGTCATCGACGTGGCCGCTGGCGAAAAAATCCCCCGCAAGGGCGGCCCTGGCATCACCAAGAGCGACATGTTCGTCATCAATAAGACCGACCTGGCGCCCTACGTAGGCGCCGACCTGGCCGTGATGGAGGCCGACACCATACGCATGCGCACCACGCCCAAAGGCCTCAAACCCTTTGTCATGACCAATTTGAAGACCCAGGACGGCCTGAAGGCGGTGATTTCCTTCATCGAGACCAAGGGCATGCTGCGAGCCAGTTAGAATACGACGCTCTGGAACCTTGGCCGAGCGGTTTAAGGCACCGGTCTTGAAAACCGGCGAGGATGTGAGTCCTCCGTGAGTTCGAATCTCACAGGTTCCGCCATAGAGCCTTGTTCATCAAGGGCTGCCGGGCAGTTGGGGCCTTCCACCCACCAATCCACCCACCGTTTGACCTGACATGTTGTAAGTCAGAGCGAGAGCCCGGGGCAAACGGCCAACAGCACTGCGTTCACGGTTGGAGCATCGCCACACGAATAGACGATCATGACTAGGGTTTACCCTTATAGTCGCATCCTATGCTTTACCAACTCCACGAAACCCAACGCGCTCTTAAAAAGCCCCTTGCAAACTTTGCACATTCAGCTTCCAGGGCTTATGCAAGCCCTTGGTCCATGCTGGGGCAAAACCCGCTAACCAAGAACTTGTCTGCGGGATACGAGTTATTGCATCGCTTGGGCAAGGACTACAAGAAGCCTGAGTTCAACATTGACAGCGTGGGCATCAATGGGGTGAACGTGGTCGTCCACGAACACGTTGAAATGGACAAGGTTTTTTGCCGCTTGCTGAGCTTCGAGCGCTATAGCAATGACGTTTCGACGCTTACCGATATCAGGAATCAGCCCGTGGTATTGGTCGTCGCGCCCCTGTCAGGCCACTATGCCACGCTTCTGCGCGACACGGTGCAGACCCTGCTCCAGGATCACCACGTGTTTATTACCGACTGGAAAAATGCCCGCCTGATTCCTGTGGAAGACGGCGAGTTCCATCTGGATGACTATGTCAACTACGTGCAGGAATTCATCCGTCATTTGCAAGGTGCCCACGGCAACTGCCACGTGATCAGCGTCTGCCAGCCCACCGTGCCGGTTCTGGCCGCTATTTCCCTGATGGCCAGTCGTGACGAGACGACTCCTTTGAGCATGACCATGATGGGTGGCCCGATCGACGCGCGCCAGTCACCGACCTCGGTCAATGAATTTGCCACTAGTAAGAGCTTCGATTGGTTTGAGAGTAATGTTATTTACCGTGTCCCGGCCAACTGCAAGGGTGCCGGACGCCGCGTATATCCCGGTTTCTTGCAGCACACTGGTTTTGTGGCGATGAACCCTAATAGCCACGCCCAGCACCATGTCGATTACTTCAAGGACCTGGTCAGTGGAGATGACGAAGGCGCGCAAGCCCACCGCAAGTTCTACGATGAATACAACGCAGTGCTGGACATGGACGCCGATTTTTACCTGGACACAATCAGGGTCGTTTTTCAGGATTACTCCCTGGCCAAAGGCACCTGGGAAGTCAGGGGTGTGGATGGAAAGTTGGAACTCGTGCGTCCACAGGACATCACCACGACTGCAGTTTTCTCCGTAGAGGGCGAACTCGATGACATCACTGGGTCAGGCCAGACCACGGCAGTGCACGCGATGTGTAGCGGAATCCCTGAGGCACGCCACCAGCATGTGGAAGTCACGGGGGCCGGGCACTACGGCATCTTCAGTGGACACCGTTGGCACGAGCAGACGTACCCGGCCCTTAAGTCCTTTATTCGCAACCACAACAAGTAACTTCGCCTGCAATTGCCCAACAGCACGCAGCGTTTGTCGCAGGAGAATTGTGTCGCTGGTCAGTTTGCTTCCACAGAATCGACGTAGATCAACGATGTCTCGATCGCCGAGGTGGTGAATGACTTCAATGTGGCGATGCTGGTATTCACAAGTCATAAAACCAACGTGGGCGCCACCAAGCTGGCTGTTTAGGCCTGTGTGGACGGCTCTGTATGCCATCATGGCCGTGACATATGGCACAGTCGTTTATAGAGCGTTTACAGGCAAGCTTGCGTGGGCAGTCGCGCTATCCTTTGCCCTGAACCTGGTTTTCAATTTGGCTTTCACGCCCATACAGTTTGGCCTCAAGAACAATCTGCTTGCCGCGCTGGATATTCTGCTTGTGGTCGGCACGTTGGTCTGGGCGCTGGTCGCCGTATGGCACGCATCGCCTGACCTGCGCTGGGTGGTGTACGCCAACATTCCATACCTCATGTGGGGAACGTTCGCGACAGTATTGCAAATAACGATAACCTATCTCAACGCCTGAGAATATCGCGCCTCTCTCCATGTTTTTAAAGCTGTACGCCGTCGCACTTCCTGTGTTCATCGCCATGGACATGGTTTGGCTGGGCCTTGTGGCCAAGACCTTTTATCGCAATCAAATTGGCTTTTTGATGAAGAGCGAGATCAATTGGACAGCGGCGATTATTTTCTATCTGCTGTTTGTGGTTGGGCTTGTGCTTTTCGTCATTGCACCAGCCATTGAAAAGAAGTCCTGGATGCACGCGCTTTTATTCGGAGCGCTCCTCGGACTTGTCACTTACGCCACCTATGACCTCAGCAATCTGGCAACGCTCAAAGATTGGCCATTTTTGGTTACGATTGTTGACCTGGCGTGGGGCGCTACGCTTACCGCTTCGGTCTCAACCGTGACCTACTTCATCGCAAACAAAGCCAACGTTTGAATAGAAGAACTTGCCAGCCAGTTCAAGCTATGCCTTTGGCAAGCTGTGGATGCCCTCGACGTAAAGAGCCTCAATAGCACCATTGCGGCCCACCACCAAAACCATCAGACTGCCGACCATTCAGCAGGCGCCTGCCAGTTGGCAATCCACAATGGAATCTGGTCCGCTGGCATGGGCCGTGCAATGGCATAGCCTTGACCCAATTCACAGCCCAGGGCCAACAGCTCTATGCCATGTGCACCAGTTTCTACACCTTCGGCAATGACATTCCGGTCGAATGCGTTGGCCAGACCGATGACGCCCTTGACGATAGACAAGTTGCCCGGGTCCACCAGCATGTCGCGAATGAAGCTTTGGTCTATCTTCAAGGTGGTCACCGGCAAGCGCTTCAGATACGTCAGCGACGAATAGCCCGTGCCAAAATCATCCAGCGAAAAATGCACCCCGATGTCATGGCAGTCGCGCATAATTTTTTGCACCATGGCCACGTCCTCTAGCGCACTGGTTTCCAGGATCTCCAATTCCACGTCAGCCGCCGCTGCGTGCGGATATTTGGCTAGCAGGTCGGCCAGACGGGACGCAAATTTTTCGTCCTGAAACTGCCGCGCGCCTACATTGATACTCACAGGCAGATGCAGCCCACTGCAACTCCATGCATCCAGCTGCTGCAGGGCTGACTCCAGGACCCAGGCACCCAATTGTTCGCACAGGGGGTGGTATTCAATCTGGGGCAGAAATGATCCAGGAAGCATCAGGCCGTGATCCGGACTTTGCCAGCGTATCAACGCTTCAACGCCCACCACGGCGCCGGTGCGCATATTGACCTTGGGCTGGTAGTGGAGGACAAATTCGTTTTTGAGAAGCGCCTGTTCGATGCGGGTCTGCTGGATGTTGAGCTTCTCGATTTCGGTATCCCGCGCGGCGTCGAACATGTGGAAGCGGTTCTTTCCCGTTCGCTTGGCCTCGTACATGGCATTGTCGGCATGGCGCATCAGCTGATCGGCATCAACGTCGTCATGGGGGTACAGTGTCACGCCAATGCTGGTGGTGACACTCAACACACTGCCATGCACCTCGACCGACTGCGAGCAAGCGGCCAGCAGTCTGTGGACCAGTTGCACGCAATCATGGATATTGCCCAGGTTTGTCAGTACCACTACGAATTCGTCACCGCCCATGCGCGCGAGCGTATCGCCCTCCCTCAGAGTGACGCGCATTTGGTCGGAGATCGCGATCAGCAGTTCGTCCCCGACACTGTGACCATAGTTGTCATTGATGAATTTGAAGCCGTCAATATCCATGTACAGCACGGCCAGCATGTGCTGGTTGCGCTGGCAGTTCGCCATGGCCTGTTGCAGGCGGTCCGACAGCAACAGACGATTGGGGAGCTTGGTGAGCGCATCGAAATGCGCCCCATGCTCCAGTTGCTCCTGCTGCAGTTTGAGGGGAGTGATGTCGGAGAACAGCACCACAAAGTTGCTGACGGCTCCGCGCATGTCGCAAACGCGGCTGACCGTCAGGAGCACGGAGAAAGCTCCTCCGTCCTTGCGCCGGCTCCAGATCTCGCCCCTCCATTCACCAAACCGCATCAAGGCCCTGCGCATGCGCCGGAAGACAGTAGGGCTTTGGCGACCGGAGCGAAAAGTCTGCGGATCCCGGCCCAGTACCTCGTCCCGCCCATAGCCCGTAATGCGGGAAAAGGCGTTATTGACATCAACAATCAGGCCATCGCTCCCGGTTATGAGGATGCCTTCGCTGGTGGCCGTAAAGACGTTGGCAGTCAGCCGCAATTGGGCTTCCGCAGCTTTCTGGAAGGTGATGTCTCTGGCGATTTTCGACGCGCCGACGATGTCGCCCCAGCTGTCGCGAATGGGCGAAATGGTGACGGACAACTGGATGTGCTTGCCGCTTTTGCAGATCCGCTCGGTTTCGAAATGGTCAACCGTTTCACCGCCGCGTATTCTTTGCAGAATGAACTCTTCCTCATCTTGCCTTTCGGGCGGCAGAAGAATCTGGATGGATTGACCCAGCATCTCTTCTGCCGTGTAGCCAAAGATTCTGGTCGCACCGGCGTTCCAGCTTGTGACGATGCCATCCACGGTCTTACTGACAATGGCGTCATCCGAGCCCTGCACGATGGCTCGGAAGTGCTCGAGCGTGTGCTCCAGCGCACGGCCCACAGGGTGAGCGCCTGCAGCCTCGGGCGCGTCGGTGATGGGCGTAGTACTCTTGAGCAATTGATTCCCCATGAAAGTGCTGCGTCCCGCAGTGAATATCTTTCGCGAATATGCCACGCGGCTAAACCCATTTTTGAATAACGGGCTTTGGGGACGCGAGAGGGTTGCATGGGCTGTGACCCTTGTGCAGCAAAGCGTTGCCCGCTTGGGTCACAATCCAGTTTGGCCCCAGCACCCCCCCCACCAGCATCGGAGCAACACCTTGAGTTACGACCTCTACATCTGGGACCCCACCCGACACGCTCCACTACCGTCCACCGATGCGCAGGCCTACGACACCAAGGAGCGGCTTAGTGAATTGCCGGACGGCAGGAATTTCACGCTCACAGAATTTGGCAACGCGCTGGCCCAGAAATTTGCGGCGAATCCCGCGATCAGCGCTGGTGCACTGGAGGCTTTCTGGGGCGCAGATCCGCGCACGGTCATCGCCGAAAACAAATTCGCGGCGTTCCGTCTGCAGCTGCCCACCAGGGAATGCACGCAGCAGATTGCCTATGCGGTGGACGCGGCGGCGGCGCTGGGGCTGGTGGTGTTTGACGACAACTACGGCAGTTGCTTTCTGCCGGACGGCAACATACTGCCCGAGGACATGAAGGCGATCTGGGCGTCCGACCTGGCCGAAATGCAGGCCGACGCTGCTGACCCGTCACGCAAGAAAACCGACGGCCGGAATATCTGGCAGCGTATTGCGGGTGAGTTGATCGACGCCATCGGACGCGGCAACTCCAGCCGCTAGACGCGGTGAAACACTTCGCATGAGCCAGGCCCCCCCCGCGTAGCCCCCCATTGCGCAGCACTGCGAAGTGCTGCAATATGGCGGCGGCTTTACACCCCCTCACAGCCATTGGAGACACGCTCGATGACACCGACCCGAATCACACTGGCCAGCCTGGCCGCCGCTTGCAGCCTGTTGATGGCCGCGCCCGCATTTGCCCAGACCGGCCCCGCGCCCTATGGCGCACCGATCACCATCGAACTGGCCAAGAAGGCCATGGTTGCCGCCGAAGCCGAGGCCCGCAAGAACAACTGGCAGGTGGTGATTTCCATCGTCGACACGGGTGGCCATCTGGTGGCGCTGGAGCGGCTGGACGCACAGACCGCCAGCGTGGATATTTCCATTGGCAAGGCGACCACGGCCGCCTCGTTCCGCCGCCCCAGTAAGGCGCTGGAAGACAGCATGGCACCGGGCGGCTCGGCCTTGCGCATTCTGGGTGTGCGCAGCGCCACGCCGTTGCAAGGTGGCGTGCCCATTATTGTCGACGGCAAGATCATCGGCGCCATCGGTGTCTCTGGCGTGCTGGCCGCGCAAGATGAGCAAGTAGCCATGGCCGGCGCTGCGGCCTTGGCCGGCAAGTAAGTCAGGCAAACAACCGTTCCTGCAAGAAGGCTACGAAAGTCGCCGTCTTGAACGCCAGCCAGGGCCGCGCCGGGTACACCGCGTACACCGGCTGCCCGGGGCGCAACTGGTAATCGGGCAGCAGTTGCACCAGGCTGCCGTCGGCCAGTTCGTGGCCCACCAGCAGCCGGTCTATCACCATGGCGCCACCACCGACCACGGCCGCGGCCACCAGGGCCATGCCGTCGTTGATGTAAATCTTGCCCGATGCGCGTACGGGCGTGTGCACGCCATCTTTCGTGAAACTCCACTCGTCAAACACCCGTGCGCCACTGCTGTACAGCAGGCAGTCGTGGTTCAGCAAGTCGCTGGGTACCCGGGGCGTACCCCGGCGCGCCAGGTAGGCGGGGGAGGCCACCAGCACCCGCGGGTTGTCGCACAGCTTGCGCGCCACCAGCGTGGAGTCTTCCAGGTGGGCAACCCGTAACGCGACATCAATGTGTTCAGCAATCAGGTCCACCATGCGGTCGTCCACGGACAGCGCCACTTCGACCTTGGGATAGGTGGTGGTGAACTCCACCAGCAGCGGCACCAGGTAGCGCTGGCCCAGCGGGCGCGGGCAGGTGACGCGCAACCGGCCCTTGACCTCGCTTTGGTGCTGCTCGGTGAGCTGCTCGATATTCGCCACGGCCTGGTCAATGTGCCGCGCCTCGGCAAACACCAGTTCGCCGATCTCGGTCAGGGTGAGGCGCCGGGTGGAGCGCTGGATCAGGCGCGTGCCCAGGTCGTCCTCCAGCTTGGCCAATTGGCGCGACAAAACCGACTTGCCCATGCCCAGCGTGGCCGCGGCCTTGCTGATGCTGCCGGCGTGGACGATGGCGCTGAACAAGGCCAGGCGTTGGGGGTTCATGGAGCGCTCCTGCGGTCTATTGTTGTCATATGGGCAACAATATTATGACTAATTAGTGACTATGCAAGCAATAAGTGCATCCCTACACTTCCGTTCTTCCTTCCACACTCCGGAGAACTTCCATGAGCAACACAACCGTCAACCACCAATTCAAACTCGCCGCCCGCCCTGTGGGCAATGTCAAAGCCAGTGACTGGAGCCGCACGGAAGAGCCCGTGCGCGCACCGGCAGACGGTGAGGTTGTGATCCAGGTCTTGTATCTGTCGCTGGACCCGGCCATGCGCGGCTGGATGACGGACAGGCCTTCCTATATTCCCCCCGTTGGCATCAACGAGGTGATGCGCGCGCTGGCCGTGGGCAAGGTCACCGCCAGCAAGAACCCCAAGTTTGCCGTCGGCGACCACGTGACCGGTCTGCTGGGCGTGCAGGAATACGCCTACTCCAACGGCCAGGGCCTGACCAAGGTCGACCCCAAGCTGGCGCCGCTGCCGGTCTACCTGAGCACCCTGGGCATGCCCGGCATGACCGGCTACTTCGGCCTGCTGGAAGTGGGCCAACCCAAGGCCGGTGACACGGTCGTTGTGTCGGGCGCGGCCGGTGCCGTGGGCTCGGTGGTAGGCCAGATCGCCAAGATCAAGGGCGCCCGTGTGGTCGGCATTGCCGGTGGTGCCGACAAGTGCCGCTACCTGGTGGACGAGCTGGGCTTTGACGCCGCCATCGACTACAAGACCGAAAACGTGGCTGAGGCCCTGAAGACCCATTGCCCCAACGGCGTGAACGTGTACTTTGACAATGTGGGCGGCGACATTCTGGACGCCGTGCTGACCCGCCTGGCACGTGGTGCGCGCGTGGTGATCTGCGGTGCCATCTCGCAGTACAACAACACGACACCCGTCAAGGGCCCGGCCAACTACCTGTCCCTGCTGGTGCAACGCGCCACCATGACCGGCATCGTGGTGTCCGACTATTACGACCGCGCCGGTGAAGCGGCCATGGTCATGGCGGGCTGGATCCAGTCCGGCAAGCTGAAAACCCGCGAGGACATCGTGGACGGTCTGGACGCTTTCCCGCAGGCCTTTGACATGCTGTTCTCTGGCGCCAACAACGGCAAGCTAGTGCTCAAGGTCGCCTGACGATGGCGGCATACTGTGGGGTCAACCACAGGACGCCACCATGATCAAAGTTGTAGTTTTCGACGCCTACGGCACGCTGTTCGATGTGTACGCGATTGGCGCCCTGGCCGAGAAGCTTTACCCGGGGCAGGGTGCCGCCATTTCTGCCCTGTGGCGCGACAAGCAGATCGAATACACCCGGCTGATCACCCTGTCGGACCCCAACGGCGCAACGGGCAGCCGCCACTACCAGAGTTTTTGGGAGCTGACGCGGCTCTCGCTGCGCTACACGCTGGCGCGCCTGCGGCTCGTGCACAGCCAGGCCCACGAAGATGCGCTGATGGGCCAATATGCACAGCTCCAGCCCTTCCCCGAGAACCGCGGCGTGCTGGCGCAACTGAAAGCCCGGGGCATGGAGACGGCGATTCTGTCCAACGGCAGCCCCGAGATGCTGGCATCCGCCGTGTCGGCTGCAGGCCTGGAGGGCTTGCTCACCCGGGTGATTTCGGTCGACAGCATCCGGCTCTTCAAAACAGCCCCGCAGAGCTATGGCCTGGTGTTGAAGGCTTTCGCGGTCAGTGCCCATGAAGTCCTCTTCGTATCGAGCAATGCATGGGATGCCTTGGGCGCAACCTGGTTCGGCTTCACCACGCTGTGGGTCAACCGGCAGAACTTGCCATTTGAAACGATGGGGCCCCCACCCAGCCACACCGGAGCCGACCTGACCGCGGTCCTTGCCGCAGCGGCCTGAGCCGCGCACCACACAAATTATTTCCCGCAAACCGCTCTGACTTTTTATACTGGTCATCAGGCGGTGCAGGTGTGGTTCGCCACAGCGTGCAGACCGTGAAAGGACTTTTGGAATGCCATATCCGAATGTTGGTCATATTCCGCGGTATCCGCGGGCCCTGGTCGGGATCTGCGCCACCGTGCTTGCCAGCCTGGCGTGGGCAGATGTGGACCAGGCGGTGCTTGAAAAGGCCGAAGCGCTGCTGAAGTCCGGCAAAGCCGAAGAGACATACCGATTGCTGGAACCCCTGGAGCTTGATGGTGCCGGCGACCCCGTTTACGACTACCTGCTGGGCACTGCCGCGCTGGACAGCAACCGCCCCAGCAAAGCCAGCTTTGTCTACGAACGCATCCTGGCCGTGGCACCGGGCTTTGTGGGCGTACGCGCCGACATGGGCCGGGCCTACTTCGCGTTGGGTGACTATGGCCGCGCAAAAATTGAATTCGAATCCGTGCTGGCCACGCAAAGCCTGCCACCCGACCTGCGCCGCACGGTCGAGCAGTATGCGAAGGCCGCCCAAGCCCGTTCAAAGATCCAGCGGACGGTGGTTTCAGGCTATGTCGAAGCCGGAATCGGTGCAGATACCAACATTGGCAGTGCGACCGCTCTGTCATCGATCAACCTGCCGGCCATTGGCCTGTATGCGCCAGCACCGCCCACTGGTCAAAAAACCGCTGACAGCTTCAGTATCGTCAGCGTGGGGGCGGAAATCAACCACCAGTTGACCGACCAATGGGGGCTGTATGGTGGTGCCGACTACCGCAGGCGCGCCTACCAGCTGTACACCGAATCCGGCTATGCCACGCTGGACAGCCGGGCGGGGGTGAGTTACTCCGGGGGCGACTGGCTGGTGCGCGCAGGGCTTACGGCTGGCCAGTACGCCCTGAACCAGAACCGCCTGCGCGACACGGTGGGCGCTACCCTGGACTGGCGCATGACCGTTGACAACAACAGCCAATGGTCACTGGGCGGTGCCTACACCGACGCCACCTACACCGACCCGGCGACGGCCAACCAGAATACACAAACCTCTGCACTCACCGCGGGGTGGTTGACTTCCTTCAGTGACGGCAGCGCCGTGTTCAGCCTGACAGGCACCTTGGGCATGGAAAAGGGTGTGGGCGGCCGTGACGACGGGGACCGGCGGTTTTACGGCCCCCGCCTGACCGTGCAGAAGAGCTTCAATGAAAAGTTGGGCGGCTATGCCACGCTGGGTGCCACGTTTTCCCGATTCTCGGGAACCAACTCGCTGTACCTGTTGCAGCGCGAGGAGTCCTTGTACGACCTGTCCCTGGGCGTCACATGGTCGGGGGGTAGTGGCTTTTCGTTGCGGCCGCAGTTCAGTGCCATCCGCAATACCAGCAACGCGGCCCTGTACGGGTACGACAAGAACGACTTTTCAGTCAACGTCCGTTTTGACTTCTAGATCGGATCGCCATGCCAGCACTCTCTAACCGGTCGGCGCCCAGGACTCACTGGCTGGCGGTATGGATCGCGACCATCCTGTGTGGGCTGGTTGTGCCTGCATGGGCGCAAAACAGCGCTGCCAAAGTGATGTCCGTGGCGGGAACCGCGTCCGCCACCGATACGCAAGGACGCGTGCGCCCCATCGCCAAAGGCGCCGATGTGTACACCGGCGACAGGGTGGTGACCGCAGAGTCGGGCTTGGTCCAGATGCGCCTGCACGACGGCGGCTACATCTCGGTGCGGCCCGGCACGGAGATGGTGATTGACCAGTTCGTCCACAACGAGAAGGACGCGAGCCAATCCAGTTTTCTGGTGTCCCTGCTGCGGGGCGGGTTTCGTTCCATCACTGGCCTGATCGGGCGCAACAACCCCAGTGGCTACCAGATTCGCACGTCTTCGGCCACGGTCGGCATTCGCGGTACCGACCACGAGCCGATGCTGATACTGGACACGCCCGGCATGCAGGCGCAGGACACGCCGCCGGGCCTGTATGACAAGGTCAACGAAGGGGAAACGTTCATTCGCAACAAAGGCGGTGTGTTGGCATTGAAATCCGGCGACGTCGGCTTTTCGCCGATGGCGACCGACACGCCACCGCAGGTCCTGCTGAAAATTCCAGACTTTTACCGCCTGCAGCTCAGGATCGACGCCCGCGAAGCGAAGGACGCACCGGAAGGCCGGCCGGACGGGGCCAGGCGCCCAGGTGCAGCCAGTGATCTGTTGCGCCCATCGGTTGCTGCCAGACGCGAAGCACTGTCCAATACGGACGGAAAGCCAGCACCCGTCAGCACCATCGCACCAGTCCCTGCGCCAACACCGGTCGCGCCCGCCGCCGTTGCCCCCGCCACGCCCCTTTTGACCACCGAACAGAAAAAGGCGATTCTGCAGACCCTTACGCCTCTGCAGAAATAGCCCGCTTTTCGCTTGGAGACCCGCCATGAAGCCACTATGGATAGCAAGCTACGCACTCACAGCCCTCTGTGTCCACGGCGGCACAGCCGCAGCGCCGGTTGGCACGCTGTTGTTTGCGCAACCGGGCACCCAGATTGTCGGAACCACGGGTACCACGCGCGCGGCCACCAAGGGAGACCTTTTGCAAAGCGGGGAGCGTTTGCTGACACCGCCGGGTGCGGTGTCCCAGGTCTTGCTGCCCGATGGCAGCCTGATCGGCATGCGACCGGATTCCGAGGTCCGCATCGACCTTCCACCCGCGGGGTCTGACACCAGGCCGCCCGTCGTATCACTTGTGAGCGGTACCGCACGCGTGATCAGCTCCGACCTGTTGGACGCGAAAAAGCTGCCGAACTTTACCCTGCAATCCGGCAACGCAACCGTGAAGCTCAAGGCCGCCGACATGGAGTCGGCCGTCATCAAAGCCAATGACAAGGCTCCCCCAGGCGCAAGCGCGCCGGGCAGCTACCAGCGCATGGTGGTTGGCTCGGGCAGCGTCAGCAATGCAAACGTGGCGACCGCGCTCAATGCCGGCCAAATCAGCTTTGTGGGGGCGCCCAACACAGCGCCAGTCACCCTGGCCGGGGCTTCACCCAATCTGTTTGCCACGGGTCGGCCAGTGCCGCACACGGCCTCAAACATCGGCACGACGCCCAAGGGAACAGGCTCCCCGTCATCGCCCCCATCCGTCGCAGATCCCAAGCCCGTCGTCATTCCACCCACAGTCAGAGTGCCCTCTCTGCCGGTAGTGCCTGTCCCACCTGCCGTGGTGAAGCCCTGCACCCGCTTCATCGGCAAGACCTGTATCCAGTAGCTCAGGACCACAGGTCCAGCGGGGGGTCGGCCACGACGGCGCGCAATATATCGGAGCGCGACACAAAACCGGTCACCCGGCCTTCTTCATCCACCACTGGAAGCCCGGGCAAACCGGAGTCCAGCAACACCCGTGCCACGCGGCGAATGTCCGTGTCAGCCGAAACACTGGGCACTGGGGTCCACATCACGTCCACCACGCTTTGCATCAGCAACGCGCGCCACACCAGCGCATGGCTGTCCGGTCCGGGCATGCGTTCGGGGTGCATCAGGTCGGCGCGGGTGATCAAGCCAACCAGCATGCCCCCTGTTGCGACCACCGGCGCCTGACCGAGCCGGTTTTGGGCGAGAACCTGCCACGCCTGCTCCACGGAAAACGTGTCGGCAATGGTGACCACGGGGTGGCTCATCACCGCGTCCACCCGCGTTAGCGGGTGGCGCGGCTGATCGGGCTTGCGCGTTTGCTCGTAAGCGGCCAGGGCCGTGCGGTGCGCCACATCGCGCGGTACGGGGGGCACCGCCTCGTAAAACCGGGCCGGATTTTGGTCCTGAGGGTCCAGCCCAACGGGGGCCACCACATGGGAACGGCTGGCCCGGGAGATCGGCCCGACCTGGCGCAGCTCTTCCATCGAACCGCGAAACATACGTCCTGCCTTGCCATATACCGAGAACATTGGCTCAATCCCTTTCGCGCACCATCGGCACGCCAGCTGGTTTCGCCGCCGGGCTGCCCCAAGGTCGAATACGGCCCCGTCGGGGGGCAGCGAACCACACACGGAGTGGGGAGCGTAGAGGCTAGTTGGTATTGGACAGGAAAAGCGACTGCAAGTCACTGAGAAAATCAAAGCCCCGTTGCGTGGGGCGAACACGGGAAAAGTCACGTTCCAGCAGCCCCTTGCGCTCGGCCTCCTGCAATGCCGCCTCGATGGCGGTCAGCGCCAGGCCGGTGCGCTCCGAGAAGTCCCGCAGGCCAAAGCCGTTGCGCAGACGCAGGGCGTTGAGCATGAATTCAAACGGTAGCTCGCTGCGTGCAACCTCTTCGTCCTGCGACACCGCATTGCCCGCCAGGGCGTGGTCCATGTACAAACGCGGCTCGCGAAAGCGCACCTGGCGCACGACCCGGTGGGCAAAGCTGAGCTTGCTGTGGGCTCCGGCACCAATGCCCAGATAGTCGCCAAACTGCCAGTAATTGAGGTTGTGTTTGCAGCGGTGGTTCTGCTTGGCATAGGCCGACACTTCATAACGGTCCAGCCCCGCCACACCGGTCAGCTCGGTGATGTGGTCCAGCATGGCGTAGGCCGTATCGTCCTCGGGGATCACCGGCGGGAACTTGGCGAAGTAGGTGTTGGGCTCAATGGTCAGGTGGTAGATGGAGATGTGCGGTGGCGCAAACGCCAGCGTGATCGCCATGTCCTCGCCCACCTGCTCCATGGACTGCCCGGGCAGCGCGTACATGATGTCCAGATTGAAGGTGTCAAAAGCCTGCGCCGCCTCCTCCACCGCAGCCAGCGCCTGGGCGCGGTCGTGTACCCGGCCCAGGGCCTTAAGGTGGGCATCGTTAAAGCTTTGCACGCCGATGGACAGCCGTGTGACACCCGCCTGGCGGTAGGCGCGAAAGCGGTCTTTCTCGAAGGTGCCGGGGTTGGCCTCCATCGTGATTTCGCAATTGGCCTCCAGGCGCAAGCGGGCACGGATGTCACCCAGTAGCCGGTCTATCGTGGCCGGCGCAAACAAGCTGGGCGTGCCACCACCAATGAAGATGCTGTGGATGCCGCGGCCCCAGATCAGCGGCAGCGCAGCCTCCAGGTCGGCCACCACCGCGTCCACGTAACGCTGCTCGGGCAGCGCATCGCCGGGTTTCTCGTGGGAATTGAAGTCGCAGTAGGGGCACTTCTTCAGGCACCACGGCAAATGCACGTACAGCGACAGCGGCGGTAGCGCCGCCAGCTGCAGCGTGCCGGGGCGCATGTAGTGCGTCACGTCATGCACCACAGCGGCGTCTTGCGTGGTTTTCGTCGGCTTAATTGGAATCACGCCAACACCCCAGGAGCCTGGGCGGCAGAGTGTTCTGCGCAGGTAAAAGGAGGAGCCCGCAAAGCGGGCGGAGGACACGGAGCAGAGCGCGCTGCCGCCCAGGCTCCCGGCGAGCGAGAGGCTCCAAGCATGGGGCTGCTGTGCATCATGTCATCCAGCTCTCGCGGATGAGCGCGACCATGCGCAGCGCCGAACGCCCACGGTGGCTGTTGGCATTCTTCACTTCATTCGGCAATTGCGCAAAGGTCTGGCCAAATTCGGGTATCCACATCACCGGGTCAAAGCCGAAGCCGTTGCTGCCCACCGGCGCACGCGCAATCTGACCGACCACGCGGCCCACCGCAATCAAGGGCTCGGGATCGTCGGCGCTGCGCACGGCCACCAGGGTGCTGACCAGCGCAGCGCGGCGGTTGTCGATAGTGCGCATCTGCTCCAGCAAGGCGCGTACATTGTTGTCGTCTCCCTTGGCATAGCCAAACTGGGTGGCATAGTAGGCCGTGTCAACCCCGGGCAAACCGCCAAAGGCGTCCACGCACAGACCCGCGTCGTCCGCCAGCGCTGGCAGACCAGTGTGCAGCGCAGCGTTGCGCGCCTTGGCCAGCGCATTTTCGACAAAGGTGCGGTGCGGCTCCGGTGCCTCGGGTACGCCCAGATCGCCCTGGGGCACCAACGTGCAGCCCAGCGGCGTGAGCATGGCTTGCAGCTCGGCGAGTTTGCCCTGGTTATTGGAGGCGAGAACAATCTTCACGGCTATAGCCCTCGTGGAATAAGGTTTATTAGCTACTAATTTGATAGTGATTGCTGCTGCAAAACCATCAGTTCAGTGATGCCTTTTTCCGCCAGCGTGAGCAGCGCATCCATCTCGGCACGCGAAAAGGCGGCGCCTTCGGCCGTGCCCTGAACTTCGACAAAATGGCCAGCACCGGTCATGACTACATTCATGTCGGTGTCGCAGGCCGAGTCCTCGGTGTATTCCAGATCAAGCAAGGGCGTGCCCTGCACAATGCCCACCGAAATCGCCGCGACGGACGCAATGATGGGCGACTCGGTGATCTTGCCGGCGGCCAGCAATCCATTGACCGCGTCTTGCGCCGCCACAAAGGCACCGGTGATGGCGGCGGTGCGGGTGCCACCGTCGGCCTGCAACACGTCGCAGTCAAGCTGGATGGTGCGTTCGCCCAGCTTCTTCAGGTCGAACACGGCACGCATCGAGCGGCCAATCAGGCGCTGAATTTCCTGGGTGCGCCCGCTTTGCTTGCCGCGCGCGGCCTCGCGGTCGCTGCGGGTGTGCGTGGCACGCGGCAGCATGCCGTACTCGGCAGTGACCCAGCCCTCGCCGCTACCACGCTTGTGGGGTGGCACCTTTTCTTCCACCGACGCGGTGCACAGCACCCGGGTGGAGCCAAACTCGATCAGCACCGACCCTTCGGCGTGCACGGTGTAGCCGCGTGTGATGCGCACGGGGCGCAGGGCATTGACGGGACGCGCGTGGGCGCGAACAAATTCAGTCATGAACAACCTCAGGAAAAAAGGAGATCAGCCCTTGCGTGCAGCCGAGCGACGAATGGCCTCGTTGATCTCGGCGATGGAGCGCTCGATGGCAGCGTCGTCCAGATCGTCGACACTCGAATCCAGCCAGCCAGCCTGCACGGTGGACGCAAAAACTCCGTCGTCAATCGAGTCCGTCGAAATGCTTCCGCGGGTGGATTCGAACGTGTCGGGGGTCTCCCATTCCATGGCGATCACGGTCACGTTGTCACTGTGGGCACCGGCCTTGATCAGCGCACGCTCCACCAATTCGGGGGCCGACGTACCTACCGGCTTCTGGCCCAGCTGGTAGACGATTTCCGCGTCGTCCAAGCTGCCCCACAGGCCGTCCGAACACAACAACATCCGGTCGCCCTGCAGCAATGACACCGGACCCGTCACGTCAAATACCGGCTTCGTGGGAGAACCCAGACAGGTGTAGAGCACGTTGCGGTTGAACTTGTCAGGCAGCGGCACATCGGGTTTGTTTTCCTGGTGCTGCTCGATGTAGGAGTGGTCGCGCGTGCGTGCCAGCAACTCACCATGGCGCACAAAATACAGCCGTGAATCACCGCAATGCACCCAGTGCGCCACACCATTCTGCACAATTGCTGCCACCAGTGTGGTGCGTGGCGTGTCCATCAAATGCTGCTCGGCGGCATACCGCAGGATCTGCCGGTGGGCCGCCATGATGGCCATGGTGAAAAAGGCCTTGGGGTCCTCAATTTCGGGTCGGGCTTCCTTTTGGTACAGCGCGGAAATGGCCTGCAGCACCATCTGGGCGGCAACCTCGCCCTCGGGGTGCCCGCCCATGCCATCCGCCAGCAAAAAGAGACCGGACGCCTTGGTATAGCAATACCCCATGCGGTCTTCGTTCTTTTCACGGCCCCCCTTGCGGCTGATCTGGAATACGGAAAATTTCATTCGGACCTCCGCCGAGCCGCCTCAAGGTGGCCGACGCCCCCTCGGGGGGCAGGGAACATTGTGACCGTGGGGGCCTTCATTTCGGTTTGACACCCACGTTGGAGACCCCGAGCACACTGCGTTTGGTGTCGGTCACCATGGTGTCAAACTGCATTCGTACTTTTTCGCCCACACTCAATTTGGTGTAGCGACGCTCGCCTTCACGGCTCAACTCTTTTTGCAAGGCAAAAACGGACTGCGGCCTGGACAGCGGGTCCAGCGACATGCACCACTCCACCACCTCGATCAGGTTGTCGGAGTAGACGCCGCGCAAACGGGCCAGTGCAACCGCAATGCGGTCTTTTTCCAGACGCTGCGGCGCCTCGTTGGGCGGGTAGCCCTGCATGCAGGCGTAAATGCAGGCGCCAATCGCGTAGATGTCGGTCCACGGTCCCATGGAGGCGTCGCGCCGGTACATCTCGGGCGCGGCAAAGCCGGGGGTGTACATGGGGCGGATAAAGTTGCCTTCCTTGCTCAGCACTTCGCGGGCGGCACCGAAGTCGATCAGCACCGACTTGTTGTCATCGGTGATGAAAATGTTGGCCGGCTTGATGTCCAGGTGCAGCATCTTGTGCTGGTGCACGATGCGCAAGCCGCGCAGGATTTCGTCAAACAGCGAGCGGATCGTGGACTCGCGGAACACCTTGCTTTGTTTCAGGTCACGCGCGGTCACGATGAAGTCCTGCAGGGCTGCGCCCTCCAGGTAATTCATGACCATGTAGACGGTTTCGTTCTCGCGGAAGAAGTTCAGCACGCTGACCACGGATGGGTGGGAAATTTGCGCCAGCGAGCGCCCTTCTTCAAAAAAACTCTTCAGACCCAGCCGGTACAGCGACAGCTTCTCGGGCTGCACCTGGGGCAACAGCTCGCCGGGCGCGCGCGTAGCCAGTGACGACGGCAGGTACTCCTTGACGGCCACCTGCTGACCATCGGCATCCAGCGCCAGATACACCAGGCCAAAACCGCCCGCGGCCACTTTGCGGATGATTCGGTATCCGCCAATGGTCGTATCGGGGGGCAAGGGTGCTGGTTTGACCTTCGACATAAATTAAGAGCTACACCTTCGTCTGATCCGGCTGAACCGGGTTATTCTCAGGGCCGTTTCATGAACCGAGAACACGCAATGCCAGTTTATAGCATGACAGGTTACGCCAGCGCACAACACGGCACTGGCGCAACACTTCCCGATACGGACAGCAAGGCCCCCAGCGGCCAGCTCGGTCTGGAAATACGGTCGGTCAACAGTCGTTTCCTGGATTTGTCGTTCCGGCTCCCCGAAGACCTGCGCGCATTTGAGCCCGCGTTGCGCGACCTGCTGGTCGGCTCCCTGAAGCGCGGAAAGGTGGAAGTACGCGCCTCTATCGAAATGAATTCCGCCAGCAATATCGCCGACCCCACGCCCCGCATGCTGCAACGCCTCAATGCCGTGCAGGACAACGTCAAAGCCTGGCTGCCGACCGCGGCCCCGCTGAGTGTGGCCGACGTGATCCGTCTGTCGTCCGCTGAGCAGACCGGCTCCCATGACTGGAGTGCCGTGGTGTTGCCACTGGCCGACAAGGCACTCAAGGCGCTGCTGGCGGCGCGCCAGCGTGAAGGCAGCCGCCTGTCCACCATGCTGCTGGACCACCTGGCCCAGTTGCGGGCCCTGGCACAGCAAGCGGTGCCGCTGATCCCCCAACTGGTGGAGCAAAATCGCCAACGCTTCCTGGCGCGTTGGAAGGAGGCCATGGCCCTGACCGACGGCGCCACCTTGCCCGAAGCGGCACAGGACCGGGCCCTGACGGAGGCCACGGCCTTTGCCATCCGCATCGATGTGGCAGAAGAAATCACCCGCCTTAGCTCCCATCTGGACGAAATCGAGCGTCTGATCACCAAGGGCGGAGAAATTGGCAAACGGCTGGACTTCCTGATCCAGGAACTGCACCGGGAGGCCAATACCATGGGCTCCAAATCGGCGGCGCTGGAATTGACCCACATCTCTGTGGACATGAAGGTCCTGATCGAGCAAATGCGTGAACAGGTCCAGAACATAGAATAGGGCGATCCTCAAACCGCCCCTAGAGCCCCTTTCCATGGACTACCCCGGAAACCTGTTTGTTGTCGCCGCCCCCAGTGGGGCCGGAAAATCCAGCCTGGTCAAAGCCCTGCTGGAACTGGACTCCCACGTCCAGCCCTCGGTCTCACACACCACCCGGCCGCCCCGGGGCCAGGAAAAACATGGCCGAGAGTACTTTTTTGTCTCTGAACAGGAATTCGACGCCATGGTCGCCGCCAACGGTTTTGTCGAATGGGCCCATGTGCACAACTTCCGCTACGGCACCTCCAAGCGCGCCATCGAGGAGCGCATGGCCCAGGGCGCCGACATGATCCTGGAAATTGACTACCAGGGCGCCATCCAGATCAAGAACATCTTCGCCAACGCCATCTCCATCTTCATCCTGCCCCCCAGTTGGGAAGAGCTGCGTTCACGGCTGGAACGCCGTGGCGAAGACGCGCCAGAGGTCATCGACGTGCGCATGAAAAACGCTGCTATCGAGGTCGCGCAGGTAGCCAAATTCGACTTCGTTATAATCAATGAGCTGTTTGACCGTGCGCTTTTCGATTTGAAGGCCATTGTTCACTCCCAGCGGCTCAAATTTGCAGCGCAGCGTCGTGCCCGAGCCGAAACATTCAAAGCGTTGCTCATCCCCTAGTCTTTCGGAGAACTCCATGGCCCGTATTACTGTAGAAGACTGCCTGTTGCAGATCCCCAACCGTTTCCAGCTGGTGCTGGCCGCGACCTACCGCGCCCGCATGCTGAACCAGGGCCACACGCCCAAGATCGAGAGCAAAAACAAGGCCGGCGTCACCGCCTTGCGTGAAATTGCTGCAGGAAAAATCGGCATTGAAATGCTGAAAAAAGTCCCTCTCTGAGCGTGCGCGCCACCGAAAGAGCACCGCATGCGGTGCTTTTTTTTGCGCTTTTGCACCCCTGCGCCGTCAAAGTTTTTGTGGCGCGCTACATTTGAGGCATGGGTACCCCCGTCAAACCAACACCCCGCAAAGACGCACCGGCCACCAACGGCGCGCCAAGCTCCGACCTGCACCCGGCGGCCATCAACGCCGCTGCGGCCAGCTTTGCCGGATTGACGTCCAAACTGGACTACCTGTCGCCCGAGGATCTGGAGAAGGTCCGGCTAGCTTACCGCTTCGCGGACGAGGCCCACCTGGGCCAGTTGCGCAACAATGGCGAGCCCTACATAACCCACCCCATCGCGGTGGCAGCCCAGTGCGCCGAATGGAAGATTGACGCACAGGCATTGATGGCTGCGTTGCTGCACGATTCACTGGAAGACTGTGGCGTCACCAAGACCGAACTGATTGAACGCTTTGGCTCACCCGTAGCTGAACTGGTGGATGGGCTGACCAAGCTGGACAAGCTGCAATTCAACACCCGCGAGGAAAACCAGGCCGAGTCCTTCCGCAAAATGCTGCTGGCCATGGCCCGCGATGTGCGCGTCATTCTGATCAAGCTGGCAGACCGCTCGCACAATATGCGCACCCTAGCCGACGTGCCCAGGGCCAAATGGACCCGCATCGCGTCGGAAACCCTGGACATTTATGCACCCATTGCCCACCGCCTGGGTCTGAACCAGACGTATCGGGAATTGCAGGACCTGTCGTTCCGTTACCTGCGGCCCTGGCGCTATACCGTGCTGTCCAAGGCAGTGACCAAGGCCCGCAGCCGACGGCGTGACCTGATCCAGAAGGTGCAAAAGGAAGTGGAAGCCGCCTTTGCGGCAGCCGGCATCAATGTGCGCATTGCCGGCCGGGAGAAAACGCTGTTTTCGATCTACAAGAAGATGGACAGCAAACACCTCAGCTTTGCGCAAGTGACCGATATATACGGTTTTCGCGTCATAGTGCCGCAAATTATCGACTGTTACACGGCGTTAGGTGTTTTGCACCAGCTTTATAAGCCGCTACCGGGCAAGTTCAAGGACCATATTGCCATTGCCAAACTCAATGGCTACCAGTCCCTGCACACCACGCTGGTGGGGCCGTCGGGCGTCAACGTCGAATTTCAGATGCGTACGGAAGCCATGCACGTGGTAGCTGAGTCCGGCGTGGCCGCACACTGGTTGTACAAGGTCAACAAGCCCGAGGATGCGCCGTCCGACAGGCTCGGAACCAAATGGCTGCAGTCCCTGCTGGACATCCAGGACGAAACCCGTGACGCCGGCGAGTTCTGGGACCACGTCAAAGTCGACCTGTTCCCGGATGCGGTGTACGTCTTCACCCCCAAGAGCCAGATATTGGCCATGCCACGGGGCGCAACTATTGTCGATTTCGCGTACTCTATTCACAGCAACGTTGGCGATCGCACGGTATCAGCACGCATCAATGGCGAACAAGTTCCGTTGCGCACTGAACTCAAGAATGGCGATGTCGTCGAGGTGGTCACCGAAACCACGGCCACCCCCAACCCGGCCTGGCTGGGCTTTGTGCGCACCGGCCGCGCCCGGTCCAAAATCCGCCACCACCTCAAGACCCTGGCCCACACCGAGTCCGAAGAATTGGGTGAAAAACTGCTGACCCAGGCTCTTCGGGCCGAAGGCATCGAACGATTCCCGGACGGAGACCCGGTCTATGAACCCATTTGGGAGAAATTACTGCGTTTTACCGGCAGTAAGAATAAGCATGAACTGCTCACCGATATCGGCTTGGGTAAACGCATCGCCCATATTGTGGCCAAGCGCTTGGTGCACTTGCTGGCGGACAGCGGCCAGCGCCCTGATGCCTTGTTGCTGACCCGGGAGCGCTTCACCGCGCACGAATCGACCTCACAAGGCTCCATCACCTTGGACGGCAGTGAGAACGCATCCGTCCAGTTTGCCAAGTGCTGCAGGCCCATACCAGGGGATAGCATCGTCGGCTACTTGGGGCGAGGCGAAGGTTTGGTCGTACACGTCCACGACTGCCCGGTGGCCAAGAAACTCCTGTACAAGGATGCCGAGCGATTCATCAATGTCGACTGGGCGGACGAACCGGTGCGCGCCTTCGAGACTGGCGTCATGGTCACCGCCAAGAACGGCAAAGGCGTGCTGGCCAAGGTCGCCGCAGCACTGGCGGCGGCCGAGGCCGACATCGTGCACATCGACATGGGACACGACGGTGCCCAGGAAGACGTGGATTTCCGCTTTGTCATCGGGGTGCGGGACACCGGCCATCTGGCCGTCGTGCTGCGCAACCTGAGCCGGACTGCTTCTGTGATGCGCGCCGAACGGCGCAAGGTCGCTACACCGGCCTAGGCTTGGGCCGATTTACTCCGCAAGCGGGGCCGGCGGCGGGTAGCTGACCGCCAGCACTTCAATTTCCTCAACCCGTCCCGGCATGACCAGTTTCAGCGTGTCGCCCGTGCGGGCCTTGAGCAGCGTGCGGGCAATCGGCGAGATCCAGCTGACCTCACCCTGTGCGCTATTGGCTTCGTCAATTCCGGTGATCGTGACGGTTCTCTCCAGACCGGCCTCATCCGCATAGGTAACCGTCGCACCAAAGAAAATCTGGTCGTTGCCGAAGTGGACCGATGGGTTGGCGATTTCGGCAATTTCCATGCGCTTGGTCAGGAAGCGGATACGCCGGTCTATCTCACGCAGCCGTTTCTTGCCATACAGGTAGTCACCGTTTTCGGAACGGTCGCCATTGCTGGCCGCCCAGTGCACCACTTCCACGATCTTGGGGCGCTCAACGTCGATCAGGTCGAGCAGTTCGCTACGCAACGCTGCGTAGCCTTGGGGAGTCATGTAGTTCTTGCCGCCCGCCGGAATGGGGGGCAGTTGCAGATCGTCATCGTCGTCTGCGTTGTCCGATTCTTTGGTGAAAGCCTTGTTCATGGGCGCCCCCTCATACGGTTCAGTTCAGGGCCGTACGAACAATATCTGGATATGAAAAAGCCCTGAAACATTGCTGTTTCAGGGCTATCCATTTGGTGCGGCTGGCAGGAATTGAACCCACGACCCCTTGGTTCGTAGCCAAGTACTCTATCCAACTGAGCTACAGCCGCGAAGCTAAAGATTATAGCACAGCCTTTTAGGCAGTCTGCGCCTTCAGGCCCAACAGGGCACGAGCCTCCTGCGGGCTGGCGATTGCACGGCCAGCCCTTTGCGCGCATTGGGCCAATTCTGCGATCAGGGCGCCATTGCCGCTGGCGCGGTCGCCACCGGGCAGGTAGAAGGTATCTTCCAGGCCGGTGCGCAGCATGCCACCCAGGTCGGCGGTCTTCTGGTGCACGGGCCAAATCTCGGCGCGGCCAATCAGCGTGGTTTGCCAGACACTGTCGGGCGCCATCCATTGTGGCAGCAGGGCCAGCAGGTCCGCATCGCAGGGCATGCCCGAGGCCACGCCCATGACCAGGTTGTATTCGGCGCAGCCCATCTCGGGTTTGAGCAACCCCGCCTTGATATACATGCCCACCGAGCGCACGATGCCCACGTCAAAACACTCGAACTCGGGGTGGGTGCCGCACTCCAGCATGACGTCCAGAAACTGCTGGACCTTGGACACCGGGTTGTCAAACACCATGGGCGGCCAGGCCCATTGGCCGTCTTCCTTGATCTTGAGGTAGTTCAGGCTGCCGGCATTGCAAGCGGCGATTTCGGGCTTGACCCGGCGGATGCAGGCCAGCGGGCCGGAAATGTCCTTGCCGACCACGCCCGTGGTCAGGTTGATGATGACGCCGGGGCAGGCTTCGCGAATCGCGTTGACCACGCTCACGGCCACGTCCGGGTCCCAGGACGGCATCTGCCCCATGCCCGGCTCCTGGTTGCGGATGTGCACGTGCATGATGGAGGCACCGGCGTTGAAGGCGTCGCGCGCCTCGGCCGCCATTTGCGCCGGGGTCACCGGCACGGGATGCTGCTGCGGGTTGGTCAGCACGCCGGTCAGCGCGCAGGTCAGTATGGCTTTTTCCATTTCAAATCCTCTAGTCAGCTGAGGACAGAGCTATAGGTCTGTCCCGCAGGGTTTCAGGTCTTCAATTCCACCAACAGTGCGCCAGACTCCACCTGGTCGCCTGCCTTAGCGTGCACCGCCTGCACCACGCCTGCGGCTTCGGCGCTGAGCCACATTTCCATCTTCATCGCTTCGACGCACACCAGCTGCTGGCCGATCTGCACCTCGGTGCCGCTGACCACCAAAACCTGCGTCACCTTGCCTGCCACCGGCGAGCGTGCCTTGCTGGCGTCCTTGAGTGCATCGGCATCGGGGAAAGGCGACACCTCGGTGAACACAAAAGTATTGCCATCCAGCGCCAGATGCAAATGGGCGCCGTCAAACACCGCGATCGCCTTGCGCACCACACCATCGATGGCGTAACGCAACCTTCCGTCGCCAAAGCCCAGCACGCTGGCTTGCACCGTTGCGCCGTCCAGGTCCAATGCCACGCCACCATGGCGGTCCGGTTGCACGCGGATGCCGCGCACCACGTCACCACACTGCAGGCGCACACCAAACGCGGCCACGCTGTTGGCTCGCCAACTGTTGCCGTGGCGCATGGCCATGGCCATCGCAGCCACGCGCCAGATGTCGTCTGTTGGCACCGGCGCTTGCAACAAGGCTTCACCCTGCTCCAGCCACTGGTCGATCAGGGTGGTGGTCATTTCAGCCTTGCGGAAGGCCGGATGCTCGATGAGGTCACTCAGAAAACGACCATTGTTCTTCAATCCCAGCAGAGGCGTATTGGTCAGTGCCGCGCGCAGGCGGCGAATGGCGTCATCGCGGTCACGGCCGTGGACGATGATCTTGGCCACCATGGGGTCGTAATACGGAGAAATCACACTGCCCTGCACAATGCCGTCATCGACCCGGATGCCGTAGGCGTACGCGCCCCCGCCTTGGACGCCATGCCCTAAGCCCGGGCTTGGCACATCCGGGTGCACGGCGTTGGCGGGTTGCCACCACAGCACGGTGCCGGTCTGCGGGGTGAAGCCGGTGTAGGGGTCTTCCACATACAGCCGCGCCTCGATGGCGTGGCCGCTGAGGGTGATGTCGGCCTGGCGTGCCGGCAATGGCTCGCCCGCGGCGACGCGCAGTTGCCACTCCACCAGATCGTAACCGGTGACCATTTCGGTGACCGGGTGCTCCACCTGCAAACGCGTGTTCATCTCCAGAAAGTAATGGCGCAGCTGGTCATCTACGATGAACTCCACCGTGCCAGCACCGCGGTAACCCACGGCCAGCGCAGCGGCGACAGCGTCCTTGCCCATGGCCTCACGCATGGCGGGCGTCACCACGGGCGAAGGCGCCTCTTCAATCACTTTCTGGCGGCGGCGCTGGGCCGTGCAATCACGCTCGCCCAGATAGACCGCATGGCCATGCGCATCGGCAAACACCTGGATCTCGATATGGCGGCCGTTGTCGATCAGGCGTTCCAGCATCAAGGTGCCGTCACCAAAGGCGCTTTGCGCCTCGCGGCGTGCGCCGTCGATGGCAGGCTGTAATTCGGAGGCTTGGCGCACCAGGCGCATGCCACGCCCACCACCACCGGCCACGGCCTTGACCAGCAACGGATATCCCAATTTTTCGGCCTCAATCATCAGTACGGAATCGCTTTGATCGGCCCCCAGATAGCCGGGCGCGCAGGGCACGCCCGCATCCAGCATGCGGCGCTTGGCCAGGGCTTTGTCGCCCATGGCGGTGATGGCGCTGGCGGGCGGGCCGATGAAGACCAGGCCCGCATCGACACAGGCCTGCGCAAAAGCAGCGTTCTCGCTGAGGAAGCCATAGCCGGGATGCACGGCATCAGCGCCAGTCTTGCGCGCAGCGTCCAGCATGGCGTCAAAGCGCAAATACGATTCGCTAGCAGGCGAGGCGCCAATGTGCACCGCCTCGTCGGCCATGGCCACATGCGGTGCGTCGCGATCTGCATCGCTGAACACGGCCACCGTGCGGTAGCCCAGATTGCGCGCCGTGCGGATGACGCGGCAGGCGATCTCGCCACGGTTGGCAATCAGTATCTTTGAAAATGTCATGACAAGGCCCATTGCGGTTTGCGCTTCTCGATGAAGGCGGTCATGCCCTCCAGGCCTTCGGGGCCCTGGGCGGCTTGGGAAAAGATGGCGGCGGCGGATTGCACCAGGTCTTGCGGCGCGCGCAGGCGGGCCTGGGCCATCAAGGCCTTGGTAGCGGCCAATGCGCCGGGCGCGCAGGCCAGGATGTCGGCCAGCACGGTGTCGAGTGCGGCCTGCAGTTCAGCCGTGTCGACCACCGCATGCACCAGCCCCAAACGCAACGCCGCTGCGGCGTCCAGACGGCCACCGGTGACCGCCAAGCGCTTGGCCTGCGAGTAGCCCAACCGCTCGACAAGGAAAGGCGCAATCTGGGCCGGCACCACGCCCAGCGAGGTCTCGGGTAGGCGAAAGCTGGCGGTCTCGCTGGCAATGGCCACGTCGGCCACGCAGGCCAGGCCGAAACCGCCGCCCATGACTGTGCCTTCCAGCAGGGCCACCACGGCCAGTGGCGTGCAGGCGAAGGCCACGCAGAGTTCACCAAACGCCGCATTGACTTCGGCAATGGGGTCCGGCGCACCGGCGGTGGCCTGCATGGCGCGCATGCGCGCCGCTGCCATGTCCTTGAGGTCGGCACCGGCACAGAAGTGACCACCAGCACCGCGCAGCACCACCACGCGCACCGCATCCGGTTGGCCAACGGTAGCTTCGGCATCGGCCAGCACCTGACGCAGTTCGGCCACCATCTTCAGCGTCATGGCGTTGCGCGACTCGGGGCGGTTAAGCCAAATATGCAGGCTAGCCCTCGTCCGCTCTATACGTAGTGCTTCTAAATTCATAGCATTTTCCATCACACCTTGCCCGGCAGGGTGCCTTCGAACTTGCAGATGATGCCCAGCATGATCTCGTCCGCGCCGCCCCCAATAGAAATCAGACGGCCATCGCGGTAGGACTGTGCAATCGGGTTGTCGGCGGTGAAGCCCATGCCACCCCAGTACTGCAGGCAGCTGTCGGCCACCTCGCGCGACAGGCGCCCAGCCTTGAGTTTGGCCATCGATGCCAGCCTGGTTACGTCCTTGCCGCCCACATACTGTTCCACGGCGCGGTAGGTCAACGCGCGCAGGGCCTCCACTTCGGTGCGCAGTTCGGCCAGGCGGAAGTGCACGACCTGGTTGTGCAGGATGGGTTTGCCAAAGGTCTGTCGGCTTCGGGTGTAGTCAATGGTCTGGTCGATCAGGCGATCCAGCGAGCGCAGGCAACCGGCTGCGCCGTAGAGCCTCTCCTCCTGGAACTGCAGCATCTGCAGCATGAAGCCCATGCCTTCCTGGCCAATCAGGTTCTTTTGCGGAACCCGCACGTTGTCGAAAAACAGTTGCGCCGTGTCGCTGGAATGCATACCGATCTTCTCGATCTTCTGGCGTGTCACGCCCGGACTGTTCAGCGGCACGATGATCATGGACTTGTTCTTGTGCGCCTGCCCCTCGGATGTGTTGGCCAGCAGACAGCACCAGTCGGCCTGCATGCCGTTGGTGATCCACATCTTGGAGCCGTTGATGACGTAGTCGTTCCCGTCCTTGCGCGCCGTGGTCTTGAGAGCTGCCACGTCCGAGCCGCCGCCGACCTCGCTGACGCCCACACAACCCACCATGTCGCCGGCAATGGCGGGGGCCAGAAACTCCTGGCGCAGCGCGTCCGAGCCAAAGCGCGCTAGCGCCGGCGTGCACATATCGGTCTGCACGCCAATGGCCATGGGCACGCCACCGGCGTTGCATTCGCCCAGAGCCTCGGCCATGACCATGGAGTAGCTGAAGTCCAGCCCCATGCCGCCAAACTCTGTGGGGTACTTGATGCCCAGCAGGCCCAGGTCACCCATCTTCTTGAACAGTTGGTGCGCCGGGAAGATACCGGCCGTCTCCCACGCGGGCAAATGCGGGTTGATCTCGTTGGCAACAAACTTGCGGACGGTGTCGGCAATCTGCTCGTGCTCGGGGGTCAATTTCATGGCGTTCTTTCGTGAAAATGGGTGAGAGAAATGGAACAGGCGGCGGACTTACATCCGCGCTACGCCAAAGGTGTTGGGTCGCAAAATGCGTGCATCGGCCTCGGCCGCCAGCGCCAGGCACAGGCCCAGAATGCGCCTTGTATCGCGTGGGTCGATGATGCCGTCGTCCCACAGGCGGGCCGTGCCAAACAACGCGGCGGATTCCTTGTCCAGCCGCAGGCGCAGACCGTCGGACATGGCGGCCAGGGCTTCTTCATTGGCCTCCATCCCCATGCGCTCAATCTTGGCGCGGTTGACGATATCCATCACCTTGGCGGCCTGCGCACCGCCCATCACGGCAGTGCGGGCAGTCGGCCAGGCAAAGATGAAGCGTGGGTCGAAACCGCGACCGCACATGCCGTAGTTGCCAGCACCGTACGAGCCGCCCAGCACAAAGGTAAATTTGGGCACACGCGCATTGGCCACCGCCTGAATCATCTTGGAGCCATGCTTGATGGCGCCACTGCGCTCGGCCACCGAGCCCACCATATAGCCCGTGGTGTTCTGCAGGAAAACCAGTGGCGTGCCGGTCTGGTCACACAGCTGGATGAACTGCGCCGCCTTGGTCGAGCCGGCAGGCTGAATCGGTCCGTTGTTGCCCAGGATGCCCACCAGATGTCCATGTACCCGGGCATGGCCGCAGAGTGTCTCGGCGCCATACTCCATCTTGAATTCCAGAAAATCCGAGCCATCGACCAGACGGGCAATGACCTCGCGCACGTCATACGGCTCGCGCTCGTCGGCAGGGACTATGCCCATCAACTCCTGCTCATCAAACAGCGGCTCCGCATGGGCGGCGGCGGCGGGCGCCACGTCCCAGCGCAGCTTGTCCATGACCTCACGCGCCATGCCAATGGCGTGGGCGTCGTCTTCGCACAGGTATTCGCCCAGACCGGTGACCTGCGCATGCGTCGCGGCGCCACCCAGTTCGTCCTCGGTGCAGTCCTCGCCCATGGCGGCCTTGACCAGGGGTGGGCCTGCCAGGAAGATATTGGAGCGGCCCCGCACCAGAATCACGTAGTCCGACAGACCGGGCAGATACGCGCCACCCGCGGTGGACGAGCCATGCACCACCGCAATCTGTGGCAAGCCCATGGCCGACATGCGCGCCTGGTTGGCAAAGGTGCGACCGCCCTCAATGAAGATTTCGCTCTGGTACATCAGATTGGCGCCGCCACTCTCCACCAGCGAGATCAGGGGCAGCTTGTTTTCCTGGGCGATCTGCTGCACGCGCAAACCTTTCTTCAGGCCCATGGGTGCCACGGTGCCCCCCTTGACCGCGCTGTCGCTGGCCGAAATGATGCAGCGTTTGCCCGCCACCACGCCAATACCGACGATGGATCCGCCGCCCATGACCGACTTCTTGCCGTCGTCATCGTGCATGTTCAGGCCAGCCAGGCGGCTCAACTCCAGAAACGGCGTGCCACGGTCCAGCAGTCGGGCCACGCGCTCGCGCGGCAGCAACTGATTGCGTTTCTCAAACTTGTCGCGCTTGGACTCGGATTCGGCAATCACCAGGCCCTCAAGGCGCTGGACTTCGGCCAGCAAGCCCTGCATGCGCTGGGCATTGGTGGCAAAGGCCTCCGAGAGCGGCTTGATCTTGGAACGGATGGCAGGCATGGGCAAATTCCTTGCTTTGAACTTCCCGCATTAGAAATGAAGGTAACGTTAACGTCAATCTAATGTCGTATAGGTGTTTATACTGATGTATGCGGCATATCGGACTGTTAGCATTCAGCCCGCATCCAGACTACCCCTTTTTTTTGCAAGGACTCGCCCCATGAACCTCGAAGAATGCACACAAGCCCTCCGAACCAAAGTGGGCGCCGACTGCGGCCTGAACGCCACGCTGAAATTTGACTGCGGCGCCGATGGCGTGATCCGCATCGACGGCGCCTCCACCCCCAACAGCGTCAGCAACGACAACACCGACTCCGATTGCACCGTGGGCATCACGCTGGACAACCTGACCGCCCTGCTGAGCGGCGACCTGGAGCCCACTACCGGCTTCATGGCCGGCAAGCTCAAGGTCTCGGGCGACATGGGTGTCGCCATGCGCCTGCAACGCGTCATCTGAATTGCCGTCCGAGTGCCTGCCGTGGACAAGCTGCCCGATACCCTGACCGACGCCCAGGCGTTTGTGGACTCGCACCGCGACGAGGCCACCACTGAACTGTTTGGCATTACCGAACTGTGTCGGGAATACGGCATCACACTGCGGGCGCTGCGTTTTTATGAGGACAAGGGGCTGCTCTCGCCCCGGCGCATCAACGGTGCACGGGTCTACACCCGGCGCGACCGCGCGCGCCTGGCCCTGATCCTGCGCGCCAAGGCGATTGGCTCGCCCCTCTCCGAGATCAAGCGCTACCTGGATTTGTACGGCGACCAGGGCGAAGGCCGCGCCCAGCAGCTGAGCTACGTCATCGAACGCACCGATACCGAGATTGCCGAACTGGAAAAGAAGCGCGCCCGGATCGACGAGACACTGGCCGAACTGCGTGTCATCAACGCCAGCTGTCGGGGTCAGCTGGAATCCCGCAAGCTGGCCGACACGCGCAAAGCCTGAGCGCAGTCCCGCGCAACACAACGGGCATTTACTGGCACGCAAGCGCCAGAAACTGGCTATCATGCCTCTGCTATCCGAGACCTGTCGGCCGGCCATCTGGCCGCCTCCAGCCCGCAACGCATTCCATCCAGGACACCAGGATCTTCGCCATGTGCAATGCCATGCCCTTTTGCCCGATGTAAATGAACATTTGGTTGTCCATCATTGCCGCAGCCAGTGTCTTGCTTGCTGCCATTGCCGGGGGAATGTATGTCCGCGAGCGCCGGGTCAAGTTGCGTCTGTCCAAGGAGCTGGCCAACGTATCCCGGCAACTCGCCAACAAGTCGGACCGCGACGCACTGTCGGGCCTGCTCACCCGCATAGGCTTTGATGTCCTGCTGGCCCGGAAAGCACAAAAGACCGACCGCAGTGGTGAACCGTTCACGTTGCTCTACGTGGCACTGGACAACTTTGGCATGCTCAATGACGGCTTCGGCAATGAAATGGGCGACCGACTGCTGCAGGAAGTGTCACGTCGACTGGCCATGGGCGCCGGAAAAAAAACCGATGCCTGCCATGTCTCAGTGGGCGAATACTCCGTCGTCATTGACGGGGGATACCAGATCGGTCGCAAGGCTGCACAAAGAATCTCAGACGCTTTGGCGGTGCCCTTCAGCATTGACGCCATTCGTGCCCAACTGACGTGCTCCATCGGCATCGCGGTGTATCCGGAACATGGATCGGTCAGCAAACTCCTGGGCAATGCCGCGCTGGCCATGCGCAGTGTCAAGCAAAACGGAGGGGCGGACTTCTGCCTTTACGACCCCAAAATGGGTGTAGAAGTGCGGGAGCAGGCCCTGTTGTTCAACGACCTGCGCAGCGCACTGGACAAAGGCGAATTCGAGCTGTACTTCCAGCCCAAAGTCGATGCCCTCAGCCTGCAGGTCACGGGGGCCGAGGCCTTGTTGCGGTGGCACCACTCCGAACGCGGTCTGATCAGTCCCATGATTTTCATTCCCCTGGCCGAGCAATATGGCCTGGTCGGGGCCATCGGTGGCTGGGTCATTGAAGAGGCTTGTCGCAAGGCCGCGCGCTGGCGGTCCCAGGGCTTGCGCATGCGGGTGGCGGTCAACATCTCGGGCTACCAGATGCGCGAGGACGACCTGGTCGACCGGATTGAGGCGGCCCTGAAACGCCACGACATCCAACCCGACCGGTTTACCTGCGAGATCACCGAATCCGTTGCCATGGAAGACACCAAGGTCACCCAAGCCACGTTCGAGAAAATGCGCAACGCGGGCTTCCATGTCTCCATCGATGACTTTGGCACCGGCTATTCGAGTCTGGCTGCGCTGCGCAAGCTCCCTGCGGCGGAATTGAAAATTGACCGCGCGTTTGTGTCCGATCTGGAAGAGAGCGAAGACGCGCGCTCGATCGCCCAATCGATTGTCAATCTGGCCATGGCCCTGAATCTGCACGTGGTAGCCGAGGGGGTGGAGACCACGGGGCAGCGCGATATCCTGGTGGGCATGGGATGCCATGAACTCCAGGGCTTCCTGTTTTCCATGCCCATGCCCGCCTACGAACTGGAGCGGCTGGCACTGGACGACCATGAGCCGGATGAGATGGGATTCCGCAAGTCCCTGTTTTCGGAGACTTATCTGGGAAAATTGCAGTGACAATCCCCATCCCGTAAGGCAGAGCAATGAGTTTTTTTGATCGATGGAGGGCTCTTGCGAAAAAGGAAGAGACGGTACCTGGCACACCCGTGCCCCATGGGCCACCACCCTTATTGACGCAGGGCATCGCAGACCGGCGCAATCGCAAGCGCAAGAATGCCCGCCGCGGCGCCACCGCGTTGATCATTGACGACTCGCCCACCGTTGTGGCTGCCCTGCGCAAGATTTTGCGGTCGGCCGGCTATGTCATAAAAGATGCCGGGGACGCCGAACAGGGCTTGGCGATGATCGCCGAAGCCAAACCTGACCTTATTTTTCTGGACATCGTATTGCCTGGGATGAATGGCTTTGGCGCACTGCGGGCCATTCGCAAGGAACCGTCAACCCAGCACATCCCCGTCGTCATGATCAGCGGCAATGAGCACGCCACCGAGCAGTTCTACGCCAACAAGATTGGGGCCGATGATTTCATGAAGAAACCGTTTTCACGGTTTGAAGTTTTTGCCCACATTGAATTGTTGCTCGACGCCGACCGCATGCCCCGCCGAAAGGGCGCTCCGGCGGAAGTGCCTCCACGGGTGTACCGGGACCTGCAGCCAGCCACAGTCGTCCAACCGCATCCACAGCCCGCTCCAGCGGCTTCACCGCCACCTACTGTCCTGACGCGTTGGCCTGCGCTGGATGCGCGCACGCAGCTCACGGCCATGGGCTTGCCGTACTTCGACCAAAGCCAGTTTATTGCCGCCATTCGGCGCAGTGACCAACTGGCCGTCGCCCTCTTTATCGCCGGCCGTGGTGTGAATCTGGAAGCCGTCACCGATGGCAAGACACCGCACGCAGTCGCTCTAGAAGTTGGCAATGCTGCAATCATCCAATTGCTCAGCTGACCCAGTGGATAGCAAGCATAGACCAAAAAATGAAATGGTAGGGCGTCACGGACTTGAACCGTGGACCAAAGGATTATGAGCCGCTTCTAGCACGCAATCACTGTTGCACCCTGCTCATCATCATACGTCACTTTTCTCTTTCGAATCAACAACTTAGCGTGATGGCGACGTAACCTTACGCCACCGACCACCACGCGAGTTCACATGCCATGGTTGCAATGGGGTTGCAATGGATTTTCATTGCAACCGTTGCGGTTATCACCGATGAACTCACGGTGGGTCGATTTGATCAACAAATCAGCTATCACCATGACACGACAACTTGAAAATTTAACAGTACCCACACTCTCCCGCCGCTCTGACACCCAGCGCGTGGCGTTCAGTAAAAAATCCCTTGATGGACTGACGCACAGTGCCACAGGAAAAAGTCCATGGGAGTGGCACTACGACATCCGCCAGCCAGGACTGGCAATTGGAATCGGACGCACCGGAATCAAGACGTTCTATTTGGTCCGTAAATTTTGTGGCAAGTCACGCCGCTTTCTCATTGGCAAATATCCAACCGTTGACATTGATGTTGCCCGCAAGGTTGCCCAAGTCTTGAACAGCCAACTGGCCCAAGGCATTGACCCAGCTCTTACGAAGAACGAGAGCATGACGTTTTCCGAACTGTTCGACAAGTTCATGGACGAGTACTCCCGCCTGCGCAACCGCACTGCAGAACGCAATGTTGTGACCTTCAAACGCTACCTCGCAACGGTTCGATACGGTAAGCCCTTGTCCCAGATGCACATCAGTGCCATTAAAAAGGAGCACATTCGCAAGCTCTTTGCCGAAATCACGAAACATGCGCCCGTGCACGCAAACCGGGTCCTCGCTCTGATTCGCAGCGTCTTCAACCGTGCTATTGCCTGGGACATTTGGACCGGCGACAACCCGTGCAAAGGCGTCATGCGCAACCCGGAGCAGGCACGCGAACGCTGGCTCGACAACATCGAACTCCCGTATCTATTTCGGGCACTCGATCACGAGACCAACGAAACGCTGCGTGACTTTGTGTATGTCGCACTGTTCACTGGTGCCCGCCGTGGCAATGTGTTGCCGATGCGATGGGAGGACATCGACTTCGATGCACAGGTCTGGCAAATCGGCATGACCAAAAACGGTACGCCCCAGACCATTCCACTGGTTCAGCCGCTTTATGAGTTACTCAAAGAACGCCGCAAGTCGGTTGATTCGCCTTGGGTCTTTCCCGCCAACAGCATGGCCGGGCACTATGTCGAGCCCAAAAAAGGTTGGGCCACCATTCTGGAACGTGCAACGGCCTTTCGCCTCATCGACAAGTTGGCCGAATACCATGGCTGGTCAGATTCAGAGAAGCAGCGTGCCATTGGTATTGCCGACACCAAGCCGGCCAATGCGGTGGCGATGTACACGGCGCTGTGCGCAGAGATCAAGGTTGACCTGAAGCCGCTGGACATGCGTGACCTGCGAGTCCATGATTTGCGCCGCACACTTGGCTCTTGGCAAGCGGGTTTGAACGTCAGCCTGGCCATTATTGGCCGGACACTGAATCACAAATCACCGCAATCGACCAAAGTGTACGCACGGCTGGCGCTTGACCCGGTGCGCGACGCCATGGCAACAGCGACTTCTGCCATGCTCAAGCACCGTGCAATTGTCATGGAGACAGCCGCAGTCCTGTAAAAATGGAGGCATGAAGGACAAGAAATCTCTCACTGGAAAAGCGCGGCATCACGTCACCAACTGGCGTGATGCCGCCAACTATCCCAGCATCCATGAAACGAAGCCCGCGCAATGGGCGTGGGAGTTTCTTCGCCGCTCCCGTTACTACGCATCAGAAGTAGATGCAGTGCGCAAGCTGATGCAGAACCGCCACGACAAAAAGACCAAGTTTCCCAAAAAATGGAACTTCGTCATGGTGAACATACCGGAATACCTGCCAAACGATATGCCCGGTGGCATGCCGCTCTTGCCGTGGAAGTGCTTTCCGCCTGCAGTACCCATTTCCGCAACCATTGATGAATACATTGCGAAGTTCGGGCACAGGCCACGCATCGGAATACGGCGCGATCTACTGATACCCCGGCGTTGGGGACTGTCAAAACCCGTACGACCGGAACTAGGCTACCAAGAAAAATTGGTGAGGTTCAAGGCGCAACGCCACCGACCTGCCAGTTTCGATCTGGACAGCAAAACACTGTCCAAGCCCAGACACGTCGAACTTGGCCTCATGCCATATGAGGCAGTGATCGTTCTGGACCTGACCGACATCGACCAACAGATGCGCATACTGGAACGCAAGTTGGCAGAGTTTCACCGCGATCAGTCGGTAGAAGCGCGGTTGCGTCCAAGGCGCAAGACAACAAAGCATACGATGCTGCCGAAAGAGCTTTGGGTAATGCTTCGACTTGCCGACGCAATCCGGGAGTACCAAGTATTGAATTCAATCAAACCCAAAACCCTCGCAGAAGAATTTGAATGTGCTGGCTTTGGGTACCAAGCCTTCCTGAACGCACTCACGCAAGAAGCTGTCAACAATACTTTGAAGATGGATACCGAGCTTCGCACGTGGATCACCCAAACGCTGAGGGTTACCCAGCTCAAGAACTGGCGCAATGACCATCTCAATCGGTTGATCTGCCACCGTGGCTACCTTGCCCTCCTGGAGTAACCACGAATGACGGTCCCGGCCGAACAATGAATCTGACGGCATTCGTTGTCTCACCAAAGCCGCCCAAAAATTCACACTTCAAACCTCAGAAACTAAACCGTGAGGTATTTGAAATGTCAGTTTTACTCAAGCGCATCATGTCGGACAACGACCTGCTGTTGACCGACAAAGAAGCAGCGGAAATGCTCCGCCTGTCCAACCACAAGACCCTTGCCAACTGGCGCTGCAAGGGCAAACATAAGGACCTCGAATTTATCCGCATCGGGCGCTCGATCCGCTATCCGGTGAAATCCGTGCGTGCCTTCATGTCCAACCATATGGTTGGAATGCAAGGGGTTCAGAAATGAACTCCCACCCTATAGTTATTACCCGCACTCGCAGCCTGATTGGGAGCGGCAGTGGCATGCGCACACCCACATCTCTGGCAACCCAAGCTGCCAGCAAAGTGTTGCCCGCCCTGTCTGTGTCTGAACCAACGACGGTACAAGCAAAACGCATTGTGTACTGCGGTCGTCACCGCGATGGCCGTTTCCGCCTCACGATCAACGGGCATAAGTTCTTGATCCGTGGCGCCATTTACGCCCTGTCCCAAAGCAGTGACCACAAAGGCAACCCGCTGTGGCTGAAACTGCTGCTCGACATGACACCGGGCTACCGCGTTCAAAAGACAGACGAACTCAGCTTTGACGCCGTTTGCAACAAAACCGGCGCACGCATGGCCGTCATGGGCCAGGTCACACCGCTTGGCATGCCCAGCCAACGTGAAGGAGTCCAGCATGGCTAAGCACTCCGCCATCCAGTGGACCACCCACACCTGGAACACGATCACCGGCTGCAACCGGATTTCGCAAGGCTGTGTCCATTGCTACGCCGAAGCGCAAAGTCCGCTCCTGACCGCACGGTACTTTGGTACCGCACGCAAGCACGCCAAGCAATGGGCCGTGTCAGCCAAGATGTCAGACCTGCCTGCCCACGTGCAAGCCAGCGTCCAAGCAATTGTCACCGCAGCCGAATAAAACGCCAAGGAGTAATGTATGAGCACAACAGTAAAGGCCAGCAAACACCTGCGCAAGGTCTTCCCAATCTATCCGACAACGTTCGATGAGTTCCAGCGCCCGTATGTGAACGGCTTTCGTGTCACCCTGCGCCCTGAGATGCTGCAAGAGCCGTTTGGCTATGGTGAGCCAGCACGGGTGTTTACCAACAGCATGGCCGATCCGTACCACGTGGACGTTCCCTTTGCCTATGTGGATATGAAACTGGCGGTCATGCAAGACTGCCCCGAGCACCAGTTCCAGATGCTGACCAAACGCGCAGACCGGATGGCAGACTACTTTGCATGCCGCACAGTGCCAAAGAACGTCTGGATCGGTGTGAGTGTGGAGAACCGCAGCCAGGGCGTACCACGCATCAAACAGTTGCAGTCCATCAAGACCACCGGAGTTCGCTGGCTATCGGTTGAGCCGCTGCTGGAAGACTTGGGTGATCTTGATTTGGACGGCATCCACTGGGTGGTCGTCGGAGGTGAATCGGGTGGAAAGCACGTGCGTCCCATGCACATCGACTGGGTGCGCAACATCCGTGACCAATGCATTGATCGTGGAATTGCTTTCTTCTTCAAGCAGTGGGGCAGCTTCAGTCACGAGGGTGTGTTCCACCACAAGGGCAATGGTCAAGTGCTCGATGGCCGCGAATGGAATGAATTCCCGTCAACGTAATGTGATCGCTTGGCCCTGATCGTGATCCCTCTATCTACTGCTGTGCAAGTTTGTAAATAGTTCTGTATCTGGATAGTGCTGTAAGCGGTGTCGCACACCGTTCTTCACAGGACTCAGGATGTATCTGCATTGCATCAGTTGTGCTGCCGCCGATCTTCGAAAAAAAGAAAAAAGCAGGCAACCAACGGGTGGAAGAGGCGGAACTTATTTTTAGATTTAGAAAAAGAAGCCAAGCACTGCTGCTTGCAGCGATAACGGCTTTCAAAAAAACCTCCACCTCTTCCACCTATTTTTTTATCCCCTTTTTTCACCACTGCCTGCCGCTCCCAGATGCCCCCAATAAACCGTTACAGCAACTAATTTCAGATCAACGCCAACGACAGTTAGACAGCACTCCTTGTGACCGAAAAAACAGCGCCGTTTGCATTACGTCAAAGCAGCTTTCGTGAACATCGCGCTGTAGGTGGTTGTTGCATTGCAAAAACACCAACGACAGTTACACCAAATACACACGACCAGCTACTTCGTGCAGTTGATCACCTCAACACACCTTTTGAGCACGTCAACTACCCTTTTTACGAGATATGCCATGAAAAAGAATCCAGCAAAACAGACCAATAAGAACACTATACGTAGTGGTAGTGCTAATGGTAGTAAGACTATTACCAGTAGTACCTTTGATATCGACAATTACCTCAGTGATCTAAATGACGTTGATGAGACTGATGAACCAGTCAGCAAGACCACCAGCTCAAAGCACGATGGCACCATACAAGCCAAGAGCATCAAGGTCATTGCAGTCCGCAGCGCAGGCAAGTCGCTGCCCATGCTGAACCAAGATGGACGACGCGCCACCAAGGCACAACGCCTGACCAAAGCAATGTCAGGTGCACCATCGAGCACCGGCAAACAGCAGCGCAAGCCTGAGTCAAATATCGGCAGTATCGACAAGCCCATTGTGATCGGTACTGACAAGCTTCACTTCTCCGTCCCAGTATCAAAGCTTCAGCTAGCACGCGCCATTGAAGTGGCGTTGCAGCTGGTGAAGTTGAAAGAGAAGCCTTTAACGCACCGCAGCGTCAAGGGCGAATGGTTCCGCCACAAGTTTGTCTACACCTTTGGCAGTCATACCTATGCCGTGCCGTGCCAAGCCGTGTTGAAAATGGAGTCAACCAAACCAGATGCGAAGCTGGAAATAGAAATCGACATCAACCCTAACAACTTAACCAAGTCTGACGTGCGTGAGTTGATTGATCTTTTCAAAGACCTGTTTACTGTTCATGCGCGTGAACTGGCCCAGCAGATCGGCATCATGCGCATCGACCATAACGCGGATTGCCCGTACCGCACTGATGATCTCATCATAGATTTGGACAGCGCGCGGGTGGGCGAGAAATATTTCATCAAAACAGACGCTGGTGCCATGCTCCAGTCCAACTACGCAGGCAGTGCAACGTCTGCTGAACACTTATCGGTTTATGACAAGGAAGGCCGCGAAGCCTACCTGGAAGCACAAGCCCGAGCAGCTGGATTTCACCAAGAGCAGGCTCATGCCGATGATGCCCTCATCCATTTGAAGAAGGTGGCAGGCGGTGAACGCACTCGTGCAGAAATGCGCCGTGTGTTTGAAGGCCGCCATCCGAAAGTCTCCGAGCTAGGCGCAATCGCCGATCCGTTTGGCCGCGTTCCTGTTTATCACCTTGACCACGCCAAGACCAATAACTTGAACGTTGAGTTCATTGCCTACCTTGACTGTGTGCGTGTGCGCGGCGTCAACGGCGCAGGCCGCTACTTGGTCAAGGCATGCGGCAACACCAAGAAAGCCAAGAGCAAGGTGCAAGCGTTTGAGCGCCAGCTTGCCCGCCTTGCTGCGCCGTGGTGGCGTCCGCAAGATTTCAACTCCAGTGCATTGGACTTGCTGAAAACGTTGCCAATCTGGACGTTTCTTCGGCCTGCCAAAAAACGTCTGTAATCAGCACCGGATACCAAAATACTGGTGTTGCTGGCATCTACACATGCGGCTGTTTTGACCGGCTTGACGAGGGTGTCAACACCCCCGTTTGAGGGGCAATACGACTGCTTCAAGGGTATCAATATGGCCCGGTACAGGTATGCCAGCATATACCAAGTGCATATTTCGATGAATACCGCCACTCACTCCAATCCAAACCCTACCAGTCATTCCTGTTGAAACCCGGCCGCCCGGATTACGAAGATACTCTTGCTTTCATGTGAAAGGATTGGCATGGCTATTGGCAGTGCTGAGAAAATATACGACGGTGTTGGTAAGGGCTGTGGCGCGGCGCCAGTGCAACTCATTGACCCCGCCGTAGGCGATCTGCCACACGACTTGGTGACGGCCATGCGTGGCCTCTACCTGCTGGCCGGCGTGGTTGCGACGCAAGCACCCCAACGCGAGCAAGAAAGCGGCGAGTACGGTGCCTGCCGCTTCGAATGGGAGGGGCGTACCGTCGTGTTCCGCGTGGCCAAGACCACGCCAACCAAGATCGGCCAGTTTGTCACCATCTGGAAGCGACCTAAGTCGGGCGATGAGATAGCTCCACTCGACAGCGGCGACGGCATCGACCTAGTGGTGGTGAGCGTGGCAGACTCCACCCACTGCGGGCAGTTTGTGTTCAACCAGCAAGTCCTGCTCAAGTACAACGTCATGTCGCGCGACGGCCATGGCGGTAAACGCGCCATCCGAGTCTATCCGCCGTGGACCAAACCGGTAGCCAAGGATGCCATCAAGGCCCAGCAGTGGCAGCTGCGTTACTTCGTCTCGCTGGTGCCGCAGGATGCCGGTGCTGCAGAACGGCTGCGGCAGTTGATTCACAGTTGACCCACGGACTCCCCAAACTGAAGGGCAGACCTGGGCGGCGGCTTTCCTGCATTGCCGAATTTCGATTCCATTGCTGACGTTCATTCTTGGCTGACGGTTCCGAGAAAACTCTTCAACTCCAGTTCAAAGTATTCGGTTGCCTACATTGCGTTGGAACGATGGCCTAGTTTGCACCGGAACAGGTGGTAGGGTTTCGACTGGAATGGGTGGTTGTTTTGGATTGGAATACGCAGCCAAGCACTGCCTTCGGTGTTTGTGCAAATTTAGCGTGCCCACAATCTCTTCACCGTCTGGCACCAACCAACGTCATCCCGCTAATTTGAGCGTGTAACAAGACTGGAAACCGCCATGACCACCGCCAATGCAAAAACACGCTTGCCGATACAGATAAACAGCCCTCAGCCAAAAACATATCGGCGCAGTCCGTACCGCGAAGCCACCACCGTCGTGCGTGTGCCTGCGTCGCTGCTGCCGACTGTCTACCGGCTGCTTGACCAGTCACGGCAGGATGTTGAGGACGCTGCTTGGTTGGGCCGTTAGGCAACACATCCCCATGTAATCACGCTAGCGCGGGTTTCTGCCAGTCAGGAATTCATTGCACCAATAAGTCCCAAAACGGAAAGTGCCAAGACGGCAATCACTTGCGGGCTTTTAGGGACTTCCCCCATCAGCCAGGATGCGAAATGTTCACAGTTAAGATTCAGCAAGTCGTATGGCGGAGTACGGCCTATTGCCTGATAAGCCCGCCATTGAATTTGTTGATGCGATTGAGCCGGCGCCGCTTTTTCGCATTTGACAGTCTGCCCTTGCGCGAATTCAGCGAACGTAACGATTGCTGCCCCGGTGGGCGTCATGTGGGCCACATGCCCATTGGGTAGCAAGACGCCAGCGTGTTGTCCAGGCCCGCTCAGCTTGGGACGAGAGATAAGCCCGACGAACGGGCGTTGGATAGTGATCTGCATATTTCAATCTTTCATATGTTGGAGTGATGAAGCGACACCCCGATGCTTACCCAATAGGGTTCCGGCACCGGGGCATGCGCACTTCAGAGTTCGTTTAGGGACAAGCAGGCAAGGACAGCAAGTTGTCATTCCAGATCCCGTCCGCATAGGTTCGGATATACGGGTTTCCGTGTGCTGGGCGCACAACCCCAACATTGGCACGCTTTCCAGTCCTGCTGTCGATGACGTAAAACGTGTTGGAATTAGCGTCGATGCTGGCAACGACCTGCGCAACGGTCAGCTTCCAATTTGCAGTGACCAGATTACCGACATGCGTAATGTGCTCATGCCCTCCTTGAGGGTGAGACTTTGTGATGCAACGAATTTGACAATCAGCCATGATGAGTTCTTTCTAAAAGTGTTACTTCTGCTTGGCGCAAAACATGAGGGATGGCGGTTCTTTGATATACGCACTCCAGGTATCCCAACCCGCCTCCGTGTGAAAGTAGCTGGCCGTAATGATGAGGACAGCACCAACTACGACCATCACCCAAGATGACAATCGCTCCAGCGTGGCATAGGCAGACTCGCTCACTGGCAATTCGAAGTAGCCGAAGAAAACCGCAACCCCGGTAATCGGCAACAGGAATAGCAACCCCATAGAAAACCCGGTTCCGGCAGTCAACGTATGAAGCAGCGCGAGTTGCTTTCCATAGACATTGAGGCCACACCAGAAACCGCGAACACCACCGGCTTGCTGCGCAAGACCGATGATTTCCTTCGGGTAGTTATCATGCGCACCTGTCAGGGCGATGTAACCGAAAGCTGCAAGCGCCATGACCACAAGCATCTTGATGCTGATTGCATAGGATTCGTGCTGGCTATAGAGATAGGCCGCCCAGAGCGACCCGATTGCCTCCACCCCAGCCAAAATCCGCAGCACTAAATAGATGGTCTCGGAATAGAGGGCAAAGTAGAAACTCGCTGCCGCCAGCGCAATCGTCAACCCAACCGCCACTGGTCCAATCCAGTCGTTTTTAGCGCCACCCTTGTTTTTGCCACCCCCGCCGTAATGGTGGTTTTGCTGTTTGATAACGGTGATGCGATTGTTGTCGCCAACGGCATTGCCGTCACCACGAATTCCTACAATAGAGGTCATAGCCTCTCCTTTAAAAACGGTTTACCCACTGCTGCGCTGAGCCAGGCATGTGCCTGCTCTTGACAGCACCAAATTGATGAAGAGTGCGGGATTGCCTCCCGCACCCCAGTGTTACTTCGTCTTTTTCGACGACACACGGATAGGCCAAGCCTTCAACCCATATGCATGGGCGTCATAGACCTTGCCATCCTTGTCGCGTCGAAAGCGACGGAACACGAACACGGCTTCTTTGGAAGTCATGATCTGTCTCCTCTGAGGAGTCTGACGAAGAACACAACTTGCGGGTAAACACGGATATTGAAGGGGTATGCCGGACGGCGTACAATCGATATCCGCGTAGTTGACCAACCCGCAAGAGAAAACGATTCGTCTTTTGTTTCGTTTTCCTTTACTAAAGATTCCCCGAGTTGGCGCTCGGGGTTTCTTTTTTCTGGGCTTGCATTTTTTTGATGAGCTTCCAGCGAATTTCTGCAGCCTGAAATGAAACACCGAACATCTCCATGATGGATTCGATGCTGGTGCACTGCATTGCGTATTCCAGGGGCATGAGTAGTTCAGCGGCGAAGTTGTCAGCCTGCCATTCACTGCTCTCGTATATTTTCATGGACGTGTCACGGCTAAAACGCGCAAAGCCACCCGTATCCTGATGCAGAAACAGATGACCCAGTTCATGCGCTATGGTGAACCTGGCCCGTCCATCGTCTGCGCACAGTTCTTCGTACACGTCTTCGCGGACCTCCAGCATGGCGGCGGCAGGCGTGGTCATGGCCATCGTGCCCTTGCCATATTCGTTCACCATTTCCGCCTTGTCCCGGACGTCAAAGACATACTCGGAGAACATGCGAGGCAACACCTTCTCCACGACGTCTTTCAATGGAAAGAACGGCGTGGTGATGTTGAGGGCTTTGCGGATGTACAGCGCCCCCTCACGGATGTTGTCGGTACTTCTGGGGGGCACGCGAAACGCGTGGTCATGCTGACTCATGCTTTTTTTCTCCCTCGGCGCTGGATTTCAATACGTTCAAGATTTCACTCACCTCTTTTTCATCCAGCTCTTCAAACCGGCGGGCGAACTGCGTGACCAGTGTGCGTTTCTCCGGGGAAGGCTTTAACTTGAAGACGGCGGCCGAATCCCTGGCAGCCTCCTGCAACTCTAAACGGACTGTGTCGCTGAGCTTGTATGCTGTTGCAATAGCTTGGATCAACTCGTTGGAGATAGCTTTGCGTCCCAACTCCACCGCCGACAGGAAGGCCGGCGATACGGGATGCTTGGCTGCGGTGGATAGCTGCACAGTCATGTCTTTCAAGGTCTCGGAGCGGTCAAGCCGCAGGATGCGTAAGAGCCTTCCAAAGGGTGTAAGTGTGTTCATGGTGATCTCCTTGATCAAGTTGCAGGTGGGAAGTCATAGTCTTTTGGTGTTATTTTCAACCAATTATAGGTTGATATTGAAACCTATTACAAATACTTTTTAGACCCGATAAAGATATCTCATTGCGAAAAAGTGGCTCCGGCGCTGCGGACGTTGATCTCTACCCGGACAATCTAGGACGATCAGGGATCTTTCCCACCGTCCTTCTGTTCATCTTGTGTGATGCAAAAGATTTTGGGGAGCAGAAGCTCTTGGGCCGATATTCACATCCGGCCTTAACTGACAGCAACGCCGTGAATTTCGCATGACAGGTTCATGCATCTCGTAGACTTGCACCCATGAATGACAGCCTAAAGAAACTTCTCGAATTGCAGCAGCAAGTCATAGACCCAACACGGACATTGACACACGCTATGGATGCTAATTCGGTGGCGCAAACTTGGCGCGACACCCAGATGCTTGGGTCAGTCGAGTTCGATAGGCACCGCAATTTGGTTAGCGGAGCCCTCGGGTCAAGCCATATGGAGAACTTGATTGCCGCCGCCAAGTTTCCCAGCGCACTGAGCGCAGTGGAGTCGTTCAGAGCCCAAGAGATGGCAGATCGCCAAAAGATGTTCGACCAAGCCGTCGGACGCCTGAACGCGCTTCCCGAGTTGCAAGCTTCAAAAATGCAGATCAGTGGTGTTACGGGCACGCTAAGTGATTTGGCCAGCGTGGGCAACGTTATTCCTCAGCACATCAAAGATGCTGTTCGAGGACTCCCCAGTTTTGCCAATGGCGTGTTCCCGGAATATGGCGTTGTTTCTGCCAAGGCGCTTGCGACAGTGGCGCTGGAGGAGCGTTTTGGTTTGCAGGACGTGCACAGTGTGGCAGCAGCTTTTAAGAAAGACCTCTTCCCTGAATCAGTCGCATCTGCCTACCTAAAAGTGCCGGAAGACTTCAGCAAGGGGTTGCGGCTTGCACAGCAAAGCGAACTGGCATTCCTTGCCGCACAAACCGCGCATGCAGACCGCTTGGCCGCCTATGCATTTGCAGATGTTTCGGGTATTGCGTCCCTGGCTCAACGGATGGGTGAAATGAGAACCCCTTGGTTGAGCACGCTGGATAGTTTGAAATCGGCCACTGCATTTGCACATCTGCAAGCGATTGGTGACATTGTTGGACACGCGCCCCCCTATGCCACATCAGTAGGGGCATGGCTCAGAACAGGGCTTGGCGATTGGCGTGACACGATCACCCTAAGTCCGCAAGTCGTGGATGTTGAGTTTCGGACATCGCTGTATGCCGAGCATGGTGTTGATCTTGAGATTGCTGACAGTCCACCCAAAGCGTTTGTGGAAAGCGCCTTCATTGCCAAGCTTATTGAAGCCGATGTTGACTTGGTCAATGATTGGGTTTCGGCCAGCGACGAGGAACTGGCGCATGGCTATTTGGCTTTCAAGCGACTGCAGAGATTTGAATCGGCGATTCGTGACTTCATCGTCAAGGTAATGGAAAAGGCCTTTGGCCACAAATGGATGCGCAGCCGGCTGCCCAACGGCATGCTGAATCAGTGGAACGAGCGGCGGGAAATTGCCAAGAAGGCAGGCGAGCAGGAATATGCGCTTATTGCCTACGCTGACTTCACAGACTACCTCAAGATAATCGAGCGCGGAGACAACTGGCGTGATGTTTTTGCTGCCATTTTTGATCGCAAAGAAAATGTCAAAGAATCGCTGCAGAGGCTCTATCCCCTGAGACTTGCAACGATGCATTGCCGCGTCATTACTTCGACAGACCTTCTCTTTCTGTTCGCTGAGACCAAGCGCATGTATATTGCATTTGCAAAATGGTAGCTTGCCAGACAATGATTTGAGTGAGCCCCGCAAAGCTCACTTCAAGTCGGCTCGCTTTGATACGACCACAGCCTGCCAGCTACAGCAAACTTTTTATACTCCGTCTTGCCACAGGCCGAATGTACTTCGCCAGCGTCACATCGCTACGGTGCCCGGTGACTTCACGGATTTGCCATGCCGCATGTCCGGCCATGGCGGCAGTCGTACAGTAGCCAGATCGGAGGCTGTGGCCTGCAACATTTTTTGCATCGCCCCCAGACCGTGCCACCGATGACTTCACCAGCAACGCAATGGACTGCGCCGTTAACCCCGTCTGGCCAATGCCGTCGTGGCGACTGACCGATCTGAACACAAAGCCCTCACGGATGCCAGACACATCAAGCCATTGCATCAACGCACGTACCGGACAGCGGCTGCCGTTGGCATGTGGAATAAACACGGTTCGGCCGGATTGCTCCTGGTCCGTTTTGGAGACTGGCAGATAGATTTCTACCCCGTTGTCAACGTAAGTGATGTGCTCCACACGGATGGCCACCAGTTCAGCCCGCCGGAATGCGCCAGAGAAACCGACCAGCAAGGCCGCACGGTCCCTGGCTGCCTTCATAGGTTTTTGCAGATCAATGAGCACTAAAGTTTCCAGCAAGAGGTCACGTACCATCGGCAAGACTTGGCGCTGGCGCACCCCGTATGTCCTGCGGATGCCCTGCATGGTGCGTTTGACCACCGTGTTGGTCGTCGGGGATTGCAGAGAAATATCCCGGTGTGCCCGGTGAATGGCAATGAGTCTGCGCTCCAAAGTTGCTACGGATAATTTGCCTGCGAAGCGGGATAAATATTCCACAACTAAGGCAGGACTGGCCGGAACGCTGCCGCCGTGTGCCAAGAAGTGGCGCATATCGGTGGCATACGCACGTGTGGTGGCATCAGACTGCGCTGCTGCCATGTAGCCATGCGCTGACGCGGAATAATCGCTGGAAACGGCCTCAGACGGCTCTGTGGCGTGCGCTAAAGCGGTCACCGTGGCAACGGCCAAATCGGCGTGTACGGCTGTTTTGGTGGTGGTGGCGATGGCGTCGGATGCGCCTGATTTTTGGTGAAAAATTTTGGTCATAGATGGCCTTGGTGAGTGCTGGTACATATCGGTAATGGAGTGCTATCGATACCCAGCGGGATTTTGAGAAATATTTCCCCACATCAGGCACAGACCGGCACGTTTGCCAATACGAACGGACGTGCAAATACACCGACGCGCGCGAGCACGTGCAGGCTGCAGCTAGAAAAAACTGAGTGGGGAATCGGGGAGTAAAAACCGGACTGGCGCAGGTTGCGCCAGAACACCTGCCATTGCGGCAGATTTATGGATTTTCTCAGGCTATTGACGGCCAGGCAAGCTGCAGATTTTTGTGCCGAACCCTTGTCATCTCACAGCTTTGCCACCCGTGACAACGGGGGTGCGGCGTAAAACTTGGACTGGTTTATGCCGCAATTCCTAGACTTGCCCGGTATTCGAGGGGACTGAGTGAGCCGAAGGATACCTTGATGCGCTTTTCGTTATACCAGTTGATGTAAGAGTCAACGATCTGGATGAATTCCTCGATTGTTGTGTCTAGCCAGTTCCGAGGATAGAACAACTCTGTTTTCAACCGCCCGAAGAATCCTTCGCAGGCCGCGTTATCCGGTGAACAACCCTTGCGCGACATCGATCGAATCAGCTGGGCGTTGTGCATTCTTGAGAGCCACCCAGGCCATCGATAGTGGGCACCCCGATCAGAGTGAATGACAGGCCGCTTTTCGCATTCAGCGACCACCTCAATGGCCGCATCCAACATAGTATTCACCAGCTCGGCATCTGGGCGTGTGCCGATCGTCCAGCTGACCACCAATCCGTCGAAGCAGTCGATCATGGGCGAGAGGTATACCTTCCCAGCCGGGATATGGAATTCCGTGATATCGGTCAGCCACTTCTCATTCGAGGTCTCGGCATGGAAATCCCTATTGATGAGATTTTCTGGCGCCGGACTGATTTCGCCAAGGTAAGACCCGTACCTGCGTTTTCTATTGGCCGCAACGATTAAGCATTCCTGCTTCATCAAGCGCAGCACGACTTTTTCAGAGAAATTTAGATGGCGCCGACCCAGTGCTGCACGCATCCGCCTGTAACCGTAGCAACGATGATTGCTCTGGAAGACGTCAGTCATGGCAATGCGAACGTCCGCGTATTTGTCTGCTCTTTTTAGCTGGGCGCAGTGATAGAAGTAGGAGCTACGGGCCAGGTCAAGTTCGGCAAAAAGTTCCGCAAGCGCATAGGTGTGCTTCAGGGCGTCAACCAGCAGCGTCTTCTCCCGGTTGCTCAGGATCTGCGGGGCGACGCCCAGGCCTTTTTTTTAGCAGTTCATTGGCCTTCTTCAGTAGGTCATGTTCAAGCTGCAGGCGTCGGATGTTGCATTGAAGCGAATCGACTTGCTGTTGCAGTTCTGTGAGTTCTTTCGGCTTGGGCACGGGCCCAGAATCGTTCTGTCGTTTCATGGATGCGGGGGCCTCGGTACCGAGTAGTTGATTCTTCCAGTTGTACAACGTCGGCCTGCACACTGCCAACTTGTCAGTAATTTCTTGTGCACTTGTGTTCCTGGTACACAGTTCAATCACCGCCGCATTCTTGAACTCCAGCGCGTGATGGACGTTCGGTGCTCTGCCCACAATACGTCGCCGTACTTCAGGGCGCAGTTCATCAATCCAGACCGTAAGTGTTTCCCGGCACGGGTATCCCAGTGCCTTCATGGTTGAAGCAATGCAGCGATCGTGGTCAATGTAGTGCTGAACCGCAACCTGCCGCTGTTCGTCGGAATATTTGGACATTGAGCGTGTATAGCCCACTTGCAAGTCGTGGCCCTGCTCGTACTCGCGATACCAGCCAATCAGCGAGTTCTTGGTCGGGTAGCCCAACTGGCGAATGGTCGCTCCAAGACGCTTTCCGAGCTTGATGTAGAGCTTGACTGCTCGAATTCGATCTTCGTATGAAAACATGAACTACCTCCAAGTAGTCCAAGTTATTGTCCGCACCCCCAACATTGAATTATTGCCTAGCGATGCTACAGGCAAGCTTAGATCGACGAGTTGTCGAGAGAATTCAGGTATTGAATGAAAGCTGCTTGCCCATCAATTGGGATAGCTTGCAAGAAGGCGGTGAGGTTCTTCGTAGTTAGAAAAACCCGTGATGTCTCCAACGCCCGAGTTGCACGCTCGAATGTTGCATCTGCGGTTCCAGCCCATTTGGCAGTCTGACGCAATTTTGGACGGCTCATAGTGTCGATGTCCTGTCCCTCGACAGTCTTTTATGCGTTCACCCAGATCTAGTATCAGCAGGTCTCTGAGATCATTTTCCTTGCGAAGCGATTCCATGCCCAGTACCACGGCGACTTTCTCTTCAACATAGTGTGGCCGTTTTAGCTGTCTCCCCGTACCCAGCTCTAGAGATTGAATCTCGGCGTCGGTTGCCTCACGTGTTTCGATCAAATCGGAGCTTCCTACTCTCAACATCAATCCCGCCGTCCGCGCAAGATCAGAAAACTCCCGACCACCATCGACAAACGGTTTCAATTTTTTATGCGCCCAATCGGCCCCTCTGGGCTGCGAGCGCAAGTCATTGATTCGGCCTTTCAAACTCGGAAGCCCGAAACGAAAGCTCCACAGATAGTCCCGGTCACGCTTTTCTTGAATATCTTCATCGAACTTGCGGGAAAGGGTTTCAAAATCAACACCAAAATATGTCTTGCCATAAACTGAGCCCATATTCGTCTCTCGCCCATCTCCCGTAACTGCGATATAGCCCTTGTTATGCGGCGTATGGCAGTTTGAAAGGCCACAGCGAATTTTGTCTTTAAACGAATAACTTCCAATAATTGCAGACAGCGTATGTTCGTTGGGGTTCAGATTTTCGGTAAACCCAGGCCTGGAAACAATTGCCGTCCAGTCTTCAACAAGGACTAGCTCTTTAGATGAATTCAGAACAATCATTTATGATTCCACAATCGGTGTTAGGCTCTTAGCTTAAGCAATAAGTTTTGAAAACTACCCGGCCGACGATCAAAATCACGCGTCATTCCACAGCTTGATGACTGCCTCAATAAAGGCGTCACCATTCGCTTTCGACCAGCAGGTTGGATAACCATCGCGGAGCAGGTAATACTGCTCATTCGCACAAACCAAATTCTCTTTTTCGGCTTCTGTTTGAATCCAATTGAAGGCATTGATAAAACAGTCTTGATAGCTCTGACCGAATTTTTCAGACGGCACGTTATACAGCAGGCCCTCGATGTAATAAGAAGGTGCAACGCCTGCTTCCAACAAGCCCTCATCGACGCATTTGCTGCGCATATTCTTTAGCACCCGAACCATTGGTTTGAGCCACTTGTTGCTGGCTTGGTGGTTGGCGGTCAGATTCGCAGAATGATGCTTTGGAAAGTTTGCAATTTGCTCACCCGCCGAATTCCAAAAGCAAATGCCCTCAACGTAATTTTGGTTATGGGTTCCGTTGAACTTGAAGTAACGTCGATACTGGGCTGAGACGATTACATCAGCCTTTCGTCGATTGCCATTGGCAGATATTGCAATGGCCTTGGCACCGTCTGTTACGTCACTGCCGTACTTGTCTGTCAATATATTCAGGACGTCGCGTTTGAAATCAGCCTGGGAGTATGTCGCGTCGGTGTGTGCATTTTTGTGAGCATCTTTTTCCTCTTGAGTCAGTCTCGACAAGTCGCTGTAAAAGCAGTCATCAAGCCGGATGACAAGGTCCACATCACTTTCGGCATAGATGTTGGTGTCATTGCCATAGGAGCCCTGCAAAAAGACCTTGTAATTCCTATCGGCATAGGGCGCGCCTGGCGCTTCAAGCGTGTTCTTGATCGCGTTATAGGTATCGCTAGACTGCTGGATAGAGCCCTGATGCGACCACGTGTCGAGTTGCGATTCACTGATTGCCATGCCTCACCTCACATTAAGAATTCTTTTAGTTGATCTTCTCGCGGCGCAAACGATTCGCGTCCCCTCTGCCTCAAAACATTGAGCTTGTCTGGGTTATGTTCCATCAGATCGGTTGCCATCTCAGGTCGCTCAAATGTGTCACTGATTCGGATTGTTGGCACGTCCCGAAACAATATTGCGCGGAGCTGGTCCATGGACTGGGTATTGATCTCCAGCGTCTTTTGCAAAAGTTCAATGCTGTTGAATGGAATTCTTTTGATCACCTTCATGTACCACTTATTGGGATCGGGATACACCCCCACTCCAACGCTGACAACCCGGAGGTCCGAGCGATCCTTTTTGAGCGCAGCAACCGCGTCTGCAATGGCATACAACGTCGGATTATTGGCACAGTAGCCACCATCTAGTAGCTCCACTTTGTCTCCCGCCGACGTGGTCACGACCGTGCGCTCAAAAAACGGAAAGGCTGAGCAGGATGCTTGCACGGCATCAGCAATGAGCACGCCAAAACCCGGCGCAAATGTTCCCGCCGAACCATGCGCCTGCTTCACACTGCCTTTGAATATCATCGGCCGCTCATTCATCCATTTTGTTGTGACGACACCAATCCCGGTCTTTACATCTGCGAACGTATTCTTTTCAAAGACTTCATGCGCCAGCTTGTTGAGCGCAGCCGTTCGACCACTTCTGGTGCGACAAGACATGACCTTTGGCACATACTGTTTGTAAAGGGCGTGAATGTCGTCGATCTCGTAACCAAGGGCAATTAGGGTCGCAATGATCGAACCGGTACTCGTTCCAAAAATAATGTCAAACCGTTTGTGAAGCGGACAATTCAGCATTGCCTCAATTTCTTTCAGAACGCCGAGGGTATAGAACCCCTTAGCGCCACCACCATCAAGTGACAGTATTCGGCAGCGGGAGTCACTTGGGTACTCAGTCGTCAACGTTGACGTTTTCTTTTCTTCTCGCACCGGTTCTACCTCCTTGTTTTCCACGCCTTGGCGCGCTGGTTTCTTCTACTTGATTTCTTGAATTGAATTGCTTATCGTGTATCAACCACGCACATGCCCGTCAGCACTGCAACGCATCACTCACGTTTTGAAGACAAGCTGAGCTTTCGGATTGGCCGCTTCAGAATCAGGTACTCACCACCCCCAAGCGGCTCCAATATTTTCTGGCCACACAGGAATGCCAGAGCCTGCGTCAGCAGTGTTCGATTTGCCAAAATGCCAACCAGTTCAATCTCTCGCAAGGTTCGACGACGGGTCAAAGGGTCTGTCATGACCGCATCGGCCAGCACTTCAAATTGCGGCGGTACATAGACCGCTGCAAACGGCATCGTGGAGGCCAGGAGCACAACACCCAAAAATGCGTAGTACGCTGGACCTTTGAGGTCTGCTGGAGTGAACTGGTCAGTGGCTGCGAGTGCTCCCAATGTTTCCAGCAGGGTGGATTTGCGTGGCACCAGATACCGTGCATTGAGACCATTGCGATCTGCATCTTGGTCGGCGCATAGTAGCTGTACCAATCCGATTTCCACAGGACCTTCCCAATGCAAGACGGTATCCAATGAATCTTGGGTATTCATGTTGATCCCTTCAAGAAGTCAGCCAAATCCACTCCGAATGTTTTTCCAAAGTTTCGGTTGATGCTGCCCGTGTTTCCACAAGCCGTGATCTGATCGAAGTCTCTTAGGTCGGTATGACGTGGACAGCAGCGAGGTTGGTATTGCGCCGACAATTCTGCCCCCGCCTCATCACCACTAGCCAGATAGGCTTGAGCCAGGTTCATGTGATCCACATCCTCTGCAAGCTGAAGCAAGGCGATGAGATCACCGTGGGGCAGCTCTTTGTCGGCATCGGCTCCGGTCCATGGGTGCACTAACAGTGTTGATAATTGGTTTTTGAAGACATCGGCCACACGGCGCTGAAAGTCCCGATTCACCAAACTGTGGATGAAGACCTCCTCAATATGCAAGCCCGGCAGCCACTGAAAGACCTGCTGTTGGATCAAATCCAGCATTTGCCGGCCCTGCGTTGACTTGCCAGGATCAACAGGTTCGGCAACACGCACATAGCCTGACTCCAGAGCAGACGCAATGGCCATGCTCACGCCAAACATCCTGTCCTGCATTTGCAGTTGGTTACGGTCCGTCGATTTATAGGATGCTAAGGCATCTTCAACGTCCGGCTCAAACATATCGTCGGGGAAGAAATGTTCGCTGGTTTTAACGCTAGGGATGTCGTTCAAATACTCTTGTGACTTACCCGCCCGGATGGGTCCATCTTCGTCATAGTCTCCAGGTGGCGTGAATGCGGAGTAGTCAGGTTCGGTGCCGCCTGTGTCAGTCATATAGGACTCAAACCAGAGCACAAAATTTAGGAGGTAGGCAAATACTTCTGTTGGGTGCGGGTAGTGGTCGGAAAAATGTGGATCGACCGAGCCGTTCCGAAGGGCAGCACTGCAAAGTTGCGCAAATGTTCTGGCATCAGTGCCGCCGGCCTTGCGATACAACATCCAGGCTTGTCGATAGAGTGGTGGTGCTGCGTCAAGAATGCTTGCCGGATCATCACTGGCGTTGATTGCCTCGACTGCACATGCTGATCCTTCAATCAGCCCCATGACACTTACACCGTGGCGGATATCAAATGCTGCGTTGATGGTTCTGCATGCGTCCGATATCAATCGTTCTGCGATCCTTGCATCTGCCAGCGGTTGATCAAAATAGACCTCGAAGATGGTCTTGCCAGGCGGGACGCGAATGGAACGTTGAATTAGCAATGCCATATGTAAGAAACGGAATCTAGCAAGCTGCTGAAAGGCACGGAAGATTTCTCTGACAGAGCCCAGTGTGAATGCCTGAACCCCATGGAAGGCTTCGTGTGCTTCAATGGCTTCAAGTTGACGATCTGAACTTGATTGTCCCAACGCGGAAGTACGGATTAACAGGCTTTGGAATCCAAAGCTACCAGAATAGTGGGCAGCGGATGCCGCTTGCAGGCCGGCACTGCCGACGAGGTTGTTCAGCAGTGTTCTGTATTCTTTGATTGCGCTCACTTAGAATTTTCCTTGCGATGTAGTGTTTATATTTGGCTTGCAACTACCAAAAGACTATGTCATTCGACAAGTCGAAACAGCCTTGCTGAAGCCGCCGACGTAGTAAATGTCCTGTGGGGCGTCGCCTTTGTTGTTAAGAGTTCCGATCCCAATCGTGCCAAAAGTACCAATTTCCGGGACTAAAAAAAGTCGTCTTGCATCGCTTCAAAGTTTTCCAGTGACCGATTAAGTGACGACTGATTGAACGCCGGAAACACAAGCCTGCCACCTTGGGCTCTCGCTTCTAAAAGTTCACTCATGATCGCGCCGTCACGCCCCAAAGCGACACACCACAGCTTGGTTCTGGTCAATGCCACAAAGGCTTGGTTTCTCGCTACCATCTCCTCTTCGACTGTGCCTGCATATGGGGCACCTGCCATGTGCATATTCAGCGCGTAAACCTTGTAGGCCTCATTGCCCTTGGCGCGACGAATTCCACTCAAAGTAACGTGCCCCGCCATGCGAAAGCCGTCGCGGTGGTCATTATTCAATTGCAGTGATTTGATGCCAACTGTTTCAAGCTGGTCTGCTAGTCTGCCCAACACCTGCAAATCTTTGTTGTCCTGTGATAAGCAAACCACTGCGAGGTCTTCGGGACGCAAGCCGCATTCCAAATCCTTTTGAATCTCGCGGACAACCAGATTGGCATCGTCTGTAACGCTATGGGTTACGTGAACATCTAACAGTGACAGTTGATCGATCTTGGGCTCAAAGTCATCCATGTCGACCGGATGGCCACTGGTTGACTGAGGTCGTTCCAAGACGACTTTTTCACGCAACCTGACACTTGCTGGGCTGAAGTCACCTTCCACCACTTGGTAGCCCAATGCAGTCCAGTCCTCTTTCCTGGTAACGCCCTGCAGTGGTCCGCCAGCGCGCAGCAAGCCCATATTGATGGCGTGAGCTACCGACAAAATTATTCTTGGAGTCCTGTAGCAACGATTCAGGTTGTGTGCTTTTTGCATACCGCTGGAATATGCGCCCGATAAATCAACCAGGGGCTTGCCGTCTTGGTCGCGCCCAAAAACTTGCGCAGCGTCCGGCACAATCAGGTTGTCCACACCCTGCGCTTCGTCATACGCCCAATACAGCCGTTTAGGTTCATGTAACGTGCGATACGCAACGCGGTAAAACGCGGCTGGCAAATCCTGTCCCTCGTCAACAATCAAGGCATCAAGGAACGGATATTTGTGGTCTGCATGCGACGCCAAGAGCCGACATGCTGCGGCATATCCTGTCTCACCCGCGTTGGCGACACGTTCTGCTTGTTCCCAGCCCAAGAGCTGACTGCCCCACTTGGCAGATACCTCCCTATAAAACCCTGTCAGCTTCTTGTCTCCCCACGCATGCCATACGTGCAACTTGTCCCAGTTCGGTGACTCACCGGTCAGCCGCTTGTAACTTTGCTCAACAAGCGCCTTGATCTGCTGGTTTAGTGACCGGCTCCAATACACAAAGGCGATCTCCCACTCTGGATAAGACGCATGCATTTGGGCGATTCGCTTGGCAAAGAGAACGGTCTTTCCACTTCCGGCCAATCCGCGCAAACGTTGCGGCCCTTCTGGGACTTCTTGCGCAATGCGGTACTGTTTTGAATCAAGAGAGCGCAATCGGGATTCCACCGCGTGAATAGTTCGGCTCATGTTGTCGGGCGGTGAATTGGGGATGGGTTGCCTTGACTCAGCATCAGAGACGACTCCGCGAAATACGCCCAGCAAGCGTTCCCACTGTGCATCGTCCAAGTGCGGCATATAGCCATTTGTCGCCTTGTGAAGATGCTGCCGAAATTGCGCTGGCGCAATGTCTTCATCGAGCCACACAACTCCGGTAGTACTGGGGTGCTTGCTATAACCCGGGCGTCCCCATTGGTCCATCGTGATAAATGGAAGCACGACGCGATATTCAAACGGAATTCGAAGACGCTTTAATACGTCGTCGCATTCGACCAGATTTCGGACCTGGTAGAACTGTGCTTCAACTTGACTAATAGGTGACATATTCTGCACATACCAATCCCGCATCGTCCAATCGTGCCCGTTGATCTCACAGATGTTTCCGACTTCACATCCCTTACTCTCCAGTACCCAGATGCCGTATTTGCGGTGCACGATCAGGAAGTCAGGTTCACTGCGGCCACGGCTGGATTTTGCGTAGATGGGATAACGGTAGTAGGCAACGCCTTCGTCATTTGACAATGCATTTTTTACCGCAGTCCAGATTTGCCGCTGCCCTTTGTTGTTGTCGTTTGGGTAGTTAGGAAAGAATTTCATATGAAAAGATCAAAAACATGGCACACGTAAACGTCCGAGAAGCGGTGACTGGTGCGGCTGACGACATGGCGTAGGTTTGAATTTTCTGCCGACTTGATTGTTGGTTGCGTAATGCCTACGGTTGCTAACGGCCGACTTAGTTTGTAATTGCGATTGCGATGGCACTTGCGGCGTTTAGTCCGTGGTGGGCAGACTCCGCCTGTCTTGGTGCAGCTACCCACCTCTAAAACCAGTGCCTCAGAAGTACTCCTGCCAGCTGCGTCCTGGAACGAATCGGGACGTGTCGGTGCACCAATCGTGGCCGTATTTAGTGCGCTAGAGGTTGGGCTGTTTGCGAAGGTGTAGCCACCGGGCAATGTGGTAACGACGTTACCCATGGCTGCTGCATTTGCAGCGGTCTGTTTGCACAGGTCCGGGGTGGCACCGGAGCATGCTTGCTGCAGTTCAGCATCGCGTTGCTTCGAAAGTGCCGCCAGTTCATTGCGTGTGCCACAGGCGCTCTGATCACCTTTGGCGCAGGAAGCTGCTGCTGTGTCATATTGCTCTTGCTCAGACACACGCAGCAAGCTCGGGCGGACGTGGCTGAGGTAATTGTTCTCCGCCGCGTTGGCCCCGGTCGCCGCCGCAATATTGACCGCCGCCACATTGTCCCCACCACCGCCCACCAGCACCCCGCTGACAGCGGCCATGGTCTTGGCAAACGCCAGCGTGTCGCCACTCTTGCTCAGATCACCCTGGGGGTTGTAGAACTTGGCACTGAGTTCCCCCACCACGGCGCCCACGGCCCCGGCTGAACAGCCAGACGTGTTGCCATCCGTGGCCGAACCCGCCACACAGCCCAGCACCGCATGTGCCACGTTTTGTGTAAAGGCATCAATCTGGGCAGGCTGCCCATCCTTGCCCGTAGCCCAGTCCCCAATCTGATTGGCCCCACTGGCTATTCCAGCAGTGATCAAGGCATCACCAAACGACTTGGCCAATGCGTCAGCGGTCAAGGGCTTGCCCGTGATGGCACTGTTGATGGTGGTGACGCCTTCCTGGTTGTTCAGCCGTTCTCCATACGTGCGATAGTTCTCTTTCCACACCACGGCACCGTTGGCGTCCGTGGCCAGCATAGGGCTGCCCGAGATGTCGTTGTGGAAGTAGATGACCTCAGCCTCCATGGGGGTTACCGCACTGGAGTTGGCCGACCAGGGGCTCACACCCACCGTGGTGGTGGTCTTGACCTTGCAGGTGTAGCTAGTGCCGTTGGTCAAGCCCGTCACCGTAATGGGTGATGCAGTGCCTGTTGCGGTGACACCACCGCAATCAGCGGTGTAGTTGACCAAGATTCCGGCTCCCAATGATCCAGGTGTAAAACTCACCGTGGCACTTGCATTGCCGCCCGTGGCGGTACCACTAGTAGCGGGTGTCTGCCTCTGGGCATCCAGGCAGAGCGGTAAAGCATGGCGCGGTTGCCGCGGCGTTTGAAGTGCACGTGAACTCCGGTTCGTATCCAGTGATACAACCGTGTAGCCACGTCTCACATACTGAAACCCACGAATTTCGGATTGCAATGTACGCTGCATTCAAACCCCAATCAAAGTAGGGTAATGGAGCTGGCAAACTCGGTACTCAGTGCCAATGTTCATTCGATGGGAACCAGGCGCGTAGGCATCCAGCTTCGTATACAGTCCTCAAACACCGTCCGATGTGACGAGCTCACCCCGGCTCTGCACCATTCCATCCGTTTGCTGAAGTCGTGTTCCCTTGGCAATTTGATGAATACGACGCATGCGGTCCGCGGCGTCCGTACGGACACGTTCCGACTTTTGTTGCCCCGGGTCATATTGGCGCGCATCAACTGCAAATGTTTGAACTCCAACATCCTTCAGAAAGCCGGTAAGCGTTTCAAAGTTTCTAAAATTTCGTACATTGCCTTCACGGGCAGTCAGTGCGCCCACTGTCTTTCCGAACTTGAAGAGTACGACCCATCCGCCCTCTTTCCAATAGACGGTCACTGCATCTATCGCCCCCGCAGTTACGAGGTGCTCCAATGTTGGTCGGTCAATTTTTGTGATGGTCATAGTCGTAACAGAGCTTCACTTGGTTGTTGTTCAATTTCCGGAATGGGGCATTCGCGGCCGGTATGCGCCAACTACCCGCATTCTGGGTTTGCCATTGTTTAAATTGGTTTTTGCGTCCAAGATTTCATGCCACTGGTGCCAGTTGCACTGGCGCCCGTAACTCGACCGCCCGGCCTCCATTCAATCCAACAACCCGCTGCGCCCCCGCAATCGTCTCGGGCCGGTGCGCCACGATGATGCGGGTCAGCGGCATGGCCGCCAGTGCTTCGGTTACCCGCTTCTCATTGGCGATGTCCAGATGGCTGGTGGCTTCATCCAGTGCCAGCACACGCGGGTTCTTGTACAGTGCTCGGGCCAACAGCAGGCGCTGCTTTTGCCCGCCAGATAGGCTGGAGCCCATATCTCCCACCAGCGTCTGGTAGCCCATGGGCATTTTGGCGATGTCCTCATGCACCGCTGCCAGTGTGGCGCTGCTGTGAATGCGATGCTGGTCCGTGTGCAGGTCAAAGAAACTGATGTTGTCGGCAATGCTCCCGGCCAGCAATACGTCCTCCTGCATCACCGTGCCAATGACGCGGCGGTAGTTTTGCAGGCCCAGGTGCTTGACTGGCACGCCACCGTACAACACATCCCCCTCTTGCGGGTGCAGCAAACCCAGCAAGACTTTGAGCAGCGTCGTCTTGCCGCAGCCGCTAGGCCCCACCAGCGCCATGCTTTGGCCGGCGGTCAGCGCAAGGTTCATGTCTTTGAGTACCCAGGGCTCGCCCTCACCATATCGAAAGCTCACATTGCGCAATTCGATGCTGGGCGGCAAATGGGCCAGGTCGTTGGGTGGCACGGTGTCCACCTCGGGCTCGGCCAACACAATGTCGGCCAGACGCTCCGAGTGCAGGCTGAGCATCTTGATTTCCACCGCATAGTTGATAAGCGCCGACACCCGGCTGGTGAATTGCCCCTTATAGCTGATGTAGGCAAACAGCATGCCGATGGTGAAAGGGGATGCCATGGCGGCAGACGCCGCACCACCCAACCCACCCACGCCGGATTTCATCACCAACCCCGCACCCAGCCAAAACACCAGCAGGTTCTCCACGCCAAACACAAAGGTGTTGGCGGTAGAAAACCCGATGTTCATCTTGGCGGTGCGCACGTCACGGTTTTGCACCTCCACCAGCAGGTTTTGCCAGCGCGCACGGCGCTCCTGCTCACGGCCAAAGAGCTTGAGCGGGGTGATGGCACGCAGGGTCTCCAGAAAATGCGTGTTTTCGCGGGCACTGACGATCAGCCGCTCCAACGCGGCCTGGCGAAACGGGCTGTAGACCGCCCAGCGCATCAATCCATAAACGAGCGTGGCAGCCACGGTTACTGCCGCCAGCTTGGGGGAATACAGCAGCATCATGCCCAGCGCAGCCAGGCCCATGATGCCGTCCAACATCGCTTCAATTACGCTGGTGGTGAGCGTCTTTTGAATGGCGGAGACGGCGCCGAAGCGGCTAACCACATCACCCAGATGGCGCTTCTCAAAGAACTCCACCGGCAACCTGACCAGGTGCGCAAACACATTGCTGGCCCATTGCAGACTGAGCGACTGCCCCAACACCATAACCATCCAGCTGCGCGCCAAGCCCACCAGTGTTTGAATGGCCAACAACATCGCAAAGCCGATGATGAGCACGCTCAACAGGTCCGCATCGTGTGTGGCGACTGCATCGTCCACCACCAGTTGGTTCAACAGGGGCGAAGCCAAGGCAAACAACTCCAGCACCACGGCAACCACAAAGATTTGGAACAGCGAACGCTTCAAGCCCAGAACCTTGCCGGTGAGCGCGGACAGTGCGACCCGCTGGCGCTGGTCCGCCGGTTTGAAGTCGGCATTGGGGGTAAGCTCTAGCGCGACACCGGTGAAATGGCGCGACACCTCGGCCAGCGGCAGCTTGCGCTCGCCCACTGCGGGGTCGAGGATGGTGATGTTGCCGCGCCCTACCTTCTTGAGGACAACGAAATGGTTCAGGTCCCAGTGCAGGATGCAGGGGAGTTGCAGCTGTGTCAGTTCGTTCAGCTCCAGGCGCAGGGGGCGGCTGCTGAAGTTGAGTTGGCTTGCGTGGGTGATCAGCTGTTGGAGGGTGGCGCCCTTAAGAGAGACCGCAAAGCGGCGGCGAACTTCGGACAGATCAAGCTGCAGGCTATGGGCGTTGGCGATCATGACTAGGCAGGCCAGGCCGCATTCACTGGATTCGGATTGGAGGGTGGGGGTCACGGGAACGTCAACCGCTCTGTGTTGGAAAAGCTCACGGTAATCTCGCTCGTGAACAACTCAGAATACTTTCGAGCCAGCGAAATGCGACGAATCCTGGACTCAAAATTGCTTCGACTGGCCATTTTTTGAAAGGAATTGCTTGAGTAGTAAAAGTACCACCGTAGCGAAAATTAGTCTTCCGCCGAACCAAATATATTCCTCACTGCGCAGATCTGAAAAATACCCCCAAATAATTACAACAAGATAATAAACAACCATGGAAAAAATATTTATCATCTTAGTCCTAAACAAAAAACAACATTACTGCGCCGGGAATATTTTGAATGCCATGAATTAATACCGAAAGAAAATAAGCTCTTTTCCTGCCAAGTCCCCTTCCTCCAATATATGCAGCTCCAAATATATAAAATGGCCAAAATACAACAACTCCCCAAGCCGGAGAAAAGAGGCTATGGATACTACTCAACACCGCTGCCGCAAACAACGACACACGCACCAGAGATAGTCTGTTTTTTATAAGAAATTCAATTATAAGAACCAAAAAAAAATTCTCTATCAGAGGTGTCAATATTACCAACGTGAATACTTGAAAATACAAATAATCCGCATTTGCATCTCTGATTTTTGCATCAGTCGCTAGGAGTAAGTATGCAATCAAGGCGCTGCCTGCAAACGAAACCAGGCCCCGCTGCAATGCACACACGACGAGATTTCCGTTTACCTTAAACAGCCACCTATTGAAAGTATCAATCATAGAGTTTTAAAATTGAGAATAAATTCAATAGATGGCATTATTTGATTGCCGTTAGATATTAATAATTACCCATCGCATCCATATTGTAAGTTGGGTAACCATACTCTTGGCTCGTGACATACGAGTAAGTTCCCTTCGCCGCATCCCAAAGCGCACTACTTACGACTCCGATCAAAATTTGCATCGCCATTCGGCCACCACTGACCTGTTCAATTTCATTATTTGTCAAAACTTGCATTTAAATCTCCAATCAAACACTATCAGATTTAAACGGTCTGATTTACCGTTTTCGGTGTAAATTGAAACACCAAAATCAAGATCCTTTGGACAGACTTATTGGATTGGCATTCAGAACCTTCATTTGCTGCCGCGCCGCCAACACTGGCTCCAGCACCCATTCCCAAACCTTGCGCCGTTCCTGTAACACATCCGCCTCCAACGTCAGACCTGGCCTGAGCGCAATGTCTTCGCCATAGGCTCGGATCGATTGGTCCTTCAATTGCACATTGATGCGGTAGAGCGCCTCATTGCTGCCCGCCTGGCTGACCAGTTGCTGGGCCAGATTGGGTGGCAGCTCGTTGGGGGCAAATGGGGTGCTTGATACGGCTGTAATGCGCCCTTCATACAAGCCAAACTTTTGATAGGGATAGGCGGCGTAGCGCAGGTAGACGTTTTGCCCCGGGCGGACAAAGCCTGCGGTGTGGCTGGGTGCGTACAAGTGGGCTTGCAGTTGGGCAGGCGATGCGTTGTCCGGCTCGGCTTGTGGCAGCAATGTCAGCAGCGTTTGCCCTGCTTGCACCGACTGGCCGGGTTGCAGGCCCAGTGCAGTCACCTGACCCGCATACGGGGCGGTGATGACCATGCTCTTGCGTGCGGTGTTCTCGGTGGCTTCCTGCTCCAGGCTGGCGCGGCTACGCTCCAGTTGGTTGACATCGGCCTTGAGTTGGGCGGCCAGCGCATCGTGTTCGCCTTTGAGTGCCTGCAAGTCACGCTGTAGGGCCAGGCGTGTGCGTTGGGCGCTTTGCAGGCGGGCTTCGGCGTCTATGCGTTCTTCCTGTCGGGTTTGCACCTGGGCGGCTGACACAAAGCCGTCCTTGGCCAGCTGCTCATTGCGCACCAGCGTGGTTTGCGCCAGCTGCACGCGGCGCTCTTGCAGGCTGCATTCTTCGGTCGACTGTCGTAGCTCCGCTTGCAGGGTGCGCATGCGGTCTTGCAGCACACTCGCCCGCTGGCTGCTCTGCAACTCGCGCAGGGTGCGTTCTGTTGAAATGGTTTGCTGGCGGGCTTCGATTTGCAGGGCCACACGGCCCACGGTGTCGTCCGCCACTCCGTTGCGCAGGCTGCTGCGCTCGGCGTTAAGCACCAGCAGCACGTCACCCGCTTGCACGGTTTGCCCCTCCGCAACTGGCATTTGCGCGACCGTGCCAGCTTGGGGCGCGGTAATGTTGAGCGTGCCCAGTGTGGGCACCAGCAAACCCGACAGGTGTGCCTTGCGGTTGCCTTCACCCCAACATGAGAATCCCACCAGCATGAAACACATGCTGACGGCCAAGCAAGTCACCAGGGACAACGACAGTGGCCGGTGCAGGCGCACTACCCCCAGCCATTGAGCAGACTGCGCCTGGCTGACTTCAGTACGGAACAGCGCCATGACCCGATTTACCCTTGTTGATTCAGGTGCAACAGGTAGGCGTCCGGGATGGGCTTGATGGTGATGAAGTCTTGGTCACCATCGTTCATCGCTTCGACCTTTTGACCGACGATTTCGACAGGGGCAAGCTCAATGGTGGGGAGTTGCTTGGTAGCGGCGGCGTGCATGCCAATGGCTACAGCATCAATACAGGCAATAGTGGCCGCAATGCTGAACGCACATGCCAAGAGCCTGGACGCGCGCCGCATGCCGAATGCTCGGGTTACCGGTGTTGTGTGCCGGACTACGGCCTGTTGGCGTTGCTCAAACCGCTCAATGAATACCGAATTCTCTTTCACGCTTTTCCTCTCGTTCTATTTGTCGATTTGCATGCTTTGAGCAATCGATCTGTTTGTGTCGCTACTGTGGCCCAACGAGCCTTTTCCGTCATCCGTACATCACTCAGCCAAAAGGTATGTATCCCTACGTACTCGAGCAAGTTGGAGCAGCGCATTTCACAGTGCCGGGCTCTTTGCGGTTGCAAAAAGTCACGAGACCATAGTTTTTGGCTTCGAACTGCGATATCAGCGGAACGAATGATGTTTGCGACGCAATGTAGCTACGAAGTTGCTGCCCCACAACCTCTGTAAACCATTGTTTACATTTAGAGCTGTCCAATGGCGGATGAGCCTGGAGACAGGCGTATTTCCAACGAGGAAGAGCCTGGAGGGATGCAACTGAACGGGTTGTTTTAGTGTGCCGATGGGCGGCCCACGCGCAGTGCTGGTTGATC
>Ga0208509_1000024_pt1 | contig 102795 bp, 97 predicted proteins | sample LakWasMeta7_HOW4_2_FD_183857 | JGI IMG/M metagenome (GOLD analysis project Ga0208509, IMG submission 183857) | Freshwater sediment methanotrophic microbial communities from Lake Washington under simulated oxygen tension - Sediment Metagenome... | ecosystem: Environmental > Aquatic > Freshwater...
TGTCAGCAGGAAGCTGGCCACACCGGCATGGCTTTCGGGCGCAAACATGGCCATGATGTGGGACGCCTTGAGCCCCGCGGCCTGCGCCAGGGATGCCGCAAAATGCGGCTCCAGCGCTGCCACGGCCACGCGCCCGTCCTTGCACGGATAGACGCGGTAGCCCGCATGGCCGCCGCCCACTGCCGCACCGGGTTTGGTTAAACCCCAGGAGCGGGGGAGGGCCAGATAAGCCGCTGCGTCTGACAGCGCAACGTCCAGGCGCACACCCTTGCCTTTTTGCAATTGGTGCAGGCGCGCTTTCAGAACTGCTTCGCTGGCCATCAGCGAGCCCCCCATGTCCGCGTACAGCGTGGGCGGCAAGTCCAGTCCACCGACCAGGTTGTTCTCGGCCAGATAGGTCAGGTCGTGGCCCGGCTCTTCGCCGCGCGCGCCGGGTGCACCCACAATGGCCACCAGTGACAGCGTGGGGTAGCGCTGGTGCAGGGGTTTCCATTCCAGGCCGAGTTTTTTCAGGGCTGAGGGTCTGAAAGAGGTGAGCAGTACGTCGGCCTTGGCGAGTTCGCGGTGCAGGGCTTTCTGGCCCTGTTCCGACTTCAAATCCACGTTGGCGATGCGCATGCCGTGGTGCAGCGTGTCATAGGCGGCGCGGTTGTACAGGCCCATGGGGTCGCCGGGTGTGCCTTTGGGGGCACTGGGGTGCGCGGGCGGCTCCAGCTTGACGCAGGTTGCACCCATTTGGTGGCAACGCATCAGCGCTGCCGGTCCCGGCAGGTTCAGCGCCAGGCTGACGACGCGCACGCCCTTGAGGGGAAGAATGGATTTGGGGGTCGCTTGGGGGGTAGATCGGGTGGCCATGGATGCAAAGGTGGGAGCAGGACGATGAAGGTCAAGCCATGATAATCCGGGATTTGCATGCGACTCGCGCAGTTTTTGTGGCGCACGAAACGACTGCGCACGGCGGGCGGCGTGCCAGGCGGCGAGGTGTTGGGGCACAGAGCTGGGGTGAGAGGTTATAAACCAAACGGGCTGCTAGCCCTCGTGGAATAAGCATAAGCAGCTATGCATTTTGTAGCGATCAACACTACGCACCGCTAGGTCGGTGGGCCGGGTGGCCCTTCGTCGGCCCCATTTGCGGTCGCCGCAAGGCAGGCGTCCCAGCAACCTCGTTGACGCAGCAGCATCAGAAAACCCAAAACCACCGCCCGCGAGCCTGGGTCAGAGAAGGGCCACCCGGTCCACCGGCCCCGCCAACCCGCATCGATAATGGTAGTTGGCGCATGGACCCGTGCGCATCCCAGACGCACAAGGTAGCACTTTGAACAACGACCAGCTTGACTTTGCCTTTGTGGCGGACCTTCCCACGATCACCCCACCGCCCAAGAAGCGCGCGGTGCGCAGCAAACCCGTGTCCACGCCGGCTGTCCCTATGGCGGTCACACCCCCGTTGCTGGCCTCGGTGGCGCAGCAGGATTCACCGGACCGACAGGTGCTGGCCAGTGACCCCGACACCGAATCGATGGCCGTGGCACTGGATGCACATCCGGATTACCAGGTACTGCGCCGACTGCGCCCCCGCCTGGATTGGGCACCCCCCCAGGGCCAAGCGGTGTGCCGCATCATCGTGCTGGACACCGAAACCACCGGTCTGGACCAGACGCGTGACAAGATTATGGAACTGGCCATGCTGCGCGTCGATGTGGACGTGGACAGCGGCCTGCCGGTAGGCCCGGTGCAGGTCTACGATGGCCTGGAAGATCCCGGCATGCCCATACCCCGGGAGGTGCAGGACATCACCGGCATAGACGACAGCATGGTGCAGGGCCAGCGGCTCGACGACGACCAGGTTCTGGCGATGCTAGCCGGTGTGGACCTGGTCATTGCCCACAACGCCGGCTTTGACCGCCCGTTTGTCGAGGCCCGTTTCCCGCAGGCCCGGGCAATGGCATGGGCCTGTTCGTTTGCCGATATCAGCTGGAAAGAGCAGGGACGCGGCTCGGCCAAGCTGGAGAGCCTGGCGCGCGACATGGGCTGGTTTTACGACGCGCACCGGGCCGAAATGGATTGCCATGCCTTGCTGGCCGTGTTGGCGACGCCATTGCCCAAACTGGCCCATACCGGGTTGGCACATTTGATGGCGCAGGCGGGCAAACCCAGCTACCGCCTGCAAGCCACCAACGCGCCCTTTGACGCCAAGGACAAACTCAAGGCCCGCGGCTACCGCTGGAGCGCCGAACAAAAGGTCTGGCACACCCGGGTCGGCGACGGCAAGGCCTTGCAGACCGAGTTTGACTGGCTCAAGGAACACGCCTACCACCAGCGCTCGGCCGTGGTGCAGTTCGAAAAGCTCGACGCCCAGGTGCGCTACTCGACCCGCACGGGCGAGATGCTGCACCACCAGTTGTAGGCAGCACACCATGGGTACCGCGCATTACTCGGTCGCCAGCATCCAGGTGGCACAGGCGCGCAAAGTTGTGATCAACGGGCGTTCCATCCTCACCGCCATCCACAAGACGGCGGCGCAAGGCCCGGTTGCCGTGCAGCCCCTGGGCCTGCAGGGCGACGAACAGGCCGATCTGTCGGTGCATGGCGGCCTGGAAAAGGCCGTCTATGCCTACCCGGCCGAGCACTATGCCTTCTGGCAGGAGGCGCGCCAACGCGCGGGGGTTGCCGACATAGACACCGCCTTGCCGCATGGATCCATGGGCGAGAACCTGACCCTCAGCGGCCTGCTGGAAACCGACGTCTGGGTCGGTGATGTGCTGCGTTTTCCGCACTGCGTGCTGCGCGTGGCGCAGCCGCGTGAGCCCTGCTACAAGTTCAACGCCGCCATGGGTTTCAACACGGCGGTCAAGGCCATGGCGCAAAGCGGCTTCTGCGGGTTCTACCTGTCGGTGGACACGCCGGGCACGGTGCAGGCGGGGGAGGGGTTTGAGTTGCTGCCCGGGCCGCGCCATGTGAGCATTCCGCAGCGCTTTGTGGCCAAGATGTTCAAGCACATGCGTTAACGCAATGCCCGCGACTGGCTTTCGCTGGCGACCCGGACGTACGCTAGCGCACAGACCGTGCATCGCACACGGCATACGCTGTGGTGGATGAAGCCCACGGAAAATTCAAATGACTTGAAGGCAGGCAATACCCTGACCGATGTACTGGGACAGGCCGAACATGTGAAGGATTTGGTGGAGCAAAGTGCGCATGAGCTTTCGTCCGTCAATTCCGGACTTGCGCAAGAGATGGCACAGAGTGGCGAGCCACCGGGGGTCAGGCGGGCGCTGGAAAAGAGCCAGGCGGTTGAAGGCAAAGTGCAGGATGCCGCCGACCGGCTTTCCGTTGTGAACTTGGCGTTGGAGGCCGAGGTCAGCACGCGCCACGTCCTGGAAGCCCAATTGGCCACGGTGACCCACTCTGAGGAGGCAGCGCGCCATGCGGCGCTTCACGACGCCTTGACCGATTTGCCCAACCGCACACTTTTTGAAAACCGCCTGGATCACGGGCTGGCGCAAGCCAAGCGCCATGACCGAACCTTGGCCGTGATGTTTCTGGATCTGGACGGCTTCAAGAAGATCAACGATGTGCATGGGCACGACGTGGGTGACCTTGTGCTCCAAACCACGGCGAATCGGCTCAAAGAACATGCACGTGACGATGACACCGTCAGCCGCTTCGGCGGAGACGAATTCCTGTATTTGTTGACAGAAATCGATGGTGAGAAGGACGCAGCATTGATCGCACAGAAAATCGCGAACGCGATCCAGTTGCCTATTCCTCTGCCCATCGGTGAACTCATCGTCAAACCCAGTATTGGTATTGCGATTTTCCCCAAGGATGGGGCTTCAGTCAGTGCCCTTATCAAGAGTGCCGACACGGCCATGTACACGGCCAAGCGGGGCAAACTGGTTTATGCATTTGCCAGTTGAAGCAGCCTTTGCGCAACTACGGCTTCTCGCGTGCGCCATGCTCTTCCAGGTAGACCATCATCGCTTCATCCCTGGCCTCGATGGCCGCCAACAGCGGCGTGTTTGCCCCGGGATGGCAGTTCACATCCACACCTGCCTCGACCAGTAGATGCGCGATCCGGGTCTGACCAGACTCGATCGCCATGACGAGCGAGGTTTCGCCACCAACGGCATTGCGCTTCGTGGCGAGTATGGCCTGCACGACCTGGGGATCCGGGTGCAGCATCGCCAGGAACAGCGGCTCCATGGTGCCAACGGCGCGCGCGCGCGGCCCCGTGCCCGAGCCCTCGGAGGTGCCCCACGCCGCGTCCGGGTTCGCTCCGGCCTTCAGCAAGGCACGGATGATCTCCACTTGTTCAGGGTGGCCCGGTCGAAACTTCTGCAGCGCCGTGCTCCAGGCCGAGTGGGAATGGCCCTCGTGCTGAACCATCCTGTTGGGATCGGCGCCCGAGACCAGCAAGCCCTGCACTTTGGCGACGTCACGCAGGTCGGTCGCAGCCACGAGCGCGCGCTCCGGGTCGCCGCCCTGGGGAGGGGTCTCGATCCGCGAACACCCGAGCGCGAGTGCCACAAAGAGAAAGCCGATCACCTGCTGTTGCCTCATCGCTGGGACTCCGTGGCGCGCAAAGCGGCGGCAACCGCATCCAGTGCGCGGGCGCGTGTGGCGTCTCGCTCCTCCAGGCGTGCCGCAGTCACGACCTCGAGCACGGTCTTGCCGTCGCGGCCGCGAACACCGGGGTCTGCCCCCCGCTTCAGCAGGTCGCTAACCAGATCCGGATGGCCGAACACAGCGGCCCGGAAAATGGCTGTCTTGCCGTCGATGGGCGCCGCCGCATCGATGCGACCGCCGGCAGCCAAGGATTGCGCCACGCCCGCGAGGTCCCCATGGCGCGCAGCGCGAAACAGCCGTTCGTCAGCCTCGCTGAACTGAAGCCGTGGCAAGAGCACAAACCACGCCAGCATCACTGGCACGGCCAGTACAAACAGCGATGTGTACAGGATGCGTCCGGCGCGGTTCAGCCCGAGCAGCGCGGACAGTACAGAAGAAACGTTCATGGCAAACGGCACATCACGTGGCATCCTTCACGAGGCTACGTGCTTTTCCACACGTAGCCACAGTTCAGGCACTGCGGCGTGTGCATGCAAAGGAGCTCGCCACACGCTGAGCAAGACCACTTCGTGGCCTCCTCAGCCAGAAACTGCTCCACTCCCATGGCCTTGATCTGTTCCAGATTTCCGATCGCGCTCACGCCGTACTTCGACTGGTAGCGGGCATCCAGATGCAGCAACTCTGAACAAGGAAACTTTTCGCACGTAGCGCAGAACTGATGGCCGCCGGTGGCCAGATCTTTGCAGTTCTTGATGGCACAGGTCAGGCAGGCGGTTGACTTGTTGCCTTCTCCGCCCCTGCAACCTGGACAAGGATTGTGCTCACGGACATATGCGCGGCACAGGCTGCAATTCAGGCCGCAAGGCGCAAGAATCTGCGGGCTGTCAGCCTGAATCTGAACGACTTTGGTTCGCATGCCGCCCTCCTGATGTTGCGTGGGTGCCGCCTGAACACGCTACCCCCGCTGATTAGTGCAGCGGCCGCACTCTATGGAACGTCATTGGTGCGACCGCAACGTCCCCGGCCGCCGCCTTGTTGAGCTGGTTCACAACAGATGTCTTCATCCTGCCCACCACATGCATTTCGCAGGGTTTGCAGTCAAAGCGCAGGGTCAGCTTCTCTTTGCCGTTGATGAGCTGCAGCGGCTCGGCTTTGACTTGGCCCTGCACGCCGACCACCCCCTTGGCCTGTTTGGGGCACAGGCTCAATGAGAAGCGCACGCAGTGTTTGGTGATCATCAGGCTGACCTCGCCCAGCTCCTCGTTGTCCTCGTAGGCGGCATCAATGACCTTGACGCCATGGCGGGCGTAAAAGGCGTGGGCTGACCTGTTGTGCACATTGGCCAAGTAGCTCAGGCTGTCTTGCGGGTAGGGTACTGGCGGCTCCACCGGCGTGGCGCGCGGAAGGCGCAGCCAGGTTTGGGAGCGCGTGGCTTCCAGCGCCTCGATGGCTCCGCGGCGCAGGGCGTTGAGCACCGATGCTGGAACAAATAGGCCGCTAGCCCTCGTCAAATCTGATTCAAGTGCTTCGAAAATGGTAGCGCCCAGCTTTTCGATCTGGGTGCGGTTGGTGGCGTCGGTTGCTTCTGTGTCCTTGGCGCGCTCATGGGGCAGGTTGGTCTGGGCCTCGCCTACGCAGCCATCCTCGTCGGTATAGGTCAGCGTGATGCCGTCTGGCGTGGTTGAAAGTGCCGCCCAGACGCCAATGCGTCGGTCGCTGGATTTCTTGTCCAGCACGCGCACCCAGTCCACGTCGCGATTGCGATTGACTTCCAGGCCTTTGCGCAGGTCCTTCAGACCCGCCACGGCGTCCTTGGGGAAGATGCGCCAGCGGCCCTTGGCCGCATGGATGGCTTCGGCGCGGTTGATGGCCAGGCCGACCAGTTCCTTTTGCAGGTCGTAGTAGCACAGGCCGTCGCCGTTGTGCAGCGCCATGGTCCGGTCGTTCAGTTCCAGCTCCACCCAGTTGGGGTCGACCTGGGTCACAAAACCAATGGGCTGGCCGGGGTTCTTGGGGGAGTCAAAGGCGCCGATGTCCTGCTGGCGGCCCTGCACAAAGTAATCGGTGAACTCGCGGTTGAAGTTCTGGTTGGGGTCGGGCGTGAAGGTGAAGGTGGTGCAGCCGCTGCTGGCGCGTGCCAGGGGGTGTGCCGAGCCCTGGCGTTCCTCGATCAGGTCGTCCAGCAGCTTGCGGTAATGGGCGGTGATGTTTTTCACATAGCCCATGTCCTTGTAGCGGCCCTCGATCTTGAAGCTGCGGATGCCCGCATCCACCAGTGCTGCCAGGTTTTCGCTCTGGTTGTTGTCCTTCATGGACAGCACGTGCTTGTCGTGGGCGACAAATCGGCCTTTGTCATCCACCACCTGGTAAGGCAGGCGACAGGCCTGGCTGCATTCGCCGCGATTGGCGCTGCGCCCGGTGTGGGCGTGGCTGATGTAGCACTGGCCGCTGTAGGCCACGCACAGCGCACCGTGCACGAAGAATTCCAGCGTGCAGCTGGTGGCGGCGCGGATGGCGGAGATTTGTTGCAGCGTCAGTTCCCGCGCCAGCACGATTTGCGACAGGCCGGCGTCCTGCAGGAAGCGCGCCTTCTCGGGGGTGCGGATGTCGCACTGGGTGCTGGCGTGCAACTGGATGGGTGGCAGATCCAGTTCCAGCAGGCCCATGTCCTGGATGATCAGAGCGTCCACACCCGCGTCATACAGTTGCCAGGCCAGCTTGCGCGCGCCCTCCAGTTCGTTGTCGCGCAGGATGGTGTTCAGGGTGGTGAAGATGCGGCTGTTGAACCGGTGTGCGTGGCGCGCCAATCGCGCGATGTCGCTGACGCTGTTGTCGGCGCTGGAGCGCGCGCCAAAGGAGGGGCCACCAATGTAGACGGCGTCGGCACCGTGGTTGACGGCCTCAATGCCGATGTCGGCATCACGCGCGGGGGCCAGAAGTTCGAGTTGGTAATCGAGCAGAGACATAGGTGCCATTATCCCAGTACGTGGCCTGGGGGCCAGCGCCTAGCAGGGTCTGGGCGGCAAAGCGCTCTGCTCCGTGTCCCCCGCCCGCTGCGCGGGCTCCTCCTTGACCTGCGCAGAACGCTTTGCCGCCCAGACCCTGCTAGGCTTGCACCGCCAGCTGGGTTTGTGTGCCCAGTCCGTCAATTCCTAAGTGCATGGTTTGGCCAGCCCTTAAAAATACTGGTGGTTTTTGTCCCATGCCGACACCGGGCGGCGTACCAGTGGAGATCACATCGCCGCTTTGCAGGCTCATGAAGCGGCTCAGGTAACTGATCAGAAAAGGTACTTTGTAGACCATGGTGGCGGTGGAGCCATTCTGGTAGCGCTTGCCATCCACCTCCAGCCACAAGCGAAGGGCCTGCGGGTCGGGCACCTCGTCAGCGGTGACCAGCCACGGGCCCATGGGGCCAAAGGTATCGCAGCCCTTGCCCTTGTCCCAGGTGCCAGCCCGCTCCAACTGGTACTCGCGCTCCGACACGTCGTTGACGATGCAGTAGCCCGCCACATGCGCCATGGCATCGGCTTCTGCAATGTAGCGGCCTCCCTGGCCAATGACCACGCCCAGTTCGACTTCCCAATCGGTCTTGACGGAGCCGCGGGGTATTTGCACCGCGTCGTCCGGCCCGCAGATGGCGCTGGTCCATTTGTTGAACACCACCGGCTCGGGCGGCACCTGCATGCCGGCCTCGGCGGCGTGGTCGGAGTAGTTCAATCCTATGCAGATCAGTTTTCCGGTGCGCGCCACGCAGGGGCCCAGGCGAAGGCTCTTTTGTGGCTCTCCGGCTACCAGGGGCAGGGCCGCCAGATCCAGGGCGCGCAGCTTTGCCAGCGAGGCGGGCAGCAGGACGTTGCCGCCGATGTCATCCACCACGGCAGAGAGATCGCGTACGTGCCCCTGGGCGTCGAGCGCACCGGGCTTTTCATGACCAGGGGACCCATAGCGCAGCAGTTTCATGGCGGTTCCGTTTCAAGAGGCAGTGAAGGTGGGCGGCTGAATGCAAAAACGCGGCCAAAGCCGCGTTTTCAGGGGTGCTTGCAGCGATGCTGTGAGCTTATTCGATTTTGGCTTTGGAACGCAGTTCTTCCTGGAACTTGGCGATCTTCTGTTGTTGCAGCTGCTGGGCGATTTGTGGCTTCACATCTTCAAACTTGGGCAACTGCGCGTCACGGGTATCGTCCAGGCGGATGATGTGGTAACCGAACTGGGTCTTGACCGGTGTTTCGGTCATCTTGCCCTTGGTCAGGCCAGACAGGGCTTCGGAGAACTCCTTGACGTAGCTGCCGGGGTTGGCCCAGTCCAGATCGCCACCCTTGGCGCCGGAGCCTGGGTCTTTGGACGATTTCTTGGCGATTTCGTCAAACTTGGCGCCCTTTTTCAGCCTTGCAATGATTGCCTTGGCTTCGTCTTCGGTTTCCACCAGGATGTGGCGGGCCTTGAATTCCTTGCCGGAATTCTGAGCCGCGAACTTGTCGTATTCAGCCTTGATCTCCTCGTCGGTTACGGGGTTCTTCTTCTGGAAGTCACCGAACAGTTCGCGGATCAGGATGGCCTGGCGGGCCAGTTCGATCTGGGTCTTGAAGTCTTCGGTAGCGTCCAGGCCACGCACCTGGGCTTCCTGCATGAAAATTTCGCGGGCGATGACTTCGTCCTTGAGTTGACCCTGCATTTCAGGCGATACGGGACGGCCGGAGCGCTTGACCTGCTCGGCCAGTGCGTCAATGCGCGACTTCGGGATGGCTTTTCCGTTCACGATGGCCACGTTCTGGGCCATGGCGGCAGGCGCCAGGGCGGCCAGCAGGGTGGCAGTCGCCAATGCGGACAAAATTTGCTTCTTCATGCGTTTTCCTTCGAGGATGCTCAAAAAATGGGTGCCAGTACGGCGGGTCAAACGGGGGTTGTGTTTGGCGAATTTTCGGTTTCAATGGCCAGGGCGTGCAGACCCTGGGCAATGAAATCTTGCAGCGCATCATACACAAGGCGGTGGCGGGCCACACGGCTCAGGCCTGTAAACAAGTGTGAAGCCACCCGAACGCGGAAATGCGTACCAAAACCCGTGCCATTGGATCCGGCGTGGCCGTTGTGCTGGTAGCTCTCGTCTAGAACCTCCAGGCGGGTGGGCGCCAGGCGTTCCATCAGGCGCGCTTTCAGCTGGTCTGCAGTGGGGCCGGTGGTCATGGTGTACTCTCCTTTTCGGCCGCATCCTGGGCCCGCAGGTGGGGCGCAATGTACAGGCCCTGCCCAATGAGAAAGGCCAGCGGAAACACGTAGCCCCAGATCTTGAAATTGGCCCAGGCGTCTTCGCTGAAGTAGGTTGCCACGTAAGCATTGCTGATCGCCATGAAGGCGGCGTAAAACACCCATGCCACGTTGAGTTTGTGCCAGATCGGGTCAGGCAGCTCCAGCTGGCTGCCCAGCATGGCCTTGAGGAAACTCTTGCGCATGCCCCAGATGGAGACCGCCAAGGCGATGGCCATGCCTGCGTACAAGACCGTGGGTTTCCACATGATGAAGCGTTTGTCGTGCAACGCCAGTGTGATGGCGCCAAACACCAGAATCAGGGCCAGCGTGACCTTGTGCAGCGCAGTCAGCTTTTTGTCGATGGCGTAGACGATGGCCATTTGCAGCACGGTCGCGCCCATCAGCACGGGGGTCGCGAAATAAATGGCTTCCTCTTTGCTTATGCCAAACCAGGCGTGCAGCTTGTAGGCAGCGAAAAACAGCAGGATGGGGAAAAAATCAATCAGTATTTTCATGCAGGGGTGAAGTGTAACGAGGCCGAGTTCATGCAGTAGCGCAGGCCGGTGTCGGTAGGGCCGTCGTCAAACAGGTGGCCCAGGTGGGCGCCACAGTGGCCACACAGAGCTTCCGTGCGCACCATGCCGTGCGCCCGGTCGACGCGGGTTGCGACGGCGCCTTCTGCAATCGCCTGGTCGAAGCTGGGCCAGCCGCAACCCGCATCGAATTTGGTACCAGAGGTAAACAAGGGCTTGTCGCAACAGATGCAGTGGTAGGTGCCGTCTTTGTAGTTGTCGGCGTATTTGCCGGTGAAGGGGCGCTCGGTGGCGGCATGGCGCGTCACTTCAAAGGCATGGGGCTCCGCGCCTTTGGCCGTCAGCAGGGCTTTCCATTCGTCGTCGGTTTTGGCAAGGGAGTAGGTCGTGGGATGGGTCATGGGATGGCTCTTTTGAAGTGAATTCAGGAACTGCAGCTGATGGAGATGCTGCCGGCCCAATCGGGCGGAAAGCCTGCGAAAGACTCCTGCTCGGGGTGTTCGTCAAACGGCTGCTCAAGCACCTGCAGCAATTGTGCTACCACCGCAAAGTCCTTGTCCCGGGCGGCGCGGATGGCCAATTCACCCAGATGGTTGCGCAGCACATATTTGGGGTTGGTCTTCAACATCAAATCGGCCGCTAGCCCTCTTGGAATATCGCCAAGATGCTCTGAATACTGTAGCAGCCACTGGTCGATGGCGTCCCGGTCCACGAACAGGTCCCGCACCGCTGCGTCTGGCGGGGTCGCGCCCGCGCCCGGTTGCCGGACCCAATGGCTCAGGCGGCGCCAGAAGATGGTGTAGTCCACCCCGTCGATCGCCATCAGCTGCAGTAGCGCGTCGACCAGGGCGCGCTGGCCCTCACGCACGGCTGCAAACCCCAGCTTGGGCGCCATGCAGGCGTCGAAGGCTTGCGGGTAGACCGACTTGTACGTTTCCAGGGCGGCAATGGTCAGATCTTGGTCTTCAATCAGCGGCAGCAGGGCCTGCCCAAGGCAGTAGAGGTTCCAGTAGGCGACGTTGGGCTGCTTGTAGAAGGCGTAGCGGCCCTGGTTGTCCGAGTGGTTGCAGATGTGGCCGGGGTCAAAGGCATCGAGAAACTGGAACGGCCCGTAGTCGATGGTCAGGCCCAGAATGCTCATGTTGTCGGTGTTCATCACGCCATGGCAAAAGCCCACGGCCTGCCACTGCGCCACCATGCTGGCGGTTCGTTCGGTGACGGCTTGCAGAAAGTTGGCGTAGACATTGCCATTCAATCGCGTGTCGGTGCGGCATTCGGGGTAGAAGCGGTCAATCACATGGTCCGCCAACTGGCGCAGCTGGGGGTGCAGGCCGTGGTGGCAAAAGTGCTCGAAATGCCCAAAACGGATGAAACTGGGTGCCAGCCGGGTCACCACGGCCGCGGTTTCAGGTTGCTCTCGGTACACCGGGTGGTCTGAGCCGATCACACACAGGGCGCGGGTGGTGGGCACGCCCAGGGCGTGCATGGCCTCGCTGCACAAGAATTCACGGATGCTGGAGCGCAGCACGGCCCGTCCATCACCCATGCGGGAGAAAGGTGTCAAGCCCGAGCCCTTGAGCTGGATTTCCTGGGCCACTCCGCCGTGTCCGTCCGGTGGCACCAGTTCGCCCAGTAGCGCGGCGCGCCCATCGCCCAGTTGTCCGGCCCACACGCCAAACTGGTGGCCGCTATAGACACTGGACAGCGGCTGCGAACCCGCGGCGATCTGGTTGCCCACCAGGATCTGTTGCCAGTACTCGGACTGGAGCGCGCCGGGTGGCAGACCCAGCAGGGCCGCTGCCGAGGTACTGTGCCCCACCAGATAGGGCTGCGCCACGGGCTGCGTGGCCATGGGGGCGTAAAAACCCGGGCCTAGCGCGGCAAAACTGTTGTCCCAGCGCCAGCCCGGGAGGAGTAGCGACGGGTCATCTAAAGAAGTCTCAAGCATGGCGCCATTGTCTTGCAGCACCGGCAAACCCACAGAAGCGAGGGGTTTACTACTCCAGCAGCCGCGTCAGGGCCGCGTCGTCCAGCACCCGGATGCGGTTCATCGACAGACTGATCACACCCTGCTGCTGGAGCGCGTTGAGCACCCGGTTGGCGGTCTGGCGGGACATGCCGGCCAGGCTGGCGAGTTCGTCCTGCGTCAGATCGAGTTGGCGGGTGCGGTTCCAGAACAGGCGGCTCAGTGACAGGGCAATGCGCTGCTCGGGGCTGCGGGTGCGTCCGGCTTCAATCATGGCCATGGCCTGCGACAACCGCAGATTCATGCAGCTGACCAGAAACTGGTTGAACTGAATGCTGGACTCAAAAAGACCGTGAAACGTGGCGCTGGGCAGGCACAGTAGCTCCGTGTCCCGCAGTGCCACCACTTCGTAGCGGCGGCTTTCGTTCTTCAGAACCGCCCCTTCGCCAAACCAGTCACCCGCGGCCACGCCCAAAAAGTCCGAACGCCGTCCCGCCGTGGCGCGACCCGAAATCTTCACCAGTCCGTGCAGCACGCCGTACCAGCCCTGTGTGGGTTCATTGGCCGGCAGAATCACCGCGCCGCGCGCGGCCGACAGCGTGAAGACCTTTCGCTCCATATCGTCTTGCTGGGCTGGCGACAGTGCCGCAAACCACGGTTGTGACAGAAGAAAGCGGCTGACAGGCTTGTGTGTGGCAGAGAACATGGCGCATTGGATCATAGGGTTGCAACCTACCCTTTGTCGCGCGGACGACATGGTTTGCAGGCCGGGCGTTGCGTGGGCAAACTCGCACCCGTTGTTGAACGAAAAGTGGCAAATGCTGTCGCGCACGCATCTGCAATCACCGCACTTGCAACTCACCAACAAGCTACTATGATCATTTTCATAACCATCGCCACAAGGAGTATCCATGTTAGGGTTAATGCAAAGCCAGCAACTGCTGATTTCGTCGCTGATCGAGTTTGCCGAGCGGCACCACGGCGAGGCAGAGGTGGTATCGCGAAGGGTCGAAGGCGACATCCACCGCTACACCTACAAGGAAGTGGCGGCGCGTGCGCGCCAGGTGGCCAATGCGCTGGAAAAAATGGATCTGGCTTTCAGTGACCGCGTGGCGACACTGGCCTGGAATGGATACCGCCATCTGGAACTGTATTTCGGCGTGAGCGGCACCGGGCGTGTCCTGCACACCCTCAATCCCCGGCTCCACCCGGACCAGATTGTGTGGATTGCCAACCATGCAGAAGACCAGGTGCTGTGTTTTGACATGACGTTCTTGCCCATCGTCAAGGCCGTGCACAGCCGCTGCACCACCATCAAACATTTTATTGCCCTGTGCGACGCCGATGCGCTGCCAGCCGACACCGGGATCCCTGGTCTGCAGAGTTACGAAGCCTGGATCGGCAAACAGCCGAAGGAGTACGTCTGGCCGGAGTTTGATGAAAACTCGGCATCCAGCATGTGCTACACCAGCGGCACCACGGGCAACCCCAAGGCCGCGTTGTACAGCCACCGCTCCACGATGTTGCACGCCTTTGCCGGGGCCTTGCCCGATGCGCTGAGCATGAGTGCCCGTGATTGCGTGTTGCCGGTGGTCCCCATGTTCCACGTCAACGCCTGGGGCCTGCCGTATTCGGCTGCCATGACCGGCGCCAAACTGGTGTTTCCGGGCCCGGCCATGGACGGCAAATCGATTTTTGAGTTGATTGAAACAGAGAAGGTCAGCTTCGCCGCCGGTGTGCCCACCGTTTGGCAGATGATGCTGGCCCACATGGGGGCCGGCAATCTGCGGTTTTCCACGCTCAAGCGCACGGTCATTGGTGGCTCGGCCTGTCCGCCGGCCATGATCACCGCCTTCAATGATGTGTATGGCGTGGAGGTGTTGCATGCCTGGGGTATGACCGAGATGTCGCCGCTGGGCACGGTCTGCACACTGAAGAACAAGCACCTGCCCATGAATGCTGCCGACAAGATGAAGGTGCGCCTGAAACAGGGACGTGGCATCTTTGGAGTCGACATGAAAATTGTCGACGACGAAGGCAAGCCATTGCCGTGGGATGGCAAGGCCTACGGTGACCTGCTGGTCAAGGGGCCGTGGGTGATCAGTGCCTACTTCAAGGGCGAGGGTGGATCTCCCCTGGTTGACGGCTGGTTCCCGACCGGCGATGTGGCCACCATCGATGCGGATGGCTATATGCAAATCACCGACCGCAGCAAGGACGTCATCAAGTCCGGTGGCGAATGGATCAGTTCCATTGACGTCGAAAACGTCGCCATGGCACACCCGGCGGTGGCGATGGCGGCCTGTATCGGCATGAAGCACCCCAAATGGGATGAACGCCCCATCATTGCGGTGGTTGTTAAGCCGGGAAGCGAGGTTACGCGTGACGAACTGATTGCGTTTTACGAGGGCAAGACGGCTAAATGGCAAATCCCTGACGATGTGGTTTTTGTCGACGCCATTCCACTGGGAGGCACCGGAAAGATGCAGAAGACCAAATTGCGTGAACTGTTGAAGGAATACAAATTGCCCTCTGCTTGATGGCGCCCTGATGTCCGGGGCAGTCGCCAAGGCGATACGGTCTAGGGGAAACCCTTGCGCTGTAGTGCAGTAATTCTTGTACGCTTGCGTTAGTCTTTTTCAAGGAGTTTTTCATATGAAGTTCGGTCTGAAATTCGTTGCTGCTTCGGTCGCACTGGTGTGTGCCTCATCGACAATGGCCCAAAAGGGAGAAACCGTAAAGATCGTCAGGATTGACCCCTTGACAGGATTGCTGGGGCCGGTAGGCATCAGTCAGCTCAAGGGTTACCAGTTCTTCGCCGAAAAGCTCAGCGGTGCAGGCAATCCGGCTGGGGTGAAGTTCGAGATAACAGGCATTGACAACAAACTGAGTCCAACTGAGAGCTTGAATGCTTTGAAGGCGGCCATTGACCAAGGTGCGCGCTACATCATCCAGGGCAATGGATCGTCCGTGGCATTGGCGTTATCCGACGCAGTGACCAAGTACAACGAGCGCAACCCTGGCAAGGAAGTGATTTACCTGAATGACTCCGCAGTGGACCCGGATTTGACCAACAGCAAGTGCAGCTATTGGCATTTCCGCTTTGACGCTGACACCTCCATGAAGATGGAGGCCATGTCTTCCTTTATGGAGACCCAGAAGGACATCAAGAACGTCTATATTCTGGGCCAGAACTATTCCCATGGCGTCCAGGTTGCCAAGTTTGCCAAGGAAACCCTGGCACGCAAGCGCCCCGACATCAAGATCGTTGGCGAAGACTTGCATCCGTTGGCCCAGGTCCGCGACTTTGCACCCTACATCGCCAAGATAAAGGCATCTGGTGCCGACACCGTGATCACCGGCAATTGGGGCTCGGATTTGTCATTGCTGATCAAGGCGGCCAACGAGAATGGCTACACCGGCAAGTTCTTCACGTACTACGCTGGCGTGACAGGTACCCCCACTGCGCTGGGCACGAATGGTGCCGGGCGTGTTTACCAGATTGCCTATAACCACTACAACATGGGTGGCCAGATGGACAAGTGGATGAAGGAATTCCACGACAAGTACAACGATGACTTTTACACCGGCTCCACCATCCGCATCTATCAGGTGCTGGGTGCCGCTATGGCCAAGGCCAAGTCGACCGATCCACTCAAAGTGGCTGCCGCGATGGAAGGTCTGAAATTTGACAGCTTCAACGGTGAAGTCGAGATGCGCAAGGCCGATCACCAGTTGCAGCAGCCGTTGTACATGTCGGTCTGGCAAAAGGCCGACAAGAAGTACCCGTACAGCCCCGAAGGCACGGGCATGACGCTGGCGCCGGTCAAGGAGTTCCCCAACTACGTATCCAGCACGCCGACCAGTTGCCAAATGAAACGTCCCTAAGAAGTGGAAAGCGTGGGGGCGAGTTTCGCCACCGGGCTGGATTGAAAACAGGAGCCCGAGCGGGTGTGCCGCGTCGGGCTCTTTTATTGAGTGAAACCTTGCAGGACAGACTCTAGCGAAGCGAAGATCTGTCGCCAATTGATTGAATGGAAGGTCTGCAGACCATGGAGTTTTTCATCATCTCGATGCTCAACGGGCTGAGTTACGGCCTTTTGTTGTTCATGCTGAGTTCCGGGCTGACCCTGATTTTCAGCATGATGGGCGTGTTGAATTTCGCCCATGCCAGCTTCTATATGCTGGGCGCCTATGTGGGTTACAGCGTGTCCCAGCTGGTTGGATTCTGGCCTGCTTTACTCATTGCGCCGCTGGTCGTGGGAGCGCTGGGTGCTATTTTCGAGCGCGTGTGTCTGCGCAAGGTGCATAAGTTTGGTCATGTGCCTGAATTGCTGATCACGTTCGGTCTGTCCTATGTGGTGCTGGAATTGGTTCAACTGATCTGGGGGCGCATCGCTCTCGAATTCCGCCCCCCCGAACTGTTGCAGGGTCCTGCATTCACACTCATTAACCACTCGGTTACGGGCTTGAACATTCTTTGGGGCGTTGCCCCGGCTGAGATGTGTAGTGCAGCGGATGCGGCTGTTCGGGTGGTGTGCTCTCCATTCCCCGCAACCCGGGGATTCATGATGCTGGTGGCGATGGTCATGTTAGTGGGCGTATGGCTGCTTCTGACCCGCACGCGCATTGGCCTGGTGATCCAGTCGGCTCTGACACACCCCGAAGCGGTTGAGGCGCTGGGCCACAACGTGCCCCGCATCTTCATGTTGGTCTTTGGCGCTGGTGCTGCGCTGGCCGGCCTGGCGGGCGTGATTGGAGGCAGCACCTTCCTGACTGAGCCTGCCATGGCGGCAACTGTTGGGTCTGTCATTTTTGTGGTGGTGGTTGTTGGCGGTATGGGGTCGCTGTCCGGGGCATTCCTGGCGTCGGTGCTGATCGGTGTCATACAGACGTTCGCGATCGCGTTTGACTATTCGGTTGCAACCGTCGCGCAGCAATTGGGGCTGCATCTGGGCGATGCCGCGCTGAACAATACGTTTGTGAAATTGACACTGTCACAGGTAGCGCCCATCTTGCCCTACCTGTTTCTGGTGCTGATTCTGATCTTCCGGCCCAAAGGCTTGTTGGGTACGAGGGAAGGATAAGAACATGTCCAATCAAAAACAAAGAAGTCCCCTGAATGTGGGGCGCTGGGTGACGTGGAGTCTGTTCGCCGTGGTCCTGCTGGTGGCACCCATGGTGTTCACCAGCGGGCTGGGCCTGACGGTACTTTCACAAATGGGCATCGCAATCATTGCCTGCCTGTCGTACAACATGTTGCTGGGGCAAGGCGGCATGCTGAGCTTTGGCCATGCGGTGTACACCGGCCTTGGGGCCTTCCTTGCGATCCATGCGCTCAACGCGGTGTCCAGCGGCGATTTGCCGATTCCTGTTTCCGCCGTGCCCATCGTGGGTGGCCTGGCTGGAATGGGTTTTGCGGCCCTGCTGGGCTATGTCACGACCCGCAAGGCCGGCACCACCTTTGCAATGATCACCATGGGCATGGGCGAGCTGGTTTTTGCCATGTCGCTGATGATTCCCGAGTTTTTCGGTGGTGAGGGCGGAGTGTCGGGCAACCGTGTCATTGGCAAGGCATTCCTGGGGATCACGTATGGGCCGCCCATTCAGGTGTACTACCTGATTGCGGTGTACACCTTTATCGCTGTGGCCCTGATGTTTGCGTTTACCCGCACACCGCTGGGCCGCATGCTCAATGCCGTGCGGGACAATCCTGAGCGCGTGGAGTTTGTGGGCTACAACACCCAGCGTGTGCGTTACACGGCCTTCATCATCGCGGGATTCTTTGCCGGTATTTCCGGTGGTCTGGGCGCTTTGAATTTCGAAATTGTGACAGCCGAGGTCGTGCATGCGGCGCGCTCAGGTGCTTATTTGCTGTTCACCTTCCTGGGTGGTGCCACCTTCTTCTTTGGACCCATCATTGGCGCTGTGCTGATGGTTCTGGCCTTTGTGCTGTTCAGTGAGTTCACCAAGGCCTGGCTTCTCTATCTGGGATTGATTTTTCTGTTTATGGTTATGTACGCCCCCGGTGGCTTTGCCAGCCTGATCATGATGAACCTGCGCGTGGCGGCATTTGGAAAGCTGCGCCAGCTGTGGCTGAGTTATCTGGGGCTGGCCATCACAGGCCTGATCGCATTGGCGGGTGCTGCGGCCATGATTGAAATGACCTACCACTTGCAACTCAGTTCGTCCCAAGGAAGCGAGATTGTGTTTATGGGCGTTACGCTCAATACAACCGGTGTGGGTCATTGGCTGGCCGCAGCTGTGGTGATGTTGATCGGGTCGGGTCTGTTTGAAATGGTGCGCCGACGGTTTGCGCGGGAGTGGGAAGAAATTCAGGCCTACATTGAGAAGAAGACGAACGGGGAGGACGCGCAATGACTGCAACAGATGCATTTGCATTGGAGCTCAAGGATCTGCGCAAGAGCTTTGGCAAGACCGAGATCATTCGCGGTGTCAATCTCGCGGTCAGGCACGGAGAGCGGGTTGCCATCATTGGCCCCAATGGCGCTGGCAAGTCGACACTGTTTAATCTGATCAGCGGCCGTTTTGGCGCCAGCAGTGGCGATGTGCTGCTCAATGGCACAGCGATCAACGGCATGAAGCCTTATGAGATCAACCGGCTGGGTCTCTCGCGCAGCTTTCAGATCACCAACATTTTCCCCAAGCTCAGTGTGTTTGAGAATCTGCGCTGCAGCGTGTTGTGGAGCCTGGGCTACAAATACACTTTTTTCAAGTTTCTGGCGAACCTGGATGACGCCAATGCCCGTGCCACCGAGCTGCTCAAGATGGTCAATCTCGAAAAGAAGCACGACGTATTGGCCGTCAACCTGACGTACGCTGAGCAGCGCGCGCTGGAAATCGGCATCACGATTGGCGGTGGTGCCAATGTGATTTTGCTGGACGAACCAACCGCCGGGATGAGCAAGAGCGAGACGACGCGTTTTATCGCACTGATCAGGCAGGTGACAGAGGGCAAGACGCTGTTGACGGTGGAGCACGACATGGGTGTGGTATTTGGTCTGGCAGACAAGATCGCCGTGATTGTGTACGGGGAGGTGATTGCCTTTGACACGCCCGACGCAGTGCGGGCCAATCCACGGGTGCAGGAAGCCTATCTGGGCTCAGCCGTAGCCGATGCGCAAGCGGGGGGACACTAATGGTCTTGAAAGTTTCGAATCTGCATGCTTACTATGGCAAGAGCCATGTGCTGCACGGCGTGGACATGCACGTCAAGGCTGGCGAAATTGTGGCGCTGCTGGGGCGCAATGGCTCGGGTCGTTCCACCACCGCCAAGGCCATCATGGGTCTGGTCGATTGCCAGGGCTCTGCCGTGTGGAAAGGCAAGGAGGCCCTGGGCCTCAAGACCTTTGAAATCGCCCACCTGGGAATTGGGTATGTGCCGGAAAGCCGCGACATTTTCCCCAAGCTGACCGTGCACCAGAACCTTCTGTTGGGCCAGAAGCGGGGGCAGAAGAACCCGCGCTGGTCGTTTGACGACATGTACAAAATGTTCCCGCGTCTCAAGGAGCGGGAGCATACCGAAGCGGGTGTGTTGTCGGGCGGCGAGCAGCAAATGCTGACACTGTGCCGCACGCTGATGGGTGACCCGGACCTGATCATCATTGACGAGCCGACCGAAGGACTGGCGCCCAAAATTGTGGAGCTGGTTGCCGAGTACCTGCAGGAGCTGCGCAAACGCGGCGTCTCGGTGCTGTTGATCGAACAAAAACTCACCATTGCGATGAAGATCTCCGACCGATGCCTGGTCATGGGCCATGGCAGCATCGTATTTGAAGGTACTCCAGAGCAATTGCGCAACAACAGCGAAATCCGCAAGGAATGGCTGGAAGTCTAGTCCCGGCCTGTTTGTCCCAACCGTGACAAGCGGCCTTTTCAAAGCTGCAAAACCCCCTACAATTAAAATCGAACGATCGTTCTATTTTGGTTGTTCCCCCATTACTTCCGAGGAATCCCAGCATGACTGCCCAATACCAAGTCCATGGTGACGTCGCCATCATTACGCTCAACAACCCGCCGGTCAACGGACTGGGTTTGTCCACCCGCCTGGGCATTACCGACGGTATGGCCCAAGCCAACTCGGACGCTGCCGTCAAGTCCATCATCATCACCGGTGCGGGCAAAGCCTTCTCTGGCGGTGCAGATATCAAGGAATTCGGATCTCCCAAAGCGGGGCAGGAGCCCAACCTGCTGAGCGTCATCAGCGTGCTGGAGAATTCCGTCAAGCCCGTGATTGCAGCCATCCATACAGTGGCCATGGGCGGCGGGCTGGAGTTGGCTCTGGGCTGCCACTACCGTATCGCAGCGCCCGGCACCAGCGTGGCTTTGCCTGAAGTCAAGCTGGGTCTGATTCCCGGCGCAGGCGGCACGCAGCGGCTGCCGCGCGTGCTCGGCGTTGAAGCGGCCCTGAACATGATTGTCAGTGGCGAGCCGGTTAAGAGTGAAATGCTGGCCATGCTGCCCGGCCAGAAGCTGTTTGACAAGATGTCCGCATCTGCCGAATCCCTGGCTGAAGAGGCCCTGGCGTTTGCCCGTTCTGTTGCGGATGTGCGCCCCTTGCCTTTGGTGCGTGACTTGAAGTGCCGCCATCCCCAAGGCGACGCCTACTTCCAGTTTGCCCGCAACATGGTCAAGGGCATGTCCAAGAATTTCCCTGCGCCCGCCAAGTGCGTGGACATCGTGGAAATCGCCACCAAAAAGAAGTTTGACGACGGCATGGCGGCGGAGCGTGACATTTTCCTGAACCTCATGCTCACATCCGAGAGCAAGGCACTGCGCCACCTGTTCCTGGCCGAGCGTGCAGCGTCCAAGATTCCTGATGTGCCTTCAGACACGGCACAGCGCGCCATCAACTCCATCGCCGTCATCGGCGCTGGCACCATGGGTGGCGGCATTGCGATGAATTTCCTGAACGCCGGCATCCCCGTCAAGATGCTGGAAATGAAGCAGGACGCACTGGACCGCGGCGTGGCCACCATCCGCAAGAACTACGAAGCCCAGGTCAAGAAGGGCAAGCTGAAGCAGGACAAGTACGACCAGCGCATGGCGCTGTTGACCACCACGCTGAGCTACGACGACCTGACCGGCACCGACATGGTGATTGAGGCGGTATTTGAGGAAATCGGCGTCAAGGAAGCCGTGTTCAAGGAACTCGACCGCGTCATGAAGCCCGGCGCCATTCTGGCCTCCAACACGTCCACGCTGGACGTGGACAAGATTGCCTCTTTCACCAAACGTCCACAAGACGTGGTCGGTCTGCATTTCTTTAGCCCGGCCAATGTCATGAAGCTGTTGGAAGTTGTCCGCGGCAAGGAAACCGCCAAGGACGTGATGGCCACCGTGATGTCGGTCGCCAAGAAAATCCGCAAGACGGCCGTGGTATCCGGCGTGTGCGACGGCTTCATCGGCAACCGCATGATCGAACAGTATGGCCGCCAGGGCGGCTTCCTGCTGGACGAAGGCTGCACACCGGCCCAGGTCGACAAGGCCATGGAAAAGTTCGGCATGGCCATGGGCCCGTTCCGCATGGGTGACCTGGCGGGCAACGACATCGGCTGGGCTATCCGCAAGCGCCGCTACCAGGAAAAGCCAAACATGAAGTACAGCAAGACCGCTGACCTGTTGTGCGAAAAAGGCCGTTTTGGCCAGAAGACTGGCGCAGGCTGGTATGACTATGTCGCTGGCAAACGCGATGCGATTCCGAACGCCGAAGTGGTGGCCATGATCGAAGAGCACCGCAAGGCGCTGGGCATCACACCGCGCAAGATTTCGGACGAGGAAATCGTGCAGCGCCTGGTGTTCAGCCTGGTCAACGAAGCCGCCCACATTCTGGAAGAGGGCATTGCCAACAAGGCCAGCGACATCGACATCGTCTACATCTTTGGCTACGGCTTCCCCGCGCACCGCGGCGGGCCGATGAACTATGCCGACCAGGTGGGCCTGTTCAACGTGGTGCAAGCCATGAACCGTTTTGCGCAGAACCCGCTGGACGACGCCCGCTTCTGGAAGCCAGCGCCTTTGTTGGCCCGACTGGCCGCTGAAGGCAAGACCTTCAACTAAGCGATCCGGCTATTTACCGAATAAGGAATCACCATGACATCCGCAGTTATTGTTTCTACCGCCCGCACCCCCCTGGCCAAGAGCTGGAAGGGTTCCTTTAATCTGACCCATGGCGCCACGCTGGGTGGACACGCCGTAGAGCATGCCATCAAGCGTGCAGGCATTGACGCCGCCGAGGTGGATGATGTGATCATGGGTTGCGCAACACCCGAAGGCGCGACGGGCGCCAACATCGCGCGCCAGATCGCGTTGATGGCCGGATGCCCGGTCACCACCTCTGGTGTTACGGTCAATCGTTTTTGTTCGTCGGGCCTCCAGACTATTGCAATGGCGTCCCAGCGCATCATCGCCAATGAGGGCGACATCTATGTGGCCGGCGGTGTAGAAGCTATTTCTTGCGTGCAGCAAGAGATGAATCAGCACATGTTGACGGACCACACTCTGGTGAAGAACAAGCCTGAGATCTACTGGAACATGCTGCAGACCGCCGAGAACGTGGCCAAGCGCTACAACATCAGCCGTGACGCCATGGACGAATACGGCGCAGCCAGCCAGCAGAAGGCTGTCGCCGCCTTGGCCGCCGGTCTGTTCACCGCAGAAATTGCCCCCATCACCGTCACCATGGGTGTGGCCGACAAGGTCATGGGCCTGACGACCAAGCAGGTCACCGTCAGCAATGACGAAGGCATTCGCGACGGCACCACCAAGGAAGGCATCAGCGGCCTGCGCTCGGCCGTTCCCGGTGGCCTGATCACCGCTGGCAACGCCAGCCAGTTCTCCGACGGCGGCGGCGCCGTGGTCGTGATGCACGAAAAGATCGCCGAACAAAAGGGCCTGAAGCCCCTGGGCCGATTCCTGGGCTTTGCCGTGGCCGGTTGCGAGCCGGATGAGATGGGCATTGGCCCCGTATTTGCCATCCCCAAAGTGTTGGCACGCTTGGGCCTGAAGGTCAGCGACATCGACTTGTGGGAATTGAACGAAGCCTTTGCCGTGCAGGTCATCTACTGCCGCGACAAGCTGGGCATCCCCGGTGACAGGCTCAACGTCAACGGCGGCGCCATTGCCGTGGGTCACCCCTATGGTGTGTCCGGCCAGCGCCTGACCGGTCACGCCCTGATCGAAGGCAAGCGCCGTGGCGCCAAGCGCGTCTGTGTCACCATGTGCATCGGCGGCGGCATGGGCGCTGCAGGCATTTTTGAAGTGCTGTAAGGCGAACCCCGCACCGCAACGGTGTGGGTGGTCTACGAATGACCAGAGTCTGCTTGGTCGTGGTTTGCTATCACATATGTAGCAAACTACGACCATTCCACGAGGGCTACAGCACAGTTTAATTCGGATGTTTTCCTCCGTTTGCCTCTCCGCATCCGATGCAGTGACTGGTTTTTTGCATCACCAAGGGTTTTTACCGAAGGGGCAGCGGGTCGGATGGTTTTAGCATTGGGCCCTCATATATATAAGGACTTGATGATGAAGACGCCTCATGTTTTGTTGCTGGCAGCCGGTATGGCGGGTGCATCCGGATGGGTCCAGGCCCAGACCATGGACCCTTTGCAGGTGCGCAGCATGGCCGCATCGTGCGCCAATTGCCATGGCACGCACGGCATTGCGGAGGCGGGCAACGAGTCCCTGGCAGGCGTCAACCGGGACGAGCTGCTGAAGAAAATGCTGGATTTCAAGACCGGCAAAAAGCCCGCGACCATCATGCACCAGCTCTCCAAGGGTTATTCCGACGAGCAGTTGGCCGCCTTGGCCAGCTATTTTTCAGCCTTGAAGAAATAAGAGGAGCCTGATCATGATGCAACGTCGGCAATTTGTACAAAGCGTGGGTGCAGCGGGTGCCCTGGGAGCGATGGGCCTGGTCACCGGTTGTGCCAGCACACCGGGCGGAAGCGGACCCAAGGTCGTGGTGGTGGGGGGCGGCTATGGCGGTGCCACCACGGCCAAGTATGTGCGCATGTGGTCGGACTACGGGATCGACGTCACGCTGGTGGAGCCCAATAGCGCGTTCATCTCGTGCCCGATTTCCAATCTGGTGCTGGGTGGCAGCAAGACCATGGCCGACATCACCACACCGTATGACAACCTGGTCAAGCGCCACGGTGTGCGCTGGGTGCAGGACATGGCGGTACGCATTGACCCCGACAAGCGGGTCGTGGTGCTGGCCAAGGGCGGCGAGCTGCCATATGACCGGCTGATCCTGTCACCCGGCGTGGACTTCATGTGGGATACGTTGCCGGGGATGGCAACTGCAGCCGCCAAAGACAAGGTGCTGCACGGTTGGAAGGCCGGCGCCCAGACCGTTGCTCTGCGCCAGCAGCTTGAAGCTATGCCCGACGGCGGTGTCTATGCGATGGCTATTCCGCTGGCACCGTACCGCTGCCCGCCCGGACCGTATGAGCGTGCCTGCCAGGTGGCCAGCTATTTCAGTAAGGCCAAGCCCAAGAGCAAGGTGTTGATACTGGACGCCAACGACGACGTCACCTCCAAAGGGCCGCTGTTCAAGAAGGCCTGGAAAGACCGCTATGACGGCATCATCGAATACCGCCCCAAGCACAAGGTGGTTGATGTGGATGCCGCCACCAATACGCTCAAGTTCGAGTTCAATGACGATTTGAAGGCCGCAGTGCTGAATGTCATCCCTGACATGCGGGCTGGCGACATTGCCGTCAAGACCGGGCTGGCGACTGCCAACAAGCGCTGGTGCGAGGTGGACTTTTTGACCTTCGAATCCTTCGCTGTCAAGAACATCCATGTGCTGGGCGACTCCATTCAGATCGCCCCGGCCATGCCCAAGTCCGGCCACATGGCCAACCAGCATGGCAAGACCTGTGCGGCCGCCGTGGTGGCGCTGTTGACCGGCAAGCAACCCAATGCCATGCCGATCTACAACAACGCCTGCTACAGCTTCGTCAGTGCAGAGGATGTGGTGCATGTGTCCAGCGTGCACCGCTACGATGCCGAGAAGAAGACCATGCTGCCGGTGGCAGGTGCTGGTGGGGTATCCAGCGCAGCCAATGAGCTGGAAGGCCGCTACGCCATGGCCTGGGCCCGCAACATCTGGGCCGATACGCTGGCCTGATGCAAGCCATGGATACCGGTGTGCGCAGGATCGGGCGGCTGGCCCGCTGGATAGGTGTGGCGGCTTGCGCCACCGTGGTCAACGGCGCCTGGGCGCAGGCCGATGAGGCGCGCGCCAAAAAGATCGTCAATGGTGTCTGCTTTCTGTGCCACGGGGCCGAGGGTGAGTCGTCTAGTGAAGTGTTTCCGCGCCTGGCGGGGCAGCACTGGGAATATGTCGCCAAGCAGCTCGACAATTTCAAGTCCGGCAAGCGCAAAAGTACCGCCATGGCCGACATGGCTGCCAAGCTGACACCTGATGAAATGCTGGCCCTTGGGCGTTATTTTGAGAAGCAGACGGTCGTGTCCGAGCCTGCCAAAGACAGCGCCCTGGCGGCCGTCGGCAGCTATATCTACCAGCGCGGCAACCCGTATAGCGGCGTGGCGGCGTGTGCCAGCTGCCACGGACCGGGCGCGCTGGGTACGACCCAATTGCCCCGACTGGCGGGGCAGTTTGCGCCCTACATTGAGGGGCAGCTGAAGCAGTTCAACCAGCGTGAACGCACCAATGACAACGCGGTCATGCATTCCATCGCCAGCAAGATGACAGCTCTGGAGATGGCCGCAGTCGCGGAATATCTCGCTGCCAAATAAGGCATCCGCGCGCGTCAGGGCTCAGGTCGCCCTGGCCGCGCTGGGTTGGCCAACCCTGGCGGGCTCTGTCGCCTGTTGTCCATCCAGAAGACGGTCCGTCAAGCCCGCTCCTGCCCACATGCCCAGCAGCGTCATCCAGGCGGTCAGCGCAAAGATGGACCCGCCTGTCATGCCGGCGCCCACCGCGCAGCCGCCGGCCAGCATGGACCCGAATCCCATCAAAATGGCGCCGGCTATGTAGCGGGTCATGCTGTAGCCGTCCTTGAAACCTTCGAGCTTCAGGTCGCGCCCCAGCCAGGCGCCCAGGAATGAGCCCGCAAATACACCGGGCAACAGACCAAAGTCGAAACCGATGCGGGGTGCAGGGGACGACAACACCCGCATCAGCCATTCTGCGGACGGGCCGCTGAAGGTCAAGCCTTGTATTGGAATGGGTTCAAAGGATTGCCTGGATACGGCGTAGCTGAACCACCACGCCGCTGCCACCGTCAGGCCCACGCCCATGCCGCCCAGCCACATCCATGCACTGCGCCGGGGACTTCTCCATGAAAAATACAGCGCAGCAGCCAGCCAGACCAGGCCTGCCAGCAGACCGCCCCCGTTTCCGACTCCGGTGATGGCCAGCAGATCGCGGGATGCACCGGCCTCTACCGTCCACCATGCACTGATGGTGGCGCGAAGCGGCGCCAGCGCACCCGATAGCGAGGCCTGTGCGGTGACCGCAAAGACCAGACCCGAGAGCAGGGCGCGCAGGTTGCCGTTGGCCGACAGCACCAGCAGGCGGCTGGCGCAGCCCCGCGTCATGATCATGCCGGTGCCGAAGAGCAGGCCGCCAATGGCCGCGCCGGACAGGCTGCCGCGCACGGCGATCTGGCGGGCCGTGCTGATGTCCAGTTGGTGTGTCAGCAGCAAGGCCTGCACCGCGACGACGGCGGTGGCAAAGGCAAACAGCCAGACCGACAGTTTTTCGCCGAAGTTTCGGTGCCAGAACTCGATGACGGCCGCGCGCAGGCAAAAGCGCGAACGCTGTGCGAAAAACCCGAAGAGCGCACCGATGGTCGCGCCGCCCAGCGCCAGCACGGTGCCGTCGCCTAAGCGTTCGAGAATGCTTGCCAGATCCACTGTGTTCCCCAATAATTCCGCAAACGCTTATATTACTGCCAAGTGCGTTCCGTGTGTCGATATCCGATTCCCTACCGCGCTGCAAGGAAGAACATGCCATTGTTTGCACAGAAACTGTTTCCTTTGAACCGCTGGCGTCAGGCGCTGGCGGGCTGGCTGTGCCTTGTCGGTGCGGCCGGTCTGGCGCACGCGCAAGGGTCTGCGCAGGGTCCTGCGATGGTGGTGCAACAGGTATCGGCGAGTGCCTGGTATGTGGAGGGGCAGAGCGCCCTGGGAACCCCCGCCAACCAGAACTTCATCTCCAACGCCGCGTTTGTGGTCACGCCCGCGGGCGTGGTCGTGGTGGACGCGCTGGGTTCACCGGCCCTGGCAGAGCGGCTGCTGGCCGAGATTCGCAAGATCACCCCCCAGCCGGTTACCCACGTGATCCTGACGCACTACCATGCGGACCACATCTATGGCGTGCAGGCGTTCAAGGCCCAGGGGGCTCGCATCATGGCCCATCGGGCCGCGCGGGACTATCTGAACTCGGACGCTGCGCTGATCCGGTTGCAGGCCTCGCGTGAGACGCTGACCCCCTGGATCAATGCGCAGACGCATCTGGTGCCTGCCGATGACTGGATAGAAGGCACCCGGGACCTGGTGGTGGGGGGCGTGCGATTTGTGTTGACTCCCGTGGGGCCATCGCACACACCGGAAGACGTGGTCGTCTATCTGCCCCAGGAGAAAGTGCTGTTTGCCGGGGATCTGGTGTTTCGCAACCGTGTGCCGTATGTGGGCCAGGCCGATAGCGGGCACTGGATCAAGGCATTGGATACCTTGCTGGCGTTTGATACTAAGGTCATTGTGCCCGGCCACGGCCCCTTGTCGTCCGAGGCTCGCAAGGACATGGAGTTGACGCGTGACTATCTGGGGTACCTGCGCAAGACCATGGGACAGGCGGCCCGGAACATGGAGTCTTTTGACGATGCCTACCAGGACACCGACTGGACTCGGTTTGAATCGCTGCCACTGTTTCGGGTGGCCAACCGCATGAATGCGTACAACACCTATCTTTTAATGGAAAGAGAAGCGCCGTGACGATCGGCAATCCTGGCCCTACCCGGCGCATGCTGCTGGGCGCCGCCGCAGTGGCGAGTACGGGCCTGGTCCGGCCATCGCAGGCTGCCGGTGCCACGCTTCCCGCTCCGGGGGCGCTGGACCATGCATTAGCCAGCGCGTTGGAAAAAGGAAACCCGCTGGTCGTGATGGTGAGCCTGGAAGGCTGCCCGTTCTGTCGTGTGGCGCGGGACAGCTACCTGGCCCCCTTGAACCGTGAGGGGACTGTTGCCGTGTACCAGATTGACATGCGAAGCGCGCAAGCCGTGCGCGATTTCTCAGGAGCTACGCGGTCCCACGAAGACATGGTGCGTGCATGGCGCATCACCATTGCGCCGACCGTGCTGTTTTTTGGCGCGCAGGGCAAGGAACTGGTCGCGCGACTGGAGGGCGGCTATATCCCGGACTTCTATGGTGCGTACCTGGACCAGCGGCTGGAACAGGCGCGGGCTTTGATCAAGGCCACACGTCAGGCGAATTTTTCCAGCAAGCGTGCAGAGCGTTCGACCTCCTGAATGGCCTGCTCATCGTTCTCGGATTCGTTCACCGCCTCAATCAATGAACAGGTCATCATGCGGTAGAACGCCTTGTCCATGGCTTTGCGGGTCGCCGACATCTGGGTGGCCACTTCTTCGCAGGACCGACCCTTCTCGATCATGTCGACCAAACCGCGGACCTGACCTTCAATACGTCGCAGGCGATTGGTCATGTCCTTTTGGTGTTCCTGGCGGTAGTTCTGCGTCAGGCCTTTTGACAGGGGCGCATCTGTGGCGGTTGCGGGGGGGGTATTTTTTGGCATAGTCCATATTTTGCATGAGACCCACCGTAGCTTCCAGTGCAGCGTGTGACCAATCCAATACACTCGACCCCTAGACTTCATTGATCATCCCATGGCAACCCGTACTTCCAAGAAAATCCGTTCTGAACTCGACAAGCCGGACCATGTATTTGACAAGGCGGCCGAGCTGTTCCGGGTGATGTCGGCACCCATGCGATTGAAGATCATCAGCTGTCTGTGTGATGGTGAGCAGAACGTGAGCTACTTGCTGGAGAAGATCGCCACAACCCAGCCCAATATGTCGCAGCATCTAAACACGCTTTTCAAGGCGGGCGTAGTGGCCAAACGGCGCGAAGGCGTGCAGATTCACTACCGCATTGCGAACGAGCAAATTGTCAATCTCTGCAAGGCAGTGTGCCTGCAGGTCGAGGACGAATCAGGGCACTAGCTAGTGCGTCAGTGCCATGAACAGCCTGGGCAGCTTCTCGGGTAGTCGGTCAATGTGGTCGACCACCGTGTACCGCTTGCCAAAAATGTCGCGCACATAGGCATCGGCCTTGGGGTCAAGGTTGATGCAGTAGGTGTAAATCCCTTGCTGGTCCAGCTCTTTCACCGCCTGGCGCGCGTCGTCCACCAGCAGTCGGGCGTCAATCACATCGACGTCGGACGGCTGGCCGTCGGTCAGTACCAGCATCAATTTCTTGTCGGCCTTTTGTGCTGACAGCGTATGTGCCGCATGGCGCATGGCCGCGCCCATGCGGGTGGAATAGGCGGCCTGCATGGCGGCCAGCCGGCCCTTCACCGCGTCGCCCCAGTGTTCACCAAAGCCCTTGATGTGCAGGTAGCGCACGTCATGGCGCGTGTTGGAGTGAAAGCCTGCAATGGCAAATGGGTCACCCAGTTCCGCAATCGCCCCCGCCAGCAGGGCAACCGCTTCCCGGCTCAGCTCCAGGACGGTTTGGCGGGAGCCAATGGCCTGTTCGTTGAGTGACTCGGAGAGGTCCATCAGCAAGGTGACTGCAATGTTGCGGCCATTCGTGCGGTGGCTTGTGTTGATGCGCGGATCGGGGGTGCAGCCGCTCTTGAGGTCCATCAGGGCGCGGATGGCAATGTCCAGATCGAGATCACTGCCGTGCTCCTGGTAGCGCACCCGCACCGGGTCCTGTGGCTTGAGCAGCGCCAACAACCGTTTCAGGCGTTTGGCCAGTGCGGCGTGCTTGGCCAGCAACTGGTCGATATCGCACGGGTTGCCACTGGGGTGCAGGCGCTCGTACAGGCTGACCCAGTCCGGGCGGTAGCTTTGGCTGGTGGTGTCCCACTCGGGGTAATGGCGTGGCGGCAGGCTTTGCAGTTCTTGCGTCTCACGCGGTGGCCGGTGGGTTTCGAACATCTCCTCGTCGTCGCTGAGCTCGTGAAACTTCCACAGGTGGCGGTTGTCGTCCCGGTAGTCCACGGTGGTATTGGTGAAGCAGGTGTTGGGCAATTGGTCGCTTTGCAGCCGTGTTTTCGCCAGGTAGGACAGGGCCAGCGCCGCCACCTCCGGTGTGCTGGAGTTTCCCTGTGTCAGCAGGGCCTGAAAACGCTTTACGAAGTCGTTCAACACGGCATCCGTATACCCGTGCATGGGCACCAGCAGAGCGCGGGACAGCATCGCCAGCCGGTGGCGCAGGCAGGAGTGGGTAGCGGGATCGCAAGCGCCTTCTACGGGCGTGGGGTGGAGCGCTGCAAAGATGTGGCGCAGGCCCGGGTATTCCCGCGCCGCCAAGGCTTCGACGCGCGCGTCTTCAAAGCTTTCAATTGCCAGCCGCTGTGCCGGGCTGCGGTTGTCGGCATAAATCGGGGTGCTCCAGCGCCGGTGCGCGGCCATGTGCGCCAGGGCAGCGCGGTAGCGGTCCAGCCCGCTGACGCCGTGCCGGTCATCCTGCACATCGGGCAGCCGCATGCCCAGCGCGTCAAAGTACGGCAGGGGTGTGTGCGGCCCGTCGATGGCGGTGGAGTAGGGCACCAGGCAGGCCGCGTCGTCCCAGAGTCCACGCAGATACAGGTCGAGCGAGCGGATGTTGTCGACCAGCAGAGTGCCGTGGCGCTCGCGCTGCAATACGGCGCGGCTGTCCGCCGACTGCAGGCGAAAGTATTCGCGTTGCTGCTCGGGGTGGTGCTGGTAGTTGCGCACGCCGTAGTCCACCCAGTTGCGCAGGCCTTCCAGGGTCAGCATGGAGAGCAGATGCGGGGCCAGCGCAAAAAAGTCGGGCAGGCAAGGGCTGGCATAGGTTTTGTGAATGCCGTGGATCGAGCTGCTGGTGCACTCCATGGTGTGCAATGACAGGTCCAGGTAGCGCTGCATCTGCGCCTGTGTCAGCAGGCGGCGCGCCACACTGCTGAGCGACTGCAAAAGGGGCGCGATGGCCCGGCCGTTAGGTGACTGGTTGAGTGCGCGCGCTGCCTGCATGATGGACGCAAGGGCCGACTCGCCCAGCACGTTGGCGACCGGCGGCCATTCCTGCAAAAAGATCAGCAGCGGGTCAACCCCACGCCCCATCTTGCCCAGAAAGCGGGCGCTCTCCAGATAGGCGTCGACGCCTTCGGGCGAGAGCGTGGTGCAGGCTTCGACCATGCAGTCCGCAAACACGTCTTCCACCTGCGCGAAGCCGCAATCGAGCTGCCGGCGCCAGGCCTGCAACTGTTCAGGCAAACACCGTGTCAATTGCATGGTCCAGCGTGGCGCGGATATCGGCGTCGTCGGTGATGGGGCGCACCAGGGCCATGCGGCAGGCGTCCAGCGGGCTCACTCCGCCCTGGATCAAGGCGGCGGCATACACCAGCAGCCGGGTCGAGATGCCCTCATCCAGCCCATGGCCCTTGAGCTTGCGCGCCGCACTGCCGACCTGGACCAGCTGGGCGGACAAGCGTGTGTCCAAACCGGTCTCGGTGGCGACGATGGAGGCTTCCAGCGCCGCGCCGGGGTAGTCAAAGTCAAACCCCACAAAGCGCTGTTTGGTGCTTTGCTTGAGGTCCTTCATCAGACTCTGGTAGCCCGGGTTGTACGAGATGACCAGCTGAAAATCCGGATGCGCATGGATCAGCTCGCCGCGCTTGTCCAGTGGCAACTGGCGGCGGTGGTCGGTCAGCGGGTGGATCACCACGGTGGTGTCCTGACGGGCTTCCACAAATTCATCCAGGTAGCAGATGGCGCCAATGCGCGCCGCCGTGGTCAGCGGTCCGTCCAGCCAGCGCGTGCCATTGGCTTCCAGCAGGTAGCGCCCCAGCAAATCGGAGGCCGTCATGTCCTCGTTGCAGGCCACCGTAATGAGCGGCTTGCCCAGCTTCCACGCCATGTATTCGATGAAGCGCGACTTGCCGCAACCGGTGGGGCCTTTCACCATCACGGGCAGGCGGGCTTGGTAGGCTGCCTCGTACAGCGCCACCTCATTGGCTTGCGCCTGGTAGTACGGCTCGGTGGCGACCCGGTGCGGGTCCCGGGGCGTCATTTGTGCACGCCCAGCTTCTCGCGCCAACCCGGGAACAGCTTGTCCGCATCCCCCGGGAACGACTCAAAGGCACGGGCAAATTCCTTGTGTTCCTTGGCGTACTCGATCGGATCAGCCCCCGACTTCCAGCACTCATACGACTGGCGCAGCGACACCGCTCCGGCCGCGGGCGAGTCAATGTGGCCGTAGGCGCCGCCGCCGGCGGTATTGATGACGTTGCCGTGCCCCAGGTTCTGGAAAAAGCCCGGCAGGCGCAGCGCGTTCATGCCGCCGGAGATGATGGGTGTGGTGGGCTTCATGCCATACCACTTCTGGAAGTAGACCGGGCCCTGGCACTCGTCGCGCTCGATCATGTAGGCAATATTGCGGTCATCGCCTTCGCCTTCCATCTTGCCGTAGCCCATAGTGCCCACGTGGATGCCAGACGCGCCCTGCAGGCGGCTCATCTTGGCCAGCACAAAGGCGGTGTAGCCGCGCTTGGCGGATGGCGAGGTAATCATGCCGTGCCCGGCACGGTGGTAGTGCAGGTACTGGTTGGGGTACTGACGGCGTGCCGTGGTGACCATGCCCGGGCCGCCCACAAAGCCATCCACCAGAAAGGCCAGCTTGTCGGCATCGGGCCCAAACACTTCCAGTGCGTAGTCGGCGCGGGCCAGCATTTCGTAGTGGTCGTCGGCTGTGATGTTCATGGAGAACAGCTTGGGCTGTCCGGTCTCGTCCTGGGCGCGCTTGAGCGCGTCATACACCAGCGGCAACACCTTCTTGATCGGCGCAAACACCTGGTTGCCTTGCGGTTCATCGTTCTTGATGAAATCGCCACCCAGCCAGAACTGGTAGGCCGCCTGGGCAAACGGCTCGGGGCGCAGGCCGAGTTTGGGCTTGATGATGGTGCCGGCGATGTAGCCACCGTCCTTCAACGGGCGACCCAGGATGCGCCACAGGTCGGTGATGTCCTTGGACGGGCCGTCAAACATCTGGATCACCCGCTCGGGCATGTAGAAGTCGTGGATCTTGGCGTGCTTGATGTCGCCCATGCCCTGGTTGTTGCCGATCACCAGCGTCAGGAACGACACCAGCATGAAGCGGCCATCCGTCACATTGCGGTCGAACAGGTCCAGGGGAAAGGCAATGCGCATGTCCTCGGTGGCTTCATCGATGTAGTACACCAGGGCGTCCACACCACGGGTGAAGTCGTCGGTGGTGCTGACTTCCACATTGGTTCCGGTGGATGACTCGGCGGCAAAGTGGGCCGCGGCCTCCAGATAGCCGTGGCCGGATTTGGGTGCCATCTTGTAGGCCACCAGAATGTGGCGCCCGCCCTTGATCAGGTCTTCTTCCTTGAGGCTCAGGTCGGCGTAACGGTTGCTTTGGTCCATGGGGAATCTCCAGTCAAATAGGTCAGTGGGTGGCGATGAAGCAGACTGTAGACACTGTTATTCATAATGAAAATTCAAATAAATTGATTGTTCAATCAGGTTTATGTGATGAGTTTGTCGCGCGAACACCGCCGCTTCACTGTGACTTGGGTGTGCGGCGTTCCCAGCGATAGCCATGCAGCACCCTAGACCCGAGGAATGTCCTTTGAAGTCAGTCCAAGATACCCCGTGAGGTATATTCCGGGATGCTTATGTTTCTCGCTGTGTTTTCGTTTGTGACGCTCGCAGTCTTGCTGCGGTCCACTGCGCATGCGCTGATATTGCGTGGGCTCCGCGCTCCGCGCCTTGCGCACCAGCGCACACCGGACGACCTGGAATTGCAGGCGCAGTCGGTACGCTTACCTGTCGCGGGGCAAAGGACTTTGTTTGCCTGGTTTGTTCCCGCTCCTGGCGCATCCAGGTCTCCGGCCGTATTGCTGATGCACGGTTGGGGTGCCAATGCGAGCCTCATGCTGCCTGCCGTGGCGCCGCTGCACGCGGCGGGATACGCCGTGCTGCTGCTGGATGCGCGCTGCCACGGCAACAGTGACGATGAACCGTTTACTTCCCTTCCACGGTTCGCGCAGGACATCGAGGCTGGGTTGAACTGGCTGCAACTTCAACCCGCGGTGGATGGAACGCGCGTGGCCGTCATTGGCCACTCTGTTGGGGCGGCAGCCGCGTTATTGAGCGCGACACGCCGCCGGGACATGCGCGCCGTTGTGAGCCTGGGTGCTTTTGCGCACCCGTATGAGGTGATGCGTCGCTACTTGACGGAATTTCATATTCCCTACCCGGTCATTGGCTGGTATGTTCTGAGGCATGTACAGCGGGTGATTGGCGCACGCTTCGATGACATCGCGCCGATCAATACCATTCCTCAAGCCCGTTGCCCGGTGCTGCTGGTGCACGGCGTCGATGATGAAGTCGTTCCCTTTAACGATGCGCAGCGCCTGCGGAAGGCAGGGCGAGCTGGCACCGTGGAATGCGTCGCTATCCGTGGAGGACATGACCCCAGCGCGTTCTCTGCAGACTACCAGGCGCAATTGATCAATTTCTTGCAACGGTCTTTCTTGATCCCGCAGAACATCCCTTCCGTCACCATCAACCCAATCCTTCTTTGACCACGCGAGAGCACGCTATGAAAGCCTTCCAGGACTATTACCCCGACAACGTTGCGCAGTGCTACGGTTGCGGCTCCAACAACCACCACGGGCATCAAATCAAGACGCATTGGGATGGAGAGGAGACCGTCACATTCTTTACCCCTGAGCCCTACCAGACATCGGTACCGGGATTCGCGTATGGCGGCTTGGTCGCTTCGCTCATCGATTGCCACAGCACCGGCACTGCAGCGGCTGCGATGTATCGGTCAGAAGGTCGTGACATGGACAGCCTGCCGCCGTTCCGGTTTGTTACCGGATCACTGCATGTGGACTATTTGAAGCCCACGCCGATTGATGGTGTGCTGGAGATCCGGGGTTGGGTCAAAGAAATAAAGGGTCGCAAAGTCATCGTGGCGAGCACGGTATCTGCCAACGGCGTTGTCACGGCGCACGGCGAAGTGGTCGCCGTGCAGATGCCCGAAAGTTTTGGAACAGTTGTATGAGTCTTCTTGAAGTCTTCAAACAGTACTGGCCGTTCATGGCCTTGGGTCTTTGGTTTGCGTACAAGTGGTGGAACTCCAGAAGAGTCGTTGCCATGCTGCCTGAGCTCAAGATAAATGGCGCAGTGTTGGTCGACGTTCGATCATCAGGGGAATTTGCAGTCGGAAATGCGCCAGGTACCATCAACATTCCCCTGCCAGAGCTGGCGCGCAGGCTCAGTGAAATACCCAAGACATCACCAGTTGTTGTCTGCTGCGCCAGCGGAACACGCAGTGGAATGGCCAAGCTCTTGTTAAAGAAGAACGGCTATTCACGGGTGCACAACATCGGCACCTGGACCAAGTTCCTGGATTGATATCGGCCCGATTTCGCCGAGGTCGACGACTACTCGCGTTAAAGTTCGAGGTAGGTGCGCAGGGAAGTCGTTGCAATCGGGGATGCGAAGAGAAGGCTTCGTCGATTCAGTTTCTTGATTTTTGGCAAGAGTCACTTGCAGTTGTTGTGCAGCTTCCACTTTTCCTCGTGACCCATGGCCTTGGCGAAATCGGGAATCTTGCAGCGCTCGGCCTCGGCGGGATCAACAGATACCGTTGGCTGAGCGGCGACCGGCTTTTCAAACTCGGCGGCCCGCTTGGGAGCTGTGCTGTAAACCCACTGTGCGATGCCCGCGATGGCGAAGGCAAAAGCGGTAACCAGGATCACTTGGGATAGCCTTATGGGCGACATCTGAATTGACGGCAATTCACAAACCCCACCGGGGCAGAGTTGCGCTTTCTCCTTGTTGAACCAGTTGTAGACCATGCAACCGATGCAGATGCCAAAGGCCGTTTCAAAAAAGAGCAGGATCAGGCACAGCGCGCACACGAGCAGGTTGATCGGGCCAATCACGTTGTTGAGCACCACCAGATACAGCATGGTGGTCGCAAGGACAAAACCGATGGCCCAGGCGAACCGCTTCTGCGGAGCACCAACCCATTCAGGTTGCTGCTTGCGAACCGCCCACTCTCCAAGGATCATGACCGGGGCGAAACGGGGGTTAATGAAAATGCGGGTTGTGAACTCAATCAAGAAGCTCACAACGAACACGCGTGTAGGCTGGAAGTTACCCGTCAACCACGCGTTCATGAAGCAGATCAGGGCCCAAAAAAACAGAATTCCGGCGCTGGCGCGGACTGCCCGTTCATTTAGAACCGGAATGTCATATTCAGGGACCTTCTGCCCAAACTGGAAACTCGAATTGGTCATGCTGCCTCGTTGTATTCGTCTGGGCTGAAGTATTGTTGATATGGGCTCGGAAACCGTATGATCGTTGTCATATGCCATCGGACTTTACGCAACTTCATCCTGAACTGGCCGAGCTACTCCCCAAAGACTTGCATGCGTTCTGCGTGACCGCCATGCATCAGAAGGGTGAGCGACTGTTTGCGACGGGAAACAAGCCCGTCAACATGTTTTTCCTGGCACGTGGCGAAGTCGTCCTGGAACGACTTGGTGCGCAAGGTGGTACCGCTGTTCTTCAGCGCACCCGCCATGGTTTAGTCGGTGAGGCCAGCCTTCAGTCGGCACGCTACCACTGCGATGGCAAGGTCACAGCGGTTTCGGAGATCACTCAATTTCCCATCGCGCATGTCCGTGCCACCATGGACTCGGACCCTGCGTTTGCGAGCCGCTGGATTGCGATGTTGAGTCGTGAGGTCAAACGGCTCAGACTGCAATGCGAACGCATGTCACTGAGTAGAGTTCAAGACCGCCTGATTCATTTGCTTGAAACCGAAGGCCAAAACGAGAAATACCCTTTGGGGTCAGGATTGAAGTCTTTGGCTTGCGAATTGGGTGTTACGCACGAAGCCTTGTATCGTTGTGTGTCCAGTATGGAAAAGCAAGAGCGGTTGGTGCGAGAGTTTGGCTTTTTGAAACTCGTAAAAATACGCGAGCCTCAATCCGTTAACTCCAAGAATCCATCAGAGCGCCGCCTTGCTCAATCAGAAACTCCTTGAAGGCGCGCGCGGCGGGCGAAAGCTTCTTGTGACTCATATGGGTCACGTACCAGTGCCCCATGGATGGCAGCCCCTCAATGTCCACCAGCGCGATGTGACCGCTGGCCAGCTCGTGGCGCACGGTGCGCAGGCTCAAAAAGCTCAGGCCCATGCCGGCCATCACGGCCTGCTTGATGGTTTCGTTGCTGGGCATTTCCATCTCCACATTCAACGGCGTTTGGTGCTCGGCAAACTGGCGCTCCATCGCCGCGCGCGTGCCCGAGCCCTCTTCTCGCACCACAAAGCGATGCTCCCCCAAGGCTGAAAACGGCAAATTTTTACGCCGCACCAGAATGTGGTCGGGTGCGGCCACGATGGCTAGCGGGTTGGTGGCAAAGGCGGTGGCTTCGCAGTCCAGGTTGGCGGGCGCGCGGCCCATGACGACCAGGTCGGCCTCGTTGCGCGCGAGCAGCCCCAAGATGTTTTCACGGTTGTCGATCTTGAGCTGGATGTCAATGCCCTGAAACAGCTTGTTGAACCGTACCAGCAGCATGGGAATGAAGTATTTGGCGGTGCTGACCACGGCCAGGTCAATGCGGCCTTTCTTCAGCCCTACATGCTCGGCCATCAGGGCTTCGAGGTCTTTGAGCTGACCCATGGCGGCGATGGCATAGGTCTGAAAGGCCTCGCCGGCGTGCGTGAGCCCGATGTTGCGACCCACCGGCTCGATCAACGGCACGCCAAAAGCATCCTCCAACTGGCGGATTTGCATGGACACGGCGGGTTGGGTCACAAACAGCCGCTCGGCCGCTTTGGAAACCGAGCGCTGGCGCGCGACTTCCAGGAAGGTCTGGATTTGCTTCAAGGTATAGGGGCGCATCAAAAAACCTATTTTCCATCAGATTTGTCTGATGAGTTTTCAATAAAACGTGATTGGAGTTTATGAGTTAAGGCGATTAAAGTAAATCATTCCTCACTGATATCAAGCCCTTTTCTCCCATTTTTTCCTCTACCGCATTGAACCAAACCCATGTCCTCGCCCACGCTTCAAGCCCTGATTTTTGATGTCGACGGCACCCTGGCCGACACCGAGCGTGCGCACCTGGCGGCGTTTAACTACGCCTTTGCCGAGATGGGCATGGGCTGGGTGTGGGATGAGGCGCTGTACACCGATTTGCTCGACATTTCGGGCGGCAAGGAGCGCATCCTGCACTACTGGAAAACCACTCGGTCCGACATGCGCGAGGTCGGCGCCATGGCGCTGAATGACACGGTGAACCGGCTGCATGAGCTCAAGACTGCCGCCTACGAAGCCGCGGTGAATGACGGCGCCGTGAGCCTGCGCCCGGGTGTGCTGATGCTGATGGACGAAGCGCTGGCCCAGGGCTTGCAACTGGCCATTGCCACGACCACCTCGCCCGTGAACATCGCCGCCCTGATGCGCCGCGCCATGGGCGCGGACTGGCGGCTGAACTTCACCGCCATAGGCGACGCGTCCACTGCCCCCATCAAGAAGCCGCATCCGCAGGTGTATCTGCAAATGCTGGACGCGCTGCAGCTTGAACCCACCGCTTGTGTTGCGCTGGAGGACTCAAGCAATGGCCTGCGCTCGGCCACTGCAGCCGGCTTGGCCACGGTCATCACGCCCACCACCTACACCGCGCACCACGACTTTGGCGCCGCGCTGCGGGTCGTGCCCGATTTGAGCCAGGTGAATCTGGCCCAGCTGCGCCACTGGCATGCCGAGAAGCCCGCCCACCCATTCCAAATCAACCGGACACCACCATGCCACTGAGCCACAACAACCACCGCCGCACGTTGACCCAGTTTCTGATTGAAGAGCGCCGCCGCTTCCCCAGCGCCAGCGGCGACTTCAACGCCCTGATTCTGGACGTTGCCATTGCCTGCAAGGCCATTGCCCGCGCGGTCGCGTTTGGCGAACTTGGCGGTGTCATGGGCAACCACGCGGCAGAGGAGGGCGGCTCGGTCAATGTGCAGGGTGAAACCCAGAAAAAGCTGGACGTGCTGTCCAACGATGTCTTCATCCGCCGCACCGAGTGGGCCGGCAATCTGGCGGGCATGGCCTCGGAAGAGATGGATGCGCCGTACCAGATTCCCGGCCAGTATCCGCGCGGCAAATACCTGCTGGTTTTTGACCCGCTGGACGGCTCCAGCAATATCGATGTGAATGTGTCGGTGGGCAGCATCTTCTCGGTGCTGCGCGCCCCCAAGGATCTGGATGACATGCCCCGCGACCAGCAGCGCGACGTGACCGAGGCCGACTTCTTCCAACCCGGTGCCAAACAGGTGGCCGCTGGCTATGCGCTGTATGGCCCGACCACCATGCTGGTGCTGACGGTGGGTGATGGCGTCAACGGTTTCACGCTGGACCCCACGCTGGGCGAGTTCATGCTGACCCACCCGCACATCCAGATTCCCGAGGATACGCACGAGTTCGCCATCAACGCCTCCAACGCCCGCTTCTGGGAGGCACCTGTCAAGCGCTATGTGGACGAATGCCTGGCCGGCAAGACGGGCCCCCGCGCCAAGGACTTCAATATGCGCTGGATTGCCAGCATGGTGGCCGAGGCGCATCGCATCCTGATGCGCGGTGGTGTGTTCCTGTACCCGCGCGACACCAAGGACGCCAGCAAGCCCGGTCGCCTGCGCCTGCTGTACGAAGCCAACCCGATGGGCATGATCATGGAGCAAGCCGGTGGCCGTGCCTCCACCGGCGAGGTGCCCATGCTGTGCGTGCAACCCACCAGCCTGCACCAGCGCATTGGTCTGGTGTTTGGCTCCAGGAACGAGGTGGAGCGCATCGAGCGCTACCACTCCGAGCCGATCAAGCACGAACTGGACAACCCGCTGTTTACCGAGCGCAGCCTGTTTCGCGACGCACGCTTCTGATCAGTTGAGTACAGAGCTAAAGATCTTTCCCGCATTGCTATTTATTTGATAGCTGCTCGTCCAATCAGTACGAGGGCTAGAGGCAACTTTTACTAAAGCACTTAGGAGCGACCATGTCTGCACGCCATCCCATCATTGCCATCACCGGCTCAAGCGGTGCGGGCACCACGTCGGTGACCCGGACGTTCGAGAACATCTTCCGCCGGGAAGGCGTCAACGCTGCCGTCATCGAAGGCGACAGCTTTCACCGCCACGACCGGGCAGAGATGAAGCTGCGCCTGGCCGAAGCCGAGAAAGCTGGCAACAAGAACTTCAGCCACTTCGGCCCGGAGAACAATCTGTTCCCCGAACTCGAAGCCCTGTTCCGCGACTATGCCGCCACCGGTACCGGCCGGCGCCGCAAGTACCTGCACGACCTCGAGGAAGCCGCGCCCTACCAGCAAAGCCCTGGTACCTTCACGCCGTGGGAAGACGTGCCTGTCGCCACAGACCTGCTGTTCTACGAAGGCCTGCACGGCGCGGTGGTGACGCCCGAGGTCAACATCGCCCAGCACCCTGATTTATTGATTGGCGTGGTGCCGGTCATCAACCTGGAGTGGATTCAAAAGCTCTGGCGCGACAAGTCCAAGCGCGGCTACAGCACCGAGGCGGTCACCGACACCATCTTGCGCCGCATGCCCGACTATGTGAACTACATCTGCCCGCAATTCATGCACACCCACGTCAACTTCCAGCGCGTGCCCATGGTGGACACCTCCAACCCCTTCATCGCCCGCGACATTCCCAGCGCTGACGAGAGCATGGTGGTGATTCGCTTTGCCAACCCCAAGGGCATTGATTTCCAGTACCTGCTCAACATGATCGACGCCTCCTTCATGAGTCGCGCCAACACCATCGTCGTGCCCGGCGGCAAGATGGAACTGGCCATGCAACTTATCTTCACGCCGTTTGTGTGGCGAATGATGGACAGGAAGAAGCGCTAACCCCCGTCCGGGCTCACTGCGTGTAGCCCGTTCCCCCCTTCCAGGGGGCAATGCCAGTGGCCCGGCGAAGCCGGTTCCACGGCATTTCTGAAATAGGCATGGTATGCGTTGCACTACCAGCACAGAAAGAACTCACATGAACACAATCTCTCCGTCTCCCGACATGGCCAACCAGATGGCCAAGGCCATCCGCTTTCTCGCCATCGATGCTGTCGAAAAAGCCAAGTCCGGCCACCCGGGCGCGCCCATGGGCATGGCCGACATTGCCGAGGTGCTGTGGAACCGGCACCTGAGTCACAACCCGGCCAACCCGCTGTGGCCCAACCGCGACCGCTTTGTGCTGTCCAACGGCCACGGCTCCATGCTGATCTATGCCTTGCTGCACCTCACCGGTTACGACCTGCCCATGGACGAGTTGAAGAAGTTTCGCCAGCTGCACAGCAAGACCGCAGGCCACCCCGAAGTGGGCGTTACGCCGGGCGTGGAAACCACCACCGGCCCGCTGGGCCAGGGCCTGAGCAACGCGGTAGGCATGGCGCTGGCCGAGAAGCTGCTGGCCGCCGAGTTCAATCGCCCTGACCACGCCATCGTGGACCACTTCACCTATGTGTTTATGGGTGACGGCTGCCTGATGGAAGGCATCAGCCACGAAGTCTGCTCGCTGGCCGGCACGCTGCGCCTGTCCAAACTGGTGGCCTTCTATGACGACAACGGCATCTCGATTGACGGCCATGTGGAGGGCTGGTTCACCGACGACACGCCCAAGCGCTTTGCGGCCTATGGCTGGAACGTCATCCCCGCCGTCAATGGTCATGACCCCGAGGCGCTGGACGCCGCCGTGCGCGCCGCCAAGGCCCAGGGCTTGCGGGTGGACGGCAAGCCCACGCTGATCTGCTGCAAGACTGTCATTGGCATGGGCGCACCCAACAAGGCCGGAACCCACGACGTGCACGGTGCGGCGCTGGGTGCTGCCGAGGTGGCGGCCACCCGCGAGGCGCTGGGCTGGGAGCATGTGCCGTTCGAGATTCCGGCGGACATTGCCGCGGCCTGGAATGCCGTGGCGCGCGGCCAGGCGGCTGAAGGTGCCTGGCGTGCCGGTTTTGAGGCCTACCGCACCCACTACCCCGAGCAGGCCACCGCGTTCGAGCGCCGCATGGCGGGCGACCTGCTGCCGGCGTTTGCGCACCAGTTGCCCGGCGTGCTGGCAGGCATAGCGCGCAATGCCCAGCCACACGCCACCCGCAAGGCCAGCCAGAACGCATTGGATGTGCTGGCGCCGCTGGTGCCCGAGTTCTTTGGTGGCAGTGCCGACCTGACCGGCTCCAACCTGACCAACTTCAAGGGCTGTGTTAAGGCCGGTCGCGGCAGCGATGGGCAGTTTGTGCCGGGCAACCACATGAGCTACGGCGTGCGCGAATTCGGCATGGCCGCCATCATGAACGGCATCGCGCTGCACGGCGGCTACATCCCGTATGGCGGCACGTTTTTGACCTTTAGCGACTACAGTCGCAACGCCATTCGCATGGCCGCGCTGATGAAGCTGCGCGTCATCCATGTGTTCACGCACGACAGCATTGGCCTGGGTGAAGACGGTCCCACGCACCAGAGCGTGGAGCACATCCCCAGCTTGCGCATCATCCCGAATCTGGACGTGTGGCGTCCGGCCGATGGCCTGGAGACCGCCGTCGCCTGGGCCCATGCCATCGAGCGCGAGGACGGCCCCAGCGCACTGTGCCTGTCGCGCCAGAACCTGCCGCGCCTGACCGGCGACGCCAGCACGGCGGCGGCCATGGAGCAGAACATTCGCCGGGGTGGCTATGTGCTGTCCGACATGGAGCGCGCCCAGGTGGTGATCGTGTCCACCGGCTCGGAGCTGGAGCTTGCCATGCAAGCCCAAGCGGCGCTGGCGTCCGAGGGCATTGCGACCCGCGTGGTGTCCATGCCCTGCACCAATGTGTTTGACCGCCAGAGCGACGCCTACCAGCAGAGCGTGCTGCCCTTGGCGCTGCCAGCGGTTGCGATTGAGGCGGCGCACCCGGACTTCTGGCGCAAATACGTGGGTCGCACCGGTGTGGTGGTGGGTATCGCCAGCTTTGGCGAGTCGGCTCCGGCTGCGGATTTGTACGCGCACTTCGGCATCACCTTCCAGCGCGTGGTGGATGCTGCCCGCAGGCTGACCGGCCATGCGTGACTACGACCTGATCCTGTTCGACCTGGACGGCACTCTGGTGGAGACCGCGCCGGAGATATTTGACGCCGTCAACGACACCCTGCGCTACTTCAACCTGGCTGAGGTGACGCAGCAACAGGTCAATGACTGGATTGGCCACGGCACGCGCGAGCTGCTGATCCAGGCGCTGGCCTTCAGCGGCAAGGTGCCGGACACCACGGTGCGTACGAGCGACAGCCTGGCGCTCAGCGTGGCCCGCTTTGACACCTACTACCAGCAGCGCTGCGGTACCCGCAGCCAGCTCTACCCCCAGGTGCGCGAGACGCTGACCGCCCTGCGTGGCCAGGACGTGAAGCTGGCCGTGGTGACCAACAAGGAGGGGCGCTACACCCGCACGGTGCTGAATGCCCACGGCCTGACGCCGCTGCTGGACGCCGTGGTCAGCGGCGACAGCTTCCCAGCCAAGAAGCCGGACCCGATGGGTGTGCAAAGTTGCCTGAGCCAGTTTGGCGTGTCGCCCGGGCGTGCGCTGTTTGTAGGCGACTCCAGCATCGACGTGGCCACCGCGCGCAATGCGGGAGTGCGTGTCTGGATGCTGCCCTACGGCTACAACATGGGCCAGCCCATAGAGGCCTGCGCGCCGGATCGCATCATTGCCGATTGCTCAGCGATATTGAATTTATAGCTGCTCACTTAGTATTTACGAAGGCTAGAGCCCCATTTCATCATCAACGAGTTCCCATGGCTTTCGTTTCCCTTCGCCAAGTGCTGGACCACGCCGCCGAACACGGCTATGGCGTGCCGGCTTTCAACGTCAACAACCTGGAGCAGATCATCGCCATCATGGAAGCCGCGCAGGAGACGAACAGCCCGGTCATCCTGCAGGCCTCGGCCGGTGCGCGCAAGTACGCCGGTGAAGCCTACCTGCGCCACATGATGCTGGCGGCGGTGGAGTCGCACCCGGACATTCCGGTGGTCGTGCACCAGGACCACGGCACCTCGGCGGCCGTGTGCCAGCAATCGATTCGCTCGGGCTTCACCAGCGTGATGATGGACGGCTCGCTGATGGGCGATGGCAAGACGCCCGCCAGCTATGCGTACAACGTGGACATCACCCGCCGGGTTTGCGAGAATGCACACCCCATCGGCGTCTCGGTCGAAGGCGAACTGGGCTGCCTGGGCAGCCTGGAAACCGGCGACGCGGGTGAGGAAGACGGCATTGGTGCCGAAGGGAAGCTGAGCCACGACCAGATGCTGACCGACCCGGTACAGGCCAAGGACTTTGTCGAGAAGACCGGCGTGGACGCACTGGCCATTGCCATCGGCACCAGCCACGGCGCCTACAAGTTCACCCGCAAGCCCACCGGCGATATTCTGGCTATCGACCGTATTGCGGCCATCCACGCGCAGATCCCCAACACGCATTTGGTGATGCATGGGTCGAGCAGCGTGCCGCAGGAGTGGCTGGCCATCATTCGCCAGTTTGGTGGCGACATCAAGGAGACCTATGGCGTGCCGGTGGAAGAAATCCAGCGCGGTATCCAGAGCGGTGTGCGCAAGATCAACATCGACACTGACATCCGCCTGGCCATGACCGGCGCCATGCGCCAGGTGTTCGCTCAGCAGCCCAACGAATTCGATCCGCGCAAGGCGCTGGTGGCGGCGAAGAATGCGGCGCGCGGTATTGTGAAGGCGCGCTGTGAGGCGTTTGGCTGCGCGGGGCAGGGCAGCAGGATCAAGCCGGTGGCGCTGGAGGCCATGGCCAGGCGTTACGCCTGACATCAGGCCCGCGTAAAGCCCATGCGGCGCAGCGTGTTGTCCTTCAACACGTAGTGGTGCAACAGGGCGGCCACGGCGTGGCCACCAATCAGAAAGTAACCCAGATTGCCACCCAGTTCATGGATCTCCTTGAGCTGGCGGCCCAGCGCCTTGTCGGGCGCAATGAGGGCAGGCAATTCCAGGCCGAAGAAGGGAATGGGCTTGCCACGTGCGCTCAGCACCAGCCAGCCCACCACCGGCAAAACCACCATCAGCGCATACAGCGCCAAGTGCCCGGCCTTGGCCAGCTTCTCCATCAGCGCCGAGGGCGCAGGCTGAATCGGCGGGGTCGTGCCCAGCACGCGCAGGGCAATGCGCAGCCAGACCAGTGCAAAGATCAGCAGGCCAAACATGGAATGCCAGTCGCGCGCCATCTGCCGCCCGGCGCTGCCTTTCTCAAACCCTTCGGCCACGTTGATCAGGGCGTACACCGCCACGAAGAGCAGCACCATCGCCCAATGCATGACTATGCTGGGGGTGCTGTAGCGCTGGGAAGCCGTTTGTGAAGACATCATCATCCTTGGTCGAGGCAGAAAACAGCAACTGTACAGACCGCTTCTGAAGTCATTCTTAAGCTTGCGTTTTGGGCAAGTTCCCGATAGCCTTCAACGCATGCACAAAATCTTGTCAGGCCTGTCGTTGTCGCTACTGATGTCCATCGCCTGGGCGCAGACGCCCAAAATCTTCCAGGATGCCGATCTGAAGCTGGGTGAGAAGCTGATTGCCGAGAACAAGTGCACCGAATGCCACGCCAGCAAAGTGGTGGGCGACGGCAGTGCCATCTACAAACCCAAGGGCCGTATCAATGCGCCAGGCGTGTTGCGCGGCATGGTGGAGCAGTGCAATACCGAACTCAATCTGGGGCTTTTTCCGGAAGAGGTGACCGCCATTGCGGCCGTTCTCAATCGGGACTACTACCGCTTCAAATAGTGTGTGTGCTTGAGAAAAACCGCAGGGATTGGTGATAACACCTAGGGCCAGACTGCCTTCTTAATATATATTAGTTAATTCGAATATATATGTCATTTGTTTCGCCGTGGGAGGAGTCTGTGTGAATCAAGAGCGACCCGTGTCTGGAAGCCTGCGCAAGGCGCCCGAGAGTTTTTTGAGTCGGGATGGAATCCGCCAGGTGGTGACCGAAGCCAGGAGTGGTCGCCGCGATTTCATTCGCAACGCCTTTGCCGCAGCCGCCACGGGCGCGGCTTTTCACGGCGCAATGGCCGAGAGCAACCCGGTTCCCACCGAAGGCGGTGACCCCAATATTCTGAATTTGCCGGAGCACAGCAAGGGCCTGGGGCAGGGCGTTGCACCGGATGGAAGCTACGGCAAGCCCTCCAAATATGAATCGGATGTGCAGCGTCGCCAAAGCCCGGGTCTGACACAAACCACGCAGGCCTCGGTGTCGTTTGCACCCCTGCAGTCGCTGTTTGGCATCGTCACGCCCAGTGGCCTGCATTTCGAGCGGCACCACCAGGGCTGGTGGGACATTGACCCATCCAAGCACCGGTTGATGATCAACGGCATGGTCAAGTCAGCCAAGGTATTTACGCTGGACGAGATCATGCGGCTGCCTGCGGTGTCGCGCTTCCACTTCATCGAATGCGGCGCCAACACTGCCGTGGAGTGGGGCAATGTGGCGGTGCCCACCGCGCAATACACGCACGGCATGATTTCCTGCAGCGAATTCACCGGTGTGCCGCTCATCACGCTGCTGGAGCTGGCCGGTGCTGATCTGAAGAACGGCAAGTTTGTGCTGGCCGAAGGTGCTGATGGGTCTTCCATGACCCGCACCATCCCGATGGGCCTGATCAAGTCGGGCGAAGTGTTTGTGGCCTACGGTCAAAACGGTGAAATGCTGCGACCGGAGCAAGGCTATCCGCTGCGCCTGATCGTGCCCGGTGTGCAAGGTGTCAGCTGGGTCAAGTACCTGCGCCGTATCGAGGTGGGTGACATGCCTTATGCGACCAAGGACGAAGCCATTCACTACATCGACCTGCAACCCGACGGGCTGGAGCGTCAATACACCAGCATCCAGGAGTGCAAGAGCGTGGTGACCACGCCGTCGGGCGGCCAGGTGCTGCTGGACAAGGGCTTTTACAACATCACCGGCCTGGCCTGGTCCGGTCGGGGCAAGGTCAAGAAAGTGGACGTGTCGGTCGATGGTGGCCGCAATTGGCGCACCGCCCGGCTGGAGACACCGGTCTTGTCCAAGGCGTTGACGCGCTTCAACCTGGACTGGGTATGGGACGGCAAGCCCACGATTATCCAGAGCCGGGCCATGGATGAGACGGGCTTTGTTCAGCCCACGTACAAACAGCTGCGTGCCGTGCGCGGAACCCGTTCGATTTACCACAACAACGCCATTCAGTCATGGCTGGTGCAGGAAAACGGGGAGGTGAAAAATGTTCAGGTTGCGTAACGCATTTTTTGTCACCGCGTTGCTGGCGTGCTGGGGTGCAGCCCATGCGCAGCCGGATGCCAAATACCCCGGAGTTGGCCGTGCGGCTACCGCCAAAGAAGTGGCTGCATGGGACATTGATGTGCGGCCTGACTTCAAGGGCTTGCCCGCAGGCTCCGGGACGGTCGCAAAGGGCCAGGACATTTGGGAGGCCAAGTGCGCACAGTGCCATGGCATCTTTGGTGAGTCCGGCGAGGTGTTCAGTCCCTTGGTGGGTGGGGTCACGCCCGACGACATCAAAAAAGGACGGGTCGCGAACCTGATGAACGCGGCCTACCCCGGGCGCACGACCTTCATGAAGGTTCCAACGCTGTCCACCATTTGGGATTACATCAACCGTGCCATGCCCTGGACGGCGCCCAAGTCGCTCACCACGGACGAGGTCTATGCGGTGGTGGCGTTCCTGTTGAACCTCAATGGCATTGTTGCGGACGACTTCACGTTGTCCGACAAAAACATCCGTGAGGTGCAGGGCCGTATGCCGAACCGCAATGGCATGACCACCCAGCATGCCCTGTGGCCCGGCAGCGAATTCGGCGGAGCCAGCAAGCCCGACACCCGCAACGTGGCGTGCATGAAAGACTGTGCGCCCGAGGTGAAACTGGCCTCGGTCCTGCCAGAATTTGCCCGCAACGCCCATGGCAATCTGGCCGAGCAGAACCGTGCGGTGGGTGCGCAGCGCGGTGCGGATACCACCCGCCCTGAAGCCAAGGCGGGCGCACCGTTGCCCGTTGCGGTCGCTGCACCCACCAAGGCCGAGGCGTCCGCTGGCGCGAAGGCCGCTTTGGCTTTGTTGCAAAAAAATGGCTGCGCCGCCTGCCACGGTGTGAACAACAGAATAGTCGGTCCGGCTTTCGCGGACGTTGCCAAAAAGCATGCCGGTCGGGCAGACTATCTGGCGGGCAAGATCAAATCCGGCGGGTCGGGCGTTTGGGGTTCAGTGCCCATGCCGCCCCAGACCTTGAGCGATGCCGAGGCCCAGACCATCGCGGCCTGGCTGGCGTCGGGCGCGGGCAAATAGCAGCTTTTATCAGTATTCATTTTCACTCAGGAGACTCAGATGCAAACTCGTCGCAAGACACTCAAGCAAAGCGCTGTCGTGGCCGGCCTGCTGGCTGCTTCAGGCATGTTCCCACAGTACGCGTTTGCCGCGTTCAACAAAGAGGCCTTTGATGCCAAGACCGTCGCCGATGTGCTCAAGGCCATGGGTGCGGGCGCGCCGGTTGAGAGCAAAGAAGTCACCATCGGTGGCCCCGACATTGCCGAAAACGGCGCCGTGGTGCCCTTGACCGCCAGCACGGCTTTGCCCGGTGCCAAACAGATCTTGATTCTGGTCGAGAAGAATCCCTCGGCCCTGATTGCCGTGTTCAACGTGACGGACAGCGTGGAGGCCAACTTTGCCACGCGCGCCAAGATGGGCCAGTCGTCCGATGTCTACGCAGTGGCCATCATGGCCGATGGCAAAGTGCTCTTTGCCAAAAAAGAAGTCAAGGTCACCCTGGGCGGATGCGGCGGTTAATCGCTGCTATTTTTTTATTACTGATATGAGGAGCTAAAAATGGCAGATCCAATGCGCATTCGTGCACAGGTAGCAGGCGACAAGGCCACCGTGCGGGTTTTGATGGCCCATGAGATGGAGTCCGGGCAACGCAAAGACGCGGCGGGCAAGCTGGTGCCCGCCTGGCACATTGCCGAAGTGACCGCAACGCACAACGGCAAGCCCGTCCTGACCGCGGAGTGGGGCCCTGGCGTGTCCAAAAACCCTTTCCTCCAGTTTGTCGTCAAGGGCGCCAAGGCCGGGGACAAGATTGCGATCACCTGGAAAGACAACAAGGGCGACACCCGCACCGACGAAGCGACTGCGTCCTAAGTCATCATGCGTACGACATCACTTATTGCGATGCTGGCACTGGGTTGTTTGACGACGACCGCCGTTGTTGCGCAAAAAACCGCAGTCCAGAGCATTGAAGAATACCGAGCCATGCTGGCCGATGGAAATCCGTCGGAGCTGTTTGAGGCCAAGGGTGAAGACCTGTGGAAGCAAAAGCGGGGGCCCAAGAATGCATCGCTGGAAGCCTGCGACCTGGGCAAGGGCCCTGGCGTCTACAAGGGGGCATTCGTTGAATTACCACGCTACTTTGCCGACACCGGGCGCGTGCAGGATATGGAGTCCCGCCTGTTGACCTGCATGCAAAACCTGCAGGGCTTCAATGCGGACGAGATTGCCAAGACGGCATTTGGCAAGGGCGAGCAGGTCAATGTGACGGCGCTGGCAACCTGGTTGTCGTCAGAGTCCAAAGGCATGAAGTTCAACCTGTCGCAGGCCCACCCGCAGGAGAAAATTTCCTATGAGGTGGGCAGGCGCCTGTTCTTTCAACGCGCCGGACCGCACGACTTTTCCTGCGCGTCCTGCCATGGACAGGACAACACGCGCATTCGCCTGCAAGACCTGCCCAACCTGACCAAGAATCCGGGTGATGGCATTGGCTTCGCAGCCTGGCCCGCGTACCGCGTGTCGAATGGCCAGATGTGGGGCATGCAGCAGCGCCTCAATGACTGCTACCGCCAGCAACGTTTTCCCTACCCCGGTTTTGGCAGCGACGTCACGATTGCCCTGGGCGTTTACCTGGGCGTCAACAGCGCAGGGGCCAAGTCGATTGCACCCGCGCTCAAGCGTTAAGCCCAGGAGATCACTATGAATAAATCAAAATATTTCTCGGTGTTGTCCGCCATTGGCGTAACGCTCCTTATGGCGGTGGCGCCGGTTCAGGCCCAGAAGGCCAAACCGGTGGCTGTGGCTTCGACTGGCAACGCCGACGTGTTCGATTTCTTTTACCGTGAAGCGGTCAAGACCTCGTTTCGTGACCAGGGCATCGTCAAGGCCAGCGTGCTCAATACCGATGAAACCAACCTGGCATGCAGCGCCGCCGACGTGGCGGGCAAGCCGCTGGACAAAAAACGGGCCAAGGAGATTGAGGCCCTGAACCTCAAGACCATCAAATGGCCCAGCGACGGCAAGTTTGTCGGCGACTGGAAAGAGGGCGAGGCGCTGGCGCAAAGCGGTCGTGGCCTGACCTATAGCGATGACGCCACCACGCCCAATGGCGGCAATTGCTACAACTGCCACCAGTTGGACAAAAAGGAAATTTCCTTTGGCACCATTGGCCCCAGCCTATACAACTACGGCAAGTTGCGCGGCGTGACCGATGTGAACAGCCCCGCGTCCAAGGCCATCATTGAATACACGTGGGGAAAAATCTGGAACTCCAAGGCCTACAACGCCTGTTCCAACATGCCGCGCGCGGGCCACATGGGCATCATGACCGAAGCCCAGATCCGCCATCTGGTGGCCTTGCTGGTGGACCCGAAATCCGCAGTCAATCAATAAATCTCACATGAACTTATCCAAACGCGAATTCTTCCAGGTGCTGGGCGCGGGCACCATGGCGGGCATGGGCCTGGGCGCCTACGCGGATGCCGACGCCGCCACGGCCACCAATGGCCTGTACGACATTCCCCGCTTTGGCAACGTGTCCTTCCTGCACATGACGGACTGCCACGCCCAGCTCAAGCCGATCTACTTTCGCGAACCCAGCATCAATATCGGCATGGGGTCCATGAAGGGGAACCTGCCGCACCTGGTGGGCGAGCATTTGCTCAAATTTGCCAAGGTGCGCCCCGGCACCGCCGAGGCCTACGCGCTGGGCTACCTGGACTACGAGAAGGCCGCCAGGCGCTACGGCAAGGTGGGAGGTTTTTCCCACATGGCAACGCTGGTCAAGCGCATGAAGGCCAGCCGCCCCGGTGCGCTGCTGCTCGACGGTGGCGACACCTGGCAGGGTTCGGGCACGGCGCTGTGGACCAACGGCCAGGACATGGTGGATGCGTGCAAGCTGCTGGGTGTGGACGTGATGACCGGGCACTGGGAGTTCACGCTGGGCATGGAGCGGGTCAAGGAAATTGTCGACAAGGACTTTGCCGGCAAGATCGACTTTGTGGCCCAGAACATCAAGACCAATGACTTTGGCGACCCGGTGTTCAAGCCCTATGTCATCCGCGAAATCAATGGTGTGCCCTGCGCCATCATCGGCCAGGCCTTTCCGTACACGCCCATTGCCAATCCGCGCTACATGGTGGCGGACTGGTCGTTTGGTATCCAGGACGACAACCTGCAAAAGATGGTCGATGAAGTACGTGCCAAAGGCGCGCAGGTGGTGGTGGTGTTGAGCCACAACGGCATGGATGTGGACCTGAAGATGGCCAGCCGCGTGACCGGCATTGACGCCATCTTGGGCGGCCACACGCACGACGGCATGCCGGTGGCCACACTGGTGTCCAACAAGGGCGGCAAGACCATCGTCACCAATGCAGGCTCCAACACCAAGTTTCTGGGCGTGCTGGACTTTGAGGTCAAGGACAAGCGGGTCATGGACTTCCGTTACAAGCTCCTGCCGGTTTTTGCCAACATGCTGCCGGCTGACCCCGAGATGGAGGCACTGGTTGCCAAGGTGCGCGGTCCCTACGAGAGCAAGCTGGCTGAGAAACTGGCCATCACCGAAGGCATGCTGTACCGCCGCGGCAACTTCAATGGCACCGGCGACCAGTTGCTGGTGGATGCACTGATGGACGTGCAAGGCGCCGAAATCGCCTTCTCCCCAGGCTTTCGCTGGGGCACCACACTGCTGCCCGGCCAAGCCATCACCCGCGAGTGGTTGATGGACATGACCGCCACCAGTTACTCCTATGCCACCCTGACCGAGATGACCGGTGAGACCATCAAGACCATTCTGGAAGATGTGGCCGACAACCTGTTCAATCCTGACCCCTACTACCAGCAGGGTGGCGACATGGTGCGCGTGGGCGGCTTGCAGTACAGCTGCAATCCCGGCGCCGCCATGGGCAAGCGCATAGACAACATGCAACTCGGTGACCGCGCCATTGAGGCCGGCAAGAAATACAAGGTGGCGGGCTGGGCGCCAGTGGCCGAAGAGGCGCGCACCCAGGGCAACAAGATGGTGTGGGACGTGGTCGAGACCTGGCTCAAGGCCAGCGGTGGCAAGGTGTCCGCACGCAAGCTCAATACGCCGACGCTGGTGGGCGTCAAGCCGAACCCGGGTTACGCGCCGGCGTGAAGATCATTTTTCCAGGCGTATCGGTGACGCCAGGACCAGTCTTTCCTGAAGTTCTTCTGGCACCAAAAGTAACACCTGCCACCAGGAAGACTGGCATGTCGCCCTTGCCCTTGACGGAAATATCATCCTGCCTAACCAGGTCAAACTCATGCCTGACCAGATCTGCCGTGGCCTCGGTAATTTGGATCTCATCAGTGACACCTTGTGACTCCATGCGCGAGGCAACATTGACCGTGTCACCCCAAAGATCGTAGATAAATCGCTTCCTGCCGATCACTCCAGCCACCACGTTGCCGGAATTGATACCGCACCGGATATGCATGCCATAGCCACGGATCACCGCCTGCATATCCATCGCCAATTTGATCAACGCCTGGGCATGGTCTGTACGATGATCAGGTAGGCCCGCCGCAACCATGTAGGAGTCGCCAATGGTCTTTATCTTCTCCAACCCTGCATTCATAGTGAGTTCATCGAACTTGGAAAAGATTTCGTCCAGCAACTGAACCAGTTCATCCGGCGGCATCTTGGACGACATCTTTGTAAATCCGACGATGTCCACGAACATCACGCTGCACTCCGCAATGCCATCGGCAAATGTCTTGCCGTCGCGGCGCAGACGATCACTGATTCCGCGAGGAAGCATGTTCGCCAACAGATCTTCCATGCGATTGTTTGCAATCGTCAATTTTTCCTCTGCATCCCGAACCTCGCGGGCCCAAGCCAGTGTCAGAAGAATGACTATTACAAACACGGTCACAAAAGTGATGTCATGTGCAAAAGCACTCCCCTCAGAGCCAAGCGCCATCAGAGGTGTAGATTCAAATAGCCTGAATCCGCAAACAATGAAGGAGGCAAATGCTATAGCAATGTATGCACCCAGCACCAAGCGATTTTCATGAATCAAGATCAGAACGGTTGCGACCGCAAGGACAAGAAACCACTGGTTGACCGATGCAGATTCGGATCGAGACAAGCCCTCGACCTTTAGTTGAACGAACCAAATGTAGATGAAGCTGACCCCGATGAACACGTGCGCAAACACGCGAAATGCGAAACGTCTTTCAAAGTAAAGAGACGCAAAAGCAAGTATCGATATGGCGGCATCAAAAGCTGCGACGGCAGTACTGCCTCCACGGATGAAGAATATGATCGCAATGGCCCAACTAAAAGTGACAATCGCGACGACCCACAAGACTATTTTCATCAACTTGCGCGCGCGAATTTCCTGCTGTTCTGCAAACGCGATGTCTGTGTAGACCAGCTCGGACATGCCAATAAATCCTCCCGGCGACTTCGCGCCTTTCGCGTCAATGTTGACGACAACGATCCGCACACAGAGCGACGGATCATTCAGCCGCTCAAAACTTAGTATCTCACGTCAGTCTCCCGTAGCCAAGCAGGCGCCGCAATGACTGCCGGGCGATTCAGCAGATAGACTCGCAGGCATCGCCTGACTACACCGAATCGACCCATGCACCGCTCCCTGCACCCAGTACCCCGACTGTTTTTCGCGCTCGTTGTTGGTCTGGTGCTCGGTGTAGCCGGTGCCCATGCGCAGGTCGATCAGCCCTTGCGCGAATTCCCCTACACGCCGGGCCTGGATGTGCCCGCGATGGACACCAAGGCCAATCCCTGCGAGGACTTCTACCAGTACAGCTGTGGCGGCTGGATGCAGAACAACCCGATTCCAGCGGACCAAAGCAACTGGAGCGTGTACGGCAAGCTGTACCGGGACAACCAGCGCTTTCTGTGGGGCATCCTCGACCATTTGGCCCAGCGCAGCGTCGGCACCAACACGGGCAATGGCAACGGGAATAGCGCCACGCAACAGCAGCTGGGCGACTACTTTGCGGCCTGCATGGACGAGGCCCGCGTCGAGCAACTGGGCGCCGCGCCACTACAGGCCTGGCTGCAGCAGGTGGACGCCGTGGCCTCGCGTGCGGAGCTGGCGCCGCTGTTGGCGCGTGCCCATCTGGCCACCGGCAGCGCCGGACTGCTCTTCGGCTTTGGCTCGGACCAGGATTTCTCCAACTCCGACAGCGTCATCGCCTTTGCCGTGGGCGGGGGCTTAAGTCTGCCGGACCGCGACTACTACCTGAAGAACGACGCCCGATCCGTGGCACTGCGCAAGCAATACGCTGCCCACGTGGCGCGCACCTTGGTGCTGCTGGGCGCCTCGGACGCCATGGCCGCGCAGCAGGCGGCCACGGTGCTGCGCGTGGAGACGGCGCTGGCCCGCGCCACGCTGTCCCAGGTCGACAAGCGCGACCCCTACAAGCTGTTCCACAAGATGACGCGCGCACAGTTGCAGGACCTGACCCCGGGCTTTGACTGGGATGCGTATCTGACTGCGTCGGGTCTGGGCGATGTCGTGGTCTTCAACGTCACCGAGCCTGCCTTCTTCAAGGCCGTGGGTCGGCAGCTGCGCAGCCTGACGCTGGATGACACCAAGGTCTACCTGCGCTGGCACCTGGCGCACGCGCTGTCGCCCCTGCTGTCCACGCCCTTTGTCAACGCGCATTTCGACTTCTTCAGCAAGACGCTGCTGGGCGTGCCGCAGCTGGCCCCCCGCTGGAAGCGCTGCGTTGGCCTGGCCGACGCCCAGCTCGGCGAAGCCCTGGGCCAGGAGTTCGTGGCCCGTGCCTTTGGCCCGGAACTCAAAGCCAAAACCTTGCAGATGACCCAGCAAATCGAGCAGGCCATGCATGACGATTTGCAGCAGCTCGACTGGATGAGCGCACCCACCAAGGCGCGCGCTGTCGAGAAGCTCAAGACCCTCATCAACAAGATCGGCTACCCGGACCGCTGGCGTGACTACAGCAGCGTGCAGGTGGCGCGTGATGACTTCTTTGGAAATGTCAGCCGGGCCACGCAGTTCGAGTCGCGCCGCCAGCTCGCCAGAATCGGCAAGCCGCTGGACCGTGGCGAGTGGAGCATGACGCCGCCCACCGTCAACGCCTACTACAGCGCGCAGATGAACGACATCAACTTCCCCGCCGGGGTGCTGCAGCCGCCGCTGTACGACCCCAAGATGGACGACGCACCGAACTACGGCAACACCGGCGGCACCATTGGCCACGAGCTGACACACGCCTTTGACGACGAAGGCCGCCAGTTTGATGCCCGGGGCAATCTGAAAAACTGGTGGACGCCCAAGGACAACCGGCGGTTCAACAGGCGCGCCCAGTGCATCGTCAAGCAGTACGCCGGATACACCGTGGTGGACGACATCACGATCAACAGCCGCCTGACGCTGGGGGAAGACATAGCCGACCTGGGCGGCTTGGTGCTGGCCTGGACCGCGTGGAAAGTGCAAACCGCAGCGGTGACCCCGCAGAGCCGTGACGGCCTGACACCGGAGCAACGCTTCTTTGTTGGCTTTGCGCAGTGGGCCTGCGAGAACAACCGGCCCGAGGACATGCGCGTGAAGGCGGTGACCGACCCGCATTCGCCGGGCCGTTACCGCGTCAACGGCGTGGTGGCGAACATGCCCGAGTTTGCCCGGGCGTTTGCCTGCAAGCCCGGCTCGGCCTTGGTGTCGGCCAAGCCGTGCCGGGTCTGGTGAGAAAACGGTCGGGGAGGGGGCTTTGCAATGATTGCTATCAAAAATATAGTGAGCTATCCATATTCCACGAGGGCTAGAGCATGATTTCTTCAAAACTTATGGTGGTGGGCGTTTCCGCGCTGCTGTGTCTGGGCGCCTGCGGTGTGGCGCCCACTGCGCCCGCGCCTATGCAAAGCCCGGCCCAGTCCCCCGTGGCGGCGAGTCTGAGCCCGGAGCGCATCGCGCAGATTGTGGGCAGCGCCGACCGCAGTGCCGCCGACCGGGTCAACGACCAGCGCCGCAAGCCGGAGCAGATGCTGGCGTTCATCGCCATTCGCCCGGGCATGACGGCGCTGGATTTGAGCGCTGGCGGCGGCTACACCACCGAGTTGCTGGCGCGCGCTGTCGGCCCCAACGGGCGCGCCTTTGGCCAGAGCCAGCCGCCACGGGCTGCGGATGCGCCGCCCCGCCCGCCGGTTGCGCCCGAGGGCAATGCATCGCCCCAATTGGCGCCGCCTCCAGTCGCCCAACAGGCCACCCCGAATGCGCCGCCCGCCGTGCGGCGGACTTCGGCACAAGCGCTGGCTGAGCGTGCCAAGAACCCTGCAGTTGCCAATTTATCCGCGGTAGTGCGCCCATTCGAAGACCCGGTGCCGCCCGAGTTGGTGGGCGGGCTGGATCTGGTGACGCTGATGTTCAACTACCACGACCTGGGCCATATGGGCGTAGACCGGGCCCGCATGAATGCCGCGGTGTTTGCCGCGCTGAAATCCGGCGGTGTCTATGTGGTGGCCGACCACGCGGGTCGGCCCGGAACCGGCATTTTGGAATCGGGCACCTTGCACCGCATTGAAGAAGATTTCTTGCGCAAGGAAGTGGAGGCCGCCGGTTTCAAACTGCAAAGCCATGGAGACTTTCTGCGCAATCCATCCGACCCGCGTGACAAAAACACCCCCGAGCCGGCCCAACCCAAGGACGAGTTTGTGCTGAAGTTTGTCAAACCCTGAGCTGCAAATGCCGACCCTGTCTTTGTGGGGCCACAGCCAGTTTCGCCGGATCTTTGTGTCCACCGCCAGCTTCACGCTGGGCACGCAGATCTACCAGCTGGGCATGCCGCTCATCCTGTATGAGTTGACCCGGTCTGCGGCGGCGATGACGGCCATGCGTGCCGTCGAGTTGTTGCCCAATTTGTTGCTGGCGATGTTCATTGGCGTGTGGGTGGACCGCATCGACCGCGGGCGGTGGGCGCGCCTGGCCATCACCGGCATGGTGTTGCTGATTGGCGCGCAGGCCTACATGCTGCAGCAGGGCGCGGCGGCGCTGCCGTTCTTCTTCGTGACGGCCTTTCTGCTGATGACGCTGAACTACCTGTATGCCATCTGCCGCATGGGCATGCTGAAGGAAATTCTGCCGGCCAACCTGCTGTTGCCCGCCACCGCGCAACTGACCGTGGTGGGCCAGGTGTTTGCCGTGCTGGGGCCGGCCCTGGCGGGCGCTCTGATGGCCTGGAAGCTGGAGCTGGGCCTGTGGCTGCCCATGGTGGCCATGCTGTTGGCTGCGTGGCTACTGCGCGACCTGCGGCTGGAGAAGCGCCGCCAGGATCCCGGCAATTTCTGGGCCGATTGGCGCGAGGGCTGGCGCGTGCTGGTGGACAACCGGCCGCTGTGGCACATGGCCTGGCTGGTGGTGCTGATCAATGGCAGCCAAGGCGTGGTGGACGTGATCTTTCTGTTCCGCGCCCGGGACCAGTTGCAGCTGGGCCTGGGTGAGTTGGGCCTGCTCTACGGCCTGGCCGGCATCGGCGGTGTGGTGGGCGGGCTGGTCTGCAGCAGCCTGCGCAAACGCTGGGGCCTGGGGCGGTTGATGGCCCTGGAGCTGCTGCTGGAGGCGGTGTGCATTCTGTTGATGGCGTGGAGCGATTCCTTGCCCGTGCTGTTGCTGGCATTGGTGGGCAGCAGCTTTGGCAGCGTGATCGGCAACGTGTGCATCTGGGGCTACCGCCAGGAAAGCACCGACAGCCGTTTTATTGGCCGCATCTCGGGCCTGACCGGTTCCATCTTCAAACTGCTGATGCCGGTGACGCTGGTGCTGTCAGGTGCGCTCAGCAGCAGTTGGCCGCTGGCCTGGCTGCTCAGCGCCTGCGCCGGTGCGCACCTGGTCACGGTGGTGGGGACCCGCCTGTCGGCGGTGTACCGGGTGACATGAGTCGCACCTACCTTTTGATAGAACAGGAGCCCTCTATGCGATGGTTTCAAACCGCGCTGTTGTGCGCTGCATTGGCCGCGTGCGCGGGTGCGCCGCAGCAGAGCGAGACCCGCAGCAGTGAGGGCGCCGCGGCCGCCGCCACAACCGATCTATCCGCCACCTATGCGCCGCTGCGCGCCGCCGTCGGGCGCGTGTTCACATTGAACCCGGCGCAGTCCGAGGTTCGCATCTACGCGTTTCGTGCCGGCAAGGCCGCCAGATTGGGTCACAACCATGTGCTGTCGGCACCGGACTTTCAGGGCTTCTTCTACCTGGCTTCCGATGGCACAGCGGCCTCGCGTTTTGATCTGGCGTTCAGGCTGGATCAGCTGGCGTTCGATGATCCGCAGCACCGTGCGGCCCTGGGTCCTGCGTTTGCCTCCGCCATCTCCGCCGAAGACACGGCCAGCACCCGCAACAACATGCTGAGCGACAACAACTTTCAGGCGGCGCGCTTTCCGTGGGTGCGCATCCACTCGGTGCAGATATCCGGTGATGCGCCCAAGTTTGCCGCGCGGATCGCTGTCGAGCTGCACGGCCAGACGCGCGAGATGCTGGTCCCGCTGACCGTCAACGGCCTGCCCGAGAAGTTGGCGGTGGAGGGCGCGCTCGTGCTGCAGCAGTCGGACTTTGGCGTGAAGCCCTTGTCGGTGCTGGGTGGGCTGCTGGCGGTGCAGGATGCCGTGGTCGTTGAATTCAAATTATCGGGAGACTCGCCATGACCTTTGCAGACCCTGCTTATCTCGACCTGGACACCTGGCACCGCCGCTCGGCTTTTGATTTTTTTCGGGGCTTTGACATTCCCAGTTTCAACCTCTGCACGCGCATGGACGTGGCCCAGCTCAAACAGGCCGTGCAAGACCTGGGCGTGGGCAGCCTGTCGCTGGCCTACCATTTCATCGCCATCCGATTGGCCAACGAGATTGCGCCGTTTCGCTACCGGCTCGACGGCGAGCGTGTGCGCGTGCACGCCGCAGTGCATGGCAGCACGACGGTGCTGCGCGAAGACGAATCCTTTGGCTTTGCGACGCTGGAGCACCAGTGCGACTTTGCCGCGTTCTGCGCCCAGGGCGCTGGGGCCATCGCGAGCGCTCGCCTGCGGGATGCGCCGTTTGCGCCGGCCGAACACGGCACCGCCACAGTGCACATGACGACCTTGCCCTGGGTGCATTTCAGCAGCTATTCCAATGCGCGCCAGTGGGGGCCGCATGACTCCATCCCCAAGATCGCCTTTGGACGCATCGATGCGGATGGCCAGCGCCTGTGGATGCCGCTGTCGGTCGAGGTGCACCACGCGCTGATGGATGGCCTGCACGTGGGGCGGTTTTTTGAAGGTTTTGAGGCGGCGCTGCAGTCGCCACAGGCGTGGCTGCTGCCAACCCTAAACTGCTAGTTCATGCGCCAGCAGACGGGCCCTGCAGCTTGGGCGGCAGCCACTTCTGCAGTACCTGGCGCAGCTGGTGAATATCGATGGGCTTTGCGAGGAAGTCGTCCATGCCCGCCGCCAGACAGCGCTGCCGGTCCTCTTCAAAGGCATCGGCGGTCAGGGTGATGATGGGGACCGGCTTCAGTCGGTGGGCGGCTTCCCATCTCCGGATCTTGCCGGTGGCGCCATAGCCATCCAGATTGGGCATCTGCAGGTCCATGAATACCAGGTCAAAGCCATGGTCCTGGTTTTGAGTGATTTGCTCGGCGCCCAGCCGGCCGTCCTCTGCAAATACCGTCGTCAACCCCAGCTTGGTCAGCATGCCCTGTATCACCATGCGGTTGATTGCGTTGTCTTCGACCACCAGAATGTGGCCACTCAACGCCTGTTTGAGGTCTGTAGCCGTCCCACCTTCTGACGCAGCGCGTGTGCTTTGGCGCTTGTCTGTGGCCGCATCGGTGGCCTGAACCTTCACACGAAACCAAAAGCGCGACCCCTTGCCTTCCTGGCTTTCTATGCCGACCGCTCCGTGCATGAGCCGTGCCAGGCTGCTGACGATGGACAGACCCAAACCGGTGCCACCAAATTGGCGGGTGGTCGAATGGTCGGTCTGGCTGAACGGCAAAAATAGTAACGCCCGTTTCGACTCTGGTATGCCGATGCCGGTGTCGGTGACAGAGAATTCCAGTTCTGCCTGGTCACCTTCGCGCGCAATTTCTGTGGCCGAGATGCTGATACTCCCGACTCGTGTGAATTTGCTGGCGTTGCCGACGAGGTTGCTCAACATTTGTCGTATGCGTAGCGGATCACCCATATACATTTGTCCTGGCTTGCCGGACCATTGACAATGGATTTGCAGCCCCTTGTCGGCAATGCCTTGGGCAAACAGCCGTTCCGTTTCCCGTATCAATTGTTCCGGCGAAAAAATAATGCTCTCGATATCGAGCTTGCCAGCCTCAACCTTCGAGAAATCAAGAATGTCATTGAGCAAGGCCAGCAGGGTGCGCCCCGAGTTCAGAATGGTGCGGGCGTAGTCGTCCCGCTCGCTGTCCTTCAGGCCAGGCGTGAGCAGCAGCTGGGCCATGCCGAGGATGCCGTTCATGGGGGTGCGGATCTCGTGGCTCATGGTGGCCAGGAAGTGGCTCTTGGCCAGGTTGGCAGAGTCGGAGTCGATGGCCACGTCAATCTGGCGCAGCGCATACTGGAGTATCAACACAAACGCGGCGAACACCGCGACCAATACGGCCGCCGACATGAACGCATTGTCGCGCCACACCGCCATGGCGGTGTCCACCGGAATCGAGACGTAGGCCACCAGTGGGTATTGCTGTGCCACCTTGAACCCAAGGTACCGTTTGGTGCCGTCAAAGGGACTGGGGGCTTGGCGGGAGCCCTCCTTGGCCGCGAGATCGGCCTTCAGTCCTGGCAAAATTCTCTCGTCTGCCTTCATGAAACTCGCCGTCATGGGGTGGCGAAAAATGGGCCTGCCGTCGTTGCGCAACAGGGTGATCGCCACATCGTCCTGGACGTGGCGGGAGCGATAGAACTCCTCAAATTGGGTAAGGCGTATCGAGATGCCGATCACGCCTACAAACCCGCCCGACGGATCGCGCAGGCGCATCGTCAAAAAGACCACTGGCAGGTTGGTCAGCCGCGAGATGGACAGGGCGCTGAGTTGGGCCGCGTCGTCCGCAGTGGTGCTGAAGTACTTGAAGTAATCGCGGTCCGAGGCGTCCACTTTCTGCGTGGGCAACTCGACCGAACTCGCCAGGACCCGTCCGCTTGTTCCAAGGGCGAAAAAGGCATGCATGGGAACGCCTTTGGCCTCTTTCGCGAAAAAGGCGAGCTGGGTATTGAACAGCTGGTGCAGTTGGTCTTCGCGCAGAGCCGCCAATCCGCCACCGCTTTCAATTTCCCGGCGGGTTGACGCTAGCGCCACGTTGCCGGCCCGCAGTGTGGCATCGGCAAACTCGGCAAACGAGCGGGCTTCGTCCAGCATGTCAGCCTGGGCTGCCCGGGCCGAGCGCGCGTGGTCGTTCCAGATGTGATAGACCAATACGCCGGCCAGCACCAGGCAAAACCCGACCGCGCTGGCCATCACCAGTCGATGGATGCGGTGTGGAAGTGTGGTCATTCGCACAACCGCACGCAATCGCGCCCCGCCTCTTTGGCGCTGTACATGGCTTCATCCGCGCTCTTGGTCAAGGCGTCTGCGCTGGAGCCGTCTTCAGGGTAGACGGCAATACCGATGCTGCACGATATGTTCAGTTCGGTGCCATTGACGATAAATGGCTGGCGCATGGCGTGCCGAATTTTTTCGGCCAGTGTAAGCAGCGTGTCCCTGTCGCTCAGGTCTTCCATCAGCGCAACGAATTCATCACCGCCTATGCGCCCCACCGTGTCCGCCGCGCGAATGCAGTCTGTTAGTCGACCGGCGACCTGCTGTAAAAGTTGGTCACCCACGTTGTGGCCATGGTTGTCGTTGACGGACTTGAAACGATCCAGGTCGACGAACGCCATGGCAAAGCGCCCGTCATGGCGTTTGGCGCGGGCAAGTTCCTGGTTCAGGCGGTCGCTGAACAGCGCACGATTGGGCAAGCCTGTCAGCAGGTCGTGTTGCGCCATATGGCGCAACTCTTCCGTCATCGCGGAGGCAATGCGCAAGGCCCGTTCACGCCCATTGACCAACTGCCAGGCCAGCAGCGCCAGCAAAAGGCTCAATACCGTGCCGGCCACGGCAACCACGTTCTGCGCGCTTCTTCCATACTGGTCTTCAAAGGCCTCCAGCGTGCGCAAGGAAAGCGTCCAGTTGTGGCCGGCCAGCACCATGTATTCATTCGCTGCAATGGCCGCGTGGGCAGACGGTGCACGGTCGGCGCTGCTGCCCCCGCCGGATCGGTACAAAAGGGTCGTGTCGCTGGGGTCGGTACCGTCATAGATGGCCAGTGCAAGCCCGGGCGACTGGCCTCCATACAGGCTGGCCATGAAGTCGTTCATACGGAAGGCCGCGTAGACCCACCCGATCAGGTTGGCGCGCCGCTGCTCCAGGGTGTCATGCGGCAGGCCCGGTGCATAGATGGGCAAGTACATGACAAAGGCCGGCGGCGCATCTTTGGTGGTGTCCACGGCCAGCCGGGCTTTGCCCGAATTGGCGGCCATGCCGGAATCGCGTGCTCTCTCAAGAGCCAGTCGCCGTACGGGGTCGATCGCGTGGTCTGGAAAATCCGCGCTGCGTATGACCCCCATCGACTGCACGCCCGCGAAATTGGCATCGAGTTGGAGGGCCTCGACATAGTCGTGCAGAGCCTTTTGGTTCTCCAATGTGGTGGTCGCAAAAAGCGACTGCACACCGCGCAGCATCTGTTCGTAGCCCACAATCCGCTGCTCGACGCGACTGACCGTTTCGTGCAGGGAAAACTCAAACTGCGAACGCAAGGCCTTGTGCGCGGTCTGGCGCTCGTGGTCCCACGCAAACCAGGTGATTCCCAGCATGACGAGCAAAATGAGCGGCGGCAGCAGGCTTGAAAGCACGCGGCCGGCGCTATCGCGGATGCGTGCAGGGGTCATGGGTGGGGCAGTTTTCAGAAATTCACCATGCTGGCCGCCAGTTCGGGCTTGAAGTACTTCTCAAAGATGCGGCGCATGGTTCCGTCTGCCCGCATGCTGCTGACAATGGCCCGCCATTGCTCCTGCTGCGCCGTCGAGAGCGCCTTCTTGGACATGATCAGGCCATGGGGAACCGGGGGGTCGTTGAATTCCAGAATGGCCGTGACCTCCCGGATCTTCTTTTCTTCCAGTGCTGGAAAGTCAAAGGGCTCAATGATCATCCCCTGCACGCGCCCCTGCATCAGCGTCTGGTACAGGGGCGCAAGACCGCCGGCCTGGCTGACGCGGTTTTCGCCCTGCAGTTTGTCAACCAGGCGGTTGGCCGATTCGCTGTACCGGAAGCTGCGGATCACACCCAACTGCAACCGGCCATTCTGCTCGAAAGCGGACAAACTGCTGACCCCCGAATCCTTGTGCACCAGCAGGTAGTACTTGTTGCTGAAGTACCAGGCGAAGCCGGCAAACCTGTCGCGGTCCGCGTTGGCGATGCCGGACAGGCTGAAATCCAATGCGCCGGACTCTATCAGTTGCCAGATGCGTGCGCGCGGCATGAGGCTGACCGTTACCTTGCAGCCACTGCGGCGAATCAGTTCGTCCGCCACGTCTTTGTCAATGCCGGAATCCGTGTCTGCCGAGTAGAGCAGACCGTGGTCATGCAGCGCCAGGGTGTAGGTCCTTGAACAATCGGCCGCCGTGGCCGCAGTGACCGGGCCGAAATGGCTGAACAAGACCAGAAGTACAAGAATGGATCGACTCAACATGGGCTTGTTCCTTCCATTGCGGTTCTTCTTGTTACCGATGCAGTCTACGTCAAGCCGTCAAATACCACCACATCAACAAGGTCTCCCGCGTGGACACTGCCTTGCTCGTGGCGCAGCACCACCATGCAATTGGCCTCGGACATGCTGCGCAGCACGCCTGAGCCTTGTGAACCGGTGATACGCACGAGGGGTGAACCGTCCGAATCCGTGGACAGGATGCCGCGCTGGTATTCGGTGCGCCCCGGTTTCTTGCGGATGTCGGTTTGCGAGGCGGCGCGCAGCAGGGGCAGGGGGGCGCTGCTTGCGCCCATCATGCGCAACAGCGCGTCGCGGGCGAAGAAGTAGAACGTCACCATCACCGCCACCGGGTTGCCCGGCAGGCCAAACAGGTAAGCGGTTTTGCCCTTGGACGTGATGGTGCCAAAGGCCATGGGTCGACCCGGGCGCATACCGATTTTCCAGAACGTCACGTCGCCCAGCTGGGCCATGATCTGCTTGGTGTAGTCCGCCGCGCCCACTGACACGCCGCCGGAGGTGATGATGGCGTCCGCATTCGCACAGGCCGAGCGCAGGGCGGCCTCCAGCGAGACCGGGTCGTCCTTGACCACGCCCATGTCGATGAGTTCGCAGCCCAGGCGGGTCAGCATGCCAAACAGCGTGTAGCGGTTGGAGTCGTAAATGCAGCCGGGGTCCAGCGCGTCGCCCAGCGAGCGCAGCTCGTCACCGGTCGAGAAAAACGCCACGCGCAGCCGGCGCTGCACCATGACCTGGCCAATGCCCAGCGAGGCCAGCAGGCCCAGGTCGGCCGGGCGCAGCATCCGGCCCCGGGTGAGGGCGGCCTTGCCCTCCATCAGGTCTTCGCCCATCAGGCGGCGGTTGTCGCCGGTGCGGACCACGCCCTGGGGGACGGTAACCGTGGTGTCGGATGCCCTCTGGGTGAATTCCTGCGGCACCACGCTGTCGCACCCGGCGGGCATCACGGCCCCGGTCATGATGCGCACGCATTCGCCGGGCCTCACAGCACCGTCGAACGCGCGCCCGGCATAGACGGTGCCGACGATGGTCAGCGTTGTCGCCGCATCGGTTGCCAGATCGGCGCCCTGGAAGGCAAAGCCGTCCATGGCCGAGTTGTCGTGCGCCGGCACGCTGATGGGCGAGATGACGTCGGCCGCCAGCACCCGGTCCAGCGCCTGCCAGATGGTGACGGTTTCTATCCCCAGAATGGGTCGCACAAAGTCCTGCACGATGCGCTGGGCCTGCGCCACGGGCAGGGCGTTGGGGTCGTAGTCGGTCAGGGCACTGACAAACTGGGTGAGCGTTGGCTGGGTCAGGGTAGTCTGGGTCATGATGGCGCCATCTGCTGCAGTTCGGCCAGGGTGTTGATGTTGCGAAAGGCCGCCTCATCCCCGAAATGCACTTCGGCCACGCGAAGGCTGGCGTACCAGCGGTCGACCTTGCGGCCACCGCCTTCGAGAAACTGCGTCAGGTGCGGCAACAGGGAGGCCTTGGCCAGGCAGAACACGGGATGCGGCTGGCGGGTTTCGCCCACGCCGGTCACGGCCACCGCCAGATCGGCGTTCTCGGCCTGCAAGGCAGCCGCCAGGCGCTGCACCAGATCGGCGGGCAGGAACGGTGAGTCGCAGGGCGCCGTTACCAGATAAGGCGTTTCGCAGTGCATCAGCCCGGTCTGCAGGCCCGCCAGCGGGCCGGCAAAGTCGGGCATGGCGTCGGGCCACACGGGTGCGCCAAACGCGGCATAGGTGTCCAGGTTCTGGTTGGCGTTGATCAGCAGGCGCTGCACCTGGGGCTGCAGCCGCTCCAGCACATGGGCCACCATGGGCTTGCCGCCCAACGGCACCAGCCCCTTGTCGATGCTGCCCATGCGGGAGCCGCGCCCGCCTGCGAGTATGAGTCCGGTAATTTGCATGTTGTGTAGCTCGTTTCAGCGAGTCTAGCGTTCTCGCGTTACTGCGGAGCGTCTGGGGGCTTGAAATGGGCATCGAGCCGGCGGGTCGCGAGGACGGAATCCAGATGCCGGGCAAGCTTGACCATGGGCAGCGTGTTGTCGTGGCTCTCCATCCAGATGACGATTTCACCGTCCTCACCCTGCGAGAGGTTGAAAAGTTCACCGTTGATGCGGAACTGCATGGCGAACGCGTCGGGCTGGGTGGGCACGCGTTCGGCGCCAAACGCCTTCACCAGCTCGGCAATGAGCGCCTCGCGCAACGATTCCAGGCCATGTGCCAGGCGGTACTCCCGATAGCCCACGCTCTCTCGCAAGCTGCCGCGGTGTGGAAGCCGGTTCGCGTTAGCGCGCGGGACCACCTGAAACCCACCACCCGCTTGGGCCTCCCACGCGAAATAGTGGTCGAAGTAGGCTTGGTCCGCGTCGTGCCAGTCTCCGGTGCTGGTGATGGCAAACCCAGTCGGCACGGTGCGACGCGCATTGTCCGCAATCGTCACCTGCTCGATGCGCATCGCGTTGCTGTTGTCGCTGGCGCGAACGAGGCGCGCAAAGTGCTTTTCGTCGGGCGACAGCGACAGCGGCCCGATCTTGAGGATTTCATCGTCACTCAGTTCCAGGGGCAATGGTTGTACCGTGCGGGTACGGGTATCCAGCACCGCACGCGGGAAGAGGTACAGGCCGGGCACTGCGAGGAGGCGTTCGTCGATGTAGCCCTGGCGCGCCTGCGCGGGCTCAACCGGCGCATTGGCCGGGGCCCGGGACAGGCGCCGTGCCATGCGGTCGGAGCCGCTGGTACTGATAAATGTGGTGCGCACCCGCTCACCGTCCGGCTGGAGCAGATAGTGGTAGCCCGAACGGAAGCGGGAGTCGGAATATTCGACCTCGACCACCAGCGCAGGATCTGCGCCGGGCACGGTTGCGACCGCGGTAATACGGTCGTAGCGCACGGATGCGTCCGCAGGCGGACCTTCGTTCGGCTTCCAGGGGTCCGGGATGTACTGGTCGGTCGTCCGACCCTCCACGGTGACCGGTTTCCCCTTGTAGTGCACCACGAAGTCGGCGTCAGCCGCGTAGTCGCTGGTGACAGCCGCGTAGCGGGATTCAGTGAACGCCCGCGCCACCATGCCGATGCTGAATGCGCCCACGTTCTGGGTGCGAATGGGCTCGTTGCGCTTCACCACCCGAAAACGGTAGCGAATGCCATCGGGGAGCGCGGGGTCGCCCGCACCGGCATGCGGCATCCAATCGCTCCAACTGCGCTGCGCCTGGCCCGGATAGGCGGGCAGCGGCAGCTCAAATCCGTCTTCCTTGTCCTTGGTGCCGGTGTTCACGAACAGCAGGCGCTTGCCCCGGCTGGTAAAGATTTCCACCGCGCCCGGCACGATCAGCCTGCCGTTTTCGTGGCGCGCATCGGCCGCCCACAACGGCCCCTGGCGCCCCACCCGAACCGTGTCGCCACTGGCGGCGGACAAGCCGATGTAGGGCAGGATATCGCCGCTGGGCAGGATCGGCGCGTTGGCCTCGGGCCACGACACTTCCACGGCCAGCATCAGGCGTTCTCCTTCGAACGTGGGCGGCACATCGGCCATAAGGCGCGCCACGGTACCCACCATGGCCAGCAGCGCGATATGCACACCCCCGGCCAGCAGCAGGGCCCGGAGCTGCGTCCCGCCACCGCCCACGACGACACGGCTGACAACGACACCGATGATCGCGCCGACCACCAGCGCAGCCAGCGCCTGAAACACCACGAAGTAGCCTGATCCACCCTCGCGGGAGGGGATGTGGTACCAGTCCACTGCCTGTGACGCGACCCATCCGCCCAGCAGAAGGCCCAATGCGCCTACTGCGATGCCAACGCCGATGGTGCCTAACCAGGATGCCATGGGACTGCGGCTCACGACGACGGCCAGACAAACGCGGCAGACACGGCCAGCGTTTGGCACAGCGCCTCCACATCGTCCCGCCCGGGCTGCTTGGGGTCAATCGGTTGGGGCTGCACTGGCGGTGTCCAGTTCATCAGGCGCCACCCAGATCACTGCCGGGCTATAACCACATGGGTGGCCAGTGGCGAACTCTCGCACCGGGTGCAGGCGTAGCCCAGGGCAGGAAGGTTTACGCCTTCAAAGAGCCTCTCTCCAGCGCCCAACAGGACCGGCGCAATAGCGATGTGCATCTCGTCGATCAGGCGTTGGTGAAGATACTGTTGAATGACGTTGACGCCACCACCAACCCGCACATCCTTGCCTTGGGCCGCTTCGCGCGCTTGCGCCAGGGCGGCGGCAATGCCATCGGTCACGAAGTGGAAGGTCGTTCCGCCTTCCATGACCAGCGGTGCGCGTGCGTGGTGGGTCAGCACGAACACGGGGACGTGGTAGACAGGATTCTCGCCCCACCAACCCCGCCAGCTCTCATCGGGCCAGGGTCCGCGAACCGGCCCGAACATGTTCCTGCCGAGAATCCAGGCCCCGAAGTTCTGAAAGCCGCGCGCGGCAAACTCTTCATCGATACCCTCCGTAGCTCCGCCATCGCTACCGAACACGTTCTTCTGAAACGTGCGTGTGGACAAAGCCCAGCCATGCAGCGAGGTGCCACCCACGCCGAGCGGGTTGTTGAGGTCCTGGTCCGGGCCAGCGCCGAAACCGTCGAGCGAGAGGGTGAAACTTTCTACACGAAGCTTGGACATGGTATTCCTCGGGTGTGTGGACGGTTGCGAAAAATGGCCTGTGGCGTCTGCCCAATATATACCGCAAAACCAGTGCAACGCCGCACTGTGGTCATCAAGTTGGCCGCCGCCTCGTAGCCGGCAAAGGGGATGAACACGGCACCCGTGGGCGTGCCATCGTCCTGGCGCACGTGCAGCGTGACCTGGCCACGGCGGGAATTCACGCATCAAGCCATTGCTATCTCGACTTTGCGCCCCGCTCTGGCAGCCAGGGTGATGAGCATGTCCAGGCTGAACTTATCCCATTTGCCGCGCAGCAAATCACTTACGCGAGACTGGGCGATGCCAAAGCGCTCGGCGGCTTGCGCCTGTGTCCAACCCTCAGTCTGCACCAACAAGCGCAGGCGTCCCATCAGGTCTGCACGCAGCCCCATGACGGCGGCCTCTCCGGGGGGAAAGCCCAAATCGATGAATACGTTGCCGCTGGAGGTGGTGATGGTTTCATTGGGGGCGGTTGCGGGGGTGGGTATGGCTTTCATGGTTCAGGCTCCAATCAGTTTGTAACGGGCGACGGCAAGGTCAATGTCGGACTTGGCTGTCTTCTGCGTGGTCTTGTGGAAGCAGTGCAGCACATAGACTGCATCGGCATGTTTTGCGACGTAGATCACGCGCCACTGGCCTTTGATCTTTACGCGCACCTCATATGCGCCAGCTCCCACCGTGGGCATGGGCTTGAAGTCTTTGGGCATCAAACCCAGTTGCACCTGCCACAGATCAAATCCGGCTTCGCGCTTGGCATCTTCAGGGAACGCCGCCAAGTCGGTTTGACTGCTGCCAATGAACTTGAGTTCTTTCATTGGAGAATTATATAACTACATTGATAAATCATCAAAGTGGTGAGCCGCTTTGGCCGGTGGTTAGGAGGGTGGCCGAGGTGCGCGGCGTGCCGTGGCTGAAAAATACACAGTTCAGTCATCGGTTGGATGGCCTGCATGTCCGGCAAGGCGGACGGCGTGGCGTGCGGGCTCCGGTTTGCGTTGAGGACGGACTGGTTTGGTACGCCGATTCCGTTGCGTCAATGCCGGAATTGACCAGCCTGCTTTGCGGCAACCGCAAGTGCGGCCTGTGCCTGCAAGCCACGCCATCCGCCTTCAGTGACGATCAAATGAATCTGTCGTCGATCCATGCCTGCATCAACAGCCGGCTCACCGGGCCAGCCTGCAAGCGATCAACGTTGGACAGCAACACCGAAATCAGACCGGTTGTAGGTTGCATGAAGACGAACGTACTCGTTCCAGCATGTCCACCGTTGTGTCCTACGGCGGTTCCTCTATTCCCTTCAATCACCATGAAGCCTAGGCCAAGCTGCATTGCTGGCAGGCCAGCCGGCGAAGCCATGTTGTTAAGCGGCATGCAAAGCTGGTCAAACGTCGCACGCATGAGGATCTTCCCATTCAGCAGCGCCTGGGCGAAGCGCACCATGTTAGGCGCCGTACTGACGGCGTCTCCGGCTGGGCTGCCTTTGAATGGTTTCAAATGCGTGTGGGTACGGGCCGCGCCGCGTGAGGGATCATCATCCAGACGCCGGTAGGTGTAGCCTACAGCCAGATTCGGTGTGTCGGCATCGGCCTCGAAAAAACCTGAATCACGCATACCCGCCGGGTCGAAGATGTGCTCTTGAACGTAGGCAAAGTAGTCCTGACCGCTGACGCGCTCAATGATGGCTCCCAACAGTATGAACCCTACGTTGCTGTATTCAAATTTGGCGCCGGGCGCAAAGGCCAATGGCGTTTGTTCAAACAGTTGGAAGTGGTCCTGCACCGTGATCAGCGCCGTGCGCCGCGCGTCGAACTCCGGTCCCCAGTAGGTGCCAAAGCCGCTGGTGTGCGACAGCAAATGGCGAAGCGTGACCTCGGACCACCCTGCGCGATGCGCGTGCTCGGGCAGGAACTTGGTGATTGGATCTTCAAGTGACACCAGACCCAACTCGACCATTTGGCCGATAGCCACAACGGTGAAGAGCTTGCTGGTACTGGCCAGTGCGAAGCGTGTGTCACGGTTGATTGGCAGCTTGGCCCAACGTAGTGCGTAACCTACCGCCCGTTCTAGTAGTACGTGTTCCCCTTTGACCACCAACGCAACCCCACCAAAACGCTCGGCCTCGGCTTCGTCGTGCATCCGACTGGCCACAGGTGTGAAGTCAAGGTCAATTTTGGGTGATTTCATAGGATCGGTGGCGAATGCGGGTTCGAGATTGCGCATCGTGGATTTGACGGGGCCGAAGGCCGACGCAACGGCAGCTGCCCAAGCATACAAGACGACTGGCGGTAGCTCATTCGTACGATCTGCGAACGCGCAAGGTCGAAGTCCGTTTCCGCTGCAACCCGGTCTTCTACTTCCGAAAGCCAAGCCCCTCACCTCGCAGAGTTTGGGGCAGTGGTCCGCGCCGATTTCTGGGCGTTTGACAGTATGAGGCGCGGGCCACTGCCCCAAACTCTGCCGCCAACGCGGCACTGTTGCTATTTGCCTCCTGCGTAACCCGCGGATGCAGCCAGCATCCCACCCCGCTCAATGGCCACCGCGCAATACTTGAACTCCGGTATCTTCCCAAACGGGTCCAGCGCCGCATTGGTCATCAGGTTGGCGGCCGCCTCGTAGTAGGCAAAGGGGATGAACACGGCACCGGTGGGCGTGCCATCGTCCTGGCGCACGTGCAGCGTCACCTGGCCGCGGCGCGAGCGCACGGTCATCACATCGCCGGGAGCCAGTCCTAGCGCCTGCAGGTCGCGCCCGCACAGGCTGGCAGTGGCAGTGGGTTCGAGTGCGTCCAGCACGGCGCTGCGCCGGGTCATGCTGCCGGTGTGCCAGTGCTCCAGCTGGCGGCCGGTGATCAGCACAAAGGGGTAGTCGGCGTCGGGGCGCTCGTTGGCGGGAATGATGTCGGCAGGCACCAGGTGGATGCGGCCGTCTGGAGTGTCCACGCGCTGCTTGAAGACGGTGGGCTCGCCGGGGTCGCTGGCGCTGTGGCAGGGGTAGGTGACGCTGGACTCGCGCTGTAGCCGCTCCCAGGTGATGCCGGCTATGGCGGCGTGCATGGCCTGGCGCATCTCTTCGTATACCAGCTCAACACCATGGTAGCCCTCGTCGCTATTGCGTAGTGCGCTATCGTTTTCATAGCCCCAGTTCAAACCCATTCCAGCCGCCATCTGTTGGACGATCCACAGGTCGGCCCGCGCCTGACCCGGCGGGTCGATCGCCCGCAGACCCAGCTGCACCATGCGGTCGGTGTTGCTGACTGTGCCGGTCTTCTCAGGCCAGGCGCTCGCCGGGAGCACGACGTCGGCCAACCAGGCGGTTTCGGTCATGAAGATGTCTTGCACGACCAGATGCGAGAGCGACGCCAGCGCGTGGCGGGCGTGGTTCAGATCGGGGTCGCTCATGGCCGGGTTCTCGCCCATGATGTACATGCCGCGCACCTTGTGCGGGTCGCTGTCCGGGGCCAGGGCCTTGTGCATGATTTCCACGACGGTGTAGCCGGGCTGGTTGTCGAGCTTGGTAGACCAGAATTTCTCAAACCAGTCGTGCGCGGCCGGGTTGGTGACGCGCTGGTAGTTGGGGTACATCATGGGGATGAGCCCGGCGTCGCTGGCGCCTTGCACATTGTTCTGGCCGCGCAGCGGGTGCAGGCCCGAGCCGGGCTTGCCGATCTGCCCGGCCACTGTTGCCAGCGCGATCAGGCAGCGCGCGTTGTCGGTGCCGTGCACGTGCTGGCTCACGCCCATGCCCCACAGAATCATGGCCCCCTTGGCGGTGGCATAGGCACGCGCCACTTCGCGCAGGGTTTCGGCTGGAATGCCGCAGATGGGCGCCATGGCCTCTGGGCTGTAGCCTTTGACGTTTTCCTTCAATGCTTCGTAATTGATAGCGCGCTGTTCAATGAATTCGAGGGCTACAAGGTCTTCTTCTATGATGGTGTGGATCAGCGCGTTGAGCATGGCGACGTCGGTGTCGGCTCTGAACTGCAGCGTGCGCCAGGCGTGCTTGCCAATGTCGGTGATGCGCGGGTCGGCCAGCACAATTTTGGCGCCGCGCTGGGCCGCGTTCTTCATCCAGCTGGCGGCCACGGGGTGGTTGCTGCTGGGGTTGGAGCCGATGACAAAGATCAGGTCCGAATGCTCCACGTCATTGACCTGGTTGGTGACCGCGCCCGAGCCCACGCCCTCCAGCAAAGCCGCCACGCTGCTGGCATGGCACAGGCGGGTGCAGTGGTCCACATTGTTCGAGCCAAAACCGGTGCGCACCAGCTTCTGGAACAAATAGGCTTCCTCATTGCTACCCTTTGCCGAGCCAAACCCGGCCAGCGATTTAGCGCCATGGGTATCGCGCAGGGCTTTCAGTGGTCCGGCCGCCAGCGCCAGCGCTTCGTCCCAGGTGGCCTCGCGGAACACATCCGACCAGTCGGCCGTGTTTCGGTTCAGGTGCTGCAACGCGGCCGGGTCCTTGGGCACACCGGCCTTGCGGACCAGCGGCACGGTCAGGCGCTGCGGGCTGTGCGCGTAGTCAAAGCCAAAGCGCCCTTTGACGCACAGGCGGCCGTGGTTGGCCGGTCCGTCGCGCCCGTCCACGCTGACTACTGTGTTGTCCTTCACGTTGTAGGTGATCAGACAACCCACGCCGCAGAAGGGGCACACCGAGTCCACTTTTTTGTCGACGGCCTGTGAGCCAATCTGTGTCCTTGGCATCAACGCGCCGGTGGGGCAGGCCTGCACGCATTCGCCACAGGCCACGCAACTGCTGGTGCCCATGGCGTCACCCAGGTCAAACACGATGGCGCTGTGCGCGCCGCGATGCGCGTAGCCGATGACCCCGTTGACCTGCTCCTCGCGGCAGGCCCGCACGCAGCGGTTGCACTGGATGCAGGCGTCCAGATTCACGGCCATGGCCGGATGCGAAAGGTCAGCTGCAGGCTGCGTGCGCCGTAGGGCCTGGAGTGCAGGTCGCACAGTAACCCCCATGCGCGCAGCCCATTCACTCAGCTCCCCATGCTGCCCCACGCCAGTAACCTGAGCCACCTCTGCCACCTCTGTCGCTTCCGCCGTCAACCCAGGTCCAGCTGTGCCGGGGGATGCGCCGGGTGACGATATTGAGCTTCGCGACGAGGAGCCCGGCGCATCCCCCGGCGCAGCAGCGCGTGAAGTGGCCGCGGCATTTCCTGACATCGCAGCGCCAGAAGCAACCCCGGAGTCGTTCCACTTATAGCCAACATCCGGCATATCCGACAGCAACATCTCCACCACCATCGCCTGGCTCTTCAACGCCCGTGGGCTGGTCGCCTTCACCTGCATGCCCGGAGTGACATTGCGACAGCAACTGGGAGCCAAACTGCGCTCACCATCAATCTCGACCACGCAGGCCCGGCAGTTGCCGTCGGCCCGCAGTCCGTCCGAATAGCACAGATGCGGAATGTCGACCCCATGCCGTTGCGCGGCCTTCAGGATGGATTCGCCCGCAAAGGCTTGGACGCTCTGGCCGTCCAGCAAGAAGTCCACAGTGGGCGCTGCGACTGGCGCGTTCGCAAGAGGTGTAGGTTTGGTGACGCTCATGCCGCACCTCCAATCTCATGCGCAAAATATTTTTGCACCGAGCGCACCACGTTCGGCGCCGCCTGGCCCAGTCCGCAAATGGACGCGTCCACCATCACCTGGCTCAAATCCTCCAGCGTGGCGTTGTCCCAAGACGCGGCTTCCATCAGCGCGGCGGCCTTGGCCGTACCGACACGACACGGTGTGCATTGCCCACAACTCTCGTCCGCAAAAAAACGCATGGCGTTCAGCGCGGCGTCGCGGGCCCTGTCATGCTGGCTGAGCACGATGACGGCCGCTGAGCCGATGAAGCTGCCGTAGGGTTGCAGCGTGTCAAAGTCCAGCGGAATGTTGTTCAGGCTGGCAGGCAGAATGCCGCCGGATGCGCCGCCGGGCAGGTAGGCGTACAACGTGTGGCCTTCAGACATGCCGCCGCAGTATTCGTCAATCAGCTCCTGCACCGTGATGCCGGCTGGCGCCAGCTTGACGCCAGGGTGTTGCACCCGGCCGCTGACGCTAAAGCTGCGCAGCCCCTTGCGTCCGTGCCGCCCAAAACCGGTGAACCACTGCGGGCCTTTCTCCACGATGTCGCGCACCCAGTACAGGGTTTCAAAATTGTGCTCCAGCGTGGGTCGGCCAAACAGGCCCACTTCGGCGATATAGGGCGGGCGCATGCGGGGCTCGCCGCGCTTGCCTTCAATGCTCTCGATCATGGCGGACTCTTCGCCGCAGATGTAGGCGCCGGCGCCGCGGCGCAGTTCGATCTGCGGCAGCGGGCAGGGCGGCTCGGCCTGCAGCTTGGCCAGCTCGGCCTGCAGCATCGCGCGGCAGCCGTGGTATTCGTCGCGCAGGTAGATGACGCAGCGCTCGGTGCCCACCACCTGGGCGGCGATCAGCAGGCCTTCCAGAAAGCGGTGCGGGTCGCGCTCCAGGTAGGTGCGGTCCTTGAAGGTGCCGGGTTCGCCTTCGTCGATATTCACGGCCATCACGCGGGGCGCGGGCTGCTCGCGCACGATGCGCCATTTGCGCCCGGCGGGGAAGCCCGCGCCACCCAGGCCGCGCAGGCCCGAGTCTTCCAGTGCGGCTATCACCTGCAGCGGGTCGTATTCGCCCTGCACCACGGCAGCGGCCAGACCGTAGCCGCCGTGGGCGCGGTAGGTCGCGTAGTCGGTGAAGGCGGGCGTCGCCTGCTGCTGCGCGGGCGGGGGCGAAATACTTTGTTCAGCAAACTCGCTAGCTATGAAATTGCTAGCGGTACCATTAGGTAATTCGAGGGCTAGAGGCTGATTTTTCATATGAAGACCGGCCAGAGCGGCTATGGCCTGCTCCGTGGCGTGGATCACCGGGCTCTGGTGCACGCTGGCCACCGGCGCCTGTTCGCAGCGGCCCAGGCAGGGCGCGGCTTTGAGGCGGATGTCGGGGTTGCCCAACAGCGCGGGCAGGCGTGCCAACAGGTCACGGGCGCCGGCCATCTCGCAGGCCAGGCCGTCGCAGACGCGAATGGTCAGCGCAGGTGCCGTGGCGTCATCCTTCAGGATGTCGAAGTGGTGGTAGAAGCTGGCCACCTCAAAGACCTCGGCCATGGGAATATTCATCTCCTGGGCCAGCGCCACCAGATGGCGTTCGAACAGGGCGTGGAAGTGGTCGTTGAGCGTGTGCAGGTGTTCGATCAGCAGGTAACGGCGGTAACCGTCCGCCGGGCGCGGGCCGATCAGGGCGCGCACCTGCTCCAGCGCGGCGGGCTCGGCCTGGCGGCCTTTGAGCTGGTTGCGGCTTTTGCGCGGACCGGCGCGCAGGTCGGCAACCGGTGTCAGGGCGATGGGTTTCCATTCGCCGGAGGAGGTAGAGGGGTTCATGGGCGCATCTTGCCGCAGGTTTTCGGGCGGAGTAGGGGGTGGGCGGGGGCCGAGGTCTGGTCAGTATCGGCGCTAGGGAATGGGGCTGTCCAATTCAATCGGGACATGGCGTGATTCAATTCTTGAATGGGTTCGCGCTCCGAAACACCGGTTGCCGCTCATGCTGTCAGCAATCCGCTGTGCGCTTGCGCGTGGCGCAGCCATGTGGCGTCCTGCGCCAGCGCCAGCGCGGCCTCCAGCGCCCGCGATGCGCGTGCCGACGCGTGGGACATGAAGCCTATCGGAGTGCGCACCTCGGGGCTGCTCAGGGGCAGGGCTTCGAGCGCATGGTTGTCGCGCACCGCGCCGACCAGCGCGCCCGGCAGGATGCTGCAGACGCTGCCCGCCGCCACGCTGAGTGCCAGGGTGAGGACAGAATTGGTTTCCATGGCGGGTTTGACCGGCAGTCCGGCCATGGTGAAGGCGGCGTCGACGATATGGCGGTTGTGCATGTCCGGGGTCAGCAGGCACAGGGGCAGGCCGGCGGCGGCTTTCCAGGTGATGGAGGGGCCGATCCGCAGGCCGTCAAGCCCCGGTGTGGTGGCCCGGCGCAGCAGGAAGTAGTGCTCGGTGTACTGCGGCCAGGCCAGCAAGCGGGTGTTGTGCAACACCATGCGTTCGGTGTAGCCCAATGCCAGGTCCAGGGACAGGTCTTCCAGTCCGTTCTCCAGGTCGGCGGAACTGAGCGACAACACGGTAGGCACGATGCCGGGATGGCGGGCCTGCAGCTGTGCGGCAAAGCGCGCCACGATGGGCATGGCGGTGGGAACCGCGCCCACGCGCAAACCACCACGCGGCTGCTGGGCGTCGCTGCGCAGCTCCTGGTGCAGCAGCGCCTGTTCGTGCAGCATGGTTTGCGCCGTGGCCAGCACGCGCTCGCCCTCGGGTGTCAGGCCCGCGTAGTTGCGGTCGCGTTTGACAATGACGACATCGAATTCCTTCTCCAGGGCGCGCAGGGCGTTCGACAGGGCCGGTTGGGTGATGTGGCAGGCCGTTGCGGCGCGGCCGAAGTGCTGGTGCTCGTGCAGCGCCACCAAGTAGCGCATGGAGGACAGCAGGTTCATGGAAGTGGCGGCGTCTGCTTCATGCCCATAGCATACCCACTGCAACCCCAGAAATGCGAAACCCTGCGCAGAACGCAGGGCTTGCAGTTTTGCCACATTGCTGTGGCTTGGGTCGTCACGATACCGTAACGTATACCGGGCGAAGTAGCGCCGGTGGTTGGTTGGGGTTGGATTGGAGCTTTTCTATACGATGCCACCTTTCTCGAGAAACCCTAACGAGATCCATTGCATTGCAACGACTCCCGCATGAAGCCAACTATAGACAAAGCAAAAAAAAATGCAAGGGAGACAGTGAGGTCATCCTTCAATCGCACCTTTTCCCTGAACGACCCGCATCACTCCCGTGCTGTGCGGCGATAGGCCAAAGCTGCGAATATTCTTTCGCAGGCTGTCTGTATCCAGCTCATTCCAGACCAGACCGCAGTCGAGGCAGGCATGGGAATACTCGTCGCGAATGAAGACCGGTTTACCAAGAATCGCTTTGAAAAAACCCCGCAGTGGATAGAACCGCGCAGACTCTCCAAGCGATCCCCGCACCACCTGCTTGCTGCTGCAACGCAAGCAATACATGCCACGAATTGTCTTGTCCATGTTAAAGCTCCCCAACGGGCGCCGCGCCCTTTGCGTATTTAGTGAGAAGGTCATTGTGCCCCGCCCTGCTGTGCGCAAGGGATGGAATCATGCAGCGGGCTCCGCAAGGGTGCGTGGGGTATCTTTTCCAATAGTCCAGTCGGATGGCTGTGCGATCTCGTAGCGCGCCCGGCCAAAGGACTTGGCGCGGTACATGGCGGCATCGGCGGCGTTGACCAGTTGATCGGGCACCTGGTGGGTAGCCGGCTGCACGCTGGCCAGGCCTATGCTGCAGCTCAGCAGGGGCCCGGTGGGAGACGCGGCGTGGGCAATGGCTTCCTGTTGCAGGCGATCCAGGCATTGCTGGGCCATGACCACGGCGTGCGCCAGGCTGGCGCCGGGCAACAGCATCACAAATTCCTCGCCCCCGTAGCGCGCCACCAGTTCACCCGCGCGGCGCACGCAGTCGCTGAGGGACTGCGCCACGCGGCGCAGGGCCTCGTCCCCCGCCACGTGGCCATAGTGGTCGTTGTAGGGCTTGAAGTGGTCCACGTCGACCAGCAGCAGGCTCAGCTCGGTGCCATTGCGGGCGGCGCGTTGCCATTCGGTGGCCAGGGTCTGGTCAAACAGGTTGCGGTTGCCGATGCCGGTCACGCTGTCGGTAATGGATTGTTGGGCCAGCAGCCGGTTGGATTCTTCCAGGGCCCGCGTTTTGCGCACCAGATCGGTCACGTCCACCCGCACGGCCACCAGATAGCCTTCGGGCGTGCGGGTTTCATAGGTGTGGATCCATTGGTCACCGGCCAGCTCCTGCAACAGGGGTTCGGTGTGGGTGCCCCGCGTGGCCATGCGCTGGGCCAGCCATTCGTCCTCACGGCCGACGGCGGCGGGAATCAGCCCCTTTTCAATATTGCCGCGCACCAGCGGAATAAAGGTCTTGCCAATGTCATCCGGGGTGTGCAAATGGGGGTGCATCAGGTTGATGCGCTTGTTGTACATGACCAGCCGGTCGTGCTCGTCGTAGATTTCCAGCCCCACATCCAGCGTGTCCAGGCTGGATGCCATCATCTGGCGGGTGCGGACCGCTTCCAGTTGGGCCGCCTGCATGGCCTGGTCCATCGATTGGCGTGTGCTGCGGGCGCGCCATCCGAACCACAGGGTGCTGGCGAGCATGCCCAGCAGCCCGACTGCGGCCCACGCTATCGGCCCCACGGCCCAACCACCATCCGGCTGCTGCGTGGCCAGCCACCACCAAGACACACCTTCGCAACCGATGGACAGGGTTGCCAGCAGCGCTGGCCCGGTGGTTGGGGAAGGGTGGGGAACTGTGGCCATCGGCCAATTATCCCCGTGATCGTTGCGCCAGCCGGTCTAGTTCACCATCACCAGCTTGCCCATGACGCCGCGCGAACCCATGTGGGCGTAAGCCGCCTTGAGCTCGGCCATGGGCATGGTGCGGTCGATGACCGGCTTGATCTTGCCCTGGCCGTACCACTGGGCCAGCTCGCCCATCATGGCGGCGTTGGCCTTGGGTTCGCGCTTGGCAAAGTCACCCCAGAATACGCCGACGATGGACGCGCCCTTGAGCAGCGCCAGGTTGAAAGGCAGGGCGGGAATGGGGCCGGATGCAAAGCCCACCACCAGGTAGCGCCCGCGCCAGGCGATGGAGCGGAAGGCCGGCTCGGCAAAGTCGCCACCCACCGGGTCATAGATCACGTCGGGGCCCTTGCCACCAGTGAGTTCCTTGAGCGCATCGCGCAGGTTGGTGGTGGTGTAGTTGATGGTCTCATCCGCGCCGATCTTTTTGCACAGCGCGCACTTTTCATCGGTGGAGGCCGCGGCAATCACCTTGGCACCCATGGCCTTGGCGATCTGGATGGCCGAGGTGCCGACACCGCCGGCGGCGCCCAGCACCAGCACGGTCTCACCAGCCCTCAGCTGGGCCCGGTCCACCAGCGCATGGTGGGAGGTGGCGTAGATCATGATGAAGGCGGCGGCATCCACCATGGGGAAGCCGGGTGGCAGCGGCATGCACAGCGCCGCGGGTGCCAGCGTGTGCGTGCCAAAGCCACCGGTGCCACTGAGGCAGGCCACGGCCTGGCCGACCTTGAGGTGGGTAACGCCTTCGCCCACGGCCTGGATGATGCCGGCGTATTCCGAACCCGGCACAAAGGGCAGGGCGGGCTTCATCTGGTACTTGTTCTGCACGATCAGGATGTCGGGGAAATTCAGGCTGGCGGCCTTGATCTCAATGAGCACCTCACCGGCTTTCGGCGCCGGTGTGGGCAGTTCTTTCCAGTTCAGGGCGTCGATACCGGTGGGGTTTTCGCAAAGCCAGGCGTGCATAAATCGGTTCCTCATCAATAGGGGACGGGCTGTCCCACGGGTTGTCCATGTCTGGGCTGATGATAGGCCCCAAGCCCCGCAAAAAATGTCTCTGGGGTGACCCGGCTCGGTTACATCAGGGGTTCTTTGCGGCCCCCTACAATGGTCCTTCAACCCCCCAAGATCTATGAAAATTCTGATTTCCAACGACGACGGCTACCTGGCCCCTGGCTTGATGGCGCTGTACGAGGCGCTAAAGGATGTGGCCGAGGTGGAGGTGGTGGCGCCCGAACAAAACAACAGTGCCAAATCCAACGCGCTGACCCTGCATTCACCGCTGTATGTTACCCGCGCCAGCAACGGTTTTCGCTTTGTGAATGGCACGCCGGCAGATTGTGTGCACATTGCGCTGACCGGTTTGCTGGACTACCGCCCCGACCTGGTGGTCTCTGGTATCAACAACGGCGCCAACATGGGGGATGACACCATCTATTCGGGCACGGTGGGCGCGGCGATGGAAGGCTTTTTGTTTGGCATTCCGGCCATCGCCTTCTCGCAGGTGGAAAAAGACTGGCACTACCTGGACGCGGCCACCCGCAAGGTGCGTGAACTGGTGCAGTCCATGGTGCAACAGCAGCTGATATCCCACACGCCTTTCTTGTTGAATGTGAATATTCCCAATTTGCCCTATGAGCAGATTGGCGCGATGAAGCTGTGCCGCCTGGGCAAGCGCCACGCGGCGGAGAAGGTGATCCAGCAAAAGAGCCCGCGCGGCGAGACCATGTACTGGATTGGCGCGGCCGGACCGGTCAAGGACGATGCCGACGGCACCGACTTCCACGCCACGGCCCAGGGCCATATGGCCATGACCCCGCTCAAGGTCGACCTGACCGACCATGACAAGCTGGGCTACTGGGCCCAAACCGCGGCACGCCTGTCCGGCATCGCCAAGCCATCCACTCCATGAAGCAACGCCCCTCGTTTCCGGCCCGTCTGGACGTCACGCTGGCCAAGAACCGGCCCAATGCCCATGGCGCGCCAGCGCCCGCAGCTGCAGCCGTTGCGCCTGTGCCCCTGCGAAATACGTCCGCTGCGCCCAACAAAAGCCCCACCACCGCGAAACCTGCGGCGCCGCAAGGCCACGGCATGGAATCCGGCGCGGTGCGCGCCCGCATGGTGCAAAAACTCGCTGCCCAGGGCATCACCGATACCCATGTGCTGGCCGCCATGGGCACCATCGAGCGCCACCGCTTTGTCGATAGTGCATTGATCAACCAGGCCTATGAAGACACCAGCCTGCCCATTGGCCTGGGGCAAACCATTTCCAAGCCGGGCGTGGTGTCGCGCATGGTCGAACTGCTGCGCAACGGCCACAGCGGCAAGCTGGGCCGGGTGCTGGAAATCGGCACCGGTTGCGGCTACCAGGCGGCGGTGTTGAGCCTGCTGGCCAGCGAGGTCTACAGCATCGAGCGCCTGCGCGGCCTGCATGACCGGGCCCGCGACAACCTGCGCCACCTGCGCCTGGCCAATCTGCACCTGCTGTTTGGCGACGGCATGGTGGGCTACGCCAAGGGTGCGCCCTATGCTGCCATCATTGCGGCCGCAGGTGGCGAGGCCGTGCCGCAGGCCTGGGTGGACCAGTTGGCCGTTGGCGGGCGGCTGGTGGCCCCGGTGGTGACGCCGGGTGCACCGGGGGGGGCGCAAGCCCTGCTGGTATTGGACAAGACGCCGCAGGGTGTACGCCAGACCATTTTGGAGGCTGTGCACTTTGTCCCCCTAAAATCGGGTGTTGCTTGAAGGAAGTGCTTATGTTTGGTTTGATGCGTCCCGGTGTTTGGTTGGCGGCTGCGGTGGTGGTGGCGTTGTCCGCGTGCGGCTCCAAACCCCTCAGCCATGCGCCCGTGGAGGACCGCGCCGCAGTCTCCAGCCGGATGGAGACGCCTGCACCCGTGGTGCCGGTGAAACAACCCCCAGGCTTTGAGAATGCCGGCAAGGCCGGTTACTACACCGTCAAGCCCAAGGACACACTGATTGGCATCGGTCTGGAGGCCGGACAAAGCCACAAGGACATTGCCCGCTGGAACAGCCTGGAGAACCCCAACCGTATCGAGGTCGGCCAGGTGTTGCGGGTGACACCGCCGGTGGCGTCTGAAGGTACTGCCGGCACTGCCGTGGCCAAGCCTGTTGCCACTGGCGCCGCAACTCCGACCGCCATAGCTGCGGGGTCCACCAAACCGGCGTCGACCCCTGCATCGGTACCCGCGACGGCCGCGTCGGCTCCCGCCACAGCCCCAGCAGCCGCGACGGCTGCCGTGACGGCACCAGCGGCCAGCGGCGAGGACGACCTGGGCTGGATCTGGCCCGGCAGTGGTCCGGTGCTGGCCGGGTTTGACGAGGCCAAGAACAAGGGACTGGACATTGGTGGTGCGGCGGGTGATGCCGTCGTAGCATCGTCGGACGGCAAAGTGGTGTATGCCGGTGCCGGCCTGCGTGGCTACGGCAACCTGATCATCCTCAAGCACAACAACATGTACCTGACCGCCTACGCCCACAACCAGACGCTCCTGGTCAAGGAAGACCAGGCCGTCAAAAAAGGCCAGAAGATTGCCGAAATGGGCAACAGCGATGCAGACCGTGTGAAGCTGCACTTTGAAGTACGCCGCCAGGGCAAGCCCGTCGATCCGGTCAAATACCTGCCCTCCCGCTAACGGATGGTGCCATGAAAAAACCCCGCAACAGTGGTTTGGGCAGCAGCGCCGCAGACCCGGGGCTTGCGGGCCTTCAACCGGAGCAAAACAGCCCTCCAGCCCTCGAAGATGCTGAGGATGTTGCTCCTGATTCAATAGCATTGCAGGCTGTCGAGATGCTGGCGCGCGAACTCGCCGCAGATGACGCGGTGTCCGATGAGTCGGTCGATGCGTTGTCGCTGTACCTGCGCAGTGTGCGCCGCACCGAGCTGTTCACCCCACAACAGGAATTCGAGACCGCCACCCGAGCCCGTGCCGGCGATTTTGCCGCCCGCCAGAGCATGATTGAGCACAATCTTCGCCTGGTGGTCAGCATCGCCAAGGGCTATATGGGGCGGGGTGTGCCCATGGCCGACCTGGTGGAAGAGGGCAATCTGGGCCTCATGCACGCCATCGACAAGTTCGAGCCCGAGCGGGGTTTCCGCTTCTCGACCTACGCCACCTGGTGGATACGCCAGTCGGTGGACCGGGCGCTGATGTACCAGGGCCGCGCCGTGCGCCTGCCGGTGAACGTGGTGCGCGAGCTGCAGCATGTGCTGCGGGCACGACGGCTGCTGGAGAACGATTCCGAACTGGTGGCCAAGCGCCCCGAGGGTATTCGCGTCGAGGATATTGCCGCGCTGTTGGGGAGTGAGCCCCACCACGTGGCCGATTTGCTGTCCATGGCCGAGACGCCTCGATCGCTGGATGCCTCGCTGGACCGCACCGGCGACGACCAGACGCTGGGCGACGGGCTGGTGGACGAACTGACGCTGGCCCCGGAAGACGTGACGCTGGCCCACGAGGTCGATCTGTTGCTGGAAGAGTGGATAGGCACGCTGTCTGCACGCGAGCGGGAAGTGCTGGAAGGCCGCTTTGGTCTGCACGATCACGACCCCGAGACCCTTGACACGCTGAGCGTGCGCCTGGGCCTGACCCGAGAGCGCGTGCGCCAGGTGCAAAACGAAGCCCTGGTCAAGCTCAAGCGATACCTCAACCGCCGGGGCATCACGCGCCAGTCGGTAATGTGAGCGGTGACCCCCCATGCGTGTGGACAGGAGTTCTGGATGAAATCGGTTGTGACGGGTGGTGTTCTTGTGCTTGGTCTGGTTGCGGCTGGGCCTGTGGCTATGGCCGCGACGCTGGTGTGTCCCGATGTGGCAAAGGCCGTGCAGGTGGGCACCTGCCCCAGCGATGAGGAGTTGAAATACACCTTCACCGGCTACTGCAGTGACGATGCTAAGGCCTACCAGGGCGAGACCGATGTCTGCACTGATTTTCAGCGCTACCGGCAGTTGAAGAACGTGGCCCTGTGGGAGTCCGCGGACGGCCTGTTTGATGCCTATGTGTCGTGCGAGCTTCCCAAAGACACGCTCAAAAGCACCAGGCTTGGCAGCGCCAAAGTCACCCAGCGGGGCAAGCTGACCCTGCTGACCTGCAGCTACGGGGAGGGTGTCAACTTCGTCCACCGCACCCGTGCGCAGTGCACACTGGACAGCAGCGTGACGCAGCAGCCGGCCGGCCACGCCACCTGCGAATAGCGTCTTAGCCCAGCGTGCGGCCCAGGAAGCGCAGGGTTCGGTCCCATGCCTGTTGGGCCCACACCGCATCAAATTGCGTGGCCGGAATGCGGCCCGGGCCGACCGCGGTCTCGTTGGCAAAGGCGTGGTGCGCCAGGTAGCGGTGGAATTCAAAGCCGACACCGGCCGTGCGCAGCTTGGCTTCCAGCGCGTCCACGGTATCGATCTTGAAAAACTCGTCCTGTGTGGCCCAGTGCCCCATCAGCGGGGCTTTGATCTTGCCGGCGTCTATGTATTCCAGCGGCGGGCAGCCGTACCAGACCACACCGGCGTCCGCCTCGGGTGTCTGGGTCATGGCCAGCAATGTCAGCGCGCCGCCCATGCAAAAGCCGGTGACCGCCACCTTGGGCGCGCGGGTCTTCAGGTACTGCACGGCGCCACGGATATCCTGCGAGGCCGCATCGCCAAAGTCCAGCCCCGTCATCAAATGGTGTGCCTCCTCGGCCTCCACGGTGGACTGCCCGCGGTACAGGTCGGGCACCAGCGCCTGGTAGCCGGCAGCGGCCAGCCGGTCGGCAACACCGCGAATCTGCGCATTGAGCCCCCACCACTCCTGGATCACCACCACCGCCGGAGCCCCGGAGGTGTTGGCCGGTTCAGCCAGGTAGCCCTGCACGGTCTTGCCATCGGGGCGCTGAAAGTTCACCATGGTTCCCATCGCTTTTCTCCTGATGCTGGAATTAGAAACCGCATGGTACGCGGATCTTTGGTGCGCACCACCAACCTGAGACAATTCAGGTATGACAGATGTGAACCCAATGCAACTCCCAACCGAAAAACCGCTGCCCGAGGGCTGGCTTAAAGTGAAATCCCTGGACCTCGAAGCCCAGGGCGTGGCCCACAAACCCGATGGCAAGGTGGTCTTTATTGACGGCGCGCTGCCGTTTGAGGTGGTCAGCGCGCAGATCCACCGCTCCAAGAACAGTTTTGAAAAGGGCACGCTAACCGAGATCCATACCGAATCCTCGCAGCGCGTGCGCCCCGAGTGCCCGCACTTTGGCCTGCACGAAGGCGCCTGTGGAGGCTGCAAGATGCAGCACCTGCACGTGGGTGCGCAAGTGGCCGTCAAGCAGCGGGTGCTGGAGGACAACCTGTGGCACATCAGCAAGGTCAAACCCGACAACATCCTGCGCGCCATCGAAGGCCCGGCCTGGGGCTACCGCTACCGGGCGCGCCTCTCGGTCAAGAACGTGCGCAAAAAGGGCTATGTGTTGGTGGGTTTTCATGAGCGCAAGAGCCGCTATGTGGCCGACATGCAGGAGTGCCGCGTGCTGGCGCCCCATGTCAGCGCCATGCTGATGCCGCTGCGCGCGCTGATCGCCAGCATGGATGCGGTGGAGGCCCTGCCGCAAATCGAACTGGCCGTGGGCGACATGGAAGGCCACCCCGGCACCGGTGATGTGACCGCCCTGGTGCTGCGCCACCTGGCGCCTTTGAGCGACGCAGATCTGGACCGCCTGCGCCAGTTTGCGGCCGCACACGCTGGGGTGCAGTGGTGGCTGCAGCCCAAGGGGCTCGAGACGGTGCACCGCCTGGACGAATTGCCGGGCCATGAGACCGGGCAACTGGCCTATGTGCTACCCGACTTCGGCATCACCATGCCGTTTCGCCCCATCGATTTCACGCAGGTGAATCCGCATATCAACCGGGTGCTGGTGTCGCGCGCCCTGGGCCTGCTGGCGGTGACCCCGCAAGAGCGGGTGATTGACTGGTTCTGCGGGTTGGGCAACTTTACGCTGCCCCTGGCCACACAGGCCCGCGAGGTGCTGGGCGTGGAGGGTGCCGAGTCACTGGTCGAGCGTTCCCGCGAAAACCTTAAGCTCAATCAGGCTGCAGCCCTCGGGAAACGGGCCTTATGCGCTACCAAATTTGTAGCGCGCAATTTGTTTGAGATGACGCCGGAGATGCTGGTGGGCGATGGCGCCGCAGACAAATGGCTGGTGGACCCGCCGCGTGAGGGTGCGTTTGCCCTGGTACAGGCCCTGGCCGCCATCCGCGCGCGGGTGGCGGACGGCACGGCGTCCGGGTCAGAGAAGTCCTGGACCGCACCGAAGCGCATTGTGTACGTCAGCTGCAACCCCGCCACGCTGGCACGCGATGCCGGCGTGCTGGTGCAGCAGGGCGGTTACAAGTGTTCGTCTGCTGGCGTGGTCAACATGTTTCCGCACACCGCGCATGTGGAAAGCATGGCGGTGTTTGACCTGGAGGACTGACTGGTGGGTGGCAGCCCAGACCGCGTAGCAATAAGCGTTGGGGGCCGGTTCAGCGCGCGGCTTTGTCGGCGGGTTTGGGCTTGGCTTTGGACGCGCCCGACTTGTCTTTAGCCGCTGGGTCACCAGCCTTGTCGTCGATGATCTCTTCCACCGGTTGGGGCGCTTTGTCGGCCTTGGATACGACGCCGTCAATCTTGTTGTCGCGCATGTACTGGTCCATCTCTTTCCAGCCTTCGAAAACGTAGGCCTTGGACGCTTTTTCGTTCAGGGCGTAGCAGTCCTCAATGCTGCGCAACCCATAACGGCAGGCACTGCCGATGGCTTTGGAGTCGGCGATGCGCTGGGCGGCCTTGGGGTCGGCCATTAGCGCAGTGACGGCATCACAACCACCCAAAGTCAGAGCAAACGTCGAAGCCATTGCGAGGAAAGTCAGGCGTGCGATCATGAATAGTGGCGTGGATGTGGGTTGTTTATCGGCCAAGGCGGCCGTGGATTGAATGATCATCGCTCGGATTGCACGCAAAAAAGGCCCGAAAAGGGCCTTTTTTTGGGTCTTGGCGTTGGTCTTGCAACCTAGGCGAGGACGGTTTCACCGCCGGGCCGCCCCAAGGTGAAACGCGGCCCCTCGCTCGGGGGCAGGGGCTATCTCTATCAGTCGCGCTCGCCACCGAAGATGCCCAGCAGGGCCAGCAGACTCTGGAACACATTGATGATGTCCAGGTACAGGGCCAATGTGGCGCTGATGTAGTTGGTTTCACCGCCGTCGATGATGCGCTTGATGTCATACAGCATGTAGGCGCTGAAGATGCCGATGCTGACCATGGACAGCACGATCATGCCAGTGGTGGAACCCACAAACGCATTGATCAGACCACCGATGACCAGCATGATCAGGCCGACAAACAGGAACTTGCCCATGCCCGACAGGTCACGCTTGATCACGCTGGAGAGCGCCGCCATGCCCATGAACACGCCAGCCGTGCCGGCAAACGCCGTCATGATCAGCTGCGGGCCGTTCTTGAAACCCAGGGTTGCCTGGATCATGGGGGAGAGCATCAGGCCCATGAAAAAGGTGAAGCCCAGCAGCATGGGAACGCCAGCCGCAGAGTTCTTGGTCTTCTCGATGCCGTAAATGAATCCAAAGGCCACGCCGATGAACAGCAGCATCCCCAGCCAGCCACGGAACAACGCGGCCAGTCCCAACTCCACGCCCAACCAGGCGCCCAGCACGGTGGGCATCAGGCTCAGGGCCAGAAGCATGTAGGTATTGCGCAAGACCTTGTTGCGCTCTGCACCAGAGCTGACATAGCCCTGGTCAAGGTTCAAAGTGGTGATGCGGTCAGTCATAGTGAGAACTCCTTCAGTGTCTGCAGGCTGCAGATGGGGGGATTCTAGGGTTTCTCAAGGCAGCTTCAAGACATTTCGCCCGGAATTGGCCCCAATTTGTGTGAGGCTGTTGTGCGAAACGGTATGCAATGGTTGGCGCAGTCGGGCGTTATGCTTGCGCCCTAGCGCCTAAAAATGAATTACCTTGAGGAGCCTTCCACCATGAAAACCAAATCTGTTCTTGAATTTGCCGACGTCAAGGCCATCGCCGCGGCGGCCGAGGCCGAAGCCCTGAAGCACAACTGGGCGGTCAGCATCGCCATCGTCGACGATGGCGGCCATCTGCTGTGGTTCCAGCGGATGGACGGCGCGGCGCCGATCTCGGCGCACATCGCCCCCGGCAAGGCGCGCACGTCCGCCATGGGCCGGCGCGAAACCAAGATCTATGAGGACATGATCAACGGCGGTCGCGTCTCGTTCCTGAGCGCACCCGGCCTGGAGGGCATGCTAGAAGGCGGCGTGCCGATCCTGAAAGACGGCCAGTGCCTGGGCGCAGTGGGCGTCAGCGGTGTCAAATCGACCGAGGACGCGCAGATCGCCAAGGCTGGCGTGGCGGCCATCGGCCTGTAACCAGACGCAGCGGCGGAGCGTGAGGGCAGTTTCGCCGCTGGGCCGCCCCAAGGCGAAACACGGCCCCCTCGGGGGGCAGCGACCCGCGCAGCGGCGGAGCGTGGGGGCTAGCGCCTTGGCTCGGTCACAAAGTTGATCTTGCGCAGTCCAGCCTGCTGCGCCTGCGCCATGGCCTGTGCCACAAACTCATAGCGCACCGCCTTGTCGCCCCGGATGTGTAACTCGGGCTGCGGCTCCTTGCGCGCCTCGGCCTGCAGCCGCGTGGCCAGTTCGGCCTCGGTCAGCGGGCTCTGGTTCAGGAAGGTGGTGCCCTGGGCATCCACGCTGAGCTGTATGGTTTCCGGCTTGGTCGCCAGCGGCTGTGCCGTGGCGCTGGGCAGTGCGACGGTGATGGCGTGCTTCATGACCGGCACGGTGATGATGAAGATGATGAGCAGGACCAGCATCACGTCCACCAAGGGCGTCATGTTGATCTCGTTCATGACTTCCGTGTCGGCGTCCAGGGTGTCATCCAGTGTTCCAAAGGCCATGGTGTTTCTCGGTTAAGAAGTGCTGCGAACCGTGCCCGTGCCGACGCGCGCGCCCGTGACAAAGTACGAATGCAGGTCGTGGGCGAAGCGGTTCAGGCGGGTCAGGATGGACTTGTTGCCGCGCACCAGGGCGTTGTAGCCCAGCACGGCCGGAATGGCGACCGCCAGGCCCAGCGCGGTCATGATCAGCGACTCGCCAATCGGCCCTGCCACCTTGTCGATGGTGGCCATGCCCTCAGAACTGATGCCCATGAGCGCGTGGTAAATGCCCCAGACCGTGCCGAACAGCCCGACAAAGGGCGCGGTGGAGCCGACCGATGCCAGGATGGCCAGGCCGCTTTGGAAGCGCGCGGTGCTGTCGTCAATGGAGTTGCGCAGCGTGCGGATCACCCAGTCGCTGATGTCCAGCGTGTCGTGCAACTGGGTCTGCGCATTGCGGTGGTGGGCCGTGGCCTCGCGTCCGGCATGGGCCAGTTCCACGAACGGGTTGCCCGCGTGGGGCCCCAGTTCACGCAGCCCCGCCTCAAAGCTTTCGCTGTGCCAGAACGTCTCGGTTCGGCGGCTCAGGCCCTTGTATTTCACGATATCCAGCGCCTTGATCAGGATGACGATCCACGACGCCAGGGACATGAGCAACAGCAGCAGTGCGACGAACCGGGTGACCCAGTCGCCCTGGCTCCAGAGGGCCAGCAGGCCGAGTTGTGACGAGGTGGTGTGTGTGTCCATGGTCTTCTTCAAAGAGGTTAAGGTTTATTCAAGTACAAAGGTGAAGGGCAGGTTGAACCACATGGTCTCCGCCACGCCAGAGCGTTTGCCCGGCACGTAGCGCCAGCGCAGCGCGGTGGCCAGGGCCGCCTGGTCCAGGCGGTCAAAGCCGCTGCTCTGTTTGATTTCTGCCTGCTGGGCCGTGCCGTCCACGCCAATGAGGGTGCGCACCACCACTTTGCCCTGTTCGCGCAGCCGTTTGCTCATGGGCGGGTAGGGTGGCCTGGGGTTGTTGAGGTAGTCGGCGTCGCTGGAGGGCAACACCAGCGCGGCGGGCGCGGGCACCGCTTGGGCAGTGGGCGCGTTGGCCTGGGTGCTGGCGGTTGCCACCGTTGTGGATGCGGCAGCGGAGGCAAGTTCCGTGGCCGACGGTGTCGTCTCCTGAACGGCCAGGGTAGTGGGTGTGGTCGGTGTGATGGGCCTGGCCTGGGGCACCTGCGCGGCAACCGGCGCCGGGACCGGTGCCGGTTTCTCGGGTTGGGCCGCTTCGGGCGCGGCCATCTCCAGCAGAATCTCGGCGGGAACCACCAGTTCTGCGACCTTGCGCAGCAGCCCGGACTGCAGCGCCCACAGTGCGCCACCGTGCAGCAGCAGCACGGCCAGAACAATGCGCAGGTTTCGGCTCATTTGCGCAGCACCCAGAAAGCACAGCCCATGGAAAGGGCAAAACTCAAAGCCAGAAAGTTGAAGATTTGCATAGGTTTCATTTCGTCGCAGCGGGTACTCAGGTATCGGCCCACATGCGCAGTAGGTTGTGGTACACGCCGGTCATTGCCGTGGTCTCGGCGCCGTCGCCATGCTGCTGGCGCAGCGCCAGCAGGTTCATGTCCAGTTCGTACAGCAGGCGGCGCTGTTCGTCGCTGCGCACCATGCTCTCGATCCAGAAGAAACAGGCCAGGCGGTAGCCGCGCGTGACGGGCTTGACCTGGTGCAGGCTGGTGCCGGGGTACAGCACCATGTGGCCGGCCGGCAGCTTGATGGCCTGCTCGCCATAGGTGTCGGCAATGCAGAGTTCGCCACCGTCGTAGCTGGTCGGGTCCACCAGGAAGATCGTGCACGACACATCGGTACGCACGCGCTGGCCGGTGTCCGGTAGGTAGCGCACCGAGCCGTCGATGTGGTTGCCGTAGTAGTTGCTGTCGCCCCCATAGCGGTTCAGCCGGGGCGGGAACACGCGCTTGGGCAGGGCGGCGGAGAAGAACAGCGGGCTGCGGTCCAGTGCGCGCAGCACCATGGCACGGATGGCCTGGGCCTGGGGGCAGTCGTGGTCCAGCTGCTCGTTGTTCTTGACCTGGCGCGCCTGGTCGCCCGCGCCCGTGCGCCCATCGCCCCAGGGCGCTTCGGCCAGCAGGGCTTGGGCCTGCCGCACTTCGTCAGCAGTCAGGATGTCGGGTAAGTGGAGCAGCATAGTGTGTGTTTTTGCGGGTCAGACCACTCACGCAGTGATGTGCTCTGACCCCAACTTATTAGAACTTGACGCTCAGTGTCACTTGCGCATTGCGGCCCGCACCGGGGATGTAGTGCCCGGTGTACAGCGAGTCCGCGTAGACCACGTTGGCGATGTTGCTGATGTTGCCCTTGAGCGTGACCTGTTCGCTGAAGGTGTACTCGGTCATCAGGTCCACCGTGGCAAAGGCGGGTGCCATCCAGCCTGGGTTGCGGTTGGCTGCCTGTTCGGCCCGGAAGTTGACACCGGCGCCCACGCGCCATTGCGTATTGAGCTGGTAGGTGGTCCACACCGTGCCGCTGTGGATGGGCGTCAGGGCAGGGCGCTCACCCGCCCGGTCACCGGCACCTGCGGTAGGCGACGCCACATCTATGGCGGCATCCGGCATCCACATGTAGGAGCCAAAGACTTCCCACTTGGGGCTGAGGTGGCCGGTGATGTCGATCTCCAGGCCGCTGCTGTGGCGCTGGCCAGAGAGCAGGAAGGCCGTGGCGGCGGAATCCGGGTCGGTGTTGCGTTCGTTGTACTTGGTGGACTGGAAGATTGCCAGGCGGGTGGTGAAGCGCTTGTCGGCCGTGTCCAGCTTGGCACCCAGTTCGATGTTGCGGCTTTGCTCGGGCGGCGTGTTGGCGCTCAGGGCGCTGTAAGAGTAGGTGTCGGCCGAGGTGTTGAAGGACGTGCCCCACGAAAAGTGGTACGAACTGAGGTCATTGGGCTGGTACAGCAGGCCCAGGCGCTGGCTCCATTCGCCAATGGTTTGCGCATACTTGGATGTGATGGCGCCGGCGGCGTTGAGGTTGTCAAAGTTGCCACGCATGCTGTCATAGCGCAGGCCCCCCAGCAGCTTCCAGTGGGGCGCCACATGCACCATGTCCTGGGCATAGACGCCCAGGTTTTGGGCCTCGAAAGCGCTGGTGCGCAACACCGTGCGGGCGCTCTCGTCGATGGAGGCGCCATCAAACGGCGTGCCGCCCAGTGTTTGTGGCTTGGTGACGGCCGAAGCGCCATAGACGTTCTTGGACTCCCGGGCGTAGTCCAGCCCCGCCAGGATTTCGTGCTTGACGCCCCAGACCGTCAATTTCTGGCTGTAGTCGCTCTGGGCGTAGAGCCCGTCCAGGTCCTGAATCTTGGCGTTGTTGCCGCGGTTGAGAATGGTGCTCGGGCCATACGTGTCCAGTGCCACGGCGGTGGTGGGGCATTGCGGGTTGGTCACCACGCCGGTGGTGGCGTTGGTCGTCTTCTGGCAGTAGCGCACGGTGCCGGCACGCTGGTCGCGGGTATAGGCTCCCTTGCGGACCACGGTCTTGATCTCGCTGTCATCCTGGAAGCGGTGCAGGTAGCTGGCTGTCAGGTATTTGGCCGTGCCATTGTTGTAGTCGCTGGCCAGCCCAAAGAAGGCACTGGGGTCCATCTTGTCGTTGACCGTGGTGTCGGACGTGGGCGACGCGGCAGTGGGCTTGGTCCACGGCAGCCCGTAGTTCATGCCGTTGTTGTTTTGCAGCGTGTACAGGCCGACCGAGAACTCGTCGGCCGTGCCAATGCCAAACCGGTAGGCGCCGGCGATGCCCTTTTTGTCGATGCTGCTGCCCGCGGCGTTGTTATCGGCCTTGGTCACCATGGCGTTGATGCGCAGCGCGGCATCGTCTCCGGTTTTGACGTTGAAGTCCCCCGTGATGCGCCGGTAGTTGTAGTTGCCCAGCGTGGTGGAGATTTCGTGCTGGTCAATGGTGCGCGGCGCTTTGGAGACCTGGTTGACTGCGCCGCCGGTGGAGCCGCGGCCGAACAGCATGGAGGCCGAGCCGCGCAGCAGCTCGATGCGGTCGTTGTTGAAGGTGTCGCGGTCGTAGAAGGCCGGATCGCGCAGGCCATCCACAAAAATGTCGCCGCTGGTGGCCAGTGAAAACCCGCGCAGGCGGATGTCTTCCTCGCCGCCCTCGGCAGCCTGAAAGGTCACACCGGCCGTGTTGTGCAGCACGTCCTTCAGGGTGTCCAGGTTTCGGTCATCGATCAGTTTCTCGGTGACGACGGTGATGGACTGGGGAATGTCGCGCAGCTCCTGGTTGCCTTTGCCGATGCCGCTGGATGTGGCGCGCACGGTGTCTTTGCCTTCGGCGGCCTCGAACCGCTCTTTGATGACGACGGGTTTGAGGGTTTTTTCAGCACCCGGGCTGGCGGTTTGGGCCATGGCACTAAGGGAACCCATCAGCAGCAGTGCGCCCAGCGGCAGGTGCTTGCCCGGTTTTGCTATTGAATGTGTAGCGGCTATGTCAATTTTTACGAGGGCTGGAGGCTTTTCTGGCTTAAGGGTTTTGTGTTGGCGCATGGTTCGACTCAGGTCAGGGGTTGGTGCTGGCTGAACCCCCGGGTGGTGACACCCAGTCGTTGTGGCTTGCGGAATATCAATGTTGGTGTAATTCTAAATGCGAATCGTTGTCATTTGCAATAAAATTGGTTTTTTTGAAAGATGAGCATGAGAAAACGTGACTTTTTGAGCGCCAGCGGCGCTTTGGCCGCCAGCGCACTGTGGCCATTCGCGGTGCTGGCCCAGTCGGCGCGTGAGACGGTGCCAGCGACCCGGTCCACCGTTCTGGCGGCCTGGCACCGGGACAGCAGCGCGACCCAGTTGGCTGGGGAATTTGTGGGTCTGTTCGCGCTGGACTGGCAGGCGGCCCAGGTGCGCATCCAGTCCACGCTGGCGGTTCCCACGCGCACGCATGGCCTGCTGGCTCAGCCCGACGGTGGCTTTGTGGCCGTGGCGGTGCGCCCCGGCACGTGGATCGTGCGCTGCGATGCCGAGGGGCAGGCGGTGCAGTGGTTGCGCATGGACAGCGAACCCGAAGGCCGCACCCTGGATGGCCACGTGTGCGCCAGTGCGGACGGCCGGTGGCTGTACACCGCCGAGACCAGCGCCCGCTCCGGCCAGGGATGGGTGTCGGTGCGTGACAGCCAGACTCTGCGCAAGGTGGCGCAGTGGCGCACCTATGGCGTGGAGCCACACCAGTTGTTGCTCGATGCCTCGGGCAAGCTGATGGTTGCCAACGGCGGCATTTTGCGCGCCGAGGGCGACAAGAAGCGCGACCTGCAGCTGATGGACTCGTCCCTGGTGCGCATGGACCCCACCACGGGCGAGCGCCTGGGTCAGTGGCGCCTGAAGGACCCGCGTCTGGGTATTCGCCATATGGCATGGAGCCAACCCGTGGCGGCGCCAGTCGGCAATCTGGCGGCGGCCAAGCCCCTTCTGGGCATTGCGCTGCAGAACGAACATGACGACGTGATCCGTCGCAGGGCCTCGCCGGTGCTGGCGCTGTGGGACGGCGAATCCCTGCAAACCCCAGCGCCCGGGGGCGACCATGGCGGCGGCTACAGCGGCGACATCATCGGCACGCCCGACGGCGGCTTTGCGCTGAGCTGCCTGCGCAGCAATACCGCCCTGCGCTGGAGCCCGTCCGCCCCCGCCGAGCTAACCGTTATCGCGCAACTCAAGGATGCCGGCGCCATGACGCGCTGGCCGTTCCCACAGCATGCTGATGGCTTGCTGCTGGGCTCGGCCAACGGTGTGGCGCGCTGGCACCCGGATCAGGAGCCGGTGTTCCTGAAGTGGCCCATGGGTCTGGCGCTGGATAACCATTGGGCGTTGGTGGAATAAGCCAATGGCCAACCAACCCGATACATCCCGGCGCGCCCCGTCTGTGGCGTCAGGTGCGTCCGCGGCCATGGCGCCGTCCGTGACCACGCCCGCCGCTGGCAGCGTGCCGCGCCTGCCCAGCCACGCCATCTTTGCGGGTGCCCAGGAGGTCGAGATTGAACACAACGGCGCTGTCTACCGGCTGCGCCAGACCTCCCTGGGAAAGCTGATATTGACCAAGTAGTACGTCCCGGAGACACGGATTCCATTCAGGCACACAATGCCGATTCGTCACGGCGCGATGCGCAGTAACCGGCCCCCCCCACCCAACAAGGAGCGAGCTATGGACAAGGCGAAGAATCAAACCGCAATCAATGCGCTCAACCGCATCATGGAGCTGGAGCTGGCCGGCGTGGTGAAGTACACGCACTACTCGCTGATGGTGTACGGCTACAACCGCATTCCCATCGTGTCCTGGCTCAAGGGCAACGCGGAGGAGGGCCTGACCCACGCGCACAAGGCTGGCGAACTGGTCACGCTGCTGGGCGGCCACCCGTCGCTGAAGATCGGCGCGCTGCTGGAAACCGCAAAGCACGATATTGGCGACATCCTGCGCGAGAGCCTGGAGCACGAAAAGACTGCGCTGGCGGCGTATTACGACCTGCTGAAGCTGTCCGAAGGGCAGTCCGTGCTGCTGGAGGAGTACGCCCGCGAGATGATCGTGCAGGAAGAACTGCACCTGGACGAAGTCAACAAGATGCTGCGCAAGCCCGGCGAAACGGCGCCGTTCAAGGAATAGTTGTTACCGAAATTGGCACCCAGCCCTCGTGGGTACTGCACGGGTAGCTCCTGATTTGATAGCATTTTGGTGGCGCCATCCGGCAGGACTGCGCCTCAGTACATCAGCCGTTCCGGGTGGATTTCCTGCAAGATGGTGGTGGCAATCTCTTCAATGGATTTGGTGGTGGTGGACAGCCAGCGGATGCCGGTGCGCCGCATCATGGCTTCGGCCTCGTTGATTTCCATGCGGCAGTTCTCGATCGAGGCGTATTTGGAGTGGGGCCGGCGCTCGTTGCGGATTTCGCTCAGGCGCTCGGGCTGGATGGTCAGGCCGAAGATCTTGGCCTTGTGGGGCACCAGGGCGGGCGGCAGCTGGCGGCGTTCAAAGTCTTCGGGGATCAGCGGGTAGTTGGAGGCCTTGAGGCCATACTGCATGGCCAGGTACAGGGATGTGGGCGTCTTGCCACTGCGGCTCACGCCCACCAGGATCACATCGGACTGCTCCAGGTCGCGGTTCATCTGGCCGTCGTCGTGGGCCAGCGAGAAGTTGATGGCCTCGATGCGGCTCTGGTACTCCTTGCTCTTGCTGGCGTCGCTGAAGCGGCCGATGCGGTGGTTGGATTTGAGTTTCAGCTCCTGCTCCAGTGGGTGCACAAACATGCCGAACATGTCCAGCAGCATGCCCTGGCAGCCGTCCTGTATGACCTTGAGCACCTCCATATTGACCAGGGTTGTGAACACAATGGGGCGGTTGCCATCGACCAGCGCCGAGTGGTTGATTTGCCGCACCGCCTGGTGCGCCTTGTCCACGGTGTCGCAAAACGGCAGCCGCACGTGGCGTGCCTTGGCCTCGAACTGGGCCAGGATGGCGTTGCCAAAGGTCTCGGCGGTAATGCCGGTGCCGTCTGAGACGAAAAATACAGTGCGGTGGGTCATGGTCTTGGGTCGCCGGGTTGTCAGTGAATTGCAAGCGCGGGTCCTTAAAGGACCGCGCCGGCATCGGTGTGCGGCCCCTACAATGGCAGCAATTGATGCATTTTCTCATTCCAGGGCGCCCAAAAAAGCAACAACAGCGGGCAAAAGTGGAATGATCGCTGCTGACTTGGCGGGCGTGTGCCGGTGCCGGGGGCAGCGAAAGGGTTTTTAACTTCCGGAGCTTTGCCATGTCAACCCTGTTCAATCCGACCGATCTGGTCGTCCCTTTCGAGCATCTGCGCATGACCGACGTCGAGTCGGTCGGCGGCAAGAACGCCAGTTTGGGGGAAATGATTTCCAATCTTCCCACTGGGGTCAAGGTGCCCACCGGCTTTGCCACCACCGCCCACGCGTTTCGCGAATTTCTCAAGTTTGACGGCCTGACCGAAAAAATCAGCGCCAAGCTCAAGGCCCTGGACGTGGAAGACGTGCGTGCCCTGGCCCAGGTGGGTGCCGAAATCCGCGCCCTGGTCGAAGCCCAGCCGTTTCCGCCCGAACTGGAAAAAGGCATTCGGGAAGCATTTGCCACGCTGAGCGCCGGCAATGCCGAGGCCACCTTCGCGGTGCGCTCCTCCGCCACCGCCGAAGATTTGCCCGACGCGTCCTTTGCCGGGCAGCAGGAAACCTTCCTCAACGTGCATGGCATTGACGACATCCTGCACAAAATCCGTGAGGTATTTGCCTCGTTGTACAACGACCGCGCCATCAGCTACCGCGTGCACAAGGGCTTTGCCCACGATGTCGTGGCGCTCTCCGCCGGCATCCAGCGCATGGTGCGCTCCGACCTGGGCGCCGCTGGTGTGATGTTCACCATCGATACCGAGTCCGGCTTTGACCAGGTGGTGTTCATCACCTCCAGCTATGGCCTGGGTGAGACCGTGGTGCAAGGCGCCGTCAACCCCGACGAGTTTTATGTGCACAAGCCCATGCTCAAGGCCGGCAACCGCGCTGTCATCCGCCGCAGCCTGGGCTCCAAGCTGATCCAGATGCAGTTCACCACGGCCGAGGAAAAAGCCAAGGGTGGCAAGCTGGTCAAGACCACCGATGTGCCGACCGAGCTGCGCAACCGCTATTCGCTGACCGATGCCGACGTGGAGCAACTGGCCCACTATGCGTTGGTGATTGAAGAACACTATGGCCGCCCCATGGACATCGAGTGGGGCAAGGACGGAATCGACGGCCAGCTCTACATCCTGCAGGCCCGCCCCGAAACCGTGAAAAGCCAGGCTGGCAACCAGGCCGAATACCGCTACAAGCTCAAGGGCTCGGGCACGGTGCTGGTCGAAGGCCGCGCCATCGGGCAAAAGATTGGTACCGGCCCGGTGCGCATCGTGCATAACATCAGCGAGATGGACAAGGTCCAGGCTGGCGACATTCTGGTGACCGATATGACCGATCCCAACTGGGAACCGGTCATGAAGCGGGCCTCGGCCATCGTCACCAACCGCGGCGGGCGCACCTGCCACGCCGCCATCATCGCCCGCGAGCTGGGCATTCCGGCCGTGGTTGGTTGCGGCCACGCCACCGAAGCGCTGAAGGACGGCATGCTGGTCACCGTGAGCTGCGCCCAGGGCGACACCGGCTTCATTTATGACGGCCTGCTGGAAACCGAGGTCACCGAAGTCCAGCGCGGCACCATGCCCGAGAGCCCGGTCAAGATCATGATGAACGTGGGCAACCCGCAACTGGCCTTTGACTTCTGCCAGTTGCCCAATGAAGGCGTGGGCCTGGCCCGGCTGGAGTTCATCATCAACAACAACATCGGTGTGCACCCCAAGGCGATCCTGGACTACCCCAATGTAGATGCCGATTTGAAGAAAGCCGTGGAGTCGGTAGCCCGTGGCCATGCCTCACCCCGTGCCTTCTATGTGGACCGTGTCGCCGAAGGCGTGGCCACGATTGCGGCGGCCTTCTGGCCCAAGCCCGTCATCGTGCGTCTGTCGGACTTCAAGAGCAATGAATACCGCAAGCTGATTGGCGGCAGCCGCTACGAGCCGGAAGAAGAAAACCCCATGCTGGGCTTCCGCGGTGCGGCGCGTTACGTCAGCGCCGAGTTTGGTGAAGCTTTTGCCATGGAGTGCGAGGCGCTGAAGCGCGTGCGCAACGACATGGGGCTGAACAATGTGCAGGTCATGGTGCCGTTTGTGCGCACCCTGGGCCAGGCCAAGAAGGTGACCGAACTTTTGGGTAAGCACGGCTTGAAGCGCGGTGAAAACGCGCTCAAGCTCATCATGATGTGCGAGATCCCCAGCAATGCCATCCTGGCGGACCAGTTCCTGGAGTACTTTGATGGCTTCTCGATTGGCTCCAACGACCTGACCCAACTCACGCTGGGGCTGGACCGTGACTCGGGTCTGGAGTTGCTGGCCGCAGACTTTGACGAGCGTGATCCGGCGGTCAAGTCCCTGATCAGCCTGGCGATTGCTGCGTGCAAGCGTCAGGGCAAGTACATTGGTATTTGTGGCCAGGGCCCCAGCGACCATCCCGACTTCGCACAGTGGCTGGTGGAGCAGGGTATTTCATCCATCTCGCTCAATCCGGACTCCGTCATCTCTACCTGGCAGCAGCTCGCGGCACAATGATTTCGACGCCAAGCCCGCGCCGGTGGGGCCTGCACGCAGGTTTGCTGGCGCTGTGGTTTGCCGCGTCGTTTGGGGTGGTGTTTTTTGCCCACGATCTACAGTTCGTGGTGGCCAATTGGCCGGTCGGGTTCTGGTTTGCGGCCCAGGGTTCCGTGCTCATCTTTATCGGCATTGTCGTGGTGTTTGCCTGGAGCGCGAACCGACGGGAAGGGCCGGAGCCCGGGTTTGACGCCAAGTCCTATGCCCGCTACAAGCGCACGCTGGATCGCCGGTTTGCTGTGTACGTCATTTGCCTGCTGCTTTTTTTGCTGGCGTTGGCTGTTGCGGAACGCATGGGGCTGTCCAAGGTCTGGGTGGCGGGCATCTTCCTGTCTGCCACGCTGGTTCTGTATGCCGTGATTGGCGTCTACGGGCGCACGGCCGAGGCATCCGAATACTACGTGGCAGGTCGGCGGATACCGGCCATTTACAACGGCATGGCGACCGCCGCGGACTGGATGAGCGCGGCCTCGTTCATCAGCATGGCCGGGGGACTCTATCTGCAGGGGTACTCCGGAACGGGGGCGCAGGCCGGTGGCCTGGCCTATGTCTTGGGCTGGACCGGCGGCTTTTGTCTGGTGGCGTTGTTGGTGGCCCCGTATTTGCGGCGGATGCGACTGTATACGGTGCCCGATTATTTCGCAGTGCGTTTTGGTGGCCGCTGGCCCCGCATGATTGCGGCGTTTGCCGCGGTTCTTTGCTCTTTTACGTATGTGGTTGCGCAGATCTATGGGGTCGGTCTGATTACCTCGCGTTTGACGGGCGTGCATTTTGAAATTGGCATCTTGCTGGGGCTGGGCGGCGTGTTGGTGTGCTCGTTTCTGGGTGGCATGCGGGCGGTGACCTGGACCCAGGTCACGCAGTATGTGGTCATCATCATGGCGTTCCTGATTCCTGTTTCGTGGCTGGCGTACAAGCAGGTCGGCAATCCTTTTGCGCCTCTGGTCTATGGCCAGCAGCTGCAAAAAATTGCAGCCATGGAGCAGCAGTTGCGGGACTCGCCGCTGGAGCAGCAGGTCATCGACGAGTATGCCCGCCGGGCGCGCGCATTTGAAAAAAAGCTTCAGGACGTGGAGGGCTCGCTACAGTTTGAACGGCAGGAGTTGCGTCGCCAATTGCGCGCCTTGGGGGACATGAAGGCCGATGACGAGCGTGCGGTTGCGCTGCGCCGCGAATTGGCCGCAGTCCCAAAAGATGCGCCGGCCGCCCGCGAAAGCTGGACGCGCGCAGCAGCCGAGAACTGGTCGCGTGCCAAGCCTTTGGGGGGCATGCCCAACCACGCCACACCGTTCGGGGGCGATCCACAGGGAACAGCCGAGCAACGGGATGCCTTTGATACATCGCGCCTGAATTTCCTCGCGCTGATGTTTTGCCTGATGGTGGGTACCGTCGGTTTGCCCCACCTGTTGACCCGTTACTACACGACACCCACGGTAGCCGAGGCGCGCAGTTCGGTGGCGTGGTCTCTGGTTTTTATCGCCCTGTTGTACTTGTCTGCGCCCGCATTGGCGGTGTTGGTGAAGTACGAAGTCATGGCCCATTTGGTCGGGCAACCTTTTGACAGTTTGCCAGCCTGGGTGGCCCAATGGGCGCGTGACCCAAGCCTCCTGACAGTGTCCGATGTCAACGGTGACCACATCCTGCAGTTTGCGGAGTTGAAAATCAGCCCTGATCTGGTTATGCTGGCGACGCCCGAAATTGGGGGGCTTCCCTATGTGGTGTCGGTGCTGGTCGCCGCCGGTGGTCTGGCCGCAGCGTTGAGCACAGCGGATGGCTTGCTGCTGACCATTGGCAACGCATTGGCCCATGATGTCTACTTTGAAGGCGATGGTGACAAGGCCCAGGCCATGCGACGGGTCATGTGGTCCAAGTTCGCGTTGCTGGTTGTCGCCCTGATTGCTGCCTATGCCGCTGCGCAAAGGCCGGCTGGCATCCTGTACCTGGTATCGGCTTCGTTTTCGCTGGCGGGCGCGGCTTTTGTGCCGGTCATGGTGCTCGGAATTTTCTGGAAAAGTACAACACGGGCAGGCGCGGTTGCCGGCATGTTGGCCGGGCTGGGCGTGACCGTGTATTACATGGGTATCAATCTGCCCGCCGTACGCACCCTGTTGGGCCTGGCGGGAGAGGGCCTTTGGTGGGGCATACAACCAGTGTCCGCGGGCGTATTTGGCGTGGCGGCCGGCCTGGTCACCGCTGTCCTGGTGAGTCTGGTGACCCGACCCGAGCCCGCTGCCAACGCCTGACTTGCCGGGAATGGCTTGCGTGGGCTATAATCTTGGGCTTCGCCTTGCTGCACCTCAATTAGACGCTGAGGGCAGCTTTTCATTACCCCCTGAACATTTAATGTGGGGATATCCAAAAGGAGTATCAATGCGTCACTACGAAATCATTCTCATGATCCACCCGGATCAGAGCGAACAAGTTCCAGCCATGCTGGAGCGTTACAAAGGCATGATCACTGCCGGCGGTGGCAAGATCCACCGCGTGGAAGACTGGGGTCGCCGCCAGTTGGTCTACATGATCAACAAGCTTGCCAAAGCCCATTACCTGTGTGTCAACATCGAAGCCGACCAGGCCGTGATGTCCGAACTCGAACACGCGTTCAAGTTCAACGACGCCGTATTGCGCCATCTGACCGTGCTGAAGAAGAAGGCTGATACCGGCCCTTCGTCCATGATGAAGACCGTGGAGCGCGAAGAGACGCGCAAGACACAACAGGCTGAATACAACGCCTAACGAACCTTATTACTGACGGAGAGTGCCTGCCAATTCCCTTGTACTGAGTGCCTGTATCGCAGAGCTGGATGCCATGCGTTACACACCAGCTGGAATACCCGCCCTGAACCTACAGCTCGAACACGAGTCTGAGAC
>Ga0208509_1000025_pt1 | contig 99516 bp, 82 predicted proteins | sample LakWasMeta7_HOW4_2_FD_183857 | JGI IMG/M metagenome (GOLD analysis project Ga0208509, IMG submission 183857) | Freshwater sediment methanotrophic microbial communities from Lake Washington under simulated oxygen tension - Sediment Metagenome... | ecosystem: Environmental > Aquatic > Freshwater >...
CATTAACGCCTTCTGGCTGTCCGAATAGTAAATCCTTGTTCTTTGCTTCATCTGCAACACTCCTTCTGCACATGCAGAATTTAAGGTGTTGCATCGACCGGTTGAATCCAAGGCTGATAGCGGGTGCTGAAGTTTCCGAACTGGTTGCTCTGAAGCCGACGTTGACACCCATTCCTGTCGGCACGCGGGCCGCCATTGTGGGACGACGGTGATGCGCAGGTGGGCGAGGGTGTCGAATGCGTGCAGGCTCTCCTTGACAGTCAAAAAATATTCGGGGTTTGCGTCGAAGAATCGCTGGAGCACGGGCGCGTACTGCGCTGTCAGTTCAACAGCGCGCAGTGTCTGGTTCGGTGACCGCGGAAGACCGGTGGCCAGAAAAAGTTCGTATTCTGGGCATGCAGGCGAGCGGTGCTCCACGTCTGTTCTGATACCAGCACCGTCAGCCGCTTCATTTAACCTGCCTTACGTCACCTTGAACAAGTGCACATATGCCCGGCTAACCGGTAGCTCGCGCGCATGCCCCTTGATGCGCACAAACAAGCGGCTGGCGTCGTCACGCCGTGTGCCGGCCACGTGCGGCAGGTTGACCAGGGTCGAGCGGTGTACCTGCCAAAACTGATCCGGGTCGAGCTGCTGGACCAGCTCCGTGATCGGGGTGCGAATCAGATGCTCGGCCGTGGCCGTTTGTACGACTGTGTACTTGTCATCGGCGTGGAAGAACAGCACGTCGTCCACCGGGATCTGGTGCATCAGGTCACCCTGGGTGACCCGCACGAAGCGCAGGCGCGGTGCATCTTGGGCTGGTGTGCGTAGCAGGCGCTGCAAGACCTCGGACAGGCGCTCGTCCGGCACGTCGGGCTCGGCTGGGGGCGGCGCTACCAGTGCCGCCTTGACCCGTTCAATGGTGCGCGCCAGCCGTTCGGCTTTCAGGGGTTTGAGCAGGTAGTCCAGCGCGGCGTGTTCAAACGCTTCTACCGCATAGGCGTCGTAGGCGGTGACGAAGACCACACGCGTCAGGCCCTCGATACCCTGGGCGACCTCCAGACCGCTGAGGCCGGGCATCTGGATATCGAGAAATGCCAACTCCGGCTGCAGCTCTGCAATCTTGGCCGCTGCATCAATGCCGTTGCGGGACACATGGACGATCTCCAGCTCTGGCCAGAGCTGGTTCAGTTGGGTTATCAGGTACTGGGCCAGGTGGGGCTCGTCGTCGGCAATGAGGGCACGGGTCATAGGCTTGCGGTGTAGGGCAGATTCAAAAGAACGCGCGTGCCAACGGCTTGCGGCAGCAGGGTCAGCTGGGCATTGTCACCGTAGCGCGTGTGCAGCCGCTCACGGATGTTCGCCAGGGCCATGCCACTGCCGGCGTGCAGAGGGCGGCGCGGCGCGGACAGGCCCAGTCCGTCGTCATCGACACATATCTCCAGGCGCTGATCGAGCAGGCGCGCGGTGACGTGTACCCGGCCGCCGTCGACCTTGGGCTCCAGTCCGTGGTGAATGGCGTTCTCCAGCAGCGGCTGCAGTAGCAGTGGCGGCAACACGGCGGCGCGGGCTTCGGGGCTGGCCTCAATGGCAAAGATCAGGCGGTCGCCCATGCGGATCTGCAGCAGCAGCAGATAGCTTTGCGCCATTTCCAGTTCAGCTTCTAGCGTGCTGTCGGCATTGCGCAACTGGCCCAGGCTCAGGCGCAGATAGTCGGTAAAGGTTTCCAGCATCAGTTTGGCGCGCGGCGTGTCGCAGTCCATCAGGCTTTGCACATTGGCCAACGTGTTGAATAGAAAGTGCGGTTCAATCTGGGCCTGTAGCAGGCGCAGCCGCGATTCCGTGGCCTGCATCTGTAGCGCCTGGCGTTTGGAGCGTTGGCGCCAGCCGATCCAGTTGGCGGCGGTGATCAGCACGGTGATGGTCAGAAAATTTCTCAGCGTTTGCGGCTGCATGCTGACCTGGCCCCAGGCGTCAACACCCAGCAGTATGGTGATGAGACTCAAGCCGATGGCCGCGCCCAGCACGCTCCCCGTAACGCCGACCATGCTGAAGAATAGTCCGCGGTGCGAACCCTGCCCGTTGGCGATCCGATGCACCACGGCTGCCGGAAGGAGCCACGCCAGAACGCGGTACAGCGCATGGATCGTGTACCCGATGCTCAAACCAATGATCAGGTTGGCCGGCAGCGCATCCATCCACCAGGCGAGATCGCTCAGCTTGCCTGTGAACAAACCCGCCAGTGTCACCAGCGTCAATGAGATGGCCAATGCCAACCCGGTGCTGACCACCAGGCGGGCCCAGGCGGGCGCGCTGTGGTGTTTTTTGAAAACCCAGTAGGTCTTCCAGGCGTGGCTGAGGGTTGCGAGGGCTTCCATGCGGGGCAGTATAGGAGGCCCAGCCCCGGCTTGGCATGCACTTGCGATGAATCGACAGGACGGCGGACAGTTGGACAGAACGGTGGTTCTTTGGGCAGAAGCGCAACTCCAAACAGCACCATGTATGTCGCTACGTTAGACCATGAGAACCTGATTCCAGTTTATGGCGACCGACCTGCAACTGCGAATTCGTGCATCAAGGTTAACAAGTACAACTGCCCAGAACTTCAAGGCTGCACGATGACAGCGTCAAGCTGCAGCGCCTTGATCTTTTCCACGGCGGCTTGCGCATCGGTCTTGCTGCTGAACGGACCCACCCGAACGCGAATCTGGCGGCCCTTGGTGGACTTCAGTTCCTTGAGGACCGAGGGCAACTGCGCCTCCAGCAATTTGGCATGGGCACTGGCCGCGTTCTCGGGGATGGCAAACAGGCCGACGTTGATGAAATAAGGTTTGTCGGATGCGTCAGCCGTTTTCGTTGCCGTTACCGCGGCTGCGGCCGATGCTTTGCGTTTGGGCGCTTCCGTGGTGGCGGGCGTTTGCGCCTTTTTGGCGCGAACCACGGTCGGCTCGGTTTCCTTTTTGCTGCGTTCGTCCTTTGCAGGTGCGCTGGCTTTGGGAGTGACTTTGCTGGCGCTGGTCTTTGCAGTGGGTGTCGATGCCGGTGCGGATACCGGCACAGCGGCGGGCACCGATGCGGCGGCCATCGACGCAGACGCTACCGGGGCTGGCGCAGAGGCGGGCAGGGAGATCGATGCTGCGGTGACCGGTGCTGAGGCAGCAGGAGCCGAGGGTGTGGATGCGGATGCGGTGAACGCCGTGGCCATGGCGGCTGACGGTGCGGCTGCTGGGGCAGACGCCGGCGCGGTGGCCGCGCTGGCAACCATAGCGGGCGCCGATGGCACAGCAGGCGCCGCAGTGAGGTCCGTGGTTTTTCCCACGGCCACGTGACCAGCTTCCAGTGCGCCGTGCGGCATGACGGCCAGTGTGCTCAGCGCCGAAATCTGCACGTAGGAAAAAACAGCGACCACCCAGAACGCGGCGTTGGCGCAGGCCAGCCAGATGGCGCGTTGGCGCGTGGGGGCCTGGCGGTTGAGCTGTGCGCAGGCGTCTTCGACTTGGGTATGGGCGGTCAGCGCACTGGACATCTTCTTGCGGCACTCGGTGTGCAGCACGGCGTTGCCAAACAGCCCGGGTAGCACAAACGCCGCCAGGCCGAAGCCCAGGCCCATGGCCATCAACAGCGTGTCGGAGAACTGGAACACCAGCCGCCCAATGCCAAACACCAGCAAGGCGACGGCAACCACGATACCCACATAGGCCAGGGCGGCGGTCCAGAGCTGGCGAAAGGCCAGCCAGTTCAGGGTGGTCAGGCTGGCCGCGGTGTTCCAGCTGATGCCTGCGTGGTCGGCGGCTTCAAAGCGGGTGAAGATGGGCAGGTAGTAGTTGCCGTTGACCGGCCCGATGGCCGCGCGGTACAGCGCGGTGGTGACGTTTTCTTCCGGGGCCGGAGTGGCCGGGGCCGGGGCTGCAGAGGAGAACGTGGGTTCGATCATGGCTTATTTTGACATGGCGGCGGCCACTTCCTGGCCCAACTCGATGACGGCTAGCGCGTAGTAGCTGCTCCAGTTGTAGCGGGTGATGGCATAAAAGTTTTCGGTGCCGGCCAGGTACAGCGGCGGTGCATCGCCATTTTGCAGCTCCACCAGCGCCAGCGGGCCGTTGTGTTGCAGAGCGGACGCATCCAGTTCGGCGCCCAGTGTCACCAGGGTGGCGGCGCTGAAGGTGGGCAAGATGTCGGGCGCCAGCAGAGCGGCTTTTTCCAGGCCCTCGGCGATCAGGCGCACGGGATAGTGGGTGGGCATGCCGGCTTGCCACTGAAAGGCCTTGAAGTAGTTGGCGACCGAGCCAATGACGTCGGCGGCGCTGTGGAACAGGTCCACGCGGCCATCGCCGTCAAAATCCACCGCGTATTTGCTCCAGCTCGATGGCATGAACTGCGGCAGGCCCATGGCACCGGCGTAGCTGCCGCGCAGCGCCAGTGGGTCGGTGCCGGTGCGATGGGTCAGGGTCAAAAAGGCTTCCAGCTCCGACAGGAAAAATGCGGCGCGCTCCCGGGCACGCGGGTGCTCGGCCGGGAAGTCAAACGCCAGCGTGGTCAGGGCGTCCATCACGCGGTAGGTGCCCACCTGCTGGCCGTAAATGGTCTCCACCCCGACGATGCCGACGATGATGGCGGCCGGCACGCCGGTTTGCGCTTCGGCCCGATCCAGCGTCTCGCGGTTGTCCTGCCAGAACTTGACGCCGGCGCGTATGCGCACCGGGTCGATGAAGCGGCTGCGGTAGACAGCCCAGTTCTTGGCCGTGCCCACAGGCGGTGGCGCAATGGCGCGTGCAATGCCCGGCATGTAGTGCGACTGGCCGATGGCGTGGCGCACCCAGCGCGGCTCCAGACCCAGGCGCAGGGCTATGGCGTCGGCTTCGTGCAGTACCTCAGCTCGGGTGGCGTAGAGCGGGCCGTTGACCTCGACCTTGCGTTTGGCGTGCGCCGCATGCTTGGTGCGCTTCTTGGCGCTGGCATGGGCTTTGACCGGCGCTGCGGCCGAGACCTGTTGGTCATTCTGGTCGCTAGCCCTCGTCGATATTGAGCATATAGCTATCAAAAGTATAGCTAACGATTGAACGAGAGGGGTCAGGGTCGGAGAGGGATTCACGGAATGCGTTGCGGCCAGGGCAGGGAGCGGAATTCGCGTTGCAGTGTACCCAGTTGCTGGGCGTGGCTGTGGGGTGCGTAGCGCCAGGCTTCCATGCGTAGCAGCCAGTGGCCGATGGCGCTCAGGTCGGGGCTGTCGGTGTTGGCACGGTCTTGCAGCAGCGCCGCAATCTGCCGGGGCGGGGCGCTATCGGGCAGCGCCAGTCCGGCGCGCCGCAGGCGGGCGGTGGCACGGTGCAGCAGGCGCAGCCAGGGGTCCTGGCGGTGGCGTTCCCACAGCGTCCAGACGGCGCCGACCAGGCTGGCGGCCACCACCAGGGCGATCAGCAGGTAGGTCAGGTCTTCCCAACTGGGCGATTCGAACCCCAGGTTGCGCAGCAGGTCGAACTGCTTGCTTTGCGAATAGTTCAGCACCCACTGGTTCCAGCTGTTGTTGGCGGCTTCCCACAGGGCGCGCAGTTGCACCGTGAATTGCGGGTTGACACGTGCCAGCGCCTGGGCGATCACATTGCGCGGTGCCTCCAGCCGCACCAGGCTGCCGATGCGAGACGGCGCGACGGCCGAGGTGGGGTCCACCCGCACCCAGCCGGTGCCCGCCATCCAGACCTCGGCCCACGCGTGGGCATCACTCTGTCGTACGGTCCAGAAGCCGTCGACGGCATTCATCTGCCCGCCCTGGTAGCCGGTGACGATGCGTGCCGGAATGTTCAGGGCTCGCATTAGCAGCACAAAGCTCGACGCGATGTGTTCGCAAAATCCGGTCTTGCGGTCAAACCAGAACTCGTCCGCCGTGTGCGTGCCATACACACCGGGCTCCAGCGTGTAGGTGTAGCCGCCAGTGCGCAGGCGCTGCATGACGGCGTCGACCAGGGTCTGGGTCGTGGCTCCGGCATAACGCGGGTCGCGGCGCAGTTCGCGCGCCAGCTGCAGCGTGCGGGGGTTGAAGTTGGCCGGCAGGTTCAGATAGTCCTGCAGCCCGGCGACCATGTCTTGTGGCCCATGGCGAAACGCGGTGTTGCTCTTGGCGGAGTAGCGCACCAGCTCGGTGATGGGGTGGTCGGCGATCCACTGCAGGTCCGGCGTCATGGTGGCGCGGTAGCCGCTCAGCTCGGGGCGGCTGGCGGTGGCGTCCAGCACCATGATCCAGGGCCGGTTGTTGGGCTCCAGCGTGACCTGGTAGGACACGGTGGGGCCCTGCACTTCCAGCTCCGCGCTGAGTTGCTGGGGTGGCAACACGGTTGACCGTAGCGGCCGCCACTCGCGGCCATCAAAGGTGGTCAGTACCGGGCCGCGGAAGTAAATGTCGCTGGACGGCGGCGGTGCCCCGTTGAAGCGCACCCTCAGGGCCACGCTTTCGTCCAGGGCCAGGCTGGCAATGGTGCCCACCTGCATGCTGGCCGACAGCCCGCTACGCGCGCCCGGGGTGTCGCCGGGCACGCCCCACAGCGGCGCGATGCGCGGAAACAGCACAAACAGCACCGCCATGATGGGCGCGCCCAGCAGGGCCATCCAGCCCGCGGTCTTGGCCGCCTGCAGCAGCGGGGGGCGGCCCACCGGCATATGGCTGTTGACCAGGGCCGTCAGCAGGCCCAGCAGGCCCAACAACATGGCCATGGCAATGGGCAGGCTTTGCGACACGAAGAAGTTGCTCAGCAGCGTGAAGAACCCCAGGAAGAAGATCACGAAGGCGTCGCGCTGCGTGCGCATTTCCAGTGTCTTGAGGGACAGCAACACGACGATGTAGGTGGTGCCGGCTTCGTGTCCCGCCAGCGTGCGGTGGGTGAAGTAGGTGGCGCCGGTGGCCAGCACCAGCAGTCCCGTCAACCACCAGCGCGAGGGCAGGGCGGCGCTGCGCACGGCCAGGTATGCCCGCCACAGCAGAATGCCGGCCGCCATGGCGCTGCACCACACGGGCAGGTTGTTGACCTGGGGTGCAATGATCCAGGCGATGACGGCGAGCAAAAACAGCGTGTCACGCGCCTCGCGGGGAAGGGTCTTGAGGGCGCTAAACATGGGCCAGCGCCAGTGCCTGCAGGCAGTTTTTCTTGTGGGCTTCACCGCTACCAGGTGCGATCTCCTGTCCGGCCAGGCGCAGTCCGTATTGCAGGCCCTGCTTGTCGGCCAGCAGGACCCAGGCACACAGCCGTGACAGGGCCTGCTCCAGCGCCGGGCCGCCTGCTGTGTTGGCGGTGGCGGACAGGCCGGTATGGGCCAGGTCCAGCCACAACTCGAAGCGCTGCACCTGCTGGGCATCGCGGCTGACCAGTTCGTCGGTCTTGGCGGTCTTCTTCCAGACCACCAGCTTCAGCGGATCGCCCCGGCGGTAGGGCCGGATGCCATCAAATTCGCCGGTGCTCTGGCGTTGTACGGTGGCCTGGCCGCCCGCGCGGGGCTCGCCCGGTGGCAGCGGTGGTGGGTGCAGTTCGGGCGCCGGGTAGACCAGCACCTGGGCGGCGGGGCGCCACACGGTCCAGACCCGAAACGTGCCCAGTGGAAAGCGCGTCTCTGCGGTGAGCGCGGGCACGCGGTGCAGACCGCGGCGCTGGGGCTGAAACGCCACCTGGACCTTGGCACTGCCCTGGGCCGGCACGTCGGTCCAGCTCCAGTGCTGGGTGCCCAGCACCGCCAGGCCAATGCCATAGCGCACGGAGCGCCGGTCGCTCAGAAGGTTGACGCCAATCTCGACGTTAGCCCCCGCGAAATGGGCATCTGGCGCTATCAAATGCATAGTGATCCCGCGCAGCGTGCCGTGGCACACCTGCATGCCGACCACGGCGCTGCCGGTCAGCAGAAAGGTCAGCACATAGCCCAGATTGAGCTGGTAGTTGATGGACGCCACTAGCAGCACCAGCAGCGTTGCGCCCAGCATGAAGCCGGGTGCAGTGGGCAGGATGTAGACATTGCGCTGGGTCAGGGTGACGGTGTCGCGTGGCGGGACGCGGTTGATGAACCATTGGTTCACACGCGCACGCAGCAGGCAAAACGGATTCCATGTCAGAGCACCCGTGGAACCGGCAGAAAATGTCGCCCCCAGGCTTGTCGCTTCGCGTACTACGCTGCCCCCCGAGGGGGCTCTCGCGCCTAGGGGCGGCCCGGCGGCGCTCATGGCCATGCCCTCGTCATGGTAGGGGCACGGCGGCCAGCATGGCGCGCACCTGCTCCACCGCGCCGCGTGCGGAGTCGCCCACCGGGATCAGGCGATGCGCAATGGTTTGTGGGAGTGTGGCCTGCACATCGTCAGGCGCCACATAGTCGCGCCCGCTGAGCAGGGCCTGGGCCTTGGCGGCCCGCACCACGGCAATGCCGGCACGCGGCGACAGGCCTTGCAGGAACCACTGGCCCGAGCGGGTGGCGGCGATCAGGTCCTGCACATAGTCCAGCAAGGGTCCTGCCGCATGCACGGCCAGCACCTGTTGTTGCAGTTGCTGCAGCTCGGTTTGCGACAAGAGGCTGGGCAGGCGTTCCACGATGTCGCGGCGGTCATGGCCCATCAGCAGTTCGCGCTCGGCCATGCGGTCCGGGTAGCCCAGCGAGATACGCATCAGGAAGCGGTCCATCTGCGACTCGGGCAGGGCATAGGTGCCGAGTTGGTCCAGCGGGTTTTGCGTGGCGATGACAAAGAACGGTTGCGGCAGCGGTCGGGTCTCGCCCTCGATGGTGACCTGCTTTTCTTCCATCGCTTCGAGCAGGGCGCTCTGGGTCTTGGGGCTGGCGCGGTTGATCTCGTCGGCCAGCAGCACCTGGGCAAAGATGGGTCCGGGGTGGAATACAAAGGCCTCCTTGCCGCGCTCGTAGATGGAGACGCCGGACAGGTCGCTGGGCATCAGGTCCGACGTGAACTGCACGCGCGAGAACTGCAGGCCAAAGGTGCGGGCCAGGGCATGGGCCAGGGTTGTCTTGCCGACACCGGGCACATCGTCAATCAGCAGGTGGCCACCGGCGAGCAGGCAGGCGACGCAATCCTGGATCTGTGCCGGCTTGCCCACAATCACCGTGTTAAGCTGATCGAGCAAGGATTTGAGTTTATGTTGAGCGTCCATGTCAGGACGTTACCCGAAATTTTTGAGATGCGAGTGCTTTGGTGAACAAGACCGGTTACTTTACCCACCCCGATTGCTGGAAACACGAAATGGGCGAGGGGCACCCCGAGTGCCCGCAGCGCCTGTCTGCCATTGACGACCGATTGTTGATTTGCGGTGTCAGCGATGCACTGGAATGGCGTGAGGCGCCGCAGGCTTCCGTTACCGACATTGAGCTGGCCCACGGCCGTATGCATGTGGCGGCCTTGCGCGGCCTGACCGATGGGCTGCGCGAAGAGATTGACGCGGGTGGTCCGACGCATGCCCAGATCGATCCCGACACTTCGCTCAATGTGCACACCTGGGATGCAGCCCTGCGCGCCGCGGGCGCGGCCATAGCGGCTACCGATGCCGTGATGGCCGGCGAGCTGGCGAACGCGTTCTGTTCGGTCCGGCCGCCCGGCCACCATGCCTGCCGCGACAAGGCCATGGGCTTTTGCTTTCTGAACAACGTGGCCATTGCGGCGCGCTATGCTCTGGAGCGCCATGGCCTCAAACGGGTGGCCATCGTCGACTTTGATGTGCATCACGGCAATGGCACCGAGAACATCATTGCCGGGGACCAGCGCATTCTGATGGTCAGTTTTTTCCAGCACCCTTTTTACCCCGAGGGCGGCTCGCGCTCCAATGCCAGCAACCTGGTCAATCTGCCCGTGCCTGCGTACACAAAAGGCCCCCAGGTGCGCGAGCTGATCGAGGCCTACTGGCTGCCACGCCTGGAGGCCTACAAGCCCGAGATGGTGTTCATCAGCGCCGGCTTTGATGCCCACCGCGCCGACGACATGGGACAGATGGGTCTGGTCGAGGCCGACTACGCCTGGATCACCCAGCGCATCAAGGACGTCGCGCAACGCCACGCCCAGGGGCGCATCGTGTCGTGTCTGGAAGGCGGCTACAACCTGGACGCGCTGGCGCTGAGCGTGGAGGCCCACATCCGCGTACTGGCAGACATCTGATGGCCAGTTCTTCCCGCATTCCCGCGCCACCGCCCATTGACGATCTGGACGGGTGGCTGGCCGCCTTTACCCAGCCCACGGTCCTGGTCGAACTGTTGGTGCTGGCCGCGTGCGTGGCGCTGGCCTGGGGGCTGGTCACGCTGCTGCGCCGCTCCCTGGGCGCCTATGACGGGCGCTCCATCTGGTTTGGCCAGCGGGCGGTCGATGGCGTGCTGTTTCCGCTGGTGCTGCTGTGTCTGGGCTCTGTGGCATTGGGGGTCCTCGGTGCTTTTGTGCGGGTTGCCATCTTCAAGGTGGCGATACCGGTCCTGGTGGCGCTGGTGGTCATACGGGTCGGTGTCAAGGTCTTGCGCGTCGCCTTTGAAGAGGCCCGCTGGGCCCGCTCGCTAGAGCACACCATTTCCTGGGTGGCCTGGCTGGCCATGGTGTTGTGGGTCAGCGGGCTGCTGCCCGTGGTGCTCAACGAACTGGACCTGATCACCTGGAAGGTTGGCGGGGCCACGCTGTCGGTGCGCAATGTGATCGAAGGTCTGTTGACGGCAGGTGCCGTGCTGATCCTCACGCTATGGATATCGTCGGCCATCGAGACCCGGCTGCTGCGCTCGGCCACCGGCGGTGAGTTGTCGCTGCGCAAGGCGGTCAGCAATGCGACCCGGGCCATGCTGATGTTCGTCGGCCTGATGCTGGCCCTGTCCGCCGTGGGCATTGACCTGACGGCGCTCTCGGTCCTGGGCGGCGCCGTGGGCGTGGGCATTGGCTTTGGCCTGCAAAAGCTGGCGGCCAACTACATCAGCGGCTTTGTCATTCTGGCCGAGCGCAGCATGCGCATTGGCGACAGTGTGCGGGTCGACAACTTCGAGGGCATCATCACCCAGATTAACGCCCGCTACACCGTCGTGCGTTCGCAGGCCGGGCGCGAGTCCATCGTTCCCAATGAGTTGTTGATCACCAGCCGGGTGGAGAACCTGTCGCTGGCGGACAGCCATCTGCACCAGACGACGGTGGTGTCGGTGGCCTATGACAGTGACGTGGACCAGGTCACCAGTCTGCTGATGCAGGCGGCGCTGGCCCAGGACCGGGTGTTGCGCACGCCCCCGCCCGCGGTCTTTCTGACGGCCTTTGGGGCCGATGGCCTTGAATTTACCGTCGGCTACTGGGTGCGTGATGTCGAGAACGGCCAGATGAACCTGCGCTCGGATGTGAACCGCGCCATCCTTGCCACGCTGCGCGCCAACCAGATCGAGATTCCCTACCCGCAACGCGTCATCCACAGCCGCTGACCCAGTAGCGACAAATTGCACTTGCGATAGCGGTTGGCCCCCACGCTCTGCCGCTGCGCGGGTCGCTGCCCCCCAAGGGGGCGCGTTTCGGCTTGGGGCGGCCCGGCGCCGAAACTGTCCATTCTGGGGTTATAATTCAAAAAAGCACGATCGTTCTATTTTTGAATTTGTGCTGGAAGGTCATCCTGGCGACCATTGGCGGGGGTGACGCGGACTAGAATCCGAGAGTTGACGTGCACGTCAAGTAGACAAACCAATTTGTAACCATCTGGAGCGGCAGCAATGAAAGTCCTGGTAAGCGTGAAGCGCGTAGTCGATTACAACGTGAAGGTTCGGGTCAAGTCCGACGGCAGTGGTGTGGATATCGCCAACGTCAAGATGAGCATGAACCCCTTTGACGAAATTGCCATCGAAGAGGCCGTGCGTCTGAAAGAAAAGGGTGTGGTAACCGAGGTCATCGCCGTCTCCTGTGGCGTGACCCAGTGCCAGGAAACCCTGCGCACCGCCATGGCCATTGGCGCCGACCGTGCCATCCTGGTCGAAACCGCCGTCGAACTGCAACCCCTGGCCGTGGCCAAGCTGCTCAAGGCCCTGATCGACAAGGAACAACCTGGCTTGATCATCCTGGGCAAGCAGGCGATTGACGACGACTGCAACCAGACCGGCCAGATGCTGGCCGCGTTGGCCGATCTGCCCCAGGGCACGTTTGCCAGCAAGGTCGAGATCGTCGACGGCAAGGCCAACATCACGCGCGAAGTCGACGGCGGATCTGAAACCGTGTCGCTGACCCTGCCTGCGGTGATCACCACCGACCTGCGCCTGAACGAGCCCCGCTACGTGACCCTGCCCAACATCATGAAGGCCAAGAAGAAGCCGCTGGAAACCTTCACCCCCGAAGCCCTGGGTGTTGACGTCAGCCCCCGCATCAAGACCCTCAAAGTGGTCGAGCCACCCAAGCGCAGCGCCGGTATCAAGGTGCCCGATGTGGCCACTCTCGTTGCAAAACTGAAAACTGAAGCGAAGGTAATCTGATCATGACCTCTCTCGTCATCGCCGAACACGACAACGCATCCATCAAGGGTGCAACCCTGAACACCATCACCGCCGCACTCAAATGCGGTGGCGACGTGCATGTATTGGTCGCTGGCAGCAATGCCGGTGTTGCTGCTGCGGCTGCCGCGCAGATCGCTGGCGTTGCCAAAGTGCTGCATGCGGACGCGGATGGCTTCGCCCACGGCCTGGCCGAAAACGTGGCCGCCCAGGTTGTCGCCGTGGCCGCCAGCTACAGCCACATCCTGTTTCCGGCTACCGCATCGGGCAAGAACGTGGCACCCCGCGTGGCTGCCAAGCTGGACGTCGGTCAGATATCCGACATCACCAAGGTCGACAGCGCCGACACCTTTGAGCGCCCGATCTACGCCGGCAATGCCATCGCCACCGTGCAAAGCCTGGACGCCACCAAGGTGTTGACCGTGCGCACCACCGGGTTCGACCCGGCCGCTGCCACCGGTGGTAGCGCCGCGGTTGAAGTGTTGACGGCCGTGGGTGCCAGCGCCCAATCGACCTTCATGGGCTCCGAAATCGCCAAGAACGACCGCCCCGAACTCACCGCTGCCAAGATCATCGTCTCCGGTGGCCGGGCTCTGGGCTCCAGCGAAAAGTTCATGGACGTCATGACCCCGCTGGCTGACAAGCTGGGCGCCGCACTGGGTGCATCGCGCGCGGCCGTGGACGCAGGCTATGCGCCCAACGACTGGCAAGTGGGCCAGACCGGCAAGATCGTCGCGCCCCAGTTGTACATTGCGGCCGGTATCAGCGGCGCGATTCAGCACTTGGCCGGCATGAAGGACAGCAAGATCATCGTGGCGATCAACAAAGACCCTGAAGCCCCGATCTTCAGCGTGGCTGACTATGGCCTGGAGGCGGACCTGTTTGTGGCCGTGCCAGAGTTAGTGGCGGCTCTGTAAGGTCTGACCAGACCAGGGCATCGCTTGCGATGCCCTTTTTTTTCGTTTGTTTTAATTTCTTTTTTCGCCCATTCCGAAGGTGCCCCATGAGTTACGTCGCCCCCGTCAAAGACATGCTGTTCAACATCCAGCACCTGGCCAAGATTGACCAGATTGCGCAGATTCCCGGTTTCGAGGACGCGGGCCTGGATACGGCGCAGGCCGTGCTCGAAGAGGCCGCCAAGCTGGCCGAAGGCGTGCTCGCGCCGCTGAACTGGGAGGGGGACAAAAACCCGTCGAGCTGGAAAGACGGCGTGGTGACCGCCACCCCCGGCTTCAAGGAAGCCTTCAAGCAGTTCACCGAAGGTGGCTGGCAGGGTCTGCAGCACCCGGTGGATTTCGGTGGCCAGGGCCTGCCGAAAACCATTGGTGCGGTCTGTGGCGAAATGGTCAACAGCGCCAACATGAGTTTTGCCCTGTGCCCGCTGCTTAGCGACGGTGCCATCGAAGCCTTGCTGACAGCCGGCTCCGACGAACTCAAGGCTACCTACCTGAAGAACCTGGTGGCCGGCAAGTGGACCGGCACCATGAACCTGACTGAGCCCCAGGCCGGCAGCGATCTGGCCGCCGTGCGCACCCGTGCCGAACCACAGCCCGATGGCACGTTCAAGATCTTCGGCACCAAGATCTTCATCACCTGGGGTGAGCACGACATGGCCGAGAACATCATCCACCTGGTGTTGGCCCGCGTGCAGGGCGCGCCCGAAGGCGTCAAGGGCATCAGCCTGTTCGTTGTACCCAAATTCATGGTCAACAAGGATGGCAGCCTGGGCGCGCGCAATGACGTGCACTGCGTTTCCATCGAACACAAGATGGGCATCAAGGCCAGCCCCACCGCAGTGCTGCAGTTTGGCGACCACGGTGGCGCTGTCGGCTACATCGTTGGCCAGGAAAATCGCGGCCTGGAGTACATGTTCATCATGATGAACGCCGCCCGCTATGGCGTGGGCGTGCAGGGCATTGCGATTGCCGAGCAAGCCTACCAGACGGCCGTGCGCTTCTCGCGTGAGCGCGTGCAAAGCCGCCCGGTCGATGGCACGGTGGCGGCAGGCGCCTCCATCATCCACCACCCCGATGTGCGCCGCATGCTGATGACCATGCGCGCCTATGTAGAAGGCTGCCGTGCCATGGCCAGCGTAGCGGCAAGCGCCTACGACGCGGCCCACCACCACCCGGACGCCGATACCCGCAAGGTCAACCAGACCTTCTATGAATTCATGGTTCCTTTGGTCAAGGGCTACAGCACCGAGATGAGCCTGGAGGTCACGTCACTGGCCGTGCAGGTACATGGCGGCATGGGCTTCATTGAAGAAACCGGTGTGGCCCAGTACTACCGCGACGCCAAGATCCTGACCATCTACGAAGGCACAACCGCCATCCAGGCCAATGACCTGGTGGGGCGCAAGACGTCGCGCGACGGTGGCCAGACCGGTAAGCTGCTGGCAGTGCAGATTGAAGGCACGGAAGCCGAGTTGATCAAGAGTGGCACGCCCGACGCACTGGCGGTTGCCAAGCGTCTGAAGGCCGCCCGCGAAGCCTTTGTCGATGTGGTGAACTTTGTCGCTGGTAACACCAAGGCCAGCCCGAATGCCGTGTTTGCAGGCAGCGTGCCCTACCTGATGCTGGCGGGCAATGTGATGGCCGGCTGGCAAATGGCGCGCGCACTGTTGGTGGCGCAAGAGCAAATCGCCGCCGGTACCGACGTGCCCTTCATGCAAGCCAAGATCACGACGGCACGTTTCTACGCCGACCACCTGCTGGTCAAGGCCGGTGGCATGCGTGACAGCATTGTTGACGGTGCGGACTGCGTCACGGCGCTGGCGCTGGAGGCATTCTGAGCATGTCCAAACTCCCTGGCGCTCTGGCGCACGTGCCGTTCCCGGTGATCGGCTCACCGCTGTTCATCATCAGCAATCCCAAGCTGGTCATTGCCCAGTGCATTGCCGGCGTGGTGGGTTCCATGCCCGCGCTCAACGCGCGCCCGGCCGAGCAGCTGGAAGAGTGGCTGATCGAGATCACCGAAGGCCTGGCCGCCTACAACGCGGCCCACCCCGATGCGCCTGCCGCTCCGTTTGCGATCAACCAGATCGTGCACAAGAGCAATGACCGCCTGGAGCACGACATGGCGATGTGTGTGAAGTACAAGGTGCCCATCATCATCACCAGTCTGGGCGCGCGCGAAGACATCAACGCCGCCGCCCACAGCTACGGGGGCGTGGTGCTGCACGACATCATCAACAACAAGCATGCGCGCAAGGCCATCGAGAAGGGCGCCGATGGCCTGATCGCCGTGGCAGCGGGCGCGGGTGGCCATGCGGGCGTGAAGAGCCCGTTTGCGCTCATGCAGGAAATTCGCCAGTGGTTCGACGGCCCTGTAGCCTTGTCGGGTTCCATCTCCACCGGTGACGCGGTGTTGGCGGCCCAAGCCCTGGGTGCGGATTTTGCGTATATCGGTTCGGCCTTTATTGCCACCGAGGAAGCGCGCGCTGCGGAGGCCTACAAACAGGCCATCGTGGAAGGCAGTTCAGACGACATCGTCTACAGCAACCTGTTCACCGGCGTGCACGGCAACTACCTGGCACCCAGCATCCGGGCGGCCGGTCTGGACCCCGAAAACCTGCCGGTCAGCGACCCCAGCAAGATGAACTTCGGCGGTGCTGGCGCGGCCAAGGCCTGGAAGGAAATCTGGGGCTGCGGCCAGGGCATCGGCGTCATCAACAAGGTGCAGGGTGCGGCCGATTTCGTGGCCCAACTCAAGCGCGAATACGCGCAGGCTCGCGCACGGCTGATGGCTCTGCATTAGCACCACTAATGCCTGCGCAATGTTGCACCCGCTAGGGTGTAACCCGGTGCGTGCTGCGAACAGTGAGGCCCTACAGTGGGCCTCACTTTTCTTCGGAACACACCACACCATGTCAACTCACCATTCCCGCCGCGGTGCCATCAGCTTGCTGGCGCTGGGGCTAGCTTTTCCAGGTGCCTTGCTGCAGGGTTGCGACAGCGCGCCGTCCACGATCAAGATCGGCGTCGCACAGCCCCTCACAGGTGGTCTGGCGGCCTTGGGGCAAGACCTGCTCAACGGCGTCAACCTGGCGGTTGAAGAGCTCAATAAGGAAGGTGTGCGGGTCAAAGGCAAGGCTGTCAGATTCGAAGTAATCGCGGTCGATGACAGAGCCAATGCCGATACGGGGCGCGAAGTGGCGCGCCAGCTGGTGGACGCCGGCGTGGTGGCGGTGATCGGGCATCTGAATTCCGGCGTGAGCATTGCCGCGGCGCCCATTTATGCGGAGCACAACATTGCGCAGATGGCAATTTCCACCAACCCGAAATACACCAATCTGGGACTGTCCACCACGTTCCGTCTGGTTGCCAACGACACGCTGCAAGCCAAGGCCATCGGCAGCTACTCCGTGACCAAGTTTCGTTCCACAAAATTTGCCGTGATTGACGATGGCACGCCCTACGGCAAGGATCTGGCGGCCGGAGCCATTCAGGAATTGACCGGAGCCAAGAAAGAGATCGTCATCCACGCCTCGTTGGACGACAAGACCCGCGCCTTTGATGAGCTGGCGGGCAAGCTCAAGGCGGGCGGTGTGGAGGCCATCGTCACGACGTTGAATGATTTCCAGACCGTGGCCCTGCTGCAGGCACTGGCGAAGATAAGCTACACCGACGTCTATTTACTGGGTGGCGACACCATCAAGACCACGGACATGCTCAAGGGCGTGGGCCTGGGCAAAGGCTTGTATGCGACGTCCCCCATCCTGGAGGCCAAGGAGTTTGCCGCAGGCGGGGCGTTTCTGGAGAAGTACCGCGCCAAGTACAAAATCGCACCGGCCTATGCCGGTCACTACACCTACGACGCCATGTACGTGCTGGCTGCGGCCATTCGGCGCACCGAGTCGGCCAAGCCGGCGGACATCGTGCAGGCGCTACGCAAGATCGATGGCTACGCGCCCGTGACCGGCTCCATGAAGTGGGACGCGCGTGGTGAGCAGCGCTATGGCGTCATTGGTGTTTACGCAGCGACGGAAAAGGGTTGGGAATCCCAGGTGCGCTCCGACACCTGGTGAGCGGGGGGCTTGGCTGCTGGTGCGTGCTAGCATGAACGGATGAACCGCAAAGCCACAACACTTCTTCGCTGGGCGGTGGCCTTGCCGTGCGTTGCCATCGCCCTGGCTCCCAGCGCCTGGGGGCAAGGCTCGCCGACCCTGAGCAAGGTCGAACAAACCGGCATGATCACACTGGGCTACCGTGTGAGCTCGCTACCCTTTTCGTATCTGGACGAGAAACTCAACCCCATTGGTTATTCGATGGACCTGTGCTACAGGATTGTGGATGCCGTCAAAGTAAAACTGAAACTGCGCAATCTGCAGGTCAAGCTTTTCCCTGTGACGTCGGCCACGCGCATTCCTCTGGTGGTCAATGGCACGGTGGACCTGGAATGCGGCATCACCACCAACACGCTGGAACGGCAAAAGAGCGAAGCCTTTTCCGTCACCACCTTTGTTGCGGTCAGCCGCTTGCTGGCCAAGAAATCCTCCAACATCCAGACGCTGACTGACTTGCAAGGCGAACCCGTGGCGTCAACCGTGGGGACCACCAGCATCCGCAACCTGCATGAACTGAACCTGGCCCAGAAGCTCGACATGAAAATTCTGGCGGGGCTGGACGATGCCGAGTCGTTCCAGATGGTGCAGACCGACCGTGCCGTCGCGTACCTGATGGACGACGTGTTGCTGCGCAGCCTGGTGGCCAGTGCCAAAAACCCGGCCGAATTCAGCATTTCTGCGGAGAGTATGTCCATTGAACCCTATGGCATCGCGCTGGCCAAAGGCGATGCCGCATTCAAGCAACTGGTGGACGACGTACTGGTGGGCATCTTTCGCAATGGTGAGATCCACACCATTTACAGCAAGTGGTTTCAGTCGCCCATTCCCCCCAAGGGCATCAACCTGCAGCTTCCGATGAGCGCGGCTTTGAAGAAAGCGATTGCCACACCCACCGATAGTGGCGATCCCAAACACTATGAGTAAGTTGGGGCGGCCCTTCGGCAAAACCTACCGATAGCTGTCAATGGACAGCGCATGCCGGTGCAGTTTGTCGTACAGCGTCTTCTTGGCGATGCCCAAGGCCTCCGCCACCGCTGCGGGGCGGCCTTGGTGCGTTTTGAGGGCCTGCTCGATCAGAACTTTCTCGACCACGTCCATTTGTTGCACCAGCGTCGACGGTGTTGCCTCGCCGGATACTGCCCCCGCACTCTCACCCGCCTGCGGCAACTCCAGTACATAGCGATCGGCCACATTGCGGACCTCGCGCACGTTGCCTGGCCAATCGTGGGCCATCAGGTCCTGCATGCGCGGGCCTGTCAGCGTGGGGACTTCGCAGCCATAGCGCTGGGCTGCCTGCGCCACGAAGTGTTCAAACAGTAAGGGCACGTCTTCCTTGCGCTCACGCAGCGGTGGCAGTTGCACCACCGCCACGTTGAGCCGGTAATACAGGTCGCTGCGAAACCTCTGCTCGCGGCTCAGTGCCAGCAGATCGCTTTTGGTGGCCGCCACCACGCGAATATCGACCTTGACCTCTTCATTGGAGCCCAGCCGCTCGACCTTGCGCTCCTGCAACACGCGCAACAGCTTGACCTGAAACAACAGCGGCATGCTTTCAATTTCGTCCAGCAGCAAAGTCCCGCCATTGGCATGTTCGATTTTTCCCACGCGCCGTTTGCTGGCGGTGGTGAAAGCCCCGGCCTCGTGACCGAACAGCTCGCTTTCAAACAGCGTTTCAGGTAGCCCGCCGCAGTTGAGCGCGACAAAATGCCGATCCCGGCGTTTGCTGTGGTCGTGCAGGCAGCGCGCGACCAGCTCCTTGCCGGTTCCGGTTTCGCCCACGATCATGACGTCGGCAGACGTACCGGCCAGCTTCAGCACCTGCTCCCGAACCCGGACCATGGCTGCGGAGTTGCCCAGCAATGCAACTTCAATTCCGATCTTTTGCTGGAGTTGGGCGCGCAGGTCTTCCACCGCCATGCTCAGTACGCGTTTCTCCAGGGCGCGCTGGGCGGTTTCTATGAAACGTTCCGGGGAAAACGGCTTTTCAATAAAGTCATAGGCGCCTGCGCGCATGGCCTGCACGGCCATGGCCACATCGCCGTGCGCCGTGATCAGCACGACGGGAATGGCAGGATTGACCGTCGCCATGTACTCCAACAACTGCACGCCGTTCATGCCAGGCAACTGGACATCGCTGATGACGATGCCTTGCAGGCCGGACCACAGGTGTGGCAATGCGGCTTCGGCCGAGTCGCAGGGCACCACTTCAATGCCCGTCAGCTCCAGTGTTTGTGTCAGGCTGCGCCGTACCGTGGCGTCGTCCTCCACAAACACCACCTTGAATCCCTCAAACATGGTTTTCCCCTTGCGCCAGCTCCAAATCAAACTCAAACGCCAGCCCCTGCAGGCCCTTGTGGGCGCGCAGCGTGCCGCCAAACTCCCGCACGATGTGCGACGAAATCACCAGACCCAAGCCCAGTCCTTCGCCGCTGGCCTTGGTGGTGAAGAACGGCTCGAACAGGCGCGCCAGCATGTCGTCCGGCAAACCCGCCCCGGTGTCCTCGACACGAACCCGCACACGCTGACCCTCGGCGGGCAAGGTACTGATGGTAAGCACCTTGACCGGCTGGTCCCGCATGGCGTCCAGCGCATTGGTGGCCAAATTCACTAGCACCTGCTCCAGGCGATTGAGGTCGCAGCACACCAGGGGTTGCCCGGCAATGTTCACATCCACGCGAACCTGCTCGGCACGGAAGCGGTGCTCCAGCAGGCGCTGCATGTACTCCACCGCGGCGACCAGTGATACGGGTTGGTGCACCCCGTGCGACTTGCGGGCAAACGATTTCAATTGCGCCGTGATGCTGCCCATGCGTTCGGCGACCTCGCTGATGGCTTTGAGATTTTCATCCACATCGGCCATGCGGCCTGCGGCCAGCAACATTGCGGTGTTTTTGGCCAGGGCGCGCAGAGCGGTCAGGGGCTGGTTGATCTCGTGGGAAATGCCGGCCGACATCTGCCCCAGAGCGGCCAGTTTGCCGGCTTGAACCAGTTCGTCCTGTACCAGCTGGCGCTCCTGCATCTCGTTGACCAGTTCCGCATTGGCCTGACGCAATTCACCGGTGCGTTGGGCGACCCTGCCTTCCAATTGGGCATTCGCCTCCTGCAGCGCGTTGCGCGCCCCTGAAATCTGGCGCAATGCCCGGCGGCGCTGCCAAAGGTACAGGGCCAACACGCCCAGGAAGGCAGCGAATGCGCCGCCGCCCCACGCGGCGTAGCGCGCGTTGCGCCATACGCTGTGGGGATCCGACAAAATCATGACGCGCCAGCCCAGCAAGGGAATGTCTCGTTCCTGTGCCATATGCTGGGAGAACTGGCCATCCGGCTCCCAAATGCGGACTTGGCGCGCACCCCGGACCCCCTGCTTTTCGACCACCATATTCAGCGGGCGGATGGCTTGGCGGGGGTACTGTTCCGCGTAACGCAGCAAGGCCACCGGCTCCTCGCCGTCGATACCCACGGATTTGTATTTCCATTGGCGAACCGACGACATGATGACGACACCTTCCTCGTCGATGACCAATAGTTTTTCGCTTTCAGAGCGAATCCCCAAGTCCATCCAGGTGGCCTCGAGCGGGTCCAGACTCAGCTTGACACCCACGATCCCGACGACAAGCGCGTCACGCCGCACGGGCTGTGCGAAATAGTATTCGGACGCACCAGTGTCTGCGTTGGCAACAAAGACCTGGGACCGTTGCGCTTGCAATTTGCGTGACAACAATGATGGCAGTGCCACAGAACCTGCATCACCCGCCAGCGACCGGTAGCCTTCGCTGGACGCCAGCAGTGTCCCGGCAGGGTCCAGCGCAAAGGTGGTGATGGCGCTGGCCCTGACCTTGAAGTTGGCGAGTTTGCGGCCGGCGCCGGCACGGGCCATCTGGCTATCGGGGTTCCGGAACAATGCCTCGATGTCCGGGTCCATTTCGATCAGGCTGGGAAGGTAGGCATGTTTACCCAGCTCGCTTTCCAGCGTGGAGGCGTAGAGATCCAACTGGCGGTGCGCGACGTCATCGAGCTGCTCGAACCCCTTGCGCTCGCTCCACGCATATGCCGCGACCATGCTCGCCGCAACTGCCGCGACCAAGCCCAGCCAGGCGAGTGCTGATCTGAGCCAGCGCGGCACAACGGAGTGGCGTTTCAGTGGTGGGGAGCCATGCATATCGACGACAAATGCGCGCAGTATCACCCCAAATCAGCCAGAAGCAGGGTCCACAAGCCTGGCCCGCGGAAATTAATTGCGCGGGGCAATTGCCGCGTGTGTAGAAGTCCGCACGCCCCAAAGCGGCCCTGTGCAGATTTCTACACAGCAGGGGAGTCGGAGGCGATGCCGAAACCATACCTGTTTACAAATCAAGGGCTTGCAAAGAGGGGCTCCGCCACTGCTGCTGGCACGGTCTGTGCTCAGGGATTCCAACACCTACAAGGAGACATGTCGTGGAAGCAATGGACACACTGACCCAGCCAACGCGGATTTCGGTACCCAGGCCGAAGCGCAAACATGCAGCGTCCACGCTGCCGGGGCTGAGCTTGCCCGAGCTTGCGCACGTGTCGACCACGCCAGATGCCGTTGGCGACGAACACACGCTCGCCCTACTGGACCGCTGTATTGCCGAAACGACCTTTGAATCCTGTGAAGGCGTCGTCGTAACGGATGCAGACCTTCGCTCACTGAAGGTCAACAACTCATTCACCCGTATCACGGGCTATAGCAAGCGTGAGGCCATTGGGTCCCGTTCGACCGTTCTCAGTGACATCCGTGAACACCTGGTGCGGTACCGGAGCTGGAACGATGAAGTGATCGGCCGCAAGAAAAGTGGGGAGGCCTATTCTGCAAAGCTGAGGGTCAAGGCCGTCGTTGACGCCCACGACTGCGTGACGCACTACATCGCCACGTTCAAGGATCTCAGCGCCAAAAAGGCCTTGCAAAAGAAGATCACCCATCTTGGTTTTACGGACTCGTTGACCGGTCTTAAAAATCGCTCGGCCTTGCTCATCAGTCTGCAACGCGCCATCGATAAAAGCCATGAGCAACAGAACTACGCCGCAGTCTTGCTCGTGGATATGGATGACTTCAGGAGCCACAATGTGCGGCTGGGCCATCAGGCAGGCGACATGCTGTTGCAGCAATCGGCGTGGCGCCTGGGCCAGGCTCTGGGCCCCAACGTCGCGGTCGCACGGCTCTACGCCGACAAGTTTCTGATTGTCCTGGAAGAGTTGGGCGCCACGCCAGACGAAGCGGGAGTCAGCGCACAACAGATGGCGGCATGCGTTCGCAACTGTTTTTCAGAAGCTTTCGACATCTGTGCCGCGCCCGTGCACGCCACAGTGAGCATGGGTCTCTGCCTCATAGGAATGCAGGACGTCATCAGTACCGATGTCCTGATCGACCGCGCTGAAATGGTGACATTCGACGCCAAACAGGCCGGGGGAGACTGCCTCTTTTCCTTTGAGTTCGGCGCCATGGAACACGGGGCGTAGGCCCGCATTCGGCTTGCGAAAGCAAGAAAAGGCTAGCCCAGCGCCTCGCGCACAAAGTCCAGCCGGTCCTGGCCAAAGAACATCGCATCCCCCACAAACACCGTGGGCGCACCAAACACGCCGCGCGCCACGGCCTCTTCCGTATTGGCCTTCAGCGCGGCCTTGATGTTGGCATCGTTGACCAAGGCGAACACTTCGGCTGGATCAAACCCCGCTTCAACCAGCGTAGCCGCTGTCACCGCAGGGTCGTTCAGGTTGGCGCCCTTCACCCACAGCGCGGTGAACACCGCACCGAGGAATGCGTCACAACGCGCCGGCTGGCGCATCTGCATGCCGATCACCCCACGCATCAGCTGCAGGGTGTTGATAGGGAAGTGCGGGTTCATCCGGAAATCCACGCCGTAGCGCTTGGCAAAGCGGCCCAGGTCCACCGTCATGTAGCGGCCCTTGGCCGCCACCATGGCGGGTGAGGCATTGCCCGTGGCCTGGAACACTGCGCCCAGCAACATGGGCTTGTAGACCAGCGTGGCGCCGGACTGCGCGCACAACGCCGGCATCTGCGTCCACGCCAGGTAGCTGGCGGGGCTGCCCACGTCAAAGAAGAATTCTGCGGTTTTTGTCATTGTTGGCTCCATGGGTAAATGATCGTTTGGTAAACGTACGTTATGCTATGGTCTGTAACTTGTCAACCGGACAAACCCAAGGACCGCCATGCGCTACGCCAAGACCCACAAGGAAGAGACCCGCCAGAAGCTGCTGGACAGCAGCCGCGCCATTGCCAAGAAGGGCGGCTTCAAGGCCACCGGTGTGGATGCGCTGATGGCCTCCATCGGTCTGACCGGTGGTGCGTTCTACAGCCATTTCCCGTCCAAGCAGGCCCTGTTCGAGGCGCTGGTACAGGAAGAGATGGCCAACAGCAGTGCCATGCTGGCGGGTGACCAGGATTCGCCTGACAACCACGTCGCCAAGTGCCTGCGCGACTACCTGAGCAGCTTCCACGCGGCCAATCCCGAGCTGGGCTGTGTGCTGCCCACGCTAGGTCCCGAGATCGCCCAGGCTGGCCCCGAGGTGCGCAGCGCCGTGGAGGCGGCCTTGAAGCGCACACAAAAGAGCTGGAGCCAGCGCACCGGCGACCCGGATGCCGGCTGGGCGCTGATCGCCCAGTGCGTAGGCGCGCTGGTGCTGGCACGCGCGGTGGAGAGCGAGCGCACCCGCAAAGAGATCCTCGCGGCCAGCCGCCGCTTTCTCGATAAGGCACTGCCCGCCAGCGCGACCACGACCAACGCCACGCGGTAGGCCGTCATCCATTTCTCTCAACTCCGGAGCAACCCATGAATGCAAACACAACCCAAGCCAAAGTCGCGCTGGTCATAGGCGCCGGCGACTCCACCGGCGGCGCCATCGCCAAGCGCTTTGCCCGCGAAGGCTTCATCGCCTGCATGACGCGCCGCACCGCCGACAAGCTGCAACCGCTGGTGGACAGCATCCGCAATGAGGGTGGTCAGGCCTTTGGCTACGCCAGCGATGCGCGCAAGGAAGAGGACGTCAAGGCGCTGTTCGAGCAGATCGAATCGGAACATGGCCCCATCGAGGTGCTGGTGTTCAACATCGGCGCCAACGTGCCGTGCAGCATCCTCGAAGAGACGGCGCGCAAGTACTACAAGATCTGGGAGATGGCCTGCTTCAGCGGTTTCCTCAACGCGCAGGCAGCCGCCCAGCGCATGGTGGCCCGCGGGCGCGGCACGATTCTGTTCACCGGCGCTACGGCGGGCCTGCGGGGCTCTGCCAACTTTGCCGCCTTTGCTGGCGCCAAACATGCGCTACGGGCCTTGGCGCAAAGCATGGCGCGCGAACTGGGGCCACGCAACATCCACGTGGCCCATGTGGTGGTGGATGGTGCCATCGATACCGACTTCATCCGCACCCAATTCCCCGAGCGCTATGCGCTCAAAGACCAGGATGGAATCCTCAACCCTGACCACATTGCCGAGAACTACTGGCACCTGCACAGCCAGCCGCGCGACGCCTGGACCTTTGAGCTGGACCTGCGGCCGTATATGGAGCGCTGGTAGGCAAAAGGCTTATAAGTTTCTGGCCGCTAGCCCTCGTGGAATATTCGTGTACAGCTATTAAAACCGTAGCAACTACGAGACCGAAAGTAGCAGCGGCAGGAAAATTAGTGCGAGGATGAGATCCCATCCTGGGCGTCCAGTCGGTCCAGCACGGCCAGTGCTTTCTGAACGTCCCCCGTAGCCGCCAAGGCACGAAAGTGGTTTTCGGTGTCCCAGCTTGACAGTGCATGAGCACTGAGCTGCTCCACCAGTTTGTTCATGCTCAAGCCGCGGCTTTGCGCCATCGATTTCAGGCGCTGCGCTGTATCGTCGGGCAGCCGTATGGTCAAGGTGCTCATATCCACTCCTTCAAACATTGTGCAGGTGTCAGCACCCGCAGGTTTCCTAAACGCAATTCACCACCGCGCAGGTCACGCAAATTGTGGGTGACGATGATCTGCGCCCCGCCAGCCAATGCCAACTCGATCAAATGGTTGTCGCCCTCATCCGGCAAATTGGGTCGCCAACCGTAGTACACCGTAACCCATCGCCCTTGCCGCGCCAGTGCTGCCAGCACATTGCGCCGCTCGTCTGCAGTGGTGGCATCACCCCACACCGGGCGGTCCAGCAAGTCCTGGTATTCCATCCACAGGGCATTGCCAAACAGAGGCTGCAAGCCGCCACTTAGTGCGCGGCGCAGCACCGCACGCGACGCCCCGCCCGCCGAGTGCAGGCCCGCAACGAACACATTGCTATCGATGACTACGGAGATCATTGTGACAGCATAGGTGCTATCACAAAGTTTTGCAAGGGGCGGGGCGAATGTCCCTTCAAGTTGGGGATGGAGCCTGTGAAATAGGCATGCGAGCAACCAAAAACTGTATCAACTACGAAACCGGAAAGACCCGAGGCGGCTGGCCGTCTACCCAGGGCGGAACCTTGTCCATCACGCCTTGGTAGGCGTCGGACGCCTCAAACGCAGCGAGCCATTGCAGTAGAGCAGGCCAGGACTGGCTGGCAAACCAGGCCGGGTCGGTGTGGGCGAACTGGCGCACAAAGGGGGCAATGGCGGCGTCGGCCAGGCCCCAGTGCTTGCCGTGCAGAAACCCCTGCGCTTCCACGCGGGTGTTGAGTGTCTGCAGGAATTGAGCACCCATGCTGCGGTGGGCCAAGCCATCGGCCAGCGCGTAACGGTTGGGGTATTTGTAGCGGTCCAGGTTGGCCTTGAACTCGCCATCGCATTGCGCAATCAAGGCCATCGCACTGTCCATCTCCAGTGCGGAAGTCGGCAGCCACTGCTGCGGGTCATGGCGGCGCAGCGCCCACAGCATGATGTCCAGGCTTTGCTCCAGCACGGTCCCATCGGCCAGCACCAGCACCGGCACCGTGCCTTTGGGTGAGGCCAGCAACAGCGCTGGCGGTTTGCGCGCCAGTACCACCTCGCGCAGTTCCACCAGTGTGCTGCTGGCCGCAATGGCGAGCCGCGCACGCATGGCATAGGGGCAACGCCGAAACGAATACAGAACGGGCAGAGTCTCAGCGGCGGTTGGCACGGCGATGGCCAAAAGAACTATGCCGTGCCGGCCTCGGTGGTCCTGGGTGGCGTGGGTTCGCCAATGTGGGCCTTGCCCCGCGCCTTGGCCAGTTCCCACTGACGCTGGCGTTCACGGGCCCGGTTCTTTTGGACTTCACTGGTGCTGGCGTGGCAGCACGGGCAGCTCACGCCCAGCTCAAACAGCGGCGACTCTTGCGCGCCGTCTTCCAGCGGCATGCGGCAGCCCCGGCACAACTTGTGGGTGCCCGGCGTCAGGCCGTGGTCGACCGACACGCGCTCGTCAAACACGAAGCAGGTGCCATCCCACAGGCTTTGCTCGGGCGCCACCGTTTCCAGATACTTGAGGATGCCGCCTTCCAGGTGGTAGACCTCGTCGTAGCCTTGGGCGCGCATGAAGGCGGTGGACTTTTCGCAGCGAATGCCGCCGGTGCAAAACATCGCCACCTTGGGTTTCTTGCCATTGGCGTCGGGGCGCAGCGCTTCGGACTTTTCGGTCCACGCCGGCAGCTCGGAAAACGTGCGGATGTGCGGGTCAATCGCGCCCCGGAAGGTACCGATCGCCACCTCGTAGTCGTTACGCGTGTCCACCACCACCACATCGGGGTCGGCGATCAGCGCGTTCCAGTCCTCGGGCTTGACGTAGGTGCCGACGATGAGGGTGGGGTCCGTGCCAGGCACGCCCATGGTGACGATTTCCTGCTTCAGGCGCACCTTCATGCGGTAGAACGGCGCGGTTTCGGCAAACGATTCCTTGTGCTGCAGGTCGGCCAGCAGCGGGTCGCTGCGCAGGTAGGCCAGCACGGCGTGCACATCGTCCGGCGCGCCGGCAATGGTGCTGTTGATGCCCTCGCGCGCCAGCAGGATCGTGCCCTTGACGTTGCGCTGTTCACACAGGGCCAGCAGGGGTTCCTTGCGGGTTTCGAAGTCGGCCAGTTCCACGAATTTGTAAAAGGCGGCGGTGAGAAAGGGGCGGTTGGGCATGCCGGTATTGTAAAAGCGGGGCTTTTTTGTGCGCGGGCGCGAAAATTGCATAGTGAAACCATGCAACCCACCCCTGCCACTACCCCCCTGACCTCTGGCGAATGGCGCGAGCAAGAGTTGCTGCTGATGCGCGAGGTCATGCGCCTGGTAGGTCGCAGCCCAGCACCGGCGCTGGCGCTGCGCACCATGCTGCACCTGATGAGCGAGCTGCTGGGGCTCAACCGCGGGCGCATTGTGCTGTCCGATCCACCTGGGCCCGACCCCGGCGCGCCGCGCAGCGCAAGCATCCAGCACGCCTACGGGCTGACACGGCACGAGGTGGCGCGTGGCCACTATCGGCTGGGCGAAGGCATTACCGGGCGGGTGCTGGCCAGTGGGCAGCCCGCCATCGTGCAGGACATCGACGCCGAGCCCCTGTTTTTGTTCCGCGCGGTGGCGCGCGCCCAGTTGCCGCCCGAGACTGTCGCCTTTATTGCCTTGCCGATAGCGGTCAACAACCTGCCCATTGGCGTGCTGGCCTGCCACCGCATCCGCAGCCGCCAGCGCCACTTGAACGACGACCTGTCGGTGCTGCGGGTGCTGGCCACGCTGGCCGGGCAGCTGCTGCAGCTGGAGCAACTGGTGGCCGAGCAGACCGGCCAGTTGCAGGCCCGCAATGCCGTGCTGGCCCAGGCGCTCAACACCAACACCGCGCGCTACGGGCTCATTGGCAATTCGCCCCCGCTGTTGCAGGCGCTGAGCGAGCTGGAGCGCGTGTCGCAAACCCAGGCCACGGTGCTGCTGCTGGGTGAATCGGGCACCGGCAAAGAGCTGTTCGCCCGCGCCGTGCACCTGGCCAGCGGGCGGCGCGACCAGCCCTTCATCAAGGTCAACTGCTCGGCGATACCGGACACGTTGTTCGAGTCCGAACTCTTTGGCTACGAGCGCGGCGCATTTACCGGCGCCAGCACGGCGCGCGCGGGCTGGTTTGAGCAGGCCAACGGCGGCACCATCTTTCTGGACGAGATTGGCGAGCTGCCCCTGGCCATGCAGTCCAAGCTGCTGCGCACCCTGCAAGAGGGCACCTTGGTGCGCCTGGGCGGCAAGCGCGAATTGCGTGTGAATGTGCGCCTGGTGGCGGCCACCAACCGCGACCTGGCGCGCGAAGTGGATGCCGGGCACTTTCGCCAGGACCTGTATTACCGGCTCAACGTCATCCCGATCCGCCTGCCTAGCCTGCGCGAGCGGGTGGAAGACATTCGCCCTCTGGTGCTGCACTTTGTCAGCCGGGCCAACCAGGCGCACCAGCGCAACGTCTACCTGTCCACCGAGGCCTTGCAGCGCCTGGAAGAGCACGTCTGGCCGGGCAATATCCGTGAGCTGGGCAACCTGATCGAGCGTGTGGTGCTGTTGGCGGACCACACCCAGATCACGGCGCGCGAGCTGGAGCGCTTCATGCCCAACGCCGCAACGCCCGTGGCCACGCTGGCGCCTGTGTCAGCCCCCGCGCGTGTCGTGGCCGAACCCGAGGCGCCTTTGGTGCGGGACTACGGCTTTGCCAATGCCCACAACGCGCAGGCCTTGAAGGCGGCGCTGGATTTGTACCAGGGCAACCAGTCGCGCGCTGCGCAGAGTCTGGGGTTGACCTTGCGGCAGTTTGGCTATCGGCTGCGTAAGGCGGGGTTGCGCTAGGCTGGGCTGCGCCAGGTTGGTCCGCGCTAGAGCCTGGTCCGCGCTAGGCGCCTGGGCGGCAGAGCGTTTTGCTCCGTGTCCCCCGCCCGCTGCGCGGGCTCCTCCTTTACCTGCGCAAAACGCTCTGCCGCCCAGGCTCCTTGGGCCTTCAATGTGTTAACACTTTGTTAACACAATGGGGATTTTGGAGTGGCTGGACGTTGGTGTTGATGATGCATTGCTATCAAATTAGTAGTGACATACCCAATATCCACGAGGGCTAGTGGCCGATTTTCCAGATGAATTCTGGTGGAGGGGCGGCCTGGCATCCGGCTTGCGATGGAAGTCTCAGGCTGATTGGCCCTGTGCTTTTGAACCATCGACACCCTATTCAAGGAAAACACCATGTCCGCTACCGTCCTGAACGAACCCGTCACCACCATCACCACCTCGCTGCGCGCCATCGACCGCGATGGCCTGATGGCGTTTGCCGAAAAGGGCCGCAACAACCCCGCCTCGCGCGGCACCAACAAGGTCCGTACCGAGATGGAAGGGCAGTACCGTTCGCTGAGCTACGTGGGCAAGCACACGCCGGTGGTGGTGGACGAACCCTTGCACCTGTTCGGCCAGGACACGGCACCGGCCCCCGGCGAAATCGTGTTGTCCGGCCTGGGCGGTTGCCTGGCGGTGGGCATTACTGCCGTGGCCACCTGGAAGCAGGTCAAGCTGAGCAAGATCGAGATTCACATGGAAGGCGACATTGGCAACCCCGCCGCCTGGGGCGCCGGTGGCGCGTTGGAGAAGAAGCCGCTGGAGATGGGCTTTCAGGCCATCCGCGTGAAGGTGGTGATCGAGGGCGACGCCACGCGCGAGCAGCTCGACGAAATCGTCAAGCACGCCAACTATTACTCGCCCGTTGCCAACACCATGCGCAACCCGATCCCGTTCGAGATCAGCCTGGCGGATTGAACCGCCTCAGTCCACGCGCCCACCCCATTCCCCTGAAAGGCCCGCCATGAACGCCAACGACCTGCCCAAAGACATCGCGCAGACCGCCATCCAGCAAGACCTGATGGGCGCCGTGCGCGCCATCGCACAGGGGCCGCTGGCCCAGCGGGCGCAGTCCATCGACCAGGAAGGTCTGTATCCGCAAGACCTGCTGCAGCAATTGGCGGCGGTGGGCGGCATGAGCGCCCACCTGGACCAGCCTGGCAAGCCCGCTGACTACAAGGCAGCCATTGCCGCCATGGCGGAAGTGGGCAAGGTCTGCGGTGCAACGGCCTTCATGATGTGGTGCCAGGCGGTGTGCGGCTTGTACATGCAGACATCCGGCAACCCCGCCCTGACCGGCGAGCGGCTGCAAGGCCACATGCAGGGCCTGGGCCTGGGCGGCACCGGCCTGTCCAACCCGATGAAGAGCTTTGCGCAGATCGAGAATCTGCTGCTCAAGGCCACGCCCATCGAAGGCGGTGGTTACCACGTCAATGGCACGCTGCCGTGGATCAGCAACCTGGCCGGCGACCACTACTTCGGCGCCATTGCCGCCGTGATGGATGGCGACCAGAGCGCCGGGCGCGAGGTCATGTTCATCCTGAAATGCGATGCCCCTGGCGTCACCCTCAAGGAATGCCCCAAGTTCTCGGGCATGGAAGGCACGGGCACCTACGCCGTGCAGTGCAAGGACCTGGTCATCACCGCCGCCGACATCGTGGCCGATCCGGCCCGCCCCTACATCCGCAAAATCCGCGCGGCGTTTGTGATGCTGCAGTGTGGCATTGCGGCCGGCATCGTGCAGGGCGCCATCGACAGCATCTGGGCCGTGGAATCGCAACTGGGCCACGTCAACCAGTACCTCGACGACCGGCCCCAAGACCTGCAGGCCGAGCTGGACGATCTGGTGGGGCGGGTCATGACCCTGGCCGAAACGCCGTTCGATACATCCACCGAATTTTTCATTGACGTGCTCAACGCCCGTACCGAAGGCGCGGAGTTGTGCCTGCGCGCCAGCCAGTCGGCCCTGATGCACCAGGGCGCACGCGGCTACCTGATGAACTCCGACGTGCAGCGCCGCGTGCGCGAGGCCCAGTTCGTGGCCATCGTCACACCCGCCATCAAGCACCTGCGCAAGGAAATCGCCAGTCTCAGCGCCGAGGACATGCCCGCATGACCCAGGCCGACAGCGCAGCCCAACAGGAGTACCTGCAGTACATCTGCAACGCCTGCGGCTACATCTACAAAGAGGCGGATGGCGACCCGGATAGTGGCCTGGCGCCGGGCACCCGTTTTGTCGATATTCCCGACGACTGGGAGTGCCCGCTGTGCGCGGTCACCAAGTCGGACTTTGTGCTGTACCAGCCGGTGGACCCGCGCACGCGCCAGGCCTGCACCCCGGCGCGCCCCGCGCCGCGCGGCAAGGGCGCCCGCGCGGGCGTGGTCATCGTGGGCGCGGGCCGCGCGGGCTGGCAAATGGCCCAGTCGCTTCGCGACGTGGATGCCGATATGCCCATCACACTGGTGACGGCCTGCTCGGGCGACGTGTACGACAAACCCCTCCTCTCCGTGGCCATGGCCAAGCACATTGCGCTGGAGCAACTGGTGCGCGAAACCGGCGCGCAGGCCGCGCAGCGCCTGGGCGTGAACCTGCTGGCGCAGACGCAGGCCACGCGCATCTGCACCCGCACCCAAACCCTGCACACCACGCGCGGCAAGCATGCCTATGAACAACTGGTGCTGGCCCATGGCGCGCAAGCCGCGTTGCCCGCCAACATGCCGGCCGAGCTGTGCTGGCGCATCAACCACCTGGACGCGTATCTGCGCCTGCGCGCCGCGCTGGGCGACACACCCAAGGACGTGGCCATCGTGGGCGCGGGCCTGATAGGCAGCGAGCTGGCCAACGACCTGGCCCTGGGCGGCCACCGCATCACGCTGCTGGACGTGCAGCCCGAGCCATTGGCGCGTTGGCAGGCCGAGCATGCCGGCCAGCAGGTGCTGCAGGCGTGGAAGGATTTGCCCATTCGCTTTGTTGGCAATGTGAGCGTCAGCACCGTTGAAAAGATCGATGGACGCATGCACGTCACCACCGCGTGTGGACAGCAGTTTGTCGTTGACCAGGTTATTGCTGCTGCGGGCTTGCAAACGCCCAACCGGCTGGCACAGGCCGCCAGTCTGGAGTGGAACAACGGCATTGCCGTGGACCCGATCACGCTGCGCACCAGCAACGCCAGCATCCACGCCCTGGGCGACTGCATCACCGTGCAGGGCCAGGCCAACCGCTACATCGAACCCATCGCCCGCCAGGCCCGCACCATCGCCGCCAATATTTGCGGATGCGAACCCGTACCTTATGAAGTGCGCCCTGCCGTGGTTCGGGTGAAGACGACTTCGCTGCCGATGACATTGCATTGAATTGGAACGTAGCCCTCGTGGAATATGGCTATGCTGCTATATAAAACATAGTATTCCGCGTAGCGGCAGGTGATGACGCAGGGATATCGGCTTGGGCGCTGGCTTGTTGGGTGAGGGGAGATCGGGGTGACTTGCGGGTCTGGCAGGCGGCGGAGTGAAGTGCTGCAGTGGGCCAATTGCAGGCATTGGCTTATGACCGGTATCGGCTCTTCAGTTGGTAGACTCCAAGCGTCGTACACCGCGTCGGCGAGGCGACTTCATTACTGGAGAACACATGACTAAGCCATTTGTGAATCTCAGCGAGGTAGAGTTCACGGATGTTGAGGCGAACGGCCTCTACACTTCCAAACGTGCTCAATTCAGCGCCGCCATCGGTGCCCAGAAGCTGGGCTACAACTTGACCGAGCTTCCGCCAGGATGCGCTCAATGCCCGTTTCATTCCCACCGTGCTGAAGAGGAAATGTTTCTTATCCTCGAAGGCGAGGGTGAACTGCGCTTCGGGGAGCAGAGGTATCGAATCAGAAAGCACGATGTCATTGCCTGCCCAACCGGCGGACCGGCAACCGCCCACCAGATCATCAACACCGGATCCGCAACGCTACGCTACTTGTCGCTCTCGATCTTGGCAGACGTAGAGGTTTGCGAGTACCCCGACTCAAGCAAGGTTGGTGTCTTTGCAAGCGGAGGCAACGCACCAAGGCTGCGAAAGTTGGTTCGCTCCGAGAGCGACGTTGACTACTACGACCGTGAGAGAACCGAACTACCGCCAAGCGACGCCTAAATGCGTCTGGATGCGACTCCTGGTTCGGGCCATCTGCTGAAGTTTGTGAATGACAGCTACCTGGATGTAGACTGGCACGCGCTAGATTGTTTGACGGCCAAAACTTTTGCACGGTGTCATCTGGTTAATGAGTTTGGCCGTCACTTACGGAGAGATTCCGTTCCAATTTACCGATGAGCTTCTGAACTTAAAAGGTCTTTTATGTCTTTGCGTTTCTTTTTTCGGACGTCCTTTTGGGTAGTCGTGTGCTTTGTCGGTCAAATTGGAGCCGCGGAACTTCCGATTGAAATCCGCAGCGCCATTGATGCGCTTGTCACCCGGACGTTGGCCGAATCATTGGTTCCCAGCGCATCCATTGCCATCGTGAAAGACGGCCAGATCGCCTACGCCAAAGCCTACGGCTTGGCAAGACTGGAGCCCGCTGTACCTGCGACTGAATCGATGCGGTACAAGATTGCGTCCAACAGCAAGCAGATGACGGCTGCTGCCATTTTGCGTTTGGTCGAGATGCGCAAGCTCTCCCTGGACGATACCGTCGCTGGGTTCTTTCCGGAGTTGACCCGCGCCAGAGACATCACGGTTCGTCAATTGCTCAGTCATACATCTGGCTACGCCGACTACTACGCCCCTGATTACCTTCTTCCCTATACGGAACTCCCAGTGACACCCCGGCAAATTATGCAGAGGTGGGCTACTCAGCCTCTCGACTTTGAGCCGGGGACACGTTACGAATACAGCAATACTGGCTATGTGATTCTTGGCCAGATGATCGAGAAGCGCTCTGGACAATCTCTGTTCGCTTTTTTGCGCAGCCAGTTTTTTGACCGTCTGGCAATGCGTAGCGTGGTTGATGTGGATACGGACGCTTGGTCGCCCACTGACCCACAAGGCTACACGCGCTATGCATTGGGGCCAGCACGCCCTGTCAAACCGGAAGGCCCGGGTTGGATGTCCGCTATGGGTGAATTAGCTATGACCGCGAGTGACCTCGCGCGCTGGAACATTGCCCTTGCTGACGGCAAGCTGTTGTCTGCGGCTTCCTTGCGTTCCCTGACACTGGCGGTACCACTGCGCGACGGAACCAACCCACGCTATGCCTTGGGCCTGGGCGTATCGCAAACTCGTAATGGGCACCGCCGCTGGGCACACAGCGGTACCGCATCAGGATTCTTGAGTATCAATATCAACTTTCCAGACGACGGGGTCGCCATCACCGTGCTAACCAACGGAGACGGTAAGGCCCGCTCCGCGATTGCAAGTCAATTGGAGAAATTGCTGATGGAGCCCATTCGCAACCCCTTCGCTCCAGCAGCATTGGAGCGTGCAAACGCTTTGCTAACGGGCTTGCAAAAAGGCAGCTACGAACGTGAATGGGTTACTGACGACCTCGCCGGATACTTCACGCCCCAAGTTCTGAGTGACTTTTCCACCACTTTGGGGCCGCTAGGCCCGCTCACGAACATGCAGGAAGTATCCAGCGGAAATCGGGGCGGCATGGCATGGCGGACATATACGGTGAATACAGCGACCCAAAAACTGTCGGTTGAGACCTATTTCATGGCTGATGGACGCTTGCACCAGTTTCTGGTCTTTCCAAATTGATGTCTACATCAAATGAGACAGGGGCATGCCGTTGGCACCAAGTTTGTCGTACGGTAGTCAAAGTCAGCTTTGTTGCATTGAATTCGTACTGCTTGAATTCCGCTTTGGGTCGGTTGCTGCCTGTCAAGAAAAGAACGTTTGCCATAGGGCAATACGCAATTCGAACTGGCGCGGGTAGTTCCCACTGAATGCCCCGCGTGCATTTCATCCTTGAGGTTGGGTCGCACACACGATCAAACAAGCAGCCATCACCCCTTGATCAAGCGTAAAATGCGCGCACTGCTGCAATTTGCTTTCCTTTGCAGTGGTTGTAGTCTGACAGGCTCTGCGGCACTTCCCACGCTGTACCCGCACCTCTTTGGCCGATAGTCTCGGCCCACCCGGTCGTCAAACTCCCCTTTGCGGCGAGCTGTACCTCCTCTTATTTCCCCCCTGCGTCGCGCGGTTCATTGTTGAAACTGCGGTCGCTTTTTTGAAAGATCCCACCATGGGCAAGAAACTTTACGTCGGCAACCTCTCCTACTCGGTAGATGACCATTCCCTGAACCAAAACTTCTCTGACTTCGGCACCGTTTCGTCCGCCAAGGTCATGATGGACCGCGACAGCGGCCGTTCCAAGGGCTTCGGCTTTGTGGAAATGTCCAGCGATGCGGAAGCCCAGGCGGCCATCAGCGGCATGAACGGCAAAAACGTCGACGGCCGCGACATGGTGGTCAACGAAGCCCGCCCAATGGAGCCACGCACAGGTGGCGGCGGCGGTGGTGGTTACGGCGGTGGCGGTCGTTCCGGCGGCGGTGGTGGTGGTGGTGGCTATGGTGGCGGCAACCGTTACTAAATAGAGTCTGCTCCGCAGCGCAAAAAACCGGCCTTCTGGCCGGTTTTTTTCGTCCGTGCCTACGCCACTGGTGGGCGAATCAGAGTCCCAAATCGCTCAGTGACGGATGATCGTCCGGCCGCCGACCCAGTGGCCAGTGGAATTTGCGGTCTGCTTGCTGGATCGGAAGATCATTGATGCTGGCAAACCGAAGCGCCATGAAACCGTGTGGATTGAACTCCCAATTTTCATTGCCGTAGGAGCGAAACCAGTTCCCCGAGTCGTCATGCCATTCGTAGGCAAAGCGCACGGCAATGCGGTTGTCGGCAAAGGCCCACAGTTCCTTGATCAGGCGATAGTCCAACTCCTTGGTCCACTTGCGCACCAGCAACTGGCGCACCTGCTCGCGCCCGACCGGAAACTCGGTGCGGTTGCGCCAGCGGGTGTCTTTGGTGTAAACCAGGGCTACGCGCTCGGGGTCTCGCGAGTTCCAGGCGTCTTCGGCCATCCGAACCTTTTGGACCGCAGTCTCCTGGGTGAATGGCGGCAGTGGCGGCTTGGTGTCCATCGTGGCGTGCGCGGTCCGGCTCAGTACTGCTTGTAGGGCAGGAACTTGCCCGACAGCACCACATTGACGCGGTCACCCTTGGGGTCGGGCTGGCGCACGATGTCCATGCTGAAGTCGATGGCGCTCATGATGCCGTCGCCAAACTCTTCGTGGATCAGTTCCTTGATGGTGGTGCCATACACGCTGACAATTTCGTACCAGCGGTAGATCAATGGATCAGTGGGCACCGGTGTCGGCAGTGAGCCTTTGTAGGGCACGACTTGCAGCCACTTCTGCTCTTCGGTGGTCAGGCCAAAGATCTTGCCGACGATCTTGGCTTGCGCCGCGTCCAAAGTCATCTGGCCCAGGCAGGCCGCGGTGACCCATTCCTTGGACAGGCCTACTTTTTTGGCGACGTCGGCCCACTGGATGCCTTTGGCAACCTTGGTGCTGATGATTTTTTCGGTAACTTCCAATCGGTTCATAGGGGGCTCCTGGTGGATGGCGTTAAAAAAATAGAAACAAGAAAACTAGTGGGCCTTGGCGCGGCTGACCAAAAAGTCCACGATGTGGTTGCGCAGGTCGTAGTAGCCGTCCAGGTGGTGCAGGCCGGCGCGGTTGCGGCTGCGCGGCAGCGGGTTGACCACCACTTCGGCAATGCCGCCGGGCTTGTAGCCGGTGTCAGTCTCTGCACCATTGCTCATCAGCAGGATGCGGTCGGCCAGCAGGATGGCTTCGTCCACGTCGTGCGTGATCATGAAAACGGTTTGCTGGGTCTCGCGCACGATGCCCATCAATTCGTCCTGGATGGTGCCGCGGGTCAGCGCGTCCAGCGCGCCAAAGGGCTCGTCCAGCAACAGCATCTTCGGGCTGATGGAAAAGGCCCGCGCAATGCCCACACGCTGCTTCATGCCGCCGGAGAGCTGGCTGGGCTTCTTATCAATGGCGCCGCTCAGGCCCACCATGGCGACAAACTTTTCCACCTGCGCATTGACCTGGGCGCGCGACCATTCGGGCCAGCGCGACACCACAGCAAACGCAATGTTCTGGCGCACCGTGAGCCAGGGCATGAGCGCATGGCTCTGGAACACCACACCGCGCTCCAGGCTGGGGCCGGAGATCTCGCGTCCGTCCATGAACACATAGCCGTCGGATGCGGTATCCAACCCGGCCAGCACGTTCAGCACAGTGGTCTTGCCGCAACCCGAATGGCCAATGATGCAGACGAACTCGCCGCGCTCCAGCGTGAAGGACACGTCGGCAAACACCGGCTTGCCCGGCACATAGGTCTTGCCGAGGTTTTCAATTCTGAGCAGACCATTCATCACAGGTCACTCCACATAGGTCACCGCCTTTTGCAGTTGGCCAAAGGCCAGATCCAGCAGCATGCCGACCACGCCAATGAGCACGATGGCAAAGATCACATTGGTCAGCGACAGGTTGTTCCACTCGTTCCACACAAAGTAGCCAATGCCGGTGCCGCCCACCAGCATCTCGGCCGCCACGATGACCAGCCAGGCAATGCCCATGCTGATGCGCATGCCCGTCAGAATGGTGGGCGCGGCGGCCGGCAGAATCACCTGGAAGGCCTTGCGCAAGGCGCTGACTTCTAGCGTGCTGGCAACGTTGAGCCACTCGCGCTTGACCGAGGCCACGCCGAAGGCCGTGTTGACCAGCATGGGCCAGATCGAGCAGATGAAGATCACAAAGATGCCGCTGATGGATGAGTCCTTGATGGTGTAGAGCGCCAGCGGCATCCAGGCCAGCGGGCTGATGGGTTTGAGCACCTGGATGAACGGGTCAAACGCCTTGCGCAGCAGTGGCGACATGCCGATCACAAAGCCCAGGGGAATGGCCACCAGCATGGCCAGCCCAAAGCCCAGCGCGACCCGGCCCAATGAGTGCGCCAGCTGGATGGCAATGCCCTTGTCGTTGGGCCCGTTGTCGTAGAACGGGTTGGACAGGTGGCCCCACACCGTGGTGCCCATTTGCCCCAGCGTGGGAAAGCCCGCTGCCTTGGTGCTGCCGGGGTCCTTGCCCATCATCTTGGCGTACTCGATTTGCTCCGGTGTCATGCCCGCCGAACTGGTGGCCGCAGCCGTGGAGCCGGTGGCCGCGTACCAGATGCCCAGCACCAGCACCAGGATCAGCACCGAGAGCAGGCCCGCGCGGAAATTGAGGGAACGCCAAATACTCATGGCATGGCCCGCCCGGCCGCCCGTAGGGCCATGCGCGCCCCCTCGGGGGGCAGCGACACACGGAGTGAGGAGCGTGGGGGCAACATCACTAGGCCGCCTTGCTGATGGCAAAACTCTTGGCGTAGGCGGCGGCCTTGTCGGCGTCGAACTCCTTGCCCATGATCTTGAACTTGGGGTACGCGCCATCGGGCACTTTTTGGTCCAACGACTTCATGTGCTTTTTGGCGTCGGTCAACAGGAACACTTTTTCCGCGATCTGCTTGTAATTGACGTCGCCCTTGACATAGCCCCAGCGCTGCATCTGCGTAAGCATCCACACGGCCATGCTCTGCCAGGGCATGGGGTCGAAGTCGGCGCGGTCGGGTACGTTCTTGATGTTGCCCAGGCCGTCGGCAAATTTGCCGGTCAGCACCTGGTTCAGCACGGCCTCGGGCTGGTTCAGGTACTGCGCGGGTGCAATCACCTTGGCGATGAGTTCGCGGTTCGCGGGGTCGCGCGCCATGGCGGCCGACGTGAGCACGGCGCGGTACAAGGCGGCAAAGGTGTTCGGGTTCTTCTGGATGAACTCGGTGCTGGTGCCAAAGGCGCAGCAGGGGTGGCCGTTCCAAAGGTCCTTGGTCAGCAGGTGAATGAAACCGGCTTCTTCATAGACAGCGCGCTGGTTGAAGGGATCTGGTCCGAGGAAGCCGTCGATATTGCCGGCCTTCAGGTTGGCCACCATTTCTGCGGGGGGTACTACGCGCAACTGCACGTCGGTATCGGGGTTCAGGCCTGCCTCTGCCAGGTAGTAGCGCAACAGGAAGTTGTGCATGCTGAACTCAAACGGAATGGCAAACTTGAAGCCCTTCCAGTTCTTGGGGTCGCGGTTGTTCTTGTGCTTGAGGGCCAGGGTGATGGCCTGACCGTTGACGTTCTGGATGGTGGCCACATTCATGGGCGTGGCGTTGGAGCCCAGGCCCATGGAGATCGCCAGCGGCATGGGCGAGAGGAAGTGCGTGGCGTCGTATTCTTTGTTGATCATCTTGTCGCGGATCAGCGCCCAACCGGCGGTCTTGGTCACCTCTACGGTGAGGCCCTGCTTCTGGTAGAAGCCCAGCGGATGCGCCATGATCAGCGGGGTGGCGCAGGTGATCGGGATGAAACCGATCTTCAGATTGGTCTTTTCCAGCGCGCCCTTTTCCTGTGCCATGGCCTGCATGCTGGCCACGGGCAGCACGCTGGCAATGGCCGCCATGGCCGTGCTCTTGCCCACGGCTTTCAGAAAGCGGCGGCGCACTGCGTCTTGCGGAAAGAGGGCCTTGACCAGGGTTGCTTCAATGAACTCGTTGCTGTAGGCCTCAAACGTGCTGCTCAGGCTGCGGCGGCGCAATTCGATGGCGGCGGTGTCGGCAGCTACTTCGGCCTGGTGGTCAGCCACCGAGTGTTCGCGGCCGCAGCTGCACTTGAGCATCAGGGGACGGTCGGCATCATAGGGAGAGAAGAATTCGGACATGGTGTACCTCGGTGAAGTGATGTCAATCACTCAGCAAGGTGCGGGCCAGTTTCGCGTTGTGGGCGCCGCGGCCTGCAATTCGCTCTGCGCTCTACGACACGGTGTAGGGCCAGCCCTACAAAAACTGCGGCTTATGGCGCGCTTGGAGCCGCTCGGGTCTGGCGTTCTGCGAAAAGGGCCAGCTCGACGTCGTTCTTGGCACCGGTCTTTTCCAGAATGCGGGCGCGGTAGGTGCTGACGGTATTGGGGGCCAGTTTGAGCTGTGCACCAATTTCGCTCACCGTGTGGCCGGTGGTCAATAGACGAAACACCTGGTGTTCCCGGTGCGACAGCGCTTCCACGCCGCCCGCACCGCTGCGTGAAGCGACCGCACTTACCGTAGCGGCCAGGGCTTCTGCCGTGGCGGGGGTGACATACATACCTCCGCCCGCAACCTTGCGAACGGCTGCCACCATGTCGTCCGGGTCGGCGCTCTTGTTCAGGTAGCCCGCGGCCCCCAGCTTGATGCAGCGCACGGCGTATTGTTTCTCCGGGTAGGTGCTGAGCATCAGCACCGGCAGTGTGGGGTATTCACGCCGCAGGATTTGCAGCACTTCCAGACCATCGGCCCCGGGCATGGCAATGTCCAGCAGTACCAGATCCAGGCCAGCGCTGCCGCCCAGCGTGCGCACCTGGTCCAGCACCTCGGTGCCGCTTTGCGCCTCGCCCGCAACGCCCACATCTGGTGCGTCGGCCAAAATTTGCTTGAGGCCTTCGCGCACGATGCGGTGGTCGTCCCCCAGGAGCAAACGGATCATGTGCCGTGCCCGCAATAGGCATGCGGCAACGGTATGCGCAGCTGGAACAGGGAGCCCTGGCCGATCTGGCTGGTGATGGAGAGGCGTCCGCCATGGTGGCGGGCGCGTTCGCGCATGCCCATGACCCCGTAGGCGGTCGCCGCGTCAAATGCCTCGGCGGGCGCGCCACAGCCGTTGTCGCGCACCAGGAGATTGAGCGCGTCATTGCTCACTTCAACAGTGACCAAAATGTGCGTTGCGCGGGCGTGGCGTGCCACGTTGCTGAGCATTTCCTGGAAGATGCGAAACACGGACATGGCCAGATTTTCCGGCAGTTCGATGTGCTCGGTGCCCACCATGCGCCAGTCCAGCGACAGCTCTGCCGACTGCGCAAACTCGTGTGCCTGCCATTCCAGCGCGGCCCATAGGCCCTGGTGGTCCAGGATGCTGGGACGCAGGTCCGTGATGATGCGGCCCACATTGACCACCGCGTTCTCAATTTGCTGGCTCATGCTCTGGCACTTGTCGCGCAGGCGGTCCCGCATGGACTGCGCTTCCAGCGAGTTGCGCTGCTCTTGCTCTGCCAGACGCTTGTCCATCCAGTTGACGTCCATCTTGAGAGCCACCAGAAGGCTGCCGAGTTCGTCGTGGACCTCACGGGCGATGCGGGTACGCTCCTCCTCACGTATCGTTTCGGAATAGGCGGCGAGTTCGCGCAACTGGCCCAGGGCCGCCGACAGCTCGCGGGTGCGCGCACCCACCCGCAGTTCCAGCTCGTCATTGGCCCGGGCCAGGCTCGCGTTGGCCTGTTGCAGGTCCTGGGCGGCCTGCCGGCGTGCGGTGATATCGACAAAGGTAATGACCGCGCCGCGCACCTCGATGCCATCGATGATGGGGTAGCTGGAATACTCAACGGCGAAGCTGGTGCGGTCCTTGCGCCAGAACACCTCGGTGTCGATCCGGCAGGCCAGGCCCTGGCGAAAGGCGTTGAAGATGGGGCATTCGGTATCGGGGTAATGCGAGCCGTCGGCATGCGAGTGGTGGGTCAGCTCATGCATGTTCTGCCCCAGCACGTCAGCCGCATCCCAGCCCAGCAAGCTGGCACCGGCCCGGTTGATGAAAACACAGTGTCCATCCAGGTCGATGCCAAAAATGCCTTCACCCGTGGAATCCAGCAGCAAATTGAGCTGGTGTTGCCAAAGGGAACTCGTCCCCTTGTTGTGGGCGAAGGAAAAGGGGGATGGCTCCATTAGCATGTTCACTAACTAGCAACGGTCGTGCCATGCTGCCTCCAGCCCTCGTGAACATTGGGTAAGCAGCTACTATTTCAATAGCAACTCAAACCTAGCACGGCCACGTCGACCCATGCTCGGGCACCAGCGCCCGCCAACCCAGGTCGTGCTCGATGCGCGCGCGCAAGGCATCGGACGCGGACAGGTCTCCGTGCACCACATACACCTGGTCCGGGCGCGCCGGCATGCTGCGCAGCCAGTGCAGCAGTTGCCCGGCATCGGCGTGGGCGGACGCTGATTGCAGTTGCACCACCTCGGCGTTGACCGCCACGTCATGGCCGTGGATACGCACGCTTTTCTCGCCGCTGGCCAGCGTGGCGCCGCGGGTTCCGGGGGCCTGGTAGCCGGTCAGGATGATCATATTGCGGTGGTTGCCAGCATGGTGCTCCAGGTGGTGCAGCACGCGCCCGCCGGTGGCCATGCCGCTGGCCGACAGGATAACCATGGGGCCGTGGCGCGACGCCAGGGCCTTGGACTCGTCGGTGCTGTTGATCATGGTGGCGGCGTGGGTCATGGCATGGGCTTGTTTCTTGTCCAGACGGTGCTCACCCTGGTGCCCTTCGAACAGATGGGTAGTGTGGACCGCCATGGGGCTGTCCAGAAAAATGGGCAGGGAGTGCGGGATCTTGCCACTGGCCTTGAGCTGCGAGATGGCGAGCAGCACGGCTTGCGCACGCCCCACGGCAAACACCGGCACCACGGCGACACCGCCGCGCGCCGCGAGCTTGTGCAGAGCGAGCCCGAGTTCGTCAATCAGGTTCTCAGGTGGGTGCTGGCGGTCACCGTAGGTGGACTCGATCAGCACTGTATCGGCCGCTGGTGGTGGCGCAGGCGGGTACATGACGGAGTCGTCGGGCCGCCCCAGGTCGCCCGAGAACAGGATTCGCCGCCCCGCCACTTCCAGCAGCACGCTGGCGGCACCCAGGATGTGGCCTGCGGGGCTGAAGGTTACGCGCCAGCCGGGGATGGGCTGGAAGGTCTTGCCCATGTCGACGGCCTTGATCAGCGGCAGGCAATCCAGCGCATCCTGGCGGGTGTACAGGGGCAGGGCGGGGGCGTGTTTGGAGAAACCATGGCGGTTGGCGAAGGCCGCGTCTTCTTCCTGGATGTGGCCGCTGTCGGGCAGCAGGATTTTGCACAGGGCCTGTGTGCCCGAAGTCGCAAACACCTTGCGGGTGAATCCTTCCTTGACCAGCAGAGGCAAGTAGCCGCTGTGGTCCAGGTGGGCATGGGTCAGCACCACGGCGCCCACGGCATCCGGTGCCACGGGCAAGGGGGTCCAGTTGCGCAGTCGCAGTTGTTTGTAGCCCTGGAACAGGCCGCAATCAACGAGCAGACTGTGGCCGTCGTGGCGCACCAGGTACTTGGAGCCAGTGACGGTGTTGGCACCGCCCAGAAATGTGATGTTGACACCCATGGCATGACTCCTTCAAATAAAAATGCCGCCGGGTCCTTTATAGACCGGGCGGCACGGGTTGGGTAGTCTCGATCAGAAACTGTTGACGCGCATCAACTGAAGAAACTCTTCAATCGGTCGGTCCAGCTGTCCCCAGTGGGCGAGTGTTTGTTGCCACCTTTTTTCAGGGACTCATCCAGTTCGCGCAGCAGGCGCCGCTGGTGCTCGCTGAGCTTGACCGGTGTTTCCACGGCAATGTGGCAATACAGGTCGCCGGGGTAGCTGGCGCGCACGCCCTTGATGCCCTTGCCGCGCAGGCGGAACTGCTTGCCGGTCTGCGTGCCCTCGGGAATGTCGATGGCGGCCTTGCCGGCCAGGGTCGGCACGTCAATCTCGCCGCCCAGCGCGGCTGTGGCCATGCTGATGGGCACCGAGCAGTGCAGGTCGTCTCCATCGCGCTCAAAGATGTCGTGTTTCTTCAGGCGGATCTCGATGTACAGGTCTCCTGGCGGTCCACCATTGGTGCCGGGCTCGCCATTGCCGGTGCTGCGGATGCGCATGCCACCGTCGATGCCGGCCGGGATTTTGACTTCCAGCGTCTTTTGTTTCTTGACCTTGCCCTGGCCGTGGCAAGACACACACGGTTCGGGAATCACCTTGCCGGTGCCGCGGCAGGTCGGGCAAGTTTGCTGAACGCTGAAGAAGCCCTGGCGCATCTGCACCGAGCCCGAGCCGCTGCAGGTGCCGCAGGTCTTGACCTGGGTGCCGGGTTTGGCACCGCTGCCCTTGCAGACTTCGCAGGAGTCCCAGCTGGGGATGCGGATCTGGGCGTCCTTGCCACGGGCCGCTTCTTCCAGCGTGACCTCCATGGCATAGCTCAGGTCGCCGCCACGGAATACCTGGCGGCCACCGGCGCCGGGGCGTCCGCCGCGCTGCTGGCCAAACATGTCGCCAAAAATGTCGCCAAAGGCTTCGGCGAAACCGCCATAGCCTTCGCCGCCAGGGCCGCGCATATTGGGGTCGACACCGGCATGCCCGTGCTGGTCGTAGGCCGCGCGCTTTTGCGGGTCCGACAGCATCTCGTAGGCTTCCTTGGCTTCCTTGAATTTGTCTTCGGCCACCTTGCCGGAGTCACCCTGGTTGCGGTCAGGGTGGTGTTTCATCGCGAGCTTGCGATAAGACTTCTTGATGTCTTCGTCTGATGCGTTCTTCGGGACGCCCAGAATTTCGTAAAAGTCTCTTTTAGCCATGGTTGCCAGACATTGTTGGTCTTTAATTGTTAGCGCAAACGTTATGCAAAACGCCGCGCCGACGATTCCTGACGAATCTTTCGGGCGCGGCGCGCCAAATCAGCACGCAAAGCGTGCGGGATTTAGCCCTTCTTGACTTCCTTGACTTCGGCGTCCACCACGTTGTCATCCGCAGCGTGTGTCGACGAGCCACTACCGGCTGTCTGGGGTTGCTCGCCACCGGTGGGCTGTGCTCCGCCTTCGGCTGCCTGCTTGGCCTGCATGTCGGCGTACATCTTCTCGCCCAGCTTCTGGCTGGCCGACATCAGCGCGGTGTTCTTCTCGTCAATCGCAGCCTTGTCGTCACCCTTGATGGTGTCTTCCAGGTCCTTGATCGCGGCTTCGATCTTCTCTTTCTCGCCCGCGTCGAGCTTGTCACCGTACTCGGTCAGGCTCTTTTTCACGCTGTGGATGCTGGCGTCAGCCTGGTTCTTGGACTGCACCAGTTCGACCTTTTTCTTGTCGTCAGCGGCATTCAGCTCGGCGTCTTTGACCATTTGCTGGATCTCGGCTTCGGACAGACCGGAGTTGGCCTTGATGGTGATCTTGTTTTCCTTGCCGGTGCCCTTGTCCTTGGCGCCCACGTGCAGAATGCCGTTGGCGTCAATGTCAAACGACACTTCAATTTGCGGTGTACCGCGGGCCGATGGTGGAATGCCTTCGAGGTTGAACTCGCCCAGCATCTTGTTGCCCACGGCGATCTCGCGCTCACCCTGGAACACCTTGATGGTCACGGCGGGCTGGTTGTCTTCAGCCGTCGAGAAAGTCTGCGCAAACTTGGTCGGGATGGTCGTGTTCTTGGTGATCATCTTGGTCATCACACCACCCATGGTCTCGATGCCCAGTGACAGGGGTGTCACGTCGAGCAGCAAAACGTCCTTGCGGTCGCCGGACAGCACCTGGCCTTGAATGGCGGCACCGACAGCCACGGCTTCATCGGGGTTCACGTCTTTGCGCGGCTCTTTGCCGAACAGTTCCTTGACCTTTTCCTGCACCTTGGGCATGCGGGTCATACCGCCGACCAGGATCACGTCATGGATGTCGGAGACCTTGACGCCCGCGTCCTTGATGGCGGTGCGGCAGGGCGCAATGGTGCGCTCGATCAGCTCTTCAACGAGGCTTTCCAGCTTGGCGCGGGTCAGCTTGATATTCAGGTGCTTGGGGCCTGAAGCATCGGCTGTCACGTAGGGCAGGTTGATGTCGGTCTGGGCGCTGCTGGACAGCTCGATCTTGGCCTTTTCAGCGGCTTCCTTCAGGCGTTGCAGGGCGAGAACGTCCTTGCCCAGGTCCACGCCCTGTTCTTTCTTGAACTCGGCAATGATGAAGTCGATGATGCGCTGGTCAAAGTCTTCGCCGCCCAGGAAGGTGTCACCGTTGGTGGACAGCACTTCGAACTGCTTCTCGCCATCAACGTCGGCGATTTCGATGATGGACACGTCGAACGTGCCGCCGCCCAGGTCATACACGGCAATCTTGCGGTCGCCCTTTTCGTTCTTGTCCAGGCCAAAGGCCAGGGCAGCAGCGGTGGGCTCGTTGATGATGCGCTTGACGTCCAGACCGGCGATACGGCCTGCGTCCTTGGTAGCCTGGCGCTGTGCATCGTTGAAGTAGGCGGGCACCGTGATCACGGCGTCGGTCACTTCTTCGCCGAGGTAGTCTTCGGCGGTCTTCTTCATCTTGCGCAGAATGTCGGCGCTGACCTGCTGGGGCGCCATGCGGTTGCCGCGCACTTCGACCCAGGCGTCACCGTTGTCGGCGGCGGCAATCTTGTAGGGCATCAGGTCGATGTCTTTTTGCACTTCCTTCTCGGAAAACTTGCGGCCGATCAGGCGCTTGACGGCGTACAGCGTGTTCTTGGGGTTGGTGACGGACTGCCGTTTGGCGGATGCCCCGACCAGCACTTCGCCGTCTTCCTGGTAGGCGATGATGGACGGCGTGGTGCGTGCGCCTTCGGCGTTTTCAATCACCTTGGCGGTGTTGCCTTCCATGATGGCGACACAGCTGTTGGTGGTTCCCAAGTCGATACCGATGATTCTTCCCATGATTTTCTCCTGCGATTTTAGAAATTCAGATGCTGCTAACTTGAAGCCAGTTTTGTGGAATTCAAGTGATATTTGTGGCCAGGTTGCGGTACTGCGTCTATGCTATTTCGGCGCTGTCACCGTCACCAGGGCGGGGCGCAACACGCGGTCCGCTATGGAGTAGCCCTTCTGCAGCAGGCTGACGACGGTATTGGCTTCCTGCTCCGACGGCACCACGCTGATGGCCTGGTGCTGGTGGGGGTCGAACCTGGTGCCGGCCGTGGGCGCAATGGCGACGACCTTGTTGCGCTCCAGCGCCGCAATCAGCTGGCGCAAGGTAGCCTGCGCCCCTTCGCGGATTTGCTCGACCGTACCGTCCTTGATGGTCAGGCCGGCTTCCAGGCTGTCTGCCACGGGCAGCAGGCTCTCTGCAAAGCTTTCAACCGCGAACTTGCGGGCTTTGGAAATTTCGTCCTCGGCGCGGCGGCGGGCATTTTCAGCGTCCGCCTTGGCGCGCAGGTACTGGTCTGCCAGTTCACCGCTCTTGGCTTGCAGGGCCGCCAGTTCCGTCTGCGCCTGCACCAATGCGTCGTTCTCCGACGCATTTTGCGCGGCAAACATGGCTTCCGTGCTCTGGTAATTGGCCTCGGGTGACTCGGTAGGGGGGGTGGATGGCTGTTCAGACATGCAAATTAGGGAAGGGTTAGCTTCTGGTTACGGATTTGTGAGCCTAGTTGTGGGGGCTCACAAATGCAATTCAAGAGGGCAATGGGCCCTTTTTATGCCGCATTGAGCGGCTTTCAGGCTGAAATCAGGCGGAAGTGCCGAGCAACTCCACGTCGAACTTGAGCGTTGCGTTGGGTGGAATGACGCCACCGGCGCCGCGTGCGCCATAGCCCAACTCGGCGGGGATGATCAGGGTGCGGGCACCGCCGACCTTCATGCCGGCCACGCCTTCGTCCCAGCCGCGAATCACCATGCCGGCACCGAGATGGAATACAAAGGGATCGTTGCGGTCTTTGCTGGAGTCAAACTTGGCACCCTGGGTCGCGTTGTTGTACAACCAGCCGGTGTAGTGCACGGTCACGCTCTGACCTTTGGCGGCAACGGCGCCGGTTCCCTCGGTGGTGTCCTCGTATTGCAGGCCGGTGGCGGTGGTGATCATTGAAAATCCTTTGGTGAAAAGCCTTAAATTATGCCGCAGACAAAAAAAAGACAGGCAGAGCCTGTCGTCTTTTTCACGGCCTGCAGGCCATCGGAAACGGGAATCAGCTGGCTTTTTTGGCCTGGCTGGTCGCCCATTTGCCGGCAAACGCCTGCAAATCACCCAGGCGCTTGAGCAAATCGGCTCCCAGATGGGTCACAGAGTAGCCGTCGCTGCCATGGGTCATCAAGCCTGCTTCGCGCAATTCCTTGATACGGGTGTTCAGGGTATTAGGGGTGATGCCCCCAACGCTGTCTTGCAGCAGACGAAACGTCTGTGCGTGGCCGTCGCGCAGGGCCCACAGCACCCGAATGGCATACCGTGACTCCAATAGGCTTAACAACTGGCCAATGGCGAGCGATTCTTTTGCACTCATTAACTTACCTCTCCTCGATGCGGTTTTCTTGCAGACCCATGGACTGGCGGGTTAGCCGCCCATGCCATTATGTATACGGCCTGTTAAATCAGTGCAAACTATATCGCAGTTTTCCCCATGCTACAAGTTTCATAGCTATCGGCTGCGCGGTCAGTTCGCTTGTCAGCGGCAGGTGGAGATGCTAAGGTTGCATTAGAACGCTTTGTTTGTGTCGTGTTTTGGAGATTTCCATGGTGTTTAATTTTGAGCAGGTCCACAACTATTACGAACGCCTGGTCTTCGAAGAAGTGGCGCGCCGCGCCGAGGCGCATCCCGATTTCACGTCGGACATGCTGGGCGATGTGGCCTGTGTAGCGCTGAACCGGCTCCCGGCGCGCTATGTGCGCCATGACGTGGACCTGATGTTTTATCTGACCGAGCACGAGCGCCATGCGATTGAGCTGTCGATGGAGGAGGTGCTGCAATTCGCCTTTGGATTCGTGCTGGAGCGGTCCAACAAATCAGCGCGCGGGGGCTAGCGTAGGGGCTAAAACGTCGCTGCCAGCTTGGCCAGCAGTTCCGGTGTGACGCCGGGACTGACGCCAAACCAGGCCTCAAACGCCGCACTGGCCTGGTGCACCAGCATCCCCAGCCCGTTGACTGTCGCGTTGCCGCGTTGGCGGGCCGCGGCCAGCAAGGGCGTCTCCAGCGGTACGTACACAATGTCCGACACCAGCGCCTGCGGGTGCAGCCGTTCCAGCGACAGATCCAGCGCGGGTTGGCCGTGCATGCCCTGGTTGGTGGTGTTGACCAGCAGCGCCAGATCATCCAGCGTGTCGTGCCGGTCTTCCCAGGCCACGGCGCGGACCGGGGCGCCAAATTCCTGCGCCATGTCGTGGGCCTTGGCCCAGCTGCGGTTGATCAAGCGAATGTCGCGGGCGCCACCGTCGATCAGGCCGGCCAGGATCGCGCGCGCCCCTCCGCCCGCGCCCACCACCGTGATCGGACCGGCACTGGCCCGCCAGCCGGGATGGGCTTCGAGCAGACTCTGGGTAAAGCCCAGCGCATCGGTGTTGCGCCCGGTCAAGGTCCCGTCTTTTTCCACCACGATGGTGTTGATGGCGCCAATGCGGGCTGCCAGGGGCTCGATATGGTCCACCAGCGACATGGCCGCCACTTTATGAGGGATTGTCAGGTTGCACCCCGCAAAGCCGAGTACTGGCAACGCGCACAGGGCCGTCTGCAACTGCTCCGGTTGAACCGGTAGCAATACATAGGCTCCCTGAAGACCATGCTGGGCAATCCAGTGGTTGTGGATGACCGGTGAGCGCGAATGCGCCACCGGCCAGCCCATGATCCCCGCGAGCTTGTAGGTCACAGGTTGTCGGTGAAACTGCGCAGCTTGTCGGAACGGCTGGGGTGCTTGAGCTTGCGCAGCGCCTTGGCCTCAATTTGGCGGATGCGCTCGCGCGTCACGTCAAACTGCTTGCCCACTTCTTCCAGTGTGTGGTCGGAGGTCATCTCGATACCGAAGCGCATGCGCAGCACCTTGGCTTCGCGCGGCGTCAGGCTGTCCAGGATGTCCTTGACCACGTCGCGCAGGCCGGCCTGCATGGCGGCTTCCATAGGCGCGGTGTTGGCACCGTCTTCGATGAAGTCGCCCAGGTGGCTGTCGTCATCGTCACCGATGGGTGTTTCCATGGAGATCGGCTCCTTGGCGATCTTCATGATCTTGCGGATCTTGTCTTCCGGGATCTCCATGCGCTCGGCCAATACCGACGCATCGGGCTCGAAACCAAACTCCTGCAAATGCTGGCGGCTGATGCGGTTCATCTTGTTGATGGTTTCGATCATGTGCACCGGAATACGGATGGTGCGCGCCTGGTCCGCAATGGAGCGGGTGATGGCCTGGCGAATCCACCAGGTGGCATAGGTCGAGAACTTGTAGCCGCGGCGGTATTCGAACTTGTCCACCGCCTTCATCAAACCGATGTTGCCTTCCTGGATCAGGTCCAGGAACTGCAGGCCACGGTTGGTGTACTTCTTGGCAATGGAGATGACCAGGCGCAAATTGGCCTCGATCATTTCCTTCTTGGCGGCGCGCGAGGCGTATTCGCCAGCGTTCATGCGTTTGTTGATGTCCTTCAACTGGTCCAACGGCACCACGACCTTGGCTTGCAGGTCGGTCAGCTTTTGCTGCAGGTCCTGCACCGGTGGAATGTTGCGGCCCATGACGGCAGCCCAGGATTTGCCAGACGCGGCCTGCTTTTCAATCCACTTCAGGTTCAGCAATTGCGAAGGAACCTTGTTGCCGTTCTTGTCGCGGCCGCTGAAATCGGCGATGAAGTTTTCTTGCGGGTAGCCGCACTTGTCCACAATGATGCGGCGCAGTTCGCGCTCTTTCTTGCGGATGTCGTCGACCTGGCCACGCACCATGTCGCACAGCTTCTCAATCGCCTTGGCGGTGAAGCGGATGGACATCAGCTCTTCGCTCAGGCCCTTTTGCGCCGTCACGTAATGCGGTGTGCCATAGCCTTCCTTGTCGTAGACCTTGTGCACTTTTTCGAACAGCTCGCGCAGGCGGTCGAAGCGTGACAGGGCTTCCTTCTTCAACTCTTCGAGCTTCTTGGTCAGCGCCTTGGAGCCGCCCTTGCCGTCGTCGTCATCGTCCGCGTCAAACTCGTCGAAATCTTCTTCGGCCACGTAATCGTCGGCCTCGTTGGGGTTGGAGAAACCGTCCACGATGGTGGTGATGACGACCTTGCCTTCGCGGATGTCTTCACCCAGGCGCAGGATTTCAGCAATGGTGGCGGGCGATGCAGAGATCGCCTCCATCATGGCCATCAAACCGCCTTCGATGCGCTTGGCAATTTCGATTTCGCCTTCGCGGGTCAGCAGCTCAACCGTGCCCATTTCGCGCATGTACATACGCACGGGGTCGGTGGTGCGGCCGAACTCGCTGTCCACGGTGGACAAGGCTGCTTCGGCTTCTTCCTCGGCTTCTTCCGGCGTGGCGGCGGTAGACACATTGTTGTTCAGCAACAGCGTCTCGGCATCCGGGGTCTGTTCGTACACCGCCACACCCATGTCGTTCAACATGGAGATCACGACTTCCAGGGTTTCCGCGTCGACCAGCTTGTCGGGCAGGTGGTCGGAGATTTCACCGTGTGTCAGGTAGCCGCGGGTCTTGCCCAGAGTAATCAGGGCTTTGAGGCGCTGACGGCGCTTGGCAATGTCTTCCTCGGACAGGACCGTTTCGTCCAGGCCGAATTCTTTCATCAAGGCGCGTTCCTTCGCCTTGCTGATCTTCATGCGCAGGGGCTTGACCTTTTCGCCGGTGGCTGCAACGGCTTCGGGTTCGCCTACCAAATCGGCTTCAATGTCCGACATGTCCAGATCGTCGCCAGAAGCCTCTGCCGCTGCCTTGGGCTTGCGGCCGCGCTTGGCACCAGTCTTGGGGGGTGCATCGGACTCGGTGGAGGCGGCCTTGGGCGGGCGGCCTGGCTTCTTCTTGGCAGTGGCGCCTGCGGCGAGCAGGGCGTCCGCGGCTTCCTGCAGCTGCTGGGCCTTTGATTTGGTGACGGGGGGCTTGGATGCGGGCACGGGCTTGGCTTTCTTATCGGACTTCGACGGAGACTGGACAGCTTTGACAGATTTTTGAGCGGGCATGCGAAAACCTCAGGTCATCAAAAAAACGGGCGAACAGAACGGGTGCCGGTCAACACCGCTGGAATGCGGGCGCAACTGGCAGTGCGGGGAATACCGTTCCCCTTGACGGGCAACGACATCTCCTATGGGCAAGATGGGAGGGCGAACATTTGGGGTGCAGTCCTTGCGGTAAGGTGGCCGGTTGATATGTTGTCAACGCTTGGCCGGGCCCGGAGGTGCTGCTGTCGCTCTTGCCGAAACAACCGAGTAGTATATCCCGAAATTCCGGATTTTCCAGGGCCGCGTCAAACGGGTGTGCCGGGGAGCAATTTCCATGGAAATTGGTTTTACCCATGGAATACATGCATTACAGTCCCAACAAGGATGCGATCCATGTTCAATGCGCCCCACTTTTCGTTGCCCAGATTGGGTGCCGTGGCATGCGCCAGGGTGGGGGCTTTGCTTGCGTTCCTGCTTCTACCGCTGCCCGCGGTAGCACTCGAGGTTTCGGCATTGACCGAGGCGTTGCCGCCGCTGAACTATGAAATGAACGGCAAGGTCGTCGGTTTTTCCAGCGAATTGCTGGATCTGATGACCAGGGAATCGGGCATCTCCATCAGTAAAAAGCTGTTGCCATGGGCGCGTGCCTATGAATTGGTCACGCGCCAGGGCAACACCCTGATTTATTCGATGGCCCGCACCCCGGAGCGCGAGACGCTGTTTCAGTGGGTGGGCCCGATCAGCCCACGGCGCATCCTGCTGTACAAACTGGCCGACAGAACTGATATTTCCATCCGGACGCTGGACGATGCCCGACACTACCGCATCGGTGTTGTAAGGGAATCTGCAGCGGCCAAAGGCCTGCTCCAGCAGGGATTTGTCCTCAACGGCCCGCAGGATGCATTAGGCCCGGGGCTGGATTTGGGGCCGCATGACGAATCGAACATGAAGAAGTTCATCGCCAGGCGCTTTGACCTGCTGGTATCACTGGATTGGGCAGCTGCCTACAACGCCAGGAATGCCGGCTTGGGCCCTGACGACTACCAGGCCGTGTGGGTGCTCGATGAGAGTCTGTCCTACTGGTATGGCTTGAACCTGGCCACGGACCCCGACGTGGCCCGGCGCCTCAACGCCGCGCTGCAAAAGCTCAAGAACGACGGCCAATACCTGCTGCTCAAGCAGAAATACCTGCCCAGGACCAGCCAGTAGGCGGGTCAGGCGGCCGGGCGGCTTGCCAGCTCCAGTTGCAGGCGTCTGGCATGCAGTTCCCGGTAACGGGCCAAGGCGGCCGGATCGGCGCTGGCCGCGGCGATGGCCAGCGTTTCCTGTTCCTTGATGCGTTCCACCAGCATACGGTTGAGCAGGTCGCGCAGTTCCGCACCGGTGTCGCCCGCAGTCTCGCCACTTGGCTCGTTCGTTCCGCTGGATACTGTGGGGTCGGACATCAGGCGCAGGGCCAGTTCTTCCGCGGTTTGGCCTTTCAGCTCGTCGCGCAGGGCGCCCCAGGCCAGCGGACCGTGCTCGTGCAGCTGGGCCTCCAGCCAGGCGATCAGCGGCCCGTGCGGGGCCGGCAGTTCGCACAACAGGGCGTGGTCTTCGTTGGTCAATGTTTCCCAGAGCTCGCTGTGGCCCAGCAGGATCCGCGTGGTGTGGTCGGCGCGCGTGGCCAGGGGGCCGCGCAACGGCGGGCGTACGGGGCGATCGCGGTCCCATTTGCTTTTGCCCTCCCATTTGCCTTTGCCTTTCCAGTCCCCCCCTTTGCCTTCCCATTTGCCCTTGCTCTTCCAGGCCGTGGAGCTCTCACCGTCCAGCGGGTGGCCCCAGCTGCTGGCGCCAGGGTTTTGCTCATCGTAGTCATCGGGTCGCCAATCGCTGCCGTGCCGCGCAGCGGAGGATGGGGCGTGACCAGGGGCCTTGGTGCCCGTATGGGCCCACAAGGCGCCCAGTTCCTGGCTGGGCAGTTGCACTTGCGTGGCGATCTCGCTGAGCAACTGCAGTTTCAATGCCCCTTCGGGCAGCAAGCCCCACAGCGGCTTGGCATTGCTGGACATGTGGGCGCGGCCTTCGGCGGTGTTGAGGTCACAGCCTTCGCGCGCCGCCTCGATCAGGAAGCGACTCAGCGGCGTGGCCTCGTTGACATAGCGCGCAAATTCATCCTGGCCGTTGGCGCGGATAAAGCTGTCGGGGTCGTGCTCGTCGGGCAGGAACAGGAATTTGATGGACCGCACGTCGCTGGCGTAGGGCAGGGCGGCGTCCAGTGCCTTGCGGGCGGCGCGCTTGCCGGCGGCGTCGCCGTCAAAGCTGAACACCACGGCGTCGGTAAAGCGAAACAGCTTGTGCACATGGTCGGCGGTGCAGGCCGTGCCCAGCGTGGCCACGGCGTTGGGGAAACCCAGCTGCGCCAGGGCCACCACGTCCATATAACCTTCGGTCACCAGCACATAGCCATGCTCGCGCAGGGCGTTGCGCGCCTCGAACAGGCCATACAGTTCGCGGCCCTTGCTGAACACCGGCGTTTCCGGTGAATTGAGGTACTTGGGCTTGTCATCGCCCAGCACCCGCCCGCCAAAGCCAATACATTCGCCCTTGATGTTGCGGATCGGGAACATGACCCGGTCGCGGAAGCGGTCGTAGCGCTTTTCCTCGGTGCCACTGTCTTCCGTGTTGGAGATCACCAGTCCGCTCTCAACGAGCAGCGGGTCGTCGTAATGCGGGAACACGCTGGCCAGGCTGCGCCAGCCCTCGGGCGCATAGCCCAGGCCGAATTGTTTGGCGATCTCGCCGGACAGGCCACGGCCCTTGAAGTAGGCGATGGCGCGCGGCGAGTCTTTCAGTGCGCGGCGGTAGGCCTCACCGGCTTTTTCCAGCACGTCGGTCAGGGTGTTCTGCTTTTGCTTCTGCTCCTGGGCACGGGCACGGTCCTCGGGCGAGGCCTCGTCCTCGGGGATCTGCATGCCGTACTGCTGGGCCAGGTCTTTCACCGCCTCGATGAAGCTCATGCCGGCGTGGTCCATCAGGAAACTGATGGCATTGCCGTTCTTGCCGCAGCCAAAGCAGTGGTAGAACTGCTTGGTCGGGCTGACCGAGAACGACGGTGATTTCTCGCCGTGAAAAGGGCACAGGCCCATGAAGTTGGCGCCGCCCTTCTTCAACTGCACGTAGCGGCCGACGATCTCCACCACATCGGCACGGGCGATGAGTTCCTGGATGAAGGTTTGGGGGATGGCCATGGGGGGATTGTAGGAAGCCTGCCCATCTGGAAAAGGCTGTCAGGTGCAGTTTGCTATTAATTTAGTAGCTGCTAATCGAATGGATACGAGGGCTGAAGGCTCATTTGACCAACAGGAAAAAGGTCAATCCCCCATCACGACGCCTTCGCGCCGCGGGTCGGCGCCGCCGAAGTAACCGGTGGCTGTGCGCTGGATCGCCTGCAGGCCGCTGGGCATGGGTGTTTCGACAACCGTGTGGCCGTGCGCCTGCAGGGCCTGCACGGTGGCACGGTCAAAGCGCTGGTCTTCCAGCAGGAGGGGGCCGCCCAGCGTGCCAAAGTTGGGAAGGTTGATGGCCTGCTGGGCGTTGAGGCCCCAGTTCAGCACGCCGTACAGGGTTTTGGCGGTGAAGTGGATGATGAGTGCGCCACCGGGGCTGCCACCACTCATGACCAGTTGCCCGGACGCCTTGTCAAATACCAGCGTAGGGGACATGGAGGATCGCGGCCGTTTACCGGGCTCGATCCGGTTGGCGACCGGTTTGCCGTCCGCGGAAGTGGGGCTCAGGCTGAAGTCCGTCATCTCGTTGTTGAGCAGGAAGCCACCCGCAAGGCCCACGCCGCGGTTGACCATCAGGCGCGAGCCCCAGGCCGCCTCAATGGTGGTGGTCATGGCCAGTGCATTGCCATAGGCATCGATGACCGAGATGTGGGAAGTGCCGTACTCGGGTTGCTCGGGACTGGGTCCATAGGCCAGGGGCAGGCTGCCCGGGTTGCCGGCGGCCGGGTTGCGTGAGCTTTGACCCGAAGGGCTGGCATCAATCTTCTGCGCACGTTCTGCCAGGTAGCGTGGCGCCAGCAGGCTTTGCCAATCGCCATCCGGCGGCCTGGTAAAGGCCGGGTCGGCGACATAGTAGGCACGGTCGGCAAACGCCAGGCGCGAGGCCTCGGTGTACAGGTGCAGCCAGTCGGCCGACGGCACACCGTCTTGCAGAGACAGGGTGGCGGCTGGCGTGTGGTTCAGCAGACCGAGAATCTGGCCGATGGCCAGCATTCCAGAACTGGGGGGTGGCATACCGCACAGGCGATAGTGCCTGGGCGGAGGCGGTGCAACCGTGGTGGCAGCGCCCGCCGCCGCGTAGTCCCAACACAGGGGCTCGCGCACCAGCGGCCGGTAGTCCGCCAGATCCTGCAGCGACAGCGTGCCTGGATGGGCGGGGTGGTGCTGCACGGCGCGGGTGATGGCGCGGGCCACATCGCCGGTCATCAAGGCGTCCGGTCCTTCCTGGGCCATGCGCTGCAGCACGGCCGCCAGTTCCGGGTTGCGCAAAAGGTGACCCTGTGGCCAGGGCTTGCGCTGGGTGTCAAAGAAATAGGCTGCCGCCGCGGGGTCTTTTTGCAGGTCCTGTTCACTGGCCAGCAGGGTCGCCATGCGTGGGCTCACCCGGAAGCCTTCGGTGGCCAGACGAATGGCTGGCGCAAACAATTGGGCCCACGGCAGCCGGCCATGGGTTTGGTGGGCGAGCGCCAGCATGCGCACCGTGCCGGGCACGCCCACCGACCATCCGCCGACGATGGCGTCTGCCATGGCCACGGGCTTTCCATCGGGCTGCAGAAACAGCGCCGGGCCGGCGCCTGCGGGCGCGGTTTCGCGGCCGTCAAAGGCCTGGGTGCGTTGGCCATCAAAGTGCAGCAGGAAGGCGCCACCGCCGATGCCGCTGGATTGCGGCTCCACCAGTGTCAAGACCATCTGCACCGCAATGGCGGCATCCACGGCGCTGCCGCCAGCACGCAGAATCTGCAGGCCCGCATCCGTTGCCAGCGGATTGGCCGCGGCTACGGCAAACGTGCGCGTCGCCCAGCCTGGTTTCTCGACCAGGGCACTGGCACCCTCGGGCTGCAGCGGTAGGTCGTGGCCCGGCGTGGCGCAACCCGCCAGCGCCAGCACGGCCACGGCGGCGAGAAGGCACCGCCGCCGCTGTTGTGCAATGGTCATGGCCTGCGTTTCATTTCTGTTTGGGTACGCGGCCCATCAGATAGAACTCGGGGTTGGGCAGCATGCCCGACATGTTGGCCATGCGGTTGGACAGGCCAAAGAAGGCGGTGATGGCGCCAATGTCCCAAATGTCCTCGTCATTGAAGCCGTGGGCTTGCAGGGCGGTGAAGTCGCTCTCTTCCAGCTCGGCCGACTGCAGGCAGACCTTCATCGCGAAGTCCAGCATGGCGCGCTGGCGTGGCGTGATGTCGGCCTTGCGGTAGTTCACCGCCACCTGGTCGGCCACCAGCGGTTTCTTCTCATAGATGCGCAGGATGGCGCCATGTGCCACCACGCAGTACAGGCAGTGGTTGGCCGCGCTGGTGGTGGTGACGATCATCTCGCGGTCGCCCTTGGTCAGGCCGCTGGTGCGGCCCACGGAATCCGGCACCATCAGCGCGTCGTGGTAGGCAAAGAAGGCGCGCCATTCGGCCGGGCGGCGCGCCAGGGCCAGAAACACATTGGGCACAAAACCGGATTTCTCCTGCACTTCCAGGATCTTGGCCTGGAGGTCGGCGGGCAGGGTGTTGAGGTCGGTCAGGGGGTAGCGGATGCTCTTGGTCATGGATTGCGTCTCCTGGCCACACGGTGTGGTCTTGTTGTGCAGGCAGGAATCATAGGCCAGGCCAGCGCACGGTGTGCCGTATTGCGTGCCTGGGGCATAGGCTTCATTGCGGTTCTCTATAGATTGAATTAATAAAACTATCTTGATCGATAGGGTTTGCAAACCTAAACTGGCCACACCAGACTTTGCAACCAACCCCCAGGAGACAAGCATGTCCACAGAAGCCAAATGCCCATTCCACCACGCTGCCGGCGGCGGCACCACGAACAAGGACTGGTGGCCCCAGCAGGTGCACGTGGAACTGCTGAACCAGCACGGCGACAAGTCCAACCCGCTGGGCGAAACCTTCAACTATGCGGAAGAATTCAAGAAGCTCGATTACAAGGCGCTGAAGGCCGATCTGGTCAAACTGATGACCGACTCGCAGGACTGGTGGCCGGCCGATTTTGGCCACTACGGTCCGCAGATGGTTCGCATGGCCTGGCACAGTGCCGGCACTTACCGCACGCTGGATGGCCGGGGCGGCGGCGGGCGCGGCCAGCAGCGATTTGCCCCGCTCAACTCCTGGCCCGACAACGTCAACATCGATAAGTCGCGCCGCCTGCTGTGGCCCATCAAGCAGAAATACGGCCAGAAGATTTCCTGGGCCGATCTGTTCATCCTGGCTGGCAACGTGGCGCTGGAATCCATGGGCTTTCGCACCTTCGGCTTTGCCGGTGGTCGGGAAGACGTGTGGGAACCCGACATGGATGTGAACTGGGGTGCCGAGACCCAATGGCTGGCCGCGGACAAACGCTTTAGCGGTGGCGGCGACCGCAACAAGGGCGAGGGCGAGCTGGACAAGAACCTGGCCGCTACGCACATGGGCCTGATTTATGTGAACCCCGAAGGCCCCAACGCCAGCGGCGACTACCTGGCTGCCGCCAAAGACATCCGCACCACCTTCTACCGCATGGCCATGGACGACGAGGAAATTGTCGCCCTGATCGCCGGTGGCCACACCTTCGGCAAGGCCCACGGCGCCGCGCCCGAGTCGCACAAGGGCCCCGCGCCAGAGGGTGCGGGCCTCGAGGCGCAAGGGCTGGGATGGAACAGCAATTTCGGCAGTGGCCACGGCAAGGACACCGTGTCCAGCGGCCTGGAGGTGACCTGGACGACGACCCCGGCCCAGTGGGGCAACAACTTCTTCGAGAACCTGTTCAGCTTCGAATGGGAACTGACCCATTCGCCCGCGGGCGCCAAGCAGTGGGTGGCCAAGGACGCGCCCGAGATCATTCCCGACGCGCATGTGAAGGGCAGGTTCCACAAGCCCACCATGCTGACCACCGATCTCACCCTGCGCTTTGACCCCGAGTTTGGCAAGATTTCCAGGCGCTTCCACGAAGACCCGCAATCCTTCGCCGAAGCCTTTTCCCGCGCCTGGTTCAAGCTGACCCACCGCGACATGGGCCCCAAGGCACGCTACCTTGGCCCCGAAGTGCCGAAGGAAGATTTGATCTGGCAAGACCCGCTGCCCGCCGCGACCCACCAGCCCACGGCGGCAGACATTGCAGACCTCAAGGCCAAAATTGCCGCCTCCGGTTTGTCTGTGGGCGAGCTGGTATCGGTGGCCTGGGCCTCTGCCTCCACCTTCCGCGGTGGCGACAAGCGCGGCGGCGCCAATGGTGCGCGTCTGGCGCTGGCTCCCCAAAAGGATTGGGACGTCAATAGAAAAGCCGTCACGGCGCTGGCCAGGCTGCAAGACATCCAGAAAGCGTCCGGCAAGGCATCGCTGGCGGATGTCATCGTGCTGGCTGGCGTGGTGGGGGTCGAGCAGGCAGCCAGGGCGGCCGGCGTGGCGGTTGCGGTGCCGTTTGCCCCGGGGCGCGTGGATGCCACGCAGGCGCAGACCGATGTGGAGTCTTTTGCCGCGCTCGAACCGGTGGCCGATGGTTTTCGCAACTACCGGAAGGGCCCGATGGGTGCCGCAACCGAGGCCCTGCTGATCGACAAGGCCCAGTTGCTGACCCTGACCGCACCCGAGCTGACCGCACTGGTGGGTGGCCTGCGCGTGCTGGGTGCCAATGCCGACGGCAGCACGCATGGCGTGTTCACCGGCACCGTGGGTGCGCTGTCCAATGACTTCTTCGTCAACCTGCTGGACATGGGGGTGGAGTGGAAGGCTGCGGACGGCGAGGGCGAAGTGTTCGAAGGCCGGGACCGCAAAACCGGGGCGGTGAAGTACACCGGCACCCGGGCCGACCTGGTCTTTGGCTCCAACGCGGTGCTGCGCGCCTATGCCGAGGTCTATGCCAGCGCGGATGGCAAGGAGCGCCTGGTGAAAGACTTTGTGGCCGCCTGGACCAAGGTGATGAACCTGGACCGCTTCGACCTGTAACGGCACGGCGGGACGCTATGCTCGGGGGCCTATTTTTGGAGACCCCACCATGCATTCCCAGTACGAGGCCGGTCTGGCCACCCGCAAGCAGGTCATGGGTGAAGAATTCGTCGCCACGGCCTTTGCCAACGCCACGCCCTTCACCCAGCCCATCCAGGAGCACATTACCCGCGCAGCCTGGGGCGATGTGTGGCAGCGCCCGGGGCTGGACCTGAAAACCCGCAGCCTGGTCACCGTGGCCATGCTCACCGCGTTGGGCAAACAGAATGAACTCAAGGGCCACGTGCGCGGCGCGCTCAACAATGGCGCGACAGTGGAGGAAATTCAGGAAGTGCTGCTGCACGCCACGATCTACTGCGGCGTGCCGGCGGCTGTGGAGGCGTTTCGCACCGCGAATGACGTGGTTGCCGCCATGCCTTCAAGGTAAATAGGCCGCTAGCCCTCTAGAAATATACGTTTATTGCTATTGAATCAGTAGCATTTAAGCGTGGGAGCAGATGACGCGCCTGCTCAACGATCGTCGCGAATCTGCGTCGGCGCAAATCCGTTGTCATCATCGTCATCGTTTTCCATGGGCAGATCCACATGGGACTTGCTGGGGGCGGGGGCGGCAGGGGGCGGTGATGGCGGTGTTGGCGTGGCCGCCACGGGTTCCGGGACCGAGGGTTCACTGGCGCGCCAGACATCGCCCTTGGGCAATTGGGTGTGCGGGCAGCCGCAGTCGGGCGCAAACTTCCAGGTAAACAGGTAGCGCGTCTGGTCCGCGTTCGGGGCAAAGCGGTGCAGGCCGTCGAGCATGGCCTCCTGGAAGGCGGGTGCATGCAAGACCAGCGCATCGTGCCAGTGTTTGATTTCCAGTTGCAGCAACAAGGCTTCGCCCTGACCCGGAATGTGCATGGGAATCACCTCAGCGGCGACCCAGGTTCCCGGAATCCCGTGCAGCCTGAGCACGTCCAGCAGTGTCATGCGGACCATGTCAATCTGGGTAGGACTGAGCTGCACCGTCTGGGGCATGGTTGCGGGCCCGCTGTCGGTCGACGGTTTGTCGGGCTTGTTCTTGCCGCGGCCTAGAAAATCAAACATCCGCTACTCCGGTAAGTCTCTGCTGTTTCGTGCCGGTCAGTGTACGCGACCGGCCGAAAAAACGGAATGCCGGTCTATGGTGACTCGGGGGCCGCCGCCGGCGGTGCCTGCAGTTCTTCTTTCTGCCGCAGCAGCTTGCGCTTGGCAATGCCGACAAAGTGCTCGATGTCGTCGACGATGGAGAAGAAGCTCGGGGTCACCAGCAGGCTCAGGATGGTGGACGTGATCAGGCCGCCAATCACGGCCGCCGCCATCGGTGCGCGGAAGCTGTTGTCGGCATTGCCCAGGCCCAGCACCAGCGGCAGCATGCCCGCGACCATGGCAATGGTGGTCATGATGATGGGGCGTGAACGCTTATGACAGGCGTCAATCAGCGCCTCGAAGCGCGTCAGGCCGTGGTCGCGCCGGGCCATGATGGCGTAGTCCACCAGCAGGATGGAGTTCTTGGTGGACACGCCAATCAGCATCACCAGGCCGATGAAGGACGGCATGGACAGCATCTTGCCGCTGACCAGAAGGCCAATGAAGGCGCCACCGAAGGACAGGATCACCGATGGCAGGATGGAGATCGGGTGCAGGAAGTCCTTGAACAGCAGCACCAGCACGATGTAGATACAGAGGACACCCGTCATCATGGCCATGCCAAAGCCGGCCACCATTTCTCCCTGTACTTCCGCGTCGCCAATCTCCAACTGCTGCACACCGGCTGGCAGGTTGACGATGGAGGGTAGTTTGGCCACGGCATCGGTCACCTCGCCCAGCGGCACGCCGGACAACTCCACTTCGAAGTTGACATTGCGCACGCGGTTCAGACGGCTGACCATCGCCGGCCCGCTGGACATTTCAAACGTGGCCACCTGGCTCAGCATGACCGGGCCCTTGGCGCCGGGCACCATCAGGCGGCCCAGCAGTTCCAGGTCCTGGCGGGCGTCGGTGGCCAGCTTGACGACGATGGGTACCTGGCGCTGGCTCAGGTTGAGCTTGGGCAGGGCCGTTTCGTAATCGCCCACGGTGGCAATGCGCAGCGTCTCGGCAATGGCGGCGCTGGTGACACCCAGGTCGGCGGCGCGTGCAAAGTCCGGGTGAATGGCGACCTCGGAGCGTGTCAGGCTGGCACTCGACGAAATATTGCCCAGGCCCGGAATCTTGCGCAGGTCCTTCTCCACCGCCGCGGCGGCCAGGGCCAGGGCGACCGGGTCTTCACCCTTGAGCGCGAGCTGGTACTTCTCGCCCGAGCCGCCCAGGCCGACCTTGAAGCGCGCGCCCGGAAGTTCAGACAGCGCGGTGCGCATCTGGCTCTCGATCACCTGTTTGACCGGGCGTTTGCCCCGTTCGGCCAGCAGCACGGTCAGCGTGGCCTTGCGCACCTCGGTGCTGGCGCCACCCTGGAACGGGTCCGAGCCCACGCTTCCACCACCGGCGGTGGTGTAGACACTGTTCACATGCTGCACCTTGCCAATCAGGGCGCGTGCCTGCTCGGCCGCCGCGCGGGTTTGCGCCAGCGTGGTGCCCGGGGGCAGCTCCAGATAGACCTGGGTCTGGGAGTTGTCGTCCGGCGGGATGAAGCCACTGGGAATCAGCGGCACCAGGAACAGCGAGCCAATGAAGAAGCCAATGGCCGAGAACATCGTGATCCAGCGGTGGTGCAGCGTCCAGCGCGTGATCTTCAGGTACAGCGGCATCCACACCGGCTCCTCGTGCACATGGGTGGACGGCTTCATGATGTAGGCCGCCATCATCGGGGTCAGCAGGCGCGCCACCATCAGCGAGGCAAAGATTGCGAACACCGCCGTCCAACCAAACTGCTTGAAGAACTTGCCGACCACGCCGCTCATGAAGGCGGTGGGCAGAAACACGGCAATCAGCGCAAAGGTGGTGGCGATCACGGCCAGGCCGATCTCGTCGGCCGCTTCCATGGCCGCCTGGTAGGGCGTCTTGCCCATGCGCAGGTGGCGCTCGATGTTTTCCACTTCCACAATCGCGTCGTCCACCAGGATACCGATGACCAGGGAGAGCGCCAGCAGCGTCACGATGTTGGTGGTGAAGCCCATGTAGTGCATGCCGATGAAGGCCGGAATGGCCGACAGCGGCAGCGCCACGGCGGATACCAGCGTGGCCCGCCAGTTGCGCAGGAAGAACCACACGACGATGACCGCCAGCACGGCGCCTTCGTACAGCATGGTCATGGAGGCATCGAACTCCTCCTGCACCGGGGTCACGAAGTCAAAGGCCTGGGTCAGCTCCAGGTCGGGGTGGGCGACCTTGAGATCGGCCAGCGCCTTTTGCACGGCCGCGCCCACTTCCACCTCGCTGGCACCCTTGCTGCGGGTGATCTCGAAGCCCACCACCGGTTTGCCATTCAGCGTGGCAAAGCTGCGTTGTTCGGCCACGGTGTCTTTCACGCTGGCGACTTCGTCCAGGCGTACACGCTTGCCGCTGGAAAGGCTCAACTCCAGCCGTGACAATTCCTCCACCGTGGCCACGGTGGCCAGCGTGCGCATGGGCTGCTCGGAGCCACCCAGGTCGGCGCGGCCACCGGCGCTCTCGGTCTGCACCAGTTTGAGCTGGCGCGAAATGTCGGCCGCGGTGGCGCCCAGGCTTTGTAGCTTGAGCGGGTCCAGCGCCACCTGCACCTCACGGGTCACGCCGCCCACGCGGGCCACGGAGCCGACGCCGCGCACACCCAGCAGGGCGCGCGAGATGGTGTTGTCGACAAACCAGCTCAGAGCCTCGTCGTCCATGCTGCCCGAGCGTATCGTGAAGGCCAGGATGGGCGCACCGGACAGGTTCATCTTGCTGACGATGGGGTCGCGCAAATCGCCGGGCAAATCGCTGCGCACCTGCTGCACCGCGCTGCGCACATCGTCCACGGCTTCCTGCGTGGGCTTTTCCAGGCGGAACTCGGCGGTCACCGTGACGCTGCCGTCCTGCACATTGGTGTAGATGTTCTTCAGGCCCTGCAGCGGTGCAATGGCGTTTTCCAGCTTGCGGGCGACTTCGGTTTCCAGCTGGGCCGGTGCTGCGCCCGGCAGGCTGGCCGACACGCTGACGGTAGGCAGCTCCAGGTCCGGGAACTGCTGCACCTTCATGGCGTTGAAAGACATGAGCCCGGCCAGCGTCAGCAGCACGAACAGCATGACCGCGGGAATCGGGTTCTTGATGGACCAGGCGGAGACATTCATGAGATTTGCTCCTTATTTGCTAGCAGCAGAAGCAGGTTTCGCGAGGGCAGGAGCGCTATCCACCACCTTCACCAAATCACCGTCGCTCAGGAAACTGCCACCGCTGGCCACCAGCTTGTCCTCGGGCTTGACGCCGCTCTGGATCTCGATCTGGTCGCCCACGATGCGACCGGTCTGCACCTTGACCTGGGCCACGCGGTTGTCCGCGCCCACGCGCGCCACATAGCTGAAGCCGTCGCGCACTACGACGGCGGTCTGCGGCACCGTCAGGCCACCGGAGCTGCCTAGCTCGAATTCGCCACGGGCGTACATGCCGGGCTTGAAGCTGGCGGCCACGCCGGGCGCTGCGCCTTTCTCCGCGCTGGGCAAGTCCACATAGACCAGGCCGTTGCGGGTGGCGGCGTCGACGGTGGGGGCCAGGCTACGCACCTTGCCCTTCATCTGTGCGCCGCTGGGGGCGGTGACCAGCACGCTGGTGCCGGTGGTGATGCGGCCCAGTTCGGCGGAGGTGACCTCGCCACGCCATTCCAGGCGGCCCTGGCGTATCAGCTTGAACATCTCGGTGCCGGCGCCCACCACCGAGCCCGCGGTGGCCATGCGGGCCGAGATGATGCCGCTGTCTGGCGCCAGCAATTGTGTGTTCTTCAGGCGCAGCAACTGCGCGTCCAGTTGCGCCTTGGCCGACGCCACGCGGGCCTTGCCGGTTTGCTCCTGCGTCAGGTACTGGTTGACCTGCTGGGCACTGATGGCACCGCTGCCCTGGACGGCGCGTGCGCGGTCGGCGTTGGCGGCGGCTTCCGCGGCATTGGCCTGGGCCTCGGCCACGGCCGCGCGGGCCAGGGCCACATCGGCCTGCACGCTCTCGGCGGCAAAGCTGGCCAGCAGCTGGCCGCGCTTGACCCGGTCACCTACCTGGGCGTGCAGCTCAGCCACGCGCAGGCCGTTAGCCTCGGCGCCCACGCTGGCTTCCTGCCAGGCGGCCACGCTGCCATTGGCGGCCAGCTTGATGGTCAGCATGCTGCTCTTGGGTTGGGTCAGGGCCACGGTCAGCGCGGGTTTGCCAACGGCGCCGGGCTTGGCGGCATCGGCGGCCAGGCTGCGGGTGGCAAAAAGGCCCAGGGCGGCCAGCGTCACCACGCTGGCGAAAACCAGACCCAGGGTCAGGGGTTTGACGGTGAGCGTACGGGCAAGGGAGTTGGATTGGAGGTTCATGGTGGTGTCGCGTCGCATCGATAAATGGAGGAGTAACGGTGTGTGGGGGTAGGGTGGGTCAGTTCGCAGCGGTGGCAGTGGCCGTCTGGGGTTCAAAGCCGCCGCCCAGCGCGCGGTACAGCGACACCCAGGCCCGGTTGCGCTCCAGGCTCAAGCCGAGCTGGGCCGATTCGGAGGCCAGCGCATTGCGCCGGGCGTCTTCCAGTTCCACCAGGCTGGCCAGGCCCTGGCCAAAGCGCGACTGGGTGGCGGCCAGCGATTCGGCGTAGCCCTGGGTGGAGACCACGGCGTCTTGTGTGCGGACGTCGGTGCTGTTCAGGTTAACCAGAGCCTCTTCCACCTCGCGCACGGCCTGGCGGACCTTGGCACGGTAGACGGTCACGACGGTCTGGTAGTTGGCCTCGGCCGACGTAACGGCCGCCGCGCGCATACCACCATCAAAGATGGGCAGGCTGACCGCTAACGGGCCGAAGTACCAGGTGGTGCCCTCCTGGTCGACTCCGTTGGTGCTCAGGCGCGTGCCGGCAATCGTGCCGCCCAAGCTCAGGCGCGGCAGGCGCTGGGCCTTGGCCGCGCCGACCTGGGCGCTGGCAACCATGACATCGCGCTCGGCGCTGAACACGTCGGGGCGCTGGGCAATCGTCTGGGCCGGCACACTTGCTATTGAAATAGTAGCTACCTGCGCAGGTTTCACAAGGGCTAGCGCCAGTTTTTCTTTCAACGTTGGCTCGGGAATGGCAGTCAGAGCGACCAGGGCCTTGGTGTCGAGTTCACACACGGCCGCTTGCTGGGTGACGCGGCTGCTGCCGTCCGCCGCGCTGGCCCGCGCCATGGCACCCACGGACGGGGCCACAAAGCCGACCTTGGCGTTGATCTCGGTGAGGCGTGCCGTCTCCTGGCGCGATGCGGCGTCACGGCGGGCCATCGCCAGTTGCTGGGTGCAGGTCGACAGGCTGTAGTACAGGTTGGCCACCTCGGCCGCCACCGACACGCGGGCGTCATGCCACTGGGCCTGGCTGCCTTCGACATTGGCCTGTGCGGCGCGGCTGACAGCGCGGTTGGCGCCCACCAGATCAATTTCCCACGCCGCCTGCAGGCCGACCTGCTGGGTATTGGTCACCGGAAAGCCGGGCTGGCTGACGCCCCGGCTGCCGGCAACTTGTGCGCCCACATTGGGTACCATGGCGGAATGGGCCGCGGCCTGCTGCGCGCGCGACGCCTCCACGCGCGCCAGCGCCTGTGACACGGACGGGCTGACGGCCTGCGCGGCGGCAATCAGTTCCACCAGCAGCGGATCGCCCTGCTGCTGCCACCATTGGGTCAACGAGCCCACGCTGCCCTGGTGGGGCAGGGGTGCATTCCACTGGGCGGGGGCGTCCATGCTGACCTGGGTCGGGGGCATGAAGCTGGAGCAGGCGGACAAGGCCAGCGCGGCGGCCATGGGGGCCAGGGTGCGAAGAGGTGGCAGGGTCATTTTTTGGACGGCTTGCGGTTGGATCGTGAAGGGACGGCGGGCAGCGCGCGGCGTAGGGCTTCGGCTTCTGTGAGGGTCATGGCATAGGCCACCAGCCGGTCGCAGTAGCGGTCCAGCGCGGAGTGCGATGCCACCAGCTGCGGGCGAATGGTGGTGACGACATCGCAGCCGATATGCAACATGACCCCCAGGCCGGAGATGGAAAATGCCAGCGTGTGGATGTCGTCGTCGGCCTTGGCCAATCCCAGGTGGCGGCACAGCACACTGACCAGCGCGGCGTGGGCCGGCTTGATGTTGGAGTCGATCTCTTCCTGCCAGATGCCGGTGGGCTCCAGCATCTCGCGAAAGTGCAGCTTCATGCAGTGCTGCATCAGGTCGCCCTGTTTCAGCGGGTCCAGAAACGACGACATCAGGCGTCGCAGCGCCTGCTGCAGGCTGATGCCGGCATCGGCTATGGATTCGGGCGGCACGTTGGGGTTGCAGCGCGGGTCGGTAAACACCGCCCGGTACAGCCCGGCCTTGTCGCCAAAGTAGTAGCTGATGGATGCGATGTTGACCTGCGCGGCCTGCGCGATCTCGCGGGTGGAGGTCTTGGCAAAGCCCTTTTCGGCAAACAGGGCCAGCGCGGCGTCGAGCAACCGGTTGCGAGCTTCGGCGCCATCGGTACGCAGGGGCTTGGCCGTGGGCGGGGCGGAAAGGGTTTTGGACATGGGGCGCGATTCTAGTCTAGTTCAATCAAACGTTTGATTTAACTAATCCCTGAGATGCGTGGGGTTTTGGTACCACGCAGTTACAGCGGGTCACGCAGAGGTGTCGAATGCCAGAGCGCTGGGGGAGTTGCCCTACCCCGCCATCAGCTTCTGGACCAAATCGCCGGCATTCGCGGCCTTGTACTTGCGCATCAGGCGGGCGCGGTAAATTTCGATGGTCCTGTGGCTGATCGCCAGCGTTTTGCCGATCTGCTTGGACGTCAGGCCCTGCATCAGGTGGGCGGCCACTTCGCGCTCGCGGGCCGTCAGTTCGGCCTTGACGGGGCGCCGCTCGCTGAGGTCCTCAAAGCACCAGATGCCGGCCTCGTGCGGAGCCTCGCGGTTCAGCGCGCGGCCGGTCACATGGCACCAGAAGGCTTCTCCCTTGAGGCGGCCGTCCACCCGGCGCATGATGCGGTCGTCGGCATAGGTGCCGTTACGGTTCAGGATGGGGCTGATGCGCGCGCCGGTGCGCTCAAACTCGTCGGCACTGGGGTAGAGTATCTGAAAAGACTGGCCTATGAGCTGCTCGCGCGTCGTGCCAAACATCTCGCACAGGCGCTGGTTGCAGTCCATGATGGTGCGGTTGCGTGACAGGGCCAGGCCCACGGGGGCCATGTCAAAGGCGAGGCGGTAGTCAATGTCCATAGGGTTGCGCTTTACGGAAAACTACGTATAGATATAAGTAGTATCGTACGGCAATTGAATCTTCACAGGAGTCAGGTGCAATGAACAAGATATATCCCAGTGCGACAGCCGCCCTCGACGGCATTGTCAAAGATGGCCAGTTGCTGGCCGTCGGCGGCTTTGGCCTGTGCGGCATTCCCGAGGCGCTGATTGATGCGCTGCGGGATAGTGGCGTCAAAGACCTCACGGTCATTTCCAACAATGCCGGCGTGGACGGTTTTGGCCTGGGCAAGCTCTTGGAGACACGCCAGATCAAGAAGATGATTTCCAGCTACGTGGGCGAGAACAAGGAGTTCGAGCGCCAGTACCTGGCGGGCGAACTGCAACTGGAGTTCACGCCCCAGGGCACGCTGGCCGAGAAGCTGCGTGCCGGTGGCGCCGGCATCCCGGCCTTCTTCACCAAGACCGGTGTGGGCACCATCGTGGCCGACGGCAAGGAGCTGCGCGAGTTCGATGGCGAAATCTATGTCATGGAACATGCCCTGGTGCCCGAGGTGGCCCTGGTCAAAGCGCACCGTGCCGACAAGTCCGGCAACCTGCAATTCCGCCTGACGGCGCGCAACTTCAACCCCGCGGCGGCCATGGCTGGCAAGATCTGTGTGGTGGAAGTGGAAGAGATTGTCGAGACCGGCGACATGGTGCCTGACCAGGTGCACCTGCCCGGCATCTATGTGCACCGCATCGTGCACAACCCCAACCCCGAGAAGCGCATCGAGAAGCGCACCATCACACCGAAAGAGGGAGTCTGATCATGGCGTGGAATCAAGACCAAATGGCGGCCCGTGCCGCGCAGGAATTGCAGGACGGTTTCTATGTGAACCTGGGCATCGGAATCCCCACCCTGGTGGCCAACTTTGTGCCCGCCGACAAGGAGGTGTGGTTGCAGAGCGAGAACGGCATGCTGGGCATCGGCCCTTTCCCCACGGAAGACGAAGTGGATGCCGACCTGATCAACGCCGGCAAGCAGACCGTGACCACGCAAAAGGGATCCAGCATCTTCGGTAGCCATGAGAGCTTTGCCATGATCCGCGGCGGCAAGATCAACCTGTCCATCCTCGGTGCCATGCAGGTCAGCGAGCAGGGCGACCTGGCCAACTGGATGATTCCCGGCAAGATGGTCAAGGGCATGGGCGGCGCCATGGACCTGGTGGCGGGCGTGAAGCGCGTCATCGTGCTGATGGAGCATGTGGCCAAAAAGAAAGACGGCACCATCGACCTGAAGATCCTGCCCAAATGCACCTTGCCACTGACCGGCGTGGGCGTGGTGGATCGCATCATCACCGATCTGGCGGTCATGGATGTCACACCTTTGGGCCTCAAACTGGTGGAACTGGCACCGGGTGTCAGCCGCGAAGATGTGCAGGCCAAGACTGGCGTTCCGTTAGTCTGAAAACCTGCGGGGCAGGGCTTTCGCTCTGTCCTCAATTTGATTGAATGATGCACTGCACCACCGGGTAAGATAGCGCGAATTATTACCCCGGGGGTTTCATGTCCAGAGCACTCAAATTCCTGATGTTCATCTACTTCGTGGTGTTTTTCACCACGGGCGCATTCATGGTTCTGATCGTGAATGCGGATGAAAACTCTGCCCCATGGATAGGTCTGCTGGCCCGCAACCACGGCATCGTGTTTGTGTGGCATTTGACCTGCTGGATGGTGACCGGCATGTTTACCAGCTACTACTGGGACCTGTTCAACATGGGCAAGGGGCTGGAGTCGGTGCAGGTCGAGCGCCTGGTGCTGTGCATCCTGACATCCCCCTTTGTCTTTTACCCCACCTACAACCTGTGGCTCTCCAGCAGTTCGCAGAGTTACATCCTGTTTGAGGTCATTATTTTCCAGGGAGGCTTCTTCTGGCAGGCCCTGTTGACCAAGGCAAAGCCGCTGGACCAGGCCACCGTGATTCCGTGGTCCGTGAACAATGGCGGCGTGCGCAACCCACAGGCCAAGTCGGCCAGCGGACCTACGGCGATCGGTTAGTCGTGGCTAGCGGCATTCAGCCGCGTTGACCTTGATGATTTCTGAGAGTTCACGCTGCTCCTGCGGGCGCAGGCTGGCAAAGCGGGTACGCCCGTCAGCCTCCGCTTGTAACCGCGTTCTGCATGGCTCCTCCGATTGAACCTGCTGTAGCACTTGGGCATACTCTTTTTCGTGGGCCTCATAGGCCGCTTGGCTGGGAAAAACATGGTTGGGCGGGCCATTTTTTCCGTCCAGAATGGCTCTGCGCCGTTTCTCTTCGGCCTGCCGTTCGACATAGCGCCTGGTCTCTTCTTTTTGAGCCATCTGCGCCGCATCAAGCGCCTCGGTGATTTTGCGATGGCAGGGTGCCAGCCGGAACTGGTGATAGGTGAGCACCAGGCTGGGGGTCTTGAGGTTTCCCGATAGGGGCAACGCGTTATGGCTTTGTGTCAAAGCACGGCAAGTGTCTTGGCTGGGGAACTGCCACACAACGGTCGCCCCTACCAATGCGGCAACCAGAAGAAGCAGTGCGACAAAACCCACCGCGCCCCGTTGCGAAGCTGCGAATCGCAACGCTCTCACGGGCCGATCCCGGAGTCATATTCCTCAAACCCCATCTTCCTCAGAAACACCGGCCAACGTGGATCTGCCTGAATCGGCTGCAACATCCCATGGCACTTCACATACGATAGCCCCGAGTCACGCACAGCGTAGGCACGTTCCAGCCATTCAAATGCATGATCGGCATCGCCACGGGCACCAAAGGCCGCCGCAATATTGAACGCAGCAAGGTCCCCATAGCGATCGATAAGTGCGTGTAAATTGCGGTCAGAGTCGACGAGGTTGCCACCTCGAAAATGCAAACAACTCAGCGTGCGCCACCGGAGAAAGTCCGCCGGCTCGCGGCTCACCGCATCCAGCGCCTCATCTTGGCGCCCCTGCCGTTCCAGAACGAACGCAAGGCTGGCCCGGAGTCCGGGCCGGTCGGGAGCGAACTCAATGGCTTGGCGAAAAGCCGCCTCAGACTCCGCCCATCTCCCCAAAGCCCCCAACGTAGAGCCGAGAATTCGATAACTGATCGCGTTGACCGGGTCCAGCATCGTCGCACGACTTGCATATTCCAAAGACTCTTGAAGCCGTCCAAGCACAAAGTAGAGTTGCGCCGCTTCCGTTTGCGCGTCGATTTCGTCCGGCGAAAGGTGTAGCGCCCGCTGCACGGAACTGATGGCAATCTGCCAATTCCAGGCGCGCAGCTTTTGGTAGGTGCACATCGCGATATGGCCATCCACCAGGTCGGGCTGGAGCGCCAATGCGCGTTGTACAGCGGTGAGTGCTTCGGCTGTGCCTTCGACTTGCGGTACAACCGCATAATCAACCGCCGCGACCAGCGCCTGAGAAAACGTGGCCCACGTCTGCGCAGAATGGGGGTCAATAGCCAGTGCCTGGCGCAGCAACTTGACGCTCTTTGCGATATCCGCTTCCGCACGGCGATTCAATAGGAACCGGGCTTGCAGGTACAAGTTATGCGCGGTGCTATTGGCACTGCGCCCCTTGGTAGCAGCAGCCACTTCCCTTTTGACCATGCGCCGCTCAATTTCTCCGTGCCATGGACGCATGAATTTTGTGCGAAGCTCCGTCAACACACATTGCGCAATGTCATCCTGCACGGCGAAGATGTCGTCAAGGGTACGGTCATAGACCTCGGACCAAATAGGCGAACTGTCAGCAACTTTCACCAGTTGCACGGAAATGCGAAGTCGATCACCGCTCTTCCTCACGCTGCCATCAACCACGTGGGCGACGCCCAGCCTGGCACCGATGGCGGGGATGTCCACATTTTGACCCTTGAACGAGAACGACGAGGTGCGCGCGATGACACGCAGACCTTTGATCTTTGCCAGGACGTTCAGCAATTCATCGGCGAGGCCGTCAGAAAAGTACTCATCATTGGCGTCGCCGGTGAGGTTGGCAAATGGCAACACCGCAATGGAAAGTGCAGGAGTGTTGCTGACGGCGTAGTCGGTAAAGTCGCCGAATACGGCAGCGCGCTCCGCTTGCGTCAAGGTCGAAGGCGGGTCTTGGACCATCACCGCTTCAGGGTTGCTTTGCACTGAAAGCTGGGGACTGAGGTTGGCATGGGACGGTATATCCGATGGCATCACGCCATTCGGCATTTCGGTCAACACCGTTTCTGCCAGAGAGAACTGGTAACCGCGCGCCGGAATCGTGGCAATTGCATGCGGTCCGAGCAATTTGCGCAACGTCGAGACTTGCGCCTGCAGGTTGTTTTCCTGTACCACCAGGCCGGGCCAGACCAAGTCCAACAATTCGTCCTTGGTGACCACACGGCCACGATTCTTGATCAACGCATACAACACGTCGAAGGCGCGCGAGCCCAGCTCGGCACGCACGCCGTCAAGGAGCAGCGCACGTTCTGCAGGGCGAACTTCAACTCGGTCGAATCGATAGTTCTCCAAAGTCCTCCCCTGCATGTGGTTGTCTTGGCGAAACAAAGTGTAACCGGCCCGTTTCAGAACATTTCAGATGCATTCAGGCGGCTAAAGGACAAGGTTGCGCCTGCAAGCGATAGTCAGTCATCGGCATCCTTTTGCCGACCCGCGAAGACTGCTTTTTCCAATCAACAGGCAAAGGATCATCACATGTCAGATCAACACGCATCGTCAGCTCAAGTTTTAAGTGCTCATCGTTTCTGGTGGCTGGCGCCATTGGCTCTGGCAACCTGCCACGTCGCCATGGCCGACGTGCCCAGGGCAAACGCTCGGGCCGCAAACTTTCAGCCGAGCGCGCAAAGTGCGCAAAGCGCGGCGCGTTCAGCTGAAGGCGCCCGTGAAACATGGCAAGGCAAAATGCTCAGTGACCTGATCATTGACAACCAGCGCTGGATGTTTTCAATTCCGCTCGACGTCAATCCGGCCAACCCGGCTGAAACCGGCGCCAATTGCGGCATCAACCAGCAAGGCCCGGTCTGGAATCTGGTCGGGCCGGGCGGCGTGTCCACGTTCACTGTCAATTGCAGCATACCGGCCGGCAAGTCCATCTTTATGCCCGCCATGGGCTATTTCTATGAATTTCCATGCCCCGCCCCGTATCCCCAGTTGACGCCGGGCCAAAGTCTGGAAGCGTTCCTGCGGGGCATGACGGCGGAATTCATCGATGGCATCAGCTTCGCGTCGATCACGCTCGACGGCAAGCCGGTGAAACTGCGCCGGGCATCCACCGGCATCTTCCCTTTCACGGGAGCCAAGGACTGGGTGAACTATGACGCGTGCATCACCGGTGCGCCGCAGGTCGCACAGACCGACGGGCTGTGGGCCTTGATTGACCCACCCTCGGTCGGTCGCCACACCCTGAACCTGAAGGTACAACATCCGACGTACGGGATCAACGTCGACGGCACCTGGATTTTGAACATTACGCGGTAAATTTGCTAACCTTAACGGGCGACCCAGCCGCCGCACACCGGAAAGACCTGGCCCACAAAGCAGTTGGCCGCTTCGCTACACAGGTAGGCGGCAAACTCCGCATCTTCATTGGCTCCAACCAGTCGCCCTAGAGGAACTTCGCGCTTGAGGCGATCCTGGAACCGGGGATTGGCTTGAACCTCCGGTGGGAAGTAGGTCGGGTTGTCGACGAAATTCTGCGCGATGGCATTCACCTGGACATTGTGGACAGCGACTTCCACTCCGACCGCTTGAACATACGCAAGTTGGGCGCCGCGCGCGGCGCTATAGCTGGATGCCCGTTTCATACCCCGCAGCGCCGACGCGCTGCCCATGACCAGAATCTTGCCCGCGCGCCGCGCGACCATCGCGGGCAGGACTGCGCGCACCAGGCGGGGAAGAGGGTAGACCAGAGCCCTGAACGTATCGTCCCATTCTTCATCCGTTACCTCCACGGCTGCCGTAGTGGGCGCGGGTAGGGCAAGGTTGGCAACGAGCACGTCCACCTGACCCGCCGACGCAACCATGGCGGCCGGCGCATCGGCGCTTATCAGGGATGCCGTGCTGGCGATAACGACGGCGCCGTGGCTGGCGAAAACTTCGCACAGTACCGGTCCCATGAATTGGTCGGATTGGGTGATCAACACCCGCTTGCCCAGAAGGCTTGGATGGGACACGGACTATCCTTTGGAAGATTGCTGGGAGCTGACGCGGGTTTAACGTTCTATGGCGAATGCATTGGCGGCTATTGCGGTAACTTTGGGGCCGTAGCTACCCAGGTTCACGAGGGTCGCATTGTGGTGGGCCGAAATCTGCGCTGCGCACAAGGCGCCGTTGTCCAGTGTCGAGTGTCCGTCCGAGACCAGTGTCACGGGATAGCCGTGGGCCAGCGCCCCGCGCACGGTTGAATCCACACAAAATTCACTCTGCAAGCCACAGATGATGAGATTTTCAATGCCGCGCGCTTGCAACAGTTCCTGAAGCGGCGTGTGGTGGAACGAATCGGTGGCTGTCTTGCGAACCCGGATGTCATGCGGGTGCACGGCCAGCCGCTCGTAGAGCTGCCAGCCTGCAGAACCAAACTGCAGCGGCCCGTCAGCTTCTTCGTGCTGGATCAGAACCACGGGCATTCCCGCGGCGCGTGCCTTGACCGCTACTGCATTGATGCGGTCAACCACGTTGTCGATATCAAATGCAGCCTCGGGGCCGCGGCACAGTGCCTGTTGAACGTCGATGATGAGGAGTGCGGATTTCATAGAGCCGGATTCTATGGCTTCAGCCAGACTGCAACCCCCTTCCGCTTGGCCGTTTGCCGTAAGATGAACCCATGAGCATTGAGTTTCCATTGAACGCAAAAGTGCGTTTCACGCAAGAGCGCCTGGCGGTCCTGACGCCACGCGACAGGCAAGGGCTTGCAGGACGTATTGGCGTGGTTCAAACCGATAGCAACCTCGTCAGAAAGCCCACGGTCTATTTTCCGCAGGACGGTGCCCAACTGGAACTTCGCCTGTTTCGCGTAGACCCGCGCCACCTTGAACTGGTTGAAGACCCACCCAGCACCGAGGATGCGCCCCTCCTGGGCGGTGACAGGGTTGGCGAAGAGACCGCCGAACCCGGCGAAGGGGGAAAGCTCTCCCAGAGCGACCTGGACAATTTTTTTGACTAAGACCGCTGACCCTGTTGGCGACTCACCTGCCGGCGCGACGCAACGGCCTGTTTGACCCAGCCCAGCCGGAACCAGCGCAGGGTCATGATGGCGCCGCGCACCCATTCGTCGAGCGCGTAGGCGATCCAGACGCCCACCAGCCCCAGTCCCAGCTGCACGCCCAGAAACCACGATCCAAAGCCCATGATCACCACCATGGATGCCGCCCCGGCCAGCACCGGGAAGCGCGCATCGCCCGCGGCCCGCAGCGCGGTGATGACCACGATGTTGCAGGTTCGACCGGGCTCCAGCAGCACCGTGAGCCACAGCAGCGTGGTCGCTTGGGCGATGATGGCGGGGTCGCTGGTGAACAGGCGCAGCGTCCACGGGGCGCTCGCGGCGGTTAGGATGGCCACGGTCAGCGAGACCCCCAGTCCCCAGAACAGGCATTTGCGCACCAGCAGCCAGGCGGCGCGCAATTCACCCGCGCCGATCAGGTGCCCGACCAGAATCTCGCCGGCAAAGCCCAGGGCGACGGTCGACAGCACGATGACGTTCATGATCTGCATGGCATAGCCCTGCGTGGCCAGTTCGGCCGTGCCCATGCCCGAGACCACGGTCACCGACACCAGCATGGCCATGCGGTAGGCAATGGCCTCTGCGGCACCGGGCAGGCCGATGGCAATGGAGCTCTTCAGTGTGTCCCACTGAACCACCACGGCGTCGCGCCAGCCCGGCAGCAGGCCCAGCACCGCGCGCCACAGCCAGAGGTGCACGCCCAGGCCAAAGGCCCGGCTGACCGCCAATGCCAGCGCAAACCCTACCATGCCCATCGGCGCAATCGGTCCGACGCCGCGCATCAGCACAAAGCACAAGGCGATGTGCAGCGCATGCATGGACAGGATGTTGAGCATGGTCTCGCGCGTGTGCAGGTGCGAGCGCATGACGGCGGCCATGCTGGCATTGAAAGCGTCCAGAAACAGGGCAAAGGCCAGCACGTGCAGGTAGGGGGCGGCCAGCTCGCGCACCTCGACTGTGGCTTGCATGGCGGTGAGCAGCGGGTTGGTGGCCGCAAAAAGCACCAGCGCGCTGCCCAGCCCCAGCCAGGTGCTGGCGCCCAGGCTGGCCAGAGCGGTGCGGTCGGCGTCGCGGCGGTTGCCGGCCCCCAGGTTTTGGGTGATGACCACGCCCACGCCCATGCTGATGATGCGAAACAGCAGAAAGAACGCGCCCTGCACATGGTTGGCCAGGCCAAACGCGGCGGACGCGGTGTCCGACTCCTTGGAGACCAGCCACATGCCGACAAAGCCGACGCCAAAGCCCAGCACCAGTTCGGCCAGCAAGGGCCAAGCGACGGCCAGAACGCGTGGGCGATGGGCGGGGAAGGTGGCCTTGGATGAGGGCATGGGTGTGGGGATTTCGCGGATTTTTGCTTGAATTAATAAGTAGTAATAATACAAATTGTCAGGGTAAACCCTTTAATGATAGGCGCTAATGGTTGTTTGCGCTGTTAATTTTGGTATTTTCCCTGTGTTGTATTACTACTTTTTGATGAGTATACTCAGGGATGCTTTGCGTCGCTTTGACCGGGCTGAATGATTCATGGAAATTCGCAGCTTGGGTGCGGAACGGAGGTATAGCGTGGCGGACGTAAAGTTGGCTGGTGTGGGCAAGTCGTTTGGTGATGCCCGGATTTTGCAGAATGTTGATCTCCACATCCGTGACGGCGAGTTCGTGGTGTTTGTAGGCCCCAGCGGTTGCGGCAAGTCCACGCTGTTGCGGCTGATTGCGGGCCTGGAAGAGATCAGCAGCGGCACGCTGCACATCGGGGAGCGTCTGGTCAATGACGTGCCGCCGGCCGAGCGCGGCATCGCCATGGTGTTCCAGTCGTACGCGCTGTACCCGCACATGAACCTGTACGACAACATGGCGTTCGGCCTGCAGCTGGGCAAGATGCCCAAGGCCGAAATCGACCGCCTGGTGCACCAGGCTGCCAAAATTCTGGGCATTGAGCATTTGCTGGACCGCAAGCCCAAGGACCTGTCGGGCGGGCAGCGTCAGCGGGTCGCCATCGGCCGCGCCATCGTGCGCAAACCCGACGTATTCCTGTTTGACGAACCCCTGTCCAACCTGGACACCGCGTTGCGCGTGCGCATGCGCTACGAGTTTGCCAAGCTGCACAAGGACCTGAAGACGACCATGGTCTATGTGACCCACGACCAGGTGGAGGCCATGACGCTGGCCGATCGCATCGTCGTGCTGTCGGCGGGCAAGATCGAGCAGGTGGGCTCGCCGCTGGATCTGTATGAGCACCCGGAGAATCTGTTTGTGGCAGGTTTCATCGGCTCCCCTGGAATGAACTTCATTGCCGCCGAATTCGTGTCCACCAACGCGGACGATGTGACCGTGCGTCTCAATGATGGCGCCCTGGTGCATTGCGCGGTCCGTGCGCCCAAGGCCAAAGCTGGCGACAAGGTCACGCTGGGCATTCGGCCCGAGCACATCACTCGGGTCCCCTATGCCAACCGGCTGACCGCGCAGGTTACCTTTGTCGAATCCCTGGGCAGCGTGACCTACGCCTATTGCGCCTTCCCGGGCGTAGAGGAGGACCTGACCTGCGAGCTGGACGGCGTGGTGCGCGTGAAGGCGGGCGATACGCTGGAGCTGGGCGTCGAGCCCCACCGCTGCTACCTGTTTGACGCGGCAGGCCAGGCCTTTGCGCGCACGGTGCCGGCGCGCGGAGCGGCATGATGCGGCGTCTGGTTTTGCTGGGCATTGCGGCGATGGCAAGCGCTTTAACGGTGCCCGTGCAGGCCGCGGAAGCACCCAAGCTGCTGGTCTGGATCAATGGCGACAAGGGCTACAACGGGTTGCAAAAAGTGGGCGATGCCTTTGCCAAGGAGTCCGGTGTGACCGTGGTCGTGCAACACCCCGAAGGCGCCACCGACAAGTTTCAGGCCGCTGCGGCCGCGGGCAAGGGCCCCGACATTTTTTGCTGGCCACACGACCGCACCGGTGAATGGGCGCGCTCCGGCCTGCTGGTGCCCATCCATCCGCCCAAGCGGGTGCGTGACGCCATTGACGATGCAGCCTGGAAGGCCTTCACCTATAAAGGCAAGGTCTGGGGCTATCCGCTGGCGATTGAGGCCGTGGGCCTGGTCGTCAATCGCGACTTGGTCAAGACCGTTCCCACCACCTTTGACGAAGTGATGGCGCTGGACAAGGAACTGGCCAAAAAGGGCAAGAAGGCTCTGCTGTGGGACTACAACAAATCCTTCTTCACCTGGCCGCTGTTGGCGGGTGCCGGTGGTGAGGTGTTTGGCCGCACCGCCTCGGGTGAGCTGGACCCGTCCACCGTGGGTGTCAACTCCGCCGGTGCATTGGCCGGCGCCACCATGCTGTCGCGCCTGATCGAAGAGGGCTATATGCCGCGCGGCGCGCGTTACGCTGAGATGGAAGCCGGCTTTGCCCGCGGCGAAATCGCCATGATGATTACCGGCCCCTGGGCCTGGGACAACGCCCGCAAGGCCAGGATCAACTTCACGGTGGCGCCGGTGCCGGCCGTCATTCCCGGCAAGCCATCGAAAGCCTTTGTCGGTGTACTGGGTTGCATGATTGCCGCGCCCAGCAAGGTCAAGGACATCGCGCGCGAGTTCGTCGAGAACCACATGCTGCGGGTCGACAGCCTGAAGATGATTTCCGCCGACGTGCCCTTGGGCACGCCGGCCAACAAGGCGTACTTTGCCGAGCTGTCGGGCGACGCCAATATCCGGGCCACGATGGAGAACGCCCGCACCGGCGAACCCCTGCCCAACATTCCCGAGCTGGGTCGCTTCTTCCCGGCCATGGACGCCGCGCTGGAGGCCATCAGCCAGGGCCGCCAGTCACCCAAGGAGGCGTTGGATGGCGCCGCCGCACGCATGCTGGTGAAGTGACATGCAAGCCACACGCACTTCTTCCTCACCCTCCATGGTTTCCAACGCGGTTGCCGCACTCGTCGCCTTCGGTCTGTTGTGGCTGAGCTTTGGCATCTACAACAGCGGTCAGGCGGTGTGGGCCGCGCTGGTCCTGAGTCTGGGCGCACTGAGCCTGTATGTCTACGTGTCCGCCAAGACACTGGCCTGGCGTTACCTGTTTCCCGGCGTCATGGCGATGCTGGTGTTCGTGGCTTTTCCGCTGGTCTACACCATCCAGATCGGCTTCACCAACTACTCGGCCAACAACCTGCTGAGCGAAGAGCGTGCCCGTGCCTACCTGCTGGACCAGGCAGACGTCAACGAAAACCGGGCCTATGGTTTCAGCGTGCACCCGGATGGCGATGCCGTGCGCGTGCTGCTGACGCCGCAAGGGAACAGTGCTTCGGGCGAACGCTACCTTTCACCAGCCATTGTCTTGGCGAAAGCGTCCACCGCACCGGTTGCCATGCAAGCCGTGGCGGGCAATCCCGCGCTGGCCGCCGCGTTCACGTTGCGCCAGACCATAGAACAGCGCGGTGCACTGATGGCCTTGCGGCTGAGTCTGCCAGACCACAGCACCCTGATCTACGCCGGCCTGCATGAATTCGCGGTGTTCGAACCGCTGTGGCAGGCGCTGCCCGGTGGTGCGCTCAAGCGCCTGGCAGACGGCGTGGTTTACCAGCCCAACCGCGACACGGGTTTCTTCGAGGATGCCAAGGGCGAGCGCCTGCAGCCCGGCTTCAAGGTGGGTGTGGGCCTGGCCAACTACGCACGCCTGTTTGGCGATGCCGATATGCGCGGCCCGTTTGTGTCCATCTTCTTCTGGACCGTGGTGTTTGCCGGCCTGACCGTACTGTTCTCCACCGCCATCGGCATGACGCTGGCCGTGCTGCTGAACTGGGAAGCGCTGAAGTACCGCACGCTGTACCGCACGCTGCTGTTCCTGCCGTATGCCGTGCCGGGCTTTATTTCCATTCTGGTGTTCAAGGGCCTGTTCAACCAGAACTTTGGCGAGATCAATGCCATTCTGGACGCCGTGTTTGGCGTCAAGCCCGCGTGGTTTGCCGACCCGACCCTGGCCAAGGCCATGATCCTGATCGTCAACACCTGGCTGGGCTATCCCTACATCATGGTGCTGTGCACGGGCCTGATCAAATCCATACCGGCCGATCTGTACGAGGCTTCGGCCATTGCTGGTGCCAAACCGCTGACCAATTTCTGGCGCATCACCGGGCCACTGATTGTCAAACCCTTGACGCCTCTGTTGATCTCGGCCTTTGCGTTCAACTTCAACAACTTTGTGCTGATCAGCCTGCTGACCGATGGCCGGCCGGACTATCTGAACACCAAGTTGCCGGCCGGTACCACGGACATTCTGGTGTCCTACACCTACCGAATCGCCTTCACCGATGCCGGAGCCAACTTTGGCCTGGCGGCCGCCATATCGACCGTCATCTTTTTCCTGGTGGCCATTCTGTCCCTGGTCAACCTGAAGCTGTCGCAGTCCAATGACAACCAACGCAAGGGAGGGCACTAGCCATGGCCGTTGTTACCGGTAAGAGCCAGCGCTGGCGCATCGTTGCCGCACACGTGGGCCTGTGGGTGCTGATTGCCGTCACCTTGTTCCCGCTGTTGGCCGTGGTGTCCATTTCGCTGCGTCCCGGCAACTTTGCAACCGGCTCCCTGATCCCGGCTGAAATCAGCCTGGAGCACTGGAAGCTGGCGCTGGGCTTCCCGCACACACAGGCCGATGGTGTGGTGGTGCAGCCGCCGTTTCCGGTGCTGTTGTGGTTGTGGAACTCGATTAAGGTTGCGACCATTTCGTCTCTGCTCATCGTCAGCATTTCGACGACGGCCGCCTACGGTTTTGCGCGTCTGCGCTTTCGCTTCAAGTCCACCATTCTGAACAGCATGCTGTTGTTGCAGATGTTTCCGGTGGCGGTGGCGCTGGTGGCCATCTATGCCATCTTCGAGGCCATTGGCGGCGTCATTCCCTGGCTGGGCATCGAGACGCATGGCGGCCTGATCGTGGCCTACATCGGTGGCGTGGCCATGCACATCTGGACCATCAAGGGCTACTTTGAGACCATTCCGACCGAGATAGAAGAGTGCGCCAAGGTCGATGGCGCGACCTCGTGGCAAGCCTTTTACAAGGTGCTGTTGCCCATGGCCGTACCGATTCTGATGGTGGTGTTTGTGCTGGCCTTCATTGGCACCATCATCGAGTACCCAATTGCCTCGGTGTTGCTGCGCGAAGAACCCAACCTGACGCTGGCCGTGGGCTCAAAGTACTACCTGTACGAGCAGCGCTACCTGTGGGGCGATTTTGCCGCGGCGGCCGTGCTGTCAGGCTTGCCGATCACGCTGGTGTTCCTGGCGGCGCAGCGCTGGATTGTCTCAGGGCTGACCTCGGGCGGCGTCAAGGGTTAGCGGACCGATGAAACATTGGCTCGCACTGACCATGGCCCTGGCCATGGCGGTCAGCGCGGCACCGGCAGGTGCTGCGGGCGTTTGCCAGCCCGGCCCCTTGGGCGACACCACGGTGTATCTGCGTGGTGCGATGAACAACTGGGCGGCGCAGGAAGACTTCGCGTTCCAGTACAGCTGTGACGCCTACTACCTCAATGTCCAACTGGATGCAGCCCACGACTTCAAGATTGGCGATGCCGCGTGGCGTGACGCCAGCACCTTTGGAAAGAACGCGCGCGGTGAGCTGGAGGCCCATGCCAAAGGCAACCTGCGGCTCACGTTCGCCGGCGAACAAACGCTGAAGCTGGCCTTCGCCAGCGGCCAGCCGGTTCTGTCGCTGGGCCCCAAAACCTTCGCCGACCCCAACGCGCGCGCCGTGACCGACCCTGTGGCAATGAGCCTGCAGTTTGACTCGCGCGCGCTGGCACACAAGAAGCCCTTCGGCGCCGTGGTGGCGGGCACGGCCATTGACTTCTCTGTGTCGGCATTGCCCGGGGTGAGCACGATCACGCTGGTGGTGGAGAAGCGCCGCCTGGAGGGCAACCAGGAAGTGCTGGAGTACCCCGAGCTTGGCCGGATACCATTGGTAAAATCAGCCTCTAGCCCTCGTGAAATATGGACATCACGCTATGTATTTGATAGCGTAAGTGTTTACGGCTACTGGTTTGAAGTGGAAGTGGGGTCTGCAACCTATGTGCTGCAGAACAACCGCGACCCGGTTTTCTGGACACGCGAAAAGGGCTCGGGTGGTGTGGGCGCGGTGGACTTCAAGCCGACTGCCAACCGGTCCATCCGGCGCTTCCGCCAGACCGTGTTTGATGCCGCCTTCAAGGTGCCGGAGTGGGCGCCCGACGTCGTCTACTACTACATCTTTCCAGACCGGTTTCGCAACGGCAACCCGGCCAACGACCCCAGGCCCGGTGTTGCCAAGTACCACGACCACACGGTGGAGCTGCACCGCAACTGGAACGACAAACCCTCGGTGCCCGGCACGGGCGATGGGTCGGATGCGCACTACAACAACGACTTCTTCGGTGGCGATCTGGAGGGCATCATCCAGAAGCTCGACTACATCCAGGAGCTGGGCGCCAATACCCTGTATATGACGCCCATCTTCAAGGCGGCCAGCAACCACAAGTACGACACGGCCGACTACAAGATGGTGGATCCCGGCTTTGGAACCAATGCCGATTTCACCCGCCTGACGGCCGAGGCCGCCAAACGCGGCATCCGATTGCTGCCCGACACCAGCCTGAACCACACGGGCAACGATTCGGTGTACTTCAACCGTTTTGGCAACCATGGCAGCGCAGGAGCCTTCCAGGGCGGCAAGATCAACCCACAATCGCCGTACACCGACTGGTACACGCTGGACGCCAGCCAGAGTGACCCGGCCAAACAGTACAAGGGCTGGGTCGATGTGGCGGACCTGCCGGAGTTGAACAAGGCCTCCAGAGGTTGGCGTGACTTTGCCTATGGCGCCAACGACTCGGTGATGAAGACCTGGCTGGACCGCGGCGCTGCCGGCTGGCGCATGGACGTGGTGCCCTGGGTGCCGGACGACTTCTGGCGCGAGTGGCGCAGCGCCATCAAAACGCACCGGCCGGACGCCCTGACCGTGGCCGAAACCTGGTTCGATGCGTCCAAGTACTTGCTGGGCGACATGTTCGACTCGACGATGAACTACATCTTCCGCAACGCCGTGCTGGACTATGCGGCCGGCGGCAAGGCGCGCAGCCTGTACCCCAACCTCGAGCTGATGCGTGAGGCCTATCCGCCCCAGGCCTTCTATGCGCTGATGAACCTGCTCTCCAGCCACGACCAGGCGCGCGCGCTGCACCAGTTTGGCTGGCATGCCGACACCACCGATGCCACAACCATTGCGCAGGCCCGGCAACGGCTCAAGCTGGCCGTGCTGTTCCAGATGACCTTTCCCGGTGCACCAACGGTGTACTACGGTGACGAGGTGGCGGTGACCGGCGGCGATGATCCCTTCAACCGTGCCACCTACCCCTGGGCGGACCAGGGCGGCAAGCCCGACGCCGACATGCTGGCCACCTTCAAGCAACTGATTGCCTTGCGCAAGCAGCACGCGGTGCTGCGCCGCGGCACGCTGGACGCGCCGCTGCATGTGGATGACCACAGCATCGTATTGCTGCGGCAACTCGGAAGCAACGTTGCCATTACCGCCACCAACAACGCCCTGACCGCGCAGACGGTCACGGTGCAACTGCCGCCCGGCGTGCACGTCGACCGGTTCAACGATGCGTTGGGTGGCCCGCCAGTCACCGTCACGCAGGGCCAGCTCAGGCTCACGTTGCCGGCGCTGTTTGGTGCCGTGCTGCTGGGAACCCAGTCGGTGCAGCCACCGGAAGCGGTGCGGGTGATGGGCTACAACATCCGCTGTGGATCCTGCGAGCGGGAGAGTGATGTCAACCACTGGAGCCGGCGCAAGCATCTGGTGGCCGACGTCATCCGGAACGCGCAGGCAGACGTCATCGGCCTGCAGGAGGCAGAGCTGTTTCAGGTGCATGACCTGGTGTCCCTGCTCGGCGATTTCGACTGGGTCGGCGTGGGGCGTGACGATGGCAGGGAGAAGGGCGAAATCAACGCGGTGCTGGTGCGCCGCTCGGCGCTGTCCATCGCTTCGCATAAGACGCTGTGGCTTTCCGGGACCCCGGAAACCGTGTCCAGAGGCTGGGACGCACACCTCAATCGCACGGTGACCGTGCTCGCACTTGAAAGCCGTGCCACCGGCCGGGTGCTGAACTTTCTGAACACCCATTTCGACCATGCAGGCGTGGTCGCCCGCAATGAAAGTGCCCTGTTGATTGAGAAATTGGTGCAGTCCCTTGGTGCCAACCGGCCGGTTATCCTGACCGGCGACTTCAACGCCCGGTCGGATTTCGCGGGATACCAAAACCTGACGGGGCCATTGCGCGATGCGGCAACCACCTCACAAGCGCCGGCGACCGGGGGCAACATCACCTTCAATGGCTTTGGCAGGGACGTGCAGGCGAACAACAAGATCGACTACATCTTTGTCAGCCCCGGCGTGGAAGTGAAAACGCACCGCGTCGTGACCGATTTGTACAACGGTCTCTATCCCTCAGACCACTTTCCTCTGGTTTCCGACATTCTGCTGCGTTAGGCGCCTGCGCGTTCCAGGGGTCAAAGTGCGTATCCTAGGTTCCCCATGAACACCACTGAGATATTCCTGATCGCGATGCTGATCATCTTCACCGTGCCCTACCTGATCTGGCGCCTGGGTCGAACGGACTACTACGCACCGCTGGTTGTGGTACAGATCATTGCGGGCATCTTGCTGGGCCCCGGCATTCTGGGCGCGCTGTATCCGCAGTACTACCAGTTTGTTTTCAACCCGCAGGTCATCCAGTCGCTCAACGGCATTGCCTGGTGGGCCGTCATGCTGTTCGTGATGATTGCCGGGATTGAACTGGATTTGAAACAGGCCTGGGCCAACCGGCGTGAGAGTGGTATCACCGCCGGCTTTGCTCTGGGTGTGCCCCTGGTGTTTGGCTGTGTTGCGGCGCTGGGCCTGTTGTCTTTTGACGGGTGGATGGGGACGGGGGGCAGGCCATGGCAGTTTGTCGTGGGCGTGGGCATGGCCTGCGCCGTGACGGCCTTGCCGATCCTGATTCTGCTGATGGAGAAGCTTGACATTCTGCGAGCCCCGCTGGGCCAGCGCATCCTGCGCTATGCCAGTCTGGATGACATTGCGATCTGGGGCGTGCTGGCCATCATCCTGCTGGACTGGACGCGCGTGGGCCGCCAGCTGAGCTTTCTGTTGGTATTTGGCGGGGCCACACTGGCGTTTCGCTACCTCATGGTGCGTATTGCCGAGCGCGACCGCTGGTATGCCAGTCTGATCTGGCTGGCCGCCTGCAGTTTTGGTGCCGACTGGGCAGGTCTGCATTTCATGGTGGGCGCATTCCTGGCGGGTGCCGTGATGGACGCCGAATGGTTCAACCAGGAACAGATGGACCTGTTGCGCCACCATGTGCTGATGGTCGTGATGCCGGTGTTCTTTTTGAGCACGGGTTTGCGCACCAACTGGAACGTGGGTGGTGTGATGGTGTTCGCGGCCGCGGCCGTACTTTTGCTGGCTTCTGTCTCCGGCAAACTGGCAGGCATTCACCTGGCTGGAAAAATCCTGAAGTGGGGCAAGGGTGAAGCGTCCATCATCGGCTGGCTGCTGCAAACCAAGGCGCTCATCATGATCATCTTCGTCAACATCCTGCTGGACAAGGCCATCATCACCAACGAGACCTTTACCGCCCTGTTGCTCATGGCGGTGGCCAGCACCATGTTGACGGTACCGGTGGTGGCACCCAGGTTGAAGAAGCTCAGCGCATTGATCCGCAAAGTCGCGCCGTAAGGGCAAAAAAAACCCCACCGCGTGAGCAGTGGGGTAAACCTTATGAGAACCCAACCAACCTAGAACTTGTAGTTCAACCCAAACAGATAGGTAGTACCGAACTTCATGTACTCCAGCGGATGGTCTGGAGCATCGGCGTAGGTGCTGTATGGCGAATCGGTCAGGTTGTTGACCTGCAACACCAGTCCCAGACCCTTCATGCTGCCTTCGTTGAAGTTGTAGCCGATCTGGAAGTCGACGACCTTCTCGCCATTGACCCAGCGCAGGCTGCGGTCACCGGCAAAGTTGCCGATTTCACCGATGAACTCGGAGCGGTGGCGCTGGCTGACACGGGTGGACCAGCCGCCCTTTTCGTAGTACACGGTCAGGTTGGACACGTTCTTGGACAGGCCGGGCAGCGGTGTATCGGTACCCACGGTCGAGCTGTTGAAGCCGTTGGTGGGGACGCGGATCGCGCTGTCGTTGTACGACGTGCTGGCCGAGACGCCGAAGCCATCCAGTGCCGGTGTCAACATGCTCAGGGGCAGCGATGCCGACAGTTCAATGCCGCGCATGGTTCCGCCGTTGCCGTTGTACGGCGCGGTGTACTGGCCCTGGTTGGTGATGGCAATGGTGCCAGGCGTGTAGGCCGAGAAGTCCATCGTGCGACTTTCCTCGTAGATGTAGGTCTTCAGCTCCTTGTAGTAGGCCGCAGCAGCAAAGTAGGCCTTGGTGCCGAAATACTTCTCGTAGGAGACGTCAAACGCATTGGCGCGCCATGGGTCCAGATTCGGGTTACCGCCGCTGGCCGATGGCCGGCGGGTGGTGGTGTCCACATTGAACTCGAACGAAGAGCGCAGCTGGTCAATACGGGCACGGGCGATCTGCTGGGCAACTGCCACACGCACGGTTTGTCCGTCTGCCAGGCCGAATGCCAGGTTCATGCTGGGCAGCACGTCGGTGTAAGTCTTTCCACCGCTGACGGGCTTGACGGCACCGCCATTGGCGTTGTCCACGTAGGCGGAGCTGGAGGACTGGTCGGTATTGATGACCTGTACACCCACATTGCCGCGCACGCCGACCGATCCCCACTGGGATTCGATATCGGCCTTGACGAAGGAGGTGGTCACTTTTTCCTTCACGTCCCAGGCACGGCTGACGGCACCGGGGTTGATTTCCGACGGATTGAAAGGTTGGAAGTATTTGGCAACCACACCCGGTACGTTGAAGGACGGCACGACTCCGCTACCAGAGAAGCCCAGGTCAACGGGGGAGTACAGCAGGTCGCTGGAAATGGTGGGTGCACCGATGGCTTCCAGAGGACCTTCAGGCTGGCGCTTCTTCTTGCTGCGGTCCGACAGGTTCAAACCGAAGTCCACACCGCTGAAAAAGTCGCCGGCAACGGGGAGGGTGCCGACCAGTTTGTAGCCCTTCAGCTCGTCTTCCACCTGGGGCTTGCGGCCGTAGCCTTGTCCGTAGATGGAGTTGCCGGTGAACAGCTTGGTCGGGTCGCTGTAGTTCAGGCCGCCTTTGATGACGGGGAAGCCGCCGTTGGCCCAGTTCACGGTCAAGGTGTCCAGCGACGATCCGTTGGGGGTCGACGCCAGCTGGGTGTTGATTTCGTTGTACAGCTCCGTGCGCTTGGCCTTGGAGTAGTTCACGTCGGCAAGAAGCGACCAGCCTTCAAACTTGAACTTGTTGTTCCAGCCGATGGCGTTGATGGTGTCTTCGCGGCTGTTGTACTGGCCACGCACCAGCGGATACACGTTGACAGCCTGGGCGCCGCCCAACACACCATTGCTGATGATGGGGTTGGCGTAGCTGAACGGGATGTAGGGATTGGTGCCGTTGTAGCCGCTCAGGTTGACTTCAAACTGGTTGTTGGTGTCGACCTGCTTGAAGCTGGAGGCGTAGGCGTCCAGGACACTGGTCCAGTTCTTGGAAGGCTTGACTTCCAGCACGCCCATGAAACCATCGCGCTTCATGTTGCCGCTCTTGGCCAGGGACTTGATACCGTCTTGCAGGAAGGTGCCCGCAGGCACGCCGGGACGGCTGTCTTTCTTCCAGGGTTCGTAGATGCCGGTCTGGTTTTCCAGAATCGGGGAATCCAGGTGGGCAAAACCCAATGCGATGCCGACGGTGCGGTCGGCAAACTGGTCGATGTAGCTGACGCTGAAACGGTTGCCCGTTGCCTTGGCGTCGGCGATGGCGCCGATGGAGCGGTTTTCGCCGCGCAGGTTGATGGAGACGACGCGTTCCTTGAAGTTCAGGGGGCGCACGGTCTGCATGTCCAGCGTACCGGAGAGACCTTGACCGACCAGACCTGCGTCCGGTGTCTTGTAAATGGTCACGCCGCTCAGCAGCTCAGAGGGGTACTGGTCGAATTCCGCACTGCGGTTGTCGCCGGTGCTGACCATTTCGCGGCCGTTGAGCAGTGTCGTTGCAAAGTCGGGCGACAGGCCGCGCACGCTGATGGCCTGTGCGCGTCCTGCAACGCGCTGTGCTGCCAGACCCGGCATGCGGGCGATGGACTCGGCGATGCTGACGTCGGGCAGCTTGCCGATGTCTTCTGCCGAAATGGCCTCAACGATGGATGTCGAGTTCTTTTTGACGGAAATCGCGTCTTCGATACCCTTGCGAATGCCGACAACGGTGACCGTGTTCAAGTCGGGTGCCGTAGCCTGCGCGAAGGCGGCAGACGACGTCACGATGAGCACGGCACAGCCGGCGGCCACGGGGGCCAGTTTAAAGAGGGAGCTGCGCGAGGTGGTCCTCGTGGAGCGCTGAACGGTGGAATTCATTTTGGTATTTCTCCTGGTAGCTCGGGGCGGGCGAATATTCTTCTGGGCGGGGGCTCAAAAGACACGTAAAAAGGGACGGCATTTCCCTGTTCACAGTCCAGTTTGTATCAAAACTAGATATTATCAGACATAGGGGTAAGTACCAATTTGTGAGTTTTTGTTGCCTGTGTTGGCCATAAACCGGTAATTTTTGGAGAAATGCGACACAATTTCCGTTGTAGAGCCTGATTTTGTAGTCTGGATATTGGAAAAGTTGAATCTAAATGTAGGTAAATTACATTGAAATTTACTAACTCCCCTGAGTTGCGGCGTGGTTGCCGTTGTCCGAAGCGGCGTCGCAGCACCTGCAGGCGCACTGTTGCCTGGGGATTTTTCTCCTGCGTGGTGATGCGGTGGTTACTGGCTGGTGATATGGTGGACCAAATTTTTGTTGTTTTGCTAATTTTTAAACGCGGTCTTGTCGCGAAAGACTAAGTAATCAACATAAAAATCAATGTTTTCCCTAGAAAAGTTGTTTTCGACTCTGGTGTAAACTTTGTGTTGTTCAACTACATACATGGCCATGCATCGGCCGGGACGAGGGGACAACGGTAATGAATCAAGGCTATCCGAGGTTGTTGGGAGATATTGGCGGGACCAACGCCCGTTGGGCGTGGCAGGCGTCGGCCGATGCCGAGTTGCAGGATGTCTCGGTTCAGCCGTGTGAGGCCAGCGCATCCATACAGGAGTCTGCCGCCAACTACCTGGCTGCACATGGTCACCAGAACCCTGTCTGGGCCGGGATCGGTATCGCCACAGCCATCACAGGTGACGAAGTGCGTCTGACCAACAGCGCGTGGCGGTTTTCGATCTCCGAGTTTCAGAAAGCCATGGCGCTTGAGCGTTGCCTGGTGATCAATGACTTTACCGCGCTGGCCATGAGCTTGCCTGCCCTGAAGCCAGTTGATCTGCGTGCCTTGGGTGGCGCGGCGGCGGTGGCGGGTGCCACCATTGCCTTGCTGGGCCCCGGCACGGGCTTGGGTGTATCGGGTCTGGTCCCTGATGCGTCGGGGCGCTACAGCGCCCTGAGCGGCGAGGGCGGTCACGTCACGCTGTCCGCCAGTGATGACACCGAGGCCAGCCTGCTGTCCATACTGCGCAAGAAGTTTGAGCACGTCAGTGCCGAGCGGGTGCTGTCGGGGTCGGGGCTGGTCAATATGTACCAGGCCGTCTGCGCACTGGAGGGCGTGCCCGCGCTGAATCTGGAGCCGGCCGATGTGACCGATGGGGCAATAGCCGGGTCGGATGCGCAGTGTGTGCGGGCCGTCCACTACTTCACCCGCTTTCTGGGCAATGTCGCAGGCAATCTGGCGCTGACGCTGGGTTCGCTGGGCGGTGTCTATATTGGGGGTGGTGTGGTGCCGCGGCTGGGGGCTGCGTTTGACGCGGCCGTCTTCCGGCAGAGTTTTGAAAACAAGGGCCGCTACCGGAACTTGCTGTCCACGCTGCCGGTATGGGTCATCACAGCGTCCACTCCGGCCTTGGTGGGCGCGGGCCGGGCGCTCGACACGTTGCCCTGACCCCGGGGTGCGCTGGCCGGTTAAGCTTTCACCCTTGACGAATCCATGACAAAGGGAAGCAGACATGTCCGAACCGCGTTTTGACCACCCGCGCCTGATAGCCGACATTGGCGGCACATTCGCCCGGTTTGCGCTGGAGGTGGCGCCCCACGTTTTTGAACAGACGGAGTCCTTGCGCTGCGAGGATTTTGCAGACTTTCATGCGGCCATTACGGCCTACCTCGCCGGTCTCAAAGGGGTGGCGCCTGGCGACATCAAACAGGCGGCGGTGGCAATTGCCAACCCGGTCGCGGGCGACCAGGTTCGCATGACCAATTACCACTGGCAGTTCTCGATCGAGCAGATGCGCCAGCGCCTGAACTTTGACAACCTGGTGGTGGTCAACGACTTCACCGCGCTGGCCATGGCGGTGCCCACCCTCACGTCACAGCAGCGCCGCCAGTTTGGCGGTGGCACGGCTATTCCGCGCAGCATGGTGGGGTTGATTGGTGCGGGTACCGGCCTGGGTGTGTCGGGTCTGATTCCGGCGGACGACGGCTGGATCGCACTGGGCACCGAAGGCGGGCACACCAGCTTTTCGCCGCACGACGAGCGCGAGATTGCCATCCTGCAATATGCCTGGCGCACCTACAAGCACGTGTCGTTTGAGCGCCTGCTCTCGGGCTCCGGCATCGAGTTGATCTTCCGCGCACTGACCGACCGAGCGGGCCTGCCCGAGCGCACGCTGGACGCGCCCGAAATCACCCGGCTGGCGCTGGAGGGTAGCGACCCGCTGTGCAAGGAAACCATCGACGTCTTTTGCGCCATCCTGGGCACTGCCGCGGCCAATCTGGCGGTCAGCCAGGGGGCTTTTGGTGGCATCTACATTGGTGGCGGTATCGTGCCCCGCCTGGGGCTGTATTTCGACCAGAGCCCGTTTCGGGAGCGCTTTGAAGACAAAGGGCGCTTTACCGACTACATGAAGGGCATCCCCACCTTCGTCATCACCGCAACCAATGCCACGCTGCTGGGTGCGGCCGTCATTTTGTCGTCGCAGTTGCGTGAGCTTGATGGCGCCAGCGGCTCGGCCATCCTGGCGCAGATCCGGCGTGCCCTGGTCAACCTGTCGCCCGCCGAGCAGCGGGTTGCCCAGCACGTACTGGCGCAACCCCGCTCGGCGCTGAATGACCCGATTGCCACGATTGCGCGTTCGGCCGATGTCAGCCAGCCCACCGTCATCCGGTTCTGCCGTTCGCTGGGCTGTGAAGGCCTGTCGGACTTCAAGCTCCGCCTGGCTTCGGGACTGACCGGCACCATTCCCATCACCCACACCCAGGTCACTGGCAAGGACTCCATGCTGGAGCTTGGTGCCAAGGTGCTGGGCAATACCGCATCGGCCATTCTGCAGGCGCGCGACCACTTGAACCGTGACAGCATGGACCGCGCCATGCGCATGATTGCCGACGCACGACGACTCGAAATCTATGCCGTCGGTCACTACGGTGCTGTCGCCAGTGACGCGCAATTCAAGTTTTTGCGGGTCGGGGTGTCGGCTGTGGCCTATACCGACCCCCGCTTGCAAACCCTGTCCGCCCAGCTGCTGCGCCCGGATGACGTGGTGCTCATCATCAGCAGCAGCGGGCGCATTGCCGAGCTGCTGGCGGTGGCCGAAGCGGCGCAGGAGCGCGGTGCCAAGGTGGTGGCCATTACCGAAAGCCAGTCGCCGCTGGCGCGCAAGGCCGACCTGGCGTTGATCGTGGACCATGTGGAAGACATCGCCACCCAGGTGCCGATGATCAGCCGCATCCTGCACCTGTTGATGGTGGACATTCTGGTAGTGGGCGTCACGCTGCACCGGGGTGCCAGCGTGCCCGCCTTGGGCAGCGATGCCACCATGGGCCTGGACGAGGTGGCGCCGGGGCAGGCGACCTCGGGTGCGCGCCGCAAGGCACCGGGTGTCAGCGCTGCCGGTCCGCTGGCGCATCTGACCTCGCACAGCCGCTAGGCCGGGCTCTGGCTGCCTGCGTTCGGCTGCTCCATAAATTAGTAATTTGACTACAATAATCGGCAATTCAGCCGGTTGATTGTCGGTGTTTTCCCTTGTGCTCTCTGAAGCCTCCAGTGGTAAACTGTAAATGTTGTTTTACTACATTTTCATTGTTCTGGAGTGTTTTGCATGCCTCGTTCCGCCAGTCTGACCCCGGTGTCACCCTCCCATCTGCGCCTCAGCGAAAAAATCGAATCCAACCATAGGCCGGTCAGTCTGCAAGACCAGATGCAGACCCTGTCGCACTTTGCGCGCGAGCAGTTGGCGGGCCGCTGGTCGGCCACCCAGGCGGCCGACGCCCAAGCCAAGGCCAAACGGGTGTACTACCTGTCGATGGAATTCCTGATGGGGCGCTCCCTGTCCAACGCGCTCGATGCGCTGGACCTCACCGGCCCCGCCGCCCAGGCCCTGCAAGCCCATGCCCACACGCTGGAAGACGCCATGGAGCACGAGCCCGACGCGGCACTGGGCAATGGTGGCCTGGGTCGCCTGGCCGCGTGTTTCCTGGACTCGATGGCGACGCTGGGATTGCCGTCGTTTGGCTACGGCCTGCGCTACGAATTTGGCATGTTTGCCCAGCACCTGGACAACGGCGCCCAGACCGAAGGGCCCGATGCCTGGCTGGTGGGCGGCACGCCCTGGGAGTTTGCACGGCCCCAGGACACCTACACGGTGCGCCTGGGCGGCACGGTTGAGCAGGTAGACGGCAAGCCCGTCTGGCGCAACGGCGACACGGTGCTGGCCCGCGCCCACGACATGGTGGTGCCTGGCCACGGCACCCAGCGCGTCAGCACCCTGCGCCTGTGGAAAGCGCTGGCACCGCAGGCGCTGGATCTGCAGGCCTTCAACGCCGGTGACATTGCCGCCGCCGCAGCTTACAAGAACCAGTGTGAAAGCATCTCCTGGGTGCTGTACCCGAATGACAGCACCGATGCGGGGCGCGAACTGCGCCTCAAGCAGGAATACTTCCTGGTCAGTGCCGCCATGCAAGACCTGGTCAAACGGCACTTGAGCGAGAACGACAGCCTGCTTAACCTGCCCGAGAAAGTCTCCATCCACCTCAACGACACGCACCCCGCCATGAGTGTGGCTGAGCTGATGCGCCTGCTGTGTGACGAGCATGGCCTGGCCTGGGACACCGCTTGGGCACTGTGCACCCAGACGTTCTCGTACACCAACCACACGCTGATGCCCGAGGCGCTGGAGACCTGGCCCATGGCGCTGATGCAGCGCCTGTTGCCGCGCCATCTGGAGATCATTTTCCGCATCAACCACGACTTCCTGTTGCTGGCCGCGGCCCACCGGCCCGACGACCACGACTTTCTGTCACGCCTGTCCCTGATCGATGAGTCCGGCGAGCGCCGCGTGCGTATGGCCAACCTGTCCATCGTTGGCAGCCACACCGTCAATGGCGTATCGGCGCTGCACTCGGATCTGCTGGTGCAAAACCTGTTCGCCGACTTTGCGGCTATCTGGCCCCAGCGTTTTGTCAATGTGACCAATGGCGTCACGCCGCGGCGCTGGCTGGCACAGTGCAACCCCGGGCTGGCCGGTCTGCTGGACCAGCGCATCGGCAGCCAGTGGCGCCTGGACCTGACCGCGTTGCAGCGCATCGCACCGCTGGCGGCGGACGCATCGTTTCGCGCTGCGTTCAGTGCCGTCAAGGCCGCCAACAAGGCGCGCCTGGCCGCCTACATTGCCAAGACGACCGGCATCACCGTCGACCCGAGCAGCCTGTTCGATGTGCAGGTCAAGCGCATCCACGAGTACAAGCGCCAGCTGCTCAACGTGCTGCACGTCATCACCCGCTACCAGGCCATCCTGGCGAATCCGCAAGCCGCCTGGCAGCCCCGCACCATCATCTTTGCCGGCAAGGCAGCGTCCAGCTACCGCATGGCTAAGACCATCATCCGCCTGATCCACGACGTCGCGCAGGTGGTGAACCACGACGCGCGCATTGGCGGCAAGCTGAAGGTGGTGTTCATTCCCAACTACGGTGTGTCGGTGGCCGAGATCATCATGCCGGGCGCCGATCTGTCGGAGCAAATCTCCACGGCCGGCACCGAGGCCTCGGGCACCGGCAACATGAAGCTGTCCATGAACGGCGCGCTGACGATTGGCACCGATGACGGCGCCAACATCGAAATCCGCCAGGCCGTGGGCGATGACAATATTTTCATCTTCGGCTTGAAGACCCCGGAGGTGGCGGCGCTGGAGCAGAGTGGCTACCACAGCGACACGGCGCTGCACAACAACCCGGTGCTGCAGGGCGTCATCGATGCCATTGCACAGGGCTATTTCTCGCCAGAAGAGCCCGGGCGTTACTCCGAGCTGGTCGACAGTTTGCTGGGTAGCAAGGACCGCTATTTCCTGTTGGCCGACCACGCCAGCTATGTCGCGGCCCAGCTGCGCGTGGATGACTTGTACCAACGAAGCGAAGACTGGACGCGTTGCGCCATTGCCAACGTGGCGGCGATGGGCGTATTCTCGTCGGACCACACCATCGCACAGTATGCGCACAACATCTGGAACGTAACCGGTAGTCCGACATGAAATTTCCGCGTAAAAGTGGTGTGCTGCTGCACCCCACGTCCTTGCCTGGGCCGTTTGGGAGCGGTGACCTGGGCACTGCTGCCTACCATTTTGTCGACTGGCTGCAGACCGCCGGCCAGAAGCTGTGGCAGATCCTGCCGCTGAGCGGCATAGGGCCTGGTAATTCACCCTACATGAGCAGTTCGGCCTTCGCCGGTAACCTGTTGCTGATCGACCTGGAGGACCTGCAGCGCGAGGGCTGGCTGCAACCCGATGATCTGACGCCGGATGCCGGCTTTGAGGCCCAGCGTTTGAACTTTGCCGCCGTGTGGCCCTGGCGCATGGAGCGCCTGGCGCGTGCCGCGCGTGCGTTTGCCGCCGTGCCCCCACCCGCACACCACCAGGCGGCGTTTGATGCGTTTTGCCAAGCGCACAGCGCGTGGCTGGACAACTACGCGCTGTTCATGTCGCTGGCCGAACACTTCAACTGGAAAGACTGGTGCGAGTGGGAGGGCGGCTTGGCCCTGCGCGAGCCCCCCGCCATGGACCAGGCCCGCAGCACGCACGCCCAGCGCATTGCGTTCTGGAAGTTTTGCCAATGGCGCTTCTTCACCCAGTGGCTGCGCCTGCACGCCTACGCCAATGGGCGGGGCATACAGATCGTCGGCGATGCGCCGATTTTCATTGCCTACCAGAGCGCCGAGGTCTGGGCCCGCCAGGACCTGTTTGATCTGGACGCCGGCGGCCGTCCCCGTGTGGTGGCCGGTGTGCCGCCGGACTATTTCAGCGCGACCGGCCAGCGCTGGGGCAACCCCATCTATCGGTGGAGTGCCCATGCCGAGGAGGGCTACGCCTGGTGGATAGAGCGCGTTCGGCGCAGCTTTGAGCTGGTGGACATCGTGCGCATCGACCACTTCCGCGGCTTTGCCAGCTACTGGGAGGTGCCCGCCAGCGAACCCACGGCCATCAAGGGGCAGTGGTTGCCGGGGCCGGGTGCCGCGCTGTTCAACGCCATCCACGCGGCACTGGGTCCGCTGGCCATCATTGCCGAAGACCTGGGCGAGGTGACCCCCGATGTGGAGGTTCTGCGCCGCGCATTCGCCTTCCCCGGCATGCGCATCCTGCAGTTTGCGTTTGGGGACGACAGCACCAACACCTTCCTGCCGCACCACCACCAGAACGATACCGTGGTCTACACCGGCACCCATGACAACGACACCACCGTTGGCTGGTGGGAGAGCGCGTCTGACAAGGAACGCAAAAACGTGCGCGACTACCTGGCCGTCGATGGCCACGACATCCACTGGGACCTGATGCGCGCCGCCTGCGCCAGCGTGGCCGACACCGCCATCCACCCCATGCAGGACATCCTGGGCCTGGGCACCGAGCACCGCATGAACTTCCCCGGCAAATGCGAAGGCTACTGGGAGTGGCGCTTTGAGTGGGCGCAGGTGCTGCCCGAGCACGCCTGCCGCCTGGCCGAGCTGTGCCGCATCTACGGGCGCGATGGTTCAAACGATTTGAAGCGCTAGCCCTCGTGTAATATGCATAGTACGCTATCAATAGAGTAGCAAACAGGATATCCGTGGCACCAGTATCCCGGCATCTGCTGCCCCAACCCGGCATGGTCATCGTTCTCAACGGGGCGTCGAGCGCAGGCAAGACCTCAATCGCCAAGGCGCTGCAGGCCAGGCTAGATGCACCCTACCACCATGTGCAGCTGGATGCCTTTAGGGCCATGGAACCCCCCGGTTATTGGGATGCCTGGGAACAGTGGGCGCCCGGGGTGCTTGACATCAAGCTGGCCGCGTTGTGCCGTGCCATGCACGCGACGGTTGCAGAGTTTTCTCGCCACGGGCAGGGTGTCATCTTCGACACGGTGATCGACAAGCCTGATGTCTGGCACTACCTGCAGGAAGACCTCGCCCACTGTCCGGTCTATCTGGTCGGCGTGGTGTGCAGCGTGGAAGTGCTGTCACACAGGGAGCAGATGCGTGGCGACCGTAAACCAGGCCTGGCGGCGCGACAAGCACCGTTGGTCCATGCCGACAAGGCGTACGACTTTCAGGTGGACACCACCGACTGTAGCGCGGACCAGTGTGCGAACGAGATCGCACAGTGGTTGGCCAGCAGTGAAAGGGCCCCCAGTCGGTGTAAGCTCCTGCCACGTATCCACCATCCCCCACCGCAAGACCATGCATGACATCCGCCTCAATCCGTTAGACGCCGCCTGGATCGTTACCGAGAGCCGCGCCACGCCCAACCATGTCGGTGGCCTGTTGCAGTTCAAGCTGCCCGACGACGCGCCCAAGGACTTCATGCGCAAGATGATGGCCGAGTTCCGCAGCCATCGCAAATTCGTGGCGCCGTGGAACCAGTGCCTCAAACCGTCCTTCAGCATGAACCCGGTACGCATCTGGGTGGAGGACAAAAACATCGATCTGGAATACCACGTGCGCCACGCCGCGCTGCCCTGGCCGGGTGGGGAGCGGGAGCTGGGCGAGCTGGTGGGCCGCCTGCAGAGCACGCCGCTGGACCTGTCGCGTCCGCCGTGGGAGTGCACCATCATCGAGGGGCTGGAAGGCAACCGTTTCGCCTGGTTTATCAAGATGCACCATTCGCTGATCGACGGCATCAGCGGGGTCAAGCTGCTGCAACGCGGCATGTCGGCGGACCGGGAACTCAGTTTGCACCTGCCGCCCTTCTGGGCCGCTGGCAAAGAGCCGCGTGCCACGACGGCACGCTCCACGCACGAGGCACTGTTGCCCACGGTGACCCATGCCATTGCCGGCGCGCTGCAGGAGCTGCGCATCCAGGCCGCCACCGTGCCCCAACTGGCCGCGGGCTTCGGCAGGATGGTCAAGCGCGCCATGGAGCCCGGCAACGGCATGGCCGTTCCGTTTGATGCGCCGCGCTCCATCCTCAATGGCCGGGTGCGCGAAAAGCGCCGCTTTGCAACGCAGCAGTTTTCACTGGAGCGCATGAAGACTCTGGCGGCGGCGGCAGACTGCACGCTCAACGACATCGTGCTGGCCATTTGCGGTGGCGCGCTGCGGCGCTTTCTGGACGAGCGCAACAGCTTGCCGCACAAACCCATGACCGCCGGCATTCCGGTGTCGGTGCGGCCCAAGGACGACAACGGCAATGGCAATGCCATCACCTTCATCGTGTCCACGCTGGGCACCAATATTGCCGACGTGCGCGAGCGTCTGGCGGCCATCCGCCAGTCCGTCAAGCAGGCCAAGGAGCAGGTGCAGAGCCTGCCCCGCCAGGCCATGATGCAGTACACCGTGCTGCTGATGACGCCCACCATCCTGACGCTGCTCACGGGCATTGGCGGGCGCACGCGGCCCATGTTCAACATCACCATCTCCAACGTGCCCGGCCCGGACACGCCGCTGTTCTTCCGCGGCGCCGAAATGGTGGCCACCTATCCGGCATCCATCGTGACGCATGGTCAGGCCCTGAACATCACCTGCCAGAGCTATGCCGGCTACATGAACTTCGGCTTCACCGGTTGCCATTCGTCGCTGCCCAGCATGCAGCGCCTGGCGGTCTATACCGCCGATGCCCTGGCCGATATGGAAAAGGCGTTCCTGCCAGGAGCGCTGACGCACACCGCGAAGCCTGTGGTCCAGGCGGTCAAGGTCACCAAGGAAGTCAAGGCCGCGAAAGTAGCGAAACCCAAGGCCGCATCCCCTGCCAAGGCCACCAAGCCCAAGGTGGCGCTTGCGCCGGCTCCGGTGCGCAGGGCTCCGCGTAAGAGGGCGGCATAGCGCGGCAGCAAGTGGCGGGGGCGGTCCGCGCACTGCCACGGCCTGGGCAACGATGCTACTGAATAAGTAGCGGAGTAGCCATATTCCACGAGGGCTAACGGCTCCTTTCTCTGTGCAGCTTGGAACCAAAAGCGACCCAATCGCGACCCAGGAATGGGTGCGACTGCGACTTCGCAAGTCTTGATCCAGAACAAGAAAATGTTTTCCAGCACTCCTATGCTTTGATCCATCGCAATCGGCAGGTTGCCCGGATCATTTCAGGAGTAGTTCATGAAGCTGACACGACGGATTTTTATCATGGTCTCGGGTGTTTCTGCCGGGGCGTTGGTAACAGGTTGCGCGGG